>Ga0209444_10001636_pt1 | contig 12290 bp, 9 predicted proteins | sample LauGreFaBDMM15DN_2_FD_188215 | JGI IMG/M metagenome (GOLD analysis project Ga0209444, IMG submission 188215) | Freshwater lake microbial communities from Lake Michigan, USA - Fa13.BD.MM15.DN (SPAdes) (version 2) | ecosystem: Environmental > Aquatic > Freshwater > Lake | place: Lake Michigan, USA...
TCCTGGTCCAAATTTACTGGTGACGCCCAAAAATATTCGGCTGTGTGCACTGGTGTCTGTAGCTGAGAAGTAGTTGCCGTATTGGCGCTCAGCTCGCACATAAATATCAGGTTTAAGTGCGGATTCTTTTTCTTTCACGTTGGCTCGAGAAATCAGTGTTTGTGCTTTGGCTTTTTGCAATTCTGGTGAATACATTTGTGCATTGGCCAGCAAACTCTCAATTTTCAGGGCCGGCATCAAAGGCCCTGTCATCTCTCTCTTTAAATCTTTTGAGCTCAGGGTTGTATCTGTCAATTCGCCCAATTTCTGTATGGATAACTCGGCTTGTAATTTGGCGGCAAACAACTCTGCAGAGGTTGTATCGAGCCGACCTTGAATCAAGCTCAAATCGCTGGCCGGTGAAACACCTTCTTTAATTCTGTTCTTTGCTTGTTGTAAAAGTTTTTGATGTACCTCTAAACTTTTCTCAACGGATTGCGCTTTCAACTCCGCCACCACCCACTCAGCGTAGGCTTGCACCACGCGCAAAGCAATTTGCCGACGCGCCTCATCCACACTGGCTTGACTGAGTAACAAACCGCCTTTGGCTTTATCTAATTGCGCACTGAACAGACCACCATTGAAAATAGGCTGAGTGATACGAATTGTTGCAACCCCGTCAGCGCCCGAATAGGTGGTGTCAGAGTTGCTTTTCTTCACAGTCTCAAGAGTCAGTTGCGGTGTGGGGTATCTTTGGTATTGGGCTGTTTCAATGCCTAATTGAGCAGATTTTTCATTGGACAGTTGAGAGCGTATGGAAGGGTGTGATTCGATCGCTCGTTCAATGAGTCGGCCTAAACTCAAAGTTTGAGCACCTGCCCAGCCTTGAAATACCAGGCAAATCCCTAGTCCAACGAAAAATCGCAATGGAATCATTTGAAAGACAATTAAAGAATTAAGTTGTTCAAAAACAGTTCATTGTGAAATTAATCTCATAAAGTGCTTGAGAAAGAGTGAGGAATGAAGGCAATTTATTCCTCATCTTTTCAAATCGTTGCAAATCAACCTCGAATTACCCGTTTGGGGGTTTAATTTATAGATTTTCAAATTTTGCTCAGCTTTTGTTTTGAGTTATTTTGAATAATTTTATTAATAAAGATGAAAACTAAATTAGTTACATTTATTTATTATTTTTAAATATTTTTGCAAATAAACGATTTTTTTTCAATATAATCAACAACTTCGAGAAAAAACTTAATATATTTTTATTCTTTGATAAGATGCCCCCCAAGGAGCACGTATGGCAAATCTATCCGATTCTTTAGAAAGCGTTGTCATTGGAGACGGCGTGGTGGTCAAGGGCGCATTTACGGTGCCTTCCAAAGCCGTCATCAATGGTGTGATTGAAGGTGACTTGACTGCAGAAGAGGTCTTAATTGGCCCTACAGGCCGAATAACAGGACGTGTTTCCGCCAAAGTCATTGATGTTCGCGGCCAACTCCACAACACCATCGTCAGTGAAAAGAGCTTGATTGTTCGTACCACCGGAAAAATCGTGGGGAAAATTCATTACTCAGAAATTGAAATTGAAAAAGGTGGTGAAATTGAAGGTTCTCTTAGCCAAGGTGCCGAGCCGTTTACACCGCCAGTCACTGCATCCGGATCAGCTAAGACCTAATCACTTTCAAGTTTTATGCGTTTTTTGCCTCTGCATTTCTTAAGCCACCTGCGTTCACTGTCTCGAACAGTGCGCCACTTATGGGTACGCGACTACCAAGACGTCAAACTCATTCTTGAGCAAAGCGGGGATTTGCGTTATTTCAATATTCCCGCGGGTTTTCAGCGCGTATTTGCCCGAAGCACCCTTGTGGTGAGTGGCGTTGTTTTGTTCAGTTTAGTGGTCTTGAGCGTGACCTCTGTTTCATTGGCGACCAGCCGTGCCCGTTTAGAACGGTCCCACGAAGAGGTCTTTCGTGCGTTGATTAGCAGCACGGCAGAATCGCAGGATGCCGGCTACGACCAAACCTTGACCGAGGAACAAATGGTGACATTGGCGCAGACCATTCGTGACCGTGATATGAGCATTCGCCGCTTTGTGGAAACGTCTATGGTGGCGGTTTCTGAAGAAAACGACACCCTTAAAACACAGCTTGAAACATCAGGTTTGACTGAAAAAATCATCAAAATTATTCAGCAAAATACGCCCAATGGTGGTTTTTCCTTGGACAGCGATTTGCAATCTAACCCGTTGATGCGCGGCAAGGTTGCCGACGAGTTGTCAACCAACCGATCCTTGCGTGAAGTGCTCTACGCCCTGCCCAGTCGCATGCCGGTCTCCAGTTTCAGTCTTTCCTCTGACTTTGGTGTCCGTAAACATCCCCTGACGGGTAAGTCGCATTTTCATACCGGCGTAGATCTGATGAGCGAATCGGGTGACGATAAAGTCTTCGCCGTCAAGCCTGGCGTGGTGGTTATGTCAGAATTTCACGGTCAGTATGGAAATACCGTTGTTGTTCGCCACTCCAATGGGGTAGAGTCACTTTATGCTCATATGGCCCAGTTGTTGGTTAAAGTGGGTGACAAGGTGACAACCGACAATGTCTTGGGCTATATTGGCAACACTGGATTTTCGACCGGCAAGCATCTGCATTTTGAGATATTGGTGGGCGGTTATCCTGTTAACCCCCAAAAAGTGATACGCACAGCCCAATATGTTCAGCAAATCCAAAACAAACAGCCCTAATTTAAGTGCCCCGAGACCAGCAGATGCGCCTGTGTCTGTGACTCCTGTACAGTCAACCGCTTCAAGCGAGACGGTTCCGCAAGCTCAACCTCAGAGAAACACCATGATGGACATCATTTCTTCTAATGCCTCTAAGCCCTCTATTTTGAGTGAGGGGTTTTCCTTCCGCGGTGAAATTTCAGCCAAGGGTGCCATCCATGTCGAGGGTTCTCTTAATGGTCAAGTTCAGGTGGATGAACTCACCATTGGCTCGCGCGGTCAGGTCGAAGGTGTGGTGACTTGTTCTAGCTTGCATATCAAGGGTAAATTTTCCGGCACAGCCACTTGCAGCGAGTTGATCGTCACCTCTTCTGCGTCTGTCGATGGCCATGTGGTTTACCAAACGCTTTCTGTGCAAAAAGGTGCCTCCATCAAGGGCGAGTTGCTGCTGGTAAAGTAAAGTCTTTCGCTGTCCCGCTTAAGGCTTGAAATGTCTGATGTTTCTCAAATAGATGGAAGTGTGGTGCGCCTGCGCCGCGAAGCCCAAGGTTGGGCTATCAATGACATTGCTGCCAGAGCCTGTTTATCGGTTAAACAGGTACGCCAAATTGAAGAGGGCGGCCTCAGCTCTTTTTACAGCGAAAACGTGAAATTGACGGCGGCCAAAAAAGTAGCTGCCTTGTTGCAGTTGAGCGAAGCCCAATTATTTGGTCAAGTGCCCCTTTATCCCCCCCAAGCACAAGAAGAGTCTTTTTTGTTCGAGCCAAAGACCGAGGCTTTTCAAATGGCTGAAGTCGATGCTGCTCCCACGCCCATTGCATCCTCGGGAGTTCATTTGAGTCGCAGTGAGCCATTGCATTTTTTGGCGCAACCGCCCGAAGTTGAGTCGACAACCGAACCGCAGGCTGATGAAACCCCCAAAGTGCAAGACGCCGAAATGGTCTTGGCCTCTGCCTTGCCACTGCCAGAGCAAGCTGCAAAAGACGACATGGCTGAACCCTCTAGCCCTTCGAGCAACTATTTCTTAAAAATCTTGGTCTTGTTTTTGGTCGCTATTGCTGTTGCGGCTTTGCTGCGTCCTAAGACTGTTGAGCCCAACCCAGCTGCGCCTGAAGCGGCTACTGGGCAAAGCATGACCTCGACCGTGGCAGCGCCCCCGGTAGACGGTGTAGCGCCTCCTGAGGCGGCTCCAGAACTCCCCGCAGATGCGGCTAAAGGGTCAGTCCAAGCTAAGCCTGCTGCTGCCAGCGCCGCACCCGGCGCTGCTGGCGCCGAGCGTTAAATTTCGGCGCCTAGGGCCAAGGCCGCTTCACGTGAGGCCTGGGTCTCAAGTGCGGGTGCTGGCTGCAAGGGCCAGCCCGACATATGCGAGGCTGATAAATTTTCTAAGGCCTCAATCCACAGTGGGTTGTCGTTAAGGCAGGGGATATAGCTGTAGGCCTGCCCGCCTTCTTCAATAAATGCCTCTTTGACTTCCATGGCAATTTCTTCCAGGGTCTCTAAGCAATCGCCAACAAAGCCAGGGCAGACAATATCAATAGATTTCACACCTTGGTGGGCGAGTTCGCGCACCGTCGGCTCGGTATAGGGCTCCAGCCATTTGGCTTTGCCAAAGCGAGACTGAAAACACACTTTATATTGTTCCTTAGACAACCCTAAAGCTTGCGCCAACAAACGAGCGGTTTTATGGCATTCGCAGTGATACGGGTCGCCCAATTTCAGGGTGCGTGCGGGCACGCCATGAAAGCTCATCACCAGCAGTTCTTTGCGGCCATGGTTGGCCCAATGGCGTTGGATGTTGTCTGCCAGTGCAGCGATATAGCCAGGGTGGTCGTGGTAGTTGTTGACAAAGCGAAACTCTGGCACCCGACGGGTGCGCAAGCCCCATGTATAAACCGCGTCAAAAACGCTGGCCGTGGTGGTGGCGGAATACTGGGGGTAGGCAGGCACCACCAAAACGCGGTCTACGCCTTCACGCTTTAATTCATCAAGCACCTTTGGCAGGGCGGGAGAGCCGTAACGCATGGCCAAGCGCACTTGCACGCCGCGGGACTTCCAAACCTCATGCAGGGCATCGGCTTGGCGCTGCGACCAAACTTTCAGGGGTGAGCCTTCAGGGGTCCAAATACTGGCGTACTTTTGGGCCGATTTGGCCGGTCTGACCCGCAAGATGATGCCGTGCAAGATGATTAACCACAAAAAACGGGGAATTTCCACCACCCGCGGATCACTTAAAAACTCTGCCAAATAGCGGCGCAAAGCAGGTGCTGTGGGCTCGTCTGGGGTACCGAGGTTGCAGTAAACGATGGCGGTACGCGAAGGCTGCCCATGGGTGTAGGAGGGCTCTTGGACAAAACGGGGTTCTATAGACATGGGGGTATTTTCACTTATTGCCACCTAGGTTTTGAGCCTGGGCTTGATTTTTCAATGCATCCACCGCGGCAAAACCACTGCGAACGGCTGCTTCGAGGGTGGCCGGGTAGGGGCCAGCCACATAGTCGCCACAAGCCACCACGCCATCGCAGACCTGCATGGCAGGACGTTCCAGCGCAGGCACACAGGCAAAGGTGGCGCGTTTTTCCACCACCGTGGTAAGCAAGGTGGCGTCAAAAATACCCAGTTGCTCTGGCAGTTGCCGCATCACGTTCGCGCTGATGGCGTCGCGCTCGCCAAGGCTTGCGCTGACCACCAAAGCCACCACGCCTTTGAACTGCGGGTCGGCGCTGAGGCGGCCTTTGTCAAAAGCAAATTGCGCGGGCGCGTGGGCGCTGCTGGTCAAGGCCAGCATGGCTTGAGGCCAGTCCAGGGCTTGCTGGGTTCGCACATACACGGTGCTGATGGCGGTGTGTGCCAAGCCAGCGGCCTTGGCCGACCATTCGGGGGCCAGTGTTTGGGTCAGAAGCGCAGCCTCCCAAGGCGGACAAGCCAGCACCACGGGCGCGTTTTGCCAAGGCTCAAGGGTTTGCACCCGCTGGTGGGTTTGCACCACCGCCCCTTGCTGGCTCAACCAAGCCAGGGCTGCGTCCGGCATCAGCCGACCCAAATCCACGCGAGGCAGCAACAAATCGCTGCCGCCCTGGCCCGACCACAAAGCGTCTTTCAGCACTGTCAGAAAAACCTGCGCACTTGCCAAGTGAGACGGCAGGTTCAAGGCTGACACACACAAAGGCTCTATCAGCGAGTTCATTACCTTGGAGGGGATGTTTTGGCACAACTGGGCCACGTTCAGGTGCGCTTCACAGCGAAAGCCTTGGCGTTGCCATTGGGCCGCGACGCGTAACAGAGTGAATTTGTCGCCCCAAGTCCAGCCCTTGGCCCTGCCTACGCCAATCAACAGGTTGAGCGGCGCGGGCAGGCGCGGCAAAGCCAAGCCCTCACCAGCGATGGTTTGCAATTGCAAAGGCATGCGACACAGAGCCGTTTTTGTATTTATGCCGAGGGTTTGCAGCAAGTTCAAGGTGTCGCGGTATGCGCCAATCAAAATGTGTTGGCCGTTGTCTAAGGCCAAACCATCGTGCATGACCCTCCTTGCGCGGCCACCCAATTGCGGCGCAGCTTCTAGCAAGCGCACCGAGTAGCCTTGCTCTGTGGCGCGAACCGCAGCGGCCAAGCCCGCCCAGCCGCCACCGATGATGGTTAAGGGGCTCAAAAACGCCCCAAGGCCTGCATTTTCCAAGCCAGCCAAAATTTGCGCAAAGGGGTGAGGGCCACTCGCTGGCGCAACACGGGAAAGCCGGCTGAAGCGATTTCAGTCAGCAAGGTGCGGTAAATGCTGGCCATCATCAGGCCTGGCTTTTGGTGGCGTAAATCGACACCAGGTAGTTTCTCCAGCGCGTCTTTGTAGGTGCGCTGCGCACGCTCGAACTGAAAAGTCATCAAGGCCTGAAAAGCGGGGGTGTCGCGGCGCTCAAGTATGTCTTGAGCGGTGACTTGAAACTGCTGCAATTCACTCATGGGCAGGTAGATGCGACCTCGCAGCGCGTCTTCGCCCACATCGCGGATGATGTTGGTGAGTTGAAAAGCCAAGCCCAGTTGATGGGCGTAAGCGGTGGTCTCAGCTTGGGTTTGCCCAAAAATACGTGCGGCCACTTCCCCCACCACGCCGGCGACCAAATGGCAGTAGGTTTGTAAACCGGCATAGTCGAGGTAACGGGTTTGGTTCAAATCCATTTGGCAGCCGGCAATCACTGCATGCAAGTGCTGGGACGAGATGCCAAATTCGGCACTCAAAGGCATCAATGCCTTCATCACCGGATGCTGGGCGTGGCCAGCAAAACTGTTTGCCACCTCGGTTTGCCACCACTGCAGTTTTTGGGCGGCAACGCTTGTGTCTTGCACCTCGTCCACCACATCATCCACCTCTCGGCAAAATGCATAAAAAGCGGTGATGGCTGCACGCCTAGGCGGGGGCAAAAACAAAAAAGCGTAATAGAAACTGCTGCCAGAGGCGGCGGCTTTTTGTTGTACATAGTCTTGCGGCGTCATGCCCGTGATTGTGGCATTGACATAGTATCGGGTGTGTCAGCGGGGTTTACGCATAGAGCAAGCACGCCAAGCCATTAATGCAAAGTCTGGGCCTGCAAGTACAGGTCGGGTGCGATGAGGGTCTACCCGTTCGAGCTTGTCCAATATTCGCAAGCCCCCTTGCACCACCAAACGCAGCTCCCAGCCCCCGCGACCCGCCACCTTGTGAACCAAGGGGCTGCCTTGTTGCATCAAAGCGCGGGCATAAGCGATTTCTTCAGCCAGAATGGCGCCGCTGGGCAGGTAATGCCGCCCGCGTGGAATATCTTCGCTTAAGTCTTGCCAAAAATTGATCAGTTGCAAAGCCGAACAAATCGCGTCGCTTTGGGACAGTGACAGCTTATCGTTGACCCCATACAAATGCAAAAGCAGACGCCCCACGGGGTTGGCCGAGCGTCGGCAGTAGTCGAGTAACTCTTCGCGGGAGGCGTAGCGACGCTGGTCTCGGGTATAGCTGACATCTTGTACAAAGGCGGCTAGCAGGTCTGACAGGGCTGGCACAGGCAAGGCATGGGCTTTGATTTGCCTTGCCAAAGCTTGAAAAACCTGCGGCCATTGTTGGCTGACATGGTTGTCAGATGCGGCACATGCCAGTAAATCTTCTTTAAAAGCCTGCAGTTGGCGCAAGCGACTGTCGGCATCCGCGTCCCCCTCGTCGGCGATATCGTCTGCGGTACGGGCAAAATGATAAATCGCCACCACCGCAGGGCGCAGACGTGGCGGGCACAACCACGAGGCGACGGGGAAGTTTTCGTAATGGTCTATGGCTGGCATGGGCTCTTGATTGTCGCTTGACAAACCTGGGTTTCAGAATTAGATTACTAACCGGTCAGTCAGTAATATTCACCTCAGAAAGCTTTTTCATGCGCGGTTGTTTCAAATTTTTCCTGCTCTTAGGTGCAATAGCGGGCTTGTCAGCTTGCTCGCCTCCGCCAGCCAAACAAGAGCCGGTGCGCTCGGTTAAGGTCATTCAGGTGGGTGAAACAGCCCTGGGCACCACCACCGAGTACGCTGGAGAGGTGAAAGCGCGGGTTGAGTCACGTTTGGGTTTCAGGGTCGGGGGCAAGTTGGTGGCCCGGCATGTGGAGTTGGGACAGCGTGTCAAAGCGGGGCAATTGTTGGCTGAAATTGATGCTCAAGATTACCGCTTAATCGTTGACGCGGCCCGTGCGCAAGTCAATGCGTCCAGCACCAACCGCGATTTGGCTGCCGCCGATTACAAACGTTACAAAGAATTGCGGGACAAAGAGTTCATCAGCAGCGCTGAACTTGAGCGCCGCGAAACAGCCCTCAAAGCCGCCCAAGCCCAGGTGGAGCAAGCCCAGGCCCAGTTATCTGCGCAAGCCAATCAAGTGACTTACAGCAAACTGGTTGCCGACAAATCAGGCGTCATCACCTCTATAGATGCTGAGGCCGGACAGGTGGTCAGCGCGGGTATGCCCGTGGTGCGCTTGGCCCAAGACGGCCCCCGAGACGTGCTTTTTGCCGTGCCCGAAGACAAGGTAGTGGGTTTGCAAAAAGGTCAAAAGGTGCAAGTGAAATTTTGGGGCAACCAAGACATTTATGAGGCCTCGGTTTACGAAATCGCTGCCAGCGCCGACCCAGTGACCCGCACCTTTGGCGTGCGGGTAGCTTTGGGTGGCCAAGTCAGTGCCCCCTTGGGCAGCACGGTGTCTGTGATGGTGGGTCAGGGCCAAATTGTCGCGCCTTCCAAAATCAAACTTCCCACCAGTGCCTTGCGCCAAGAGGGCGGCAAAACCATGGTCTGGGTGCTGGACATGGCCACCATGACGGTGCGTTCCCAAGAAATCCAAGTGACCACCGCCGACGGCAATGAAGCCGTGGTCAACAGTGGCTTGCAAGCAGGACAGCAAGTGGTGGTGGCTGGCGTGCATGTGTTGTCGCCAGGCCAAAAAGTCACGCTGTTTCAGCCCACGGGTACAAAGCCATGAGCGGGGTGGATGAACCCAGCAAAGGTTTTAACCTTTCGCTTTGGGCGCTCAAGCATCCAGCGCTCACCCGCTATTTGATGGTGGTGCTGATGGTCTTGGGTGTCACCGCTTATTTTCAGCTTGGTCAAGACGAAGACCCGCCGTTCACCTTTCGCGCCATGGTCATCCGTACCTATTGGCCGGGTGCGACAGCGCAACAAGTAGCTGAACAAGTCACCGATAAATTAGAGCGCACCCTGCAAGAGGCGCCGTTTGCCGACAAGATTCGCAGCTACTCCAAGCCAGGTGAGTCGCAAATTATTTTTCAAATCAAAGACTCTTCCAAGGCTTCTGAAGTTGCCAATGTTTGGTACACGGTGCGCAAAAAGGTGGGCGATATGCGCCAAACTTTGCCGCCAGGGGTGCTTGGCCCTTTCTTCAATGATGATTTTGGCGATGTGTACGGCGTGATTTATGCGGTTGAGGCCGAGGGCTTTTCGATGGCTGAAATCAAAGACATCGCCGACGACGTGCGCCAGCAATTGCTGCGCGTGACCGATGTCTACAAAGTGGAATTGTTCGGTACCCAAGACGAAAAAATCTATATTGAAATACCCCAAAAGCGCTTAGCCCAGTTGGGCTTGGATTTGAACGCCGTGCTGGCGCAATTGGGTCAGCAAAACGCTGTGGAAAGCGCTGGTGTGATGCAAGCCCCCTTGGATGCCGTGCAAATCCGTGTGCAAGGGCAGTTCCAAGCCCTTGAGCAGTTGCAAGCCATGCCTATTCGGGGGGCATCAGGTCAACAAATTAAATTGGGCGATATCGCGTCCATTGTTCGTTCTTATGTAGACCCCGCTTCTGTCAAGGTGCGCTTTCAAGGCAAGCAAGTGGTTGCCATGGGTGTCTCCATGACCAAGGGCGGCGACATCATCGCCTTGGGCAAAGCCTTAGACCAAGTCAGAGAAAAAATCCAAACCAACTTACCCTATGGCGTGAGCTTGCGGCAGTTGCAAGACCAGCCCAAGGCGGTCAGCCGGTCCATCAGCGAATTCATCAACGTGTTGATAGAAGCGGTGGTGATTGTGTTGGTGGTCAGTTTTGTGGCATTGGGATTGCAAAAAGGCGGGCGCTTTGGCTGGCACATCGATATGCGCCCAGGTTTGGTGGTGGGCATCACCATTCCCTTGGTCTTGGCCATGACCTTTTTGGCCATGTATTACTTGGGCATTGGTCTGCACAAAATCTCACTGGGCTCGCTCATCATTGCTTTGGGCTTGTTGGTGGACGACGCCATCATTGCGGTGGAGATGATGGTGCGCAAAATGGAAGAGGGTTTTGACAAGGTTCGCGCCGCCACCTTCGCCTATGAAGTGACTGCCATGCCTATGCTCACCGGCACGCTCATCACTGCGGCTGGTTTTTTACCGATTGGCTTGGCAAAGTCGGTCACCGGCGAATACACCTTTGCCATTTTTGCGGTCACGGTGGTTGCCTTGATTCTCAGTTGGTGGGTGTCGGTGTTTTTTGTCCCTTATTTAGGCACCTTGATTCTCAAAGCCAAGCCGCACGCAGCGGGCTCTGCCGACCATGAATTGTTTGACTCTGCTTTCTACAACGCCTTTCGCCGCACGGTGAACTGGTGTGTCAAGTACCGCTGGGTGACCATAGGCGCGACGGTGTTGACATTTGCTTTGGGCATATTCGGCATGGGTCGGGTGCAGCAGCAGTTTTTCCCCGACTCCAGTCGACCAGAGATCATGATGGATATTTGGTTTCCTGAAGGCACCAGTCAGGCCGCCAACGAGGCTTTGAGCTTGCAAGTGGAAAAGCGTTTACTGGCCACTGTTGGCGTGGAGTCGGTGAGCTTGTGGGTGGGCTCTGGCGTGCCACGCTTTTACTTGCCGCTGGACCAAGTCTTTGCGCAAAGCAATGTGTCGCAGTTCATCATCCTGCCCAAAGACCTTAAGTTGCGTGAAAGCCTGCGTGTGGCATTGCCCGCCATCATGGCCAAAGAGTTCCCTGAGGTGCGTGCTCGCATTAAGTTGCTGCCCAATGGCCCGCCCGTGCCTTTTCCTGTGCAGTTTCGCGTGGCTGGCCCCGAACCCCAGGCCCTGCGTTTGCGTGCTGACGAAGTCAAGGCGGTTATGCGAACCAACGCCAACACCCGTGGCGTGAACGACAACTGGAACGAGTCCATCAAAGTCATTCGCTTGGAAGTTGATCAGGAAAAAGCCCGTGCTTTGGGCGTCACCAGCCAATCTATCGCGCAAGCCTCGCGGGTGCTTTTAAGCGGTACCACTGTGGGGCAGTTTCGTGAAGGCGATAAATTGATTGACATCGTGCTGCGCCAACCGTTGAACGAGCGGCAAGCCATTGCTGACTTGGGCAACGCTTATGTGCCCACCGCCTCAGGTAAAGCGGTGCCTTTGCTGCAAGTGGCCAAGCCGCAATTCAACTGGGAGCCGGGGGTGATGTGGCGGGAAAACCGTGACTACGCCATCACTGTGCAATCCGACATTGTTGAAGGCTTGCAAGGCGCAACCGTCAGCGCACAACTGTTGCCAGAGCTGAAAAAATTAGAAGCGCAATGGGCTGCTGATGGCCATGCCGATTACCGCATTCAAGTGGCTGGCGCTGTGGAGGAAAGCTCCAAGGGTTCGAGCTCGATTGCCGCGGGCTTGCCGCTGATGCTGTTTGTCACTTTCACTTTGCTGATGCTGCAATTGCAAAGCTTCAGCCGTGCTTTGCTGGTGTTTCTGACGGGTCCCATGGGCATAGCTGGCGTGGCCTTGGCCTTGCTGACCTTGGACCGACCTTTTGGCTTTGTCGCTTTGCTGGGTGTGATTGCGCTCATGGGCATGATTCAGCGCAATTCGGTCATCTTGATCGACCAAATCGAGCAAGACCGCGCCCGTGGCGTGCCTGCTTGGGACGCCATTGTCGAGTCGGCTGTCCGACGTTCGCGCCCGATTGTGTTGACGGCAGCCGCTGCGGTGCTGGCCATGATCCCCTTGTCTCGAAGTGTGTTTTGGGGGCCGATGGCGGTGGCCATCATGGGCGGCTTGATTGTCGCTACGGTACTCACCTTGTTGGCTTTACCTGCCATGTATGCCGCATGGTTCAGGGTCAAGCGC
>Ga0209444_10001637_pt1 | contig 12289 bp, 13 predicted proteins | sample LauGreFaBDMM15DN_2_FD_188215 | JGI IMG/M metagenome (GOLD analysis project Ga0209444, IMG submission 188215) | Freshwater lake microbial communities from Lake Michigan, USA - Fa13.BD.MM15.DN (SPAdes) (version 2) | ecosystem: Environmental > Aquatic > Freshwater > Lake | place: Lake Michigan...
CTTTAATTAGATTGGCGTAATCCCTGATAGCTCAATTGGCAGAGCAGCCGGCTGTTAACCGGCAGGTTCTTGGTTCGAGTCCAAGTCAGGGAGCATGGCGCTATACAAAGTTCAAATCGCACTACCTGATCGCCCTGGTTCATTAGGTGCGGTCGCATCTGCAATTGGTTTTGCTGGCGGAGATATTCGCGGGCTCGTTGTACTGCGTAGTGAAAATGGCCGCGGCATTGATGACATCACAATTGCTGTGCCAGGAAGTGATCCAACAGATTTAGTCAATGTTCTAACTTCCATTGGTGGCGTTGAGGTTATCTCAATTGCCCCAGTTGAATAATTAAATTTTAACTGCGCGCAATTGCTGAGCTGATTGTTCTGGCTCTAAATCCATAATAAAAGCACCCATGGCAGACTCTGATCCAGATAAGTACTTTAACTTTCCAGGCTGGCGCCTTACCGAAACTATCTGCCAATGCAGGCGCATACTGTTGCTACCAGTATTTACTGGCGCTTGATACCAAGCAGCGATATATGCCATTTCAATTCCAAAAACACCATCTAATCTAGTCAGAACTTCCTTTGCAACGGAGGCAAAGTTTTCTGATTGTCCTTCATCTAAATCACTCATCCGAGCAACCGAGCGCTTTGGCGCAATATGAATCTCAAATGGATACCTAGCCGCATATGGAACATAGGCAATCCACTCATTATTTTCACAAATGATTCGTTTCTCATCTTTGATCTCACGCTTTATAACATCATCAAGGAGTACTCGACCAGTTTTCTTAAGGTGTGAATCTGCTGCTTGTAACATTTTTTCAACTCTAGGCGGTATGTATGAGTAGGCATATATCTGTCCGTGCGGATGCGAAAGGGTTACGCCAACCTCTTCGCCACGGTTTTCAAATGGGAATACATGCTCAACAAAAGGTAGTTTTGAAAGCGCAGCATCTCGATCTTTCCAAGCTTCTAATACTGTTCTAATTTGTTTAACCGGTAACTTTGCAAAGCTGGAATTATGGTCTGAGGTGTAACAAACCACCTCACAAGCTCCTGCTGCATCAGCATTTGGGGTATCAATGCCAATTACCTCTGGCAACTTCCAACTACCTGCTGGCGTTGTTAAAGCGGGGGAGCGATTTCCAAAAACAACTACCTCATAATCTTTATCTGGAATTTCAGTTAATTTATCACCGCTTGTTGCACACAACGGGCATAACTCTTTTGGCGGTAAGAAAACTCGATGTTGTCGGTGAGATGCAACTGCTACCCATTCATTAACCAATGGATCTAGGCGAAGGTGGCCGATGCCAGGTTGCGCTTCATCTTTTCTTTTATCTTCTGCGCTGCGATTAACTGCCGAATTGTCGTAATAGGAAATAGTTCTGCCATCGGATAGTTTCAGATCACTTCGCGTAACTCCACCAGGCAATGAGTGCGTCATAAAGGGTAACTGTAGTGCAAAGAGTTAGTGCCTTATTTGTTTAGCGCAACTATCAACTGGTGCCTTAGTGGTGGTTGGCTTAGGTGTTGGCGTAGGTGTTGGGAGTACTGGCCCAGCCATTAAATTGATCGAAAGTGGTAGCTCATTATCAGAGTGTGTTTTTGAGATATCAACATAATTTAATGTGCCAGCAGTTAAACCAGCTGGTAATCCTTCAATTGTTAACTCCCACCTACCACTTGCAGACCTTACGGCAGTTTGTTTTTTAACCTTCACCGTAGTGTCAATTGGCCTAAACACCACAGTGCCGGTAACTACTGGTGTTCCAATATTTCTAAATACTTCAATATTTACTTCAACCGGATCATTAGTGTCAGTTGCGGCAACTGAAATTAAGTTCATCCTCGTTGGTTCATTTATTGGCATTAAATCAACTACCTCTGGTTGCCATCTACCTTGGATTAAGGAGAGAAAATTTTCAGCTGAGCCTCTAAAAACATTTAGATCAAGACGTGAACTTGGCACACCATACTTACTTCCAAATCCGCAAGATGAGTACTGCCAGATTTGCCATTGAGATGAACAATTAGCGGTGCTCCATGAATTAACAAAGCAACCAATGGTTGGCCGCTGGCCAGGTTGAGCAATTGGGTCTGCTGGATTAATGCCATAGTGCGCAATCCAAAGTGGATATTGGCGAAGTGTTTCACTACGAGCAGTAGCACTTTCTAGAAATTGTGAATATGAATAGATAAATGGTTTGCGCCCAGTTTTTTCTTCCACAGTTTTTAGCCAAGTCTCTGCCCAAAGTGTGACCATACTGCGAGACATTGTTTTAATACAAGACCCTGATTTACTCTTTTTAACACAATTGTTTTCTAAATCAAGGGCAAGTGGTAAATCTCGCTCGTTATAACCACCTAAGGATGCAAGCCGCCAAATAACTTTCTGAGCCTGCGCTTTAGCATCTCTAATTACATAATCAGAATCTTCACTATTAGGTAGGTAAGCAAAGTGATACATGCCGGTGTAAAGCCCAGCTGCCTGGGCTGCGTTTCGATCGCCTACTAACCATTTCATTGTTGCAATATCTGCAGCCTCTTGGGCATCACTACCTTTAATCAAAACAAATCGCATTCCAGCATCAAACATTTTCTTGAAATCAATTGGTTTGTCATTGGGATGTTGCCATCTACTAATGTCTGAGCCTTGGATACGCCCACCAGTTAATTTACTGGTTTGAGCTGTAATAAAAAGTGCATTTGAATCGGTGAAAGTTTTAGAGTTATCAACCGTAAAATTCACTGCCTTAGAAAGTGTTTTCTTTTTGCCAACCGTAACCGTTGCTTTGTACTGACCCTCTGCCTTTATCGCAGTTGCAACTGTTGTAATTTTCCATGAGCCACTACTTGTAGAAGTGGTTTTTAGTGGAGTAACTTTCCAGGTGACACCATCAAATGAACTAATCGTCACACTTCCTTTTGCGGCAGGCTTAACCTGGCCATAGAAAGTTACCAGTGATTCGCCAGCATTTGGTGTGCTAGCAACTGCAAATGAAATTGAAGTTTTTGCAGTAGCTGCATTTGCTGCTGATGCAAAATTACTGCAAGTAACTGCAACAATTAACAGTAAGGCTAATCTCTTCACCGCTCTATTATCGTGGGTGATATCCCTAAAACTGTTTTAATCGCGCTGATAAGTAACTGAGTGTGGTCAGGATTACGTGTTTTTTTAAAATCATGGGAGTTTGCAAACTTTTGACTATCAGAAAAATCTAAGGTTAGTTGATTATCTTCAAATGATACGAGCCTGGCATCGAAGAATGCCAGCCAGGCAATGCGATCTTTTTCAAGTAGTAGATCTAAAACGTTATTCCAACGCTCTTTTATTTGCGCAAGATCCATTTATTAAATCAAGATACCGTAAGCAATTAATACAGCCAGAAGTACAAGTGATAGTGTTTTAACTAATTTTTTCATAAAAAAATCATTTAGTTTTGGAATAAAGGTTAAAACCAACACAATTGCGCCAACTGCGACCAGTACCGAACTCTTTGATAAATTACCGTCAGAGCCAGTTTGATAGCGAAGATTAATCAGGCCCATAGCAAAGAGTGCGTATGCACCGAATCGGTAGTTATTTAGCGGATTCATTATTTTGGGATTCTAAGCGAGTGAAGTCCGCCATCAACATTTAAAGTTGTACCAGTAATAGATGCTTGTAATGGACTTGCTAAAAATATAATTGCATTTGCAATTTCACTAGGGGATACCAATCTTCCCATCGGCTGTCTTGCCTCTAGCGCAACTCTGGCAGCTTTTGCATCTGCAGATTGATCGAGCAATCTTTTAACCCAAGGCGTATCGGCAGTCGCTGGGTTTACCGCATTTACTCTAATTCCATCAGAGAGATGATCAGTTGCCATCGCAAGTGTTAACGAGAGGATTGCACCTTTTGACGCACTATATGCCGCACGGTTTGGAATTCCATCAATTGCAGCAACAGAGGCAGTATTAACAATTGCCGCAGATTTACTCTCGCGCAGCATTGCAATTGCAGCTCTTGAAACTCTTGCAGTTCCAACCACATTTACATTTAGCACTTTCTGCCAAATTTCATCTGTCTCTTTTTCAACAGTAGTTAGTGACCCAATACCAGCATTGTTAATTAAAATATCTAACTTGTTACTAGCTTTTTTAAACTCAGCAAATGCAGAATCAACTGATGCGCCATCGCCAATATCGCACTTAATGAAAGTAGCAACAGATCCCATTTCGCCTTGATTAATATCAAAGCCAAAAACGGTGGCACCACGCTCTTTCAGTCCCTTTGCAACCTCAAGACCAATTCCTGAGCCTGCGCCAGTGATGATTGCGGTAAGTCCTGCGAACTCTTTATCCATAATTAACAATCCGTTCTGTATCTCACTAGGCGAACAGTATTCACTATTCCAACACGCTCCTATACTATTGTGAATATGGCCCGTCATAGCGAATTAGTAAAAATTCCACGCATAGACCGATACATCACAAAGCTCGCGTTAGGAACTGCGCCCCTCGGTGGCTTATTCACCTCGGTAGCAGAATCAGATGCCGAGTCCACGATCCTGACTGCAGTTGATGCCGGAATTAAATACTTTGATACCGCACCCCTTTATGGTTATGGAAATGCCGAGCGAAGATTAGGTTCCGCACTAAATAAATCAGGTAAAGAGTTTGTAATCTCTACAAAGGTTGGCAGAGTTCTAGATAAAATTACTCCAGAAAATAAATCAGAGGATGATTCACTAGGTAGTTATGTTGATGTTGATCCCACCCTCACACCTATTTTTGATTTTTCTAGAGAAGGAATTCTTCGATCAATAGAAGAAAGTTTGGCACGGTTAAAAATCCCAGCAATTGATATTGCTTATATTCATGACGCAGATGACCGAATTGGTGAAGCAATTGAGAAGTCTTACCCAGTCTTAGATGAATTACGCACGCAAGGTGTCATTAAAGGAATTGGCGTTGGAATGAATTACTGCGCACCATCAATTAAAGCGGTTAAGGAAATGGATTTAGATATTATTTTAATTGCGGGCCGATTCTCACTCCTTGATCAATCCGCTCAAGAAGAGTTGTTTAAAGAGTGTAAAAAGAAAAACACTGGGGTGGTAATTGGCGGAGTGTATAACTCTGGAATTTTAGCTAACCCGGTAGCAGGTGCTACCTATGATTACGCTCCGGCTAGTGATGAGCTAATTAAGAAAGCCCAACAAATTAAAAAACTACTAGAAGATTTTCATGTGCCACTAACAGCTGCTGCAATTCAATTCCCACTTCGCCACCCAGCAGTCACCGCAGTATTAACTGGCTCTAGAACAGTTAAAGAGTTAACTGCCAATATTGCAGATTTTGACCGAGAGATTCCGCCCGCTGTTTGGGATGCATTAGAGGAATCCGGCTTAGTTAACAGAATTGAACTTTAAAATATGAGCCATTTAGCAGTTATTCAAACCCCAACACAGCCATACCATTTGGTTAAAGAAATTAATGGCAAGTACTTTGAGATCGAAGGCGTAAAGACGTTATCTGATGCCCTGTCTCTTCACTTAGGAGCATTTCGTAAATTATATGAAGCGCCAAGTGACAAAGAGGTAAAAGGAAAATTAGTCGCACCGGTTGCAGCAGATAGTGAAGTTTGGGGAGCCGGAGTCACCTATCAACGCTCTAGGGATGCTAGAAAAGAAGAGAGTGATATTCCAGATGTCTACCAATTAGTTTATGAAGCAGATCGGCCAGAGTTATTTTTTAAAGCTACCGCACGCAGAACTGTTGGCACGGACGGTGAGGTAGGAATTAGAGAGGATGCTAAAACCTCTGTACCAGAGCCTGAGGTTGCGATAGTTATAAATAAATTTAGTGAGTTAATTGGAATGAGTATTTGTAATGATATGACCTCAAGAAATATTGAGGGTGAGAATCCGCTATATCTTTCCCAAGCAAAAATTTATTATGGATCAAATGCACTTGGCCCGATGATTCGGCCAATCTGGGAGATTGTTGATCATGACAAGCTTGATATTTATGCGAAGATTGAACGAGGTGGCTCAATTGTTTGGCAGGCCGAAACCTCACTAAAATCTTTAAATCGATCCTTTGATGACCTAATCGAATATCTTTTTAAATGCCAGCATTTTCCAGTTGGCGCAATACTTTCAACTGGAACTGGAATCGTGCCACCACTTGATATTTCACTCCTTGCCGGTGATGTTGTTACGATTACTGTTGATCAAATCGGTACATTAGTAAACAAAGTTGTGGTAACTCCTGAAGATATAAATGAACGGATTAAGTAATGAGTGAGCATGTAATTTGGACACAGTGGGATGATTTAAATGTGCCAAGTAAGTTCAAGCGCCTATCACCTGCCACCACGCCAGCAGAGGGTGGAGATTTATCTGAGATTACCTTTTATGTTCCTTGGTATATGGGTGGACGGCCTGCTCTTGAGTTAACAAAGCAAATGCCAAATCTAAAAGTATTACAAGTACCAAATGCTGGTTATGACGATGCAATTGAATATATTCGACCTGGAATTACTTTATGTAATGGAAAAAGCATTCATGATGATTCAACCGCAGAACTTGCAGTTGGTTTAGCAATTGCTTCCCTTCGCGGCTTTCCTGATTTTATTCGTAACCAAGATAAATCTGAGTGGGTTCATGTTAGAAATAAATCAATAAATGACCGAAAGATTGGCATTATTGGTTTTGGATCTATTGGCACCACAGTGGCTAAAATGTTGGCTGGCTTTGCGGTTGAAATAGTTCCCTTTACTCAAAGCGGGCGTGATAACACAATCGCTATCTCTGATTTAGATAAACATTTACCATCACTTGATGTAGTGATCTTGATTTTGCCACTAACTAAAGAGAGCAAACATCTATTTGATGCAAAGCGGCTTTCATTAATGAAAGATGGCGCCCTCCTTGTAAATGTTGCCCGTGGCCCAATTGTCGAAACCGATGCATTGATTAAAGAGCTTAACTCAGGCCGAATTACTGCCGCCCTTGATGTGACCGATCCTGAGCCACTGCCAAAAGAACACCCACTTTGGAAGGCTAAAGGCGTTTTGATTTCACCACATGTTGGTGGAAACACAACTGCTTTTGAAAAAAGAGCTAGAAGATTAATTGAATCTCAGTTGAACTTACTTGCAGAAGGAAAGCCGCTAAATAATATTATCGTGGCTGGTAACTAGGCCAATACTTCTTAATTTTTTCCCGTAAGAAATCTGCGCTCTCATGCATCTGTTCCATGCCATCAACGCCATCTTCAATTGAAATCCAACTATCAAAACCCACACCTTTTAGTGTTTTGAAGATCGCGTCATAATCATTTAATCCCTTACCAATTACCCCATGCTTAAAAAATGAAACATAACCGGCTGTGCCGCCTTCGGCCCGGCGAAGATCTTCGATTGTGCCATTGGCGAGGTAGCGATCAGAGGCGTGCATAGTCAAAACTCTATGTTTAACCTTCTCTAACAATTCAAGTGGCTCTTCACCAGCTGCAATTGCATTTGATGGATCAAAGTTAACGCCAAAGTAAGGTGAATCAATTCGGCTAACTAAATCCACAAATACATCCATCATCTGGGCAAACTCTGGCTCAGTCCAAAAATCATCTTTGTAGTGATTTTCAATTATTAAGGTGATGCCTAAATCTTTTGCAGTAGGGATACAGGCATTAATTGAATCAACTACATAACCCATACCTTCCTCCCTTGTAATATCTTTTCTACGTTGTCCAGATAAAACTCGGCAGTACTTAGCACCTAATGCTGCACTCATCTCAATTGCTTTTATCTCATGCTCAACCTCTTTTTTACGAAGCGCCGCATCTGGAATTGTGAAGTCAGGGGAGGCACACATCATTGGAATTACCATGCCAGTATCTTCAACTGCTTTTCTAATCTTTGGCCAATTCGCCGGATCTTTAACATCGGCAAAATTATTATAAAACTCAAGTCCATCTACTCGAAGTTCATCAGCTAATTTAATCCATTCATAGATGCTCATCTGTCCAGCAACTAATTGCTTAATGAATCCTTTAGGAAATGCGGCTAACTTTGGCATTACTTCTCTGGATTTCTTCCAATAATTGAAAATTGTTCAAGCTCAACCACAGAGCCAGTAAATGGACGAGACTCATCGCCAATCCAGTAAACACAAGCAGCAGCTAATTGTTCTGGCGTACTCATCACACCATACGGAATGTTGTCCTTACCTAATTTTTCTGGCCAACCCTCTGGCATACCTTTTTTAACCTGATCAACATACTCACGATCGGTAAGGATCCAGCCAGGATTAATTAAATTAAATCTCACCTTATCTGCACCATGGGCATTAGCAAGATTTCTAGTCATTGTTTGCAATCCAGCTTTACCAATGCTGTATGCAAGCAGGGATGATTCACCACTATAGGCATTAATGGAACCAATATTTAATACGCACCCTTCACTCTTTTTTAAATATGGAAAAGCTGCTTTGATCAAAAACAATGCCGATTGCAGATTTACGGTAATAGTTTTGGTAAATGCCTCCGGTGTTAATTGGGAGAGATTATTTCGCTCAATGATAGCCGCGTTATTAACAACTGCGTCAATCTTGCCAAAGGCTGCAATCGCGCTATCTACAATCTTTTGTGGGGTGGCAGGCTCTGCAAGATCTGCAATACATAACGCGGCGCTCTTACCTAATTGCTCAACTACATTCTGGCCATCATCCTTTTCAATTCCATGAATTAAAACTTTTCCACCCTCTGCAACTGCTCTAATAGCAATTGCTTTACCAATGCCAGAGGTAGCGCCGGTAACAATTATCACTTTATCTTTTAGGCGCATAATTACTCGGGCTTAATAACTGATTTTAGAATCTCACCAGATTGCATCTTTTCAAATGCGATCTGCCAATCTTTGATTGCAAATACGCCACCTAGAACTGGTTTTAAATCTAATTTGCCGGTCTCAAGCAATCTAAGTACTCGCTCCCACATCGGCCAGTTATGAGAAAAACTTCCTTGCAAATTAACATTTTTTGCAACTAAGGGATCTAGTGAAAAATCTAATGGTTGTGGGCCCCAACCAACTTTTGAGATCCAACCATCTGGTCGAACTACTTCAAGTGCGTTTTTAAGAGATGCACTAACACCGGCTGCATCTACAACACCATCAGCACCAAGTCCATCAACAGCTTTTGCCCAGTTACTTGCATCGCCAATAATTACTTCACAACCATAACTTTTTGCAATCTCTAATCGATTACGATCTTTTTCTAATCCAACTAATGCCACCTCTGCTCCGGCAAGGCGGGCCATGGCAACTGCTAAAACACCAATTGGTCCTGGGCCATAAACCACAATGCGATCACCTGGTTTTACTAAACCGGGCGCAATAGTTGCGCTATATGCCACCGCACATGGTTCAGTCATTGCAGCATAATCAAATGAAATATTGGCAGGAATCTTATGAAGTAAACGGGATGCAACCTTGGCATATCTAGTCATTCCACCATTAACACCATAACCAAAACCTTTACGATTTGGATCTAAGTTGTATTTTCCAGCTCTGCTCATTGGCGAATCAACATCAATTACCGCAGCAGTTTCAGTAACTACTCGATCACCCTCTTTCCACTTACCAGCAGCTTTAACATTTTTACCAAGCTCCGCAATTACGCCACAAAACTCATGTCCTAATACAACTGGGTAATTAACCGCCCAAGAGTTAGTGCCATGCCATTGATGAAGATCTGAGCCGCAAACACTTACCGCCTCAACCTGCATAATCACATCATCATCACCTGCAACTGGTCGATCTATCTCTTGTAATTCAACACTGCCTGGCTTTGATGAGAAATTAACTACGCCAATTGATTTCATATTTCCTCTTCTTATTTAACTCTTGGAGTAATAGCAACGTCGCCATAGGCATGAACCTTTTCACAAATTTTTCTAAGCACCTCTTCAACATTGCCAGCACCTTTTGAAAAAGAGTCGGCATCAATTGCAAGTGGTGCACCAATAACAACAAGAGGAGCGCCATAAGATGGAGATGCGATTGCTTGTTCAAGAGATAAACCACCAACTGCTTGCACCGGTACTCCAACTGCATCAACTACAGCTTTTAATTGATCAAGTGGATTAGGTGGCTTCTTGCCACTTGCAGCAATTCCGCGCCGTTCATCATAACCAATATGGTGAATCACCATGTCACAACCTAAATCTTCTAGCAGGCGAGCACCTGCCACCATATCTTCACAACCTAAGTTGTCACCCATCACAGTAATTCCATAATCCTTACCAGCTTGCACCACAACTTTAATTGTTTCCGGATGTGCTCTTGCCATTACAACAACATGAGTAGCTCCAGCCTTTGCCATCATCTCGGCCTCTAGATAGCCACCATCCATAGTTTTTAAATCTGCCACAACTGGAATATTTGGAAACTCACTACGAAGTGCGCGCACACCATGTAATCCTTCAGCCAAGATAAAAGGTGTCCCAGCTTCTAACCAATCAACCCCAGCTCGCATCGCGGTGTGTGCCATCTCCATTGCCTCTTTAATATCGGTTAGGTCAAGTGAGACCTGCACAATTGGTTTCATCTATAAAACGCCAAACTTTGCAAATGCCTCACTAGGTGCCATGCCATCTCTAACTGCATTTCTAAATAAATTTTCTCCGGAGTTTTTCTCTTCTACTCTGGCAATTACCTCATCGATTGCAGCAACTGGAATGACTACTACGCCATCAATATCGCCAACAATTAAATCTCCTGGATTTATAGTTACGCCATCTATTACCGCTGGCACATTATGTTCAATAACTTCATAGCGAGAGTTAATATCTAGTGGCGATGTATCTACGCCAAAAACTTTAAAACCTAATGCGCGCATTCTGGTGGTATCTCTTACTGGCCCATCAGTTAACGCACCAGCCACACCTTTATGTTTGCAGGCAGTTGAAAGTAACTCACCCCAAAAAGCTGCTGGATGATCACCACCATTATTTCGATTAGATGGTGTGACATAAACTTGATCACGGCCTACTGCATCTAATGCTTTTAACAAACCAACATATGGCACATCAGGGGCTGCGAAAACTGCTTCTACCGCGACCGGAAATGCGTATCCCATCATTACGCCATCACCTGAAATCATTTCAATATTTGATTTCAAAACTTGATTGCGCAAATCCATATGGTCTAAACAATCAGAGGCAAGGGAGGCAGTAAATATTGTAGAAAGCCGGGTGAGATCATATTTTTTCTCGCTCATACCCCAAAGATTAGGGGGTAGGCCGCAGGGCGCAAAGACCCTTAACCAGTACTTGAGATTTGCTCATGCGCTCTATAACGGTTTGGTAAATAAAGCAATATTAACCTGTTAATAGCCTGCCATTGTTGACTACCACTCGGGGGAAGGTAAGGATTCACTCAGGTTCGACGGTCCTCGTTGTTCCACTCTATTAGAGAAGAAATGGAGAAATGAATGCGTAAAAATTCATTTCGTCTTGTTGCAGCTGCATCAGCGATCGCTCTTGCGATAACTGGTTGTTCATCATCTGGTGATGATGCTGCTAATACAGACACAGAGTTTGAAATATTTACCTGGTGGGCATCTGGTGGCGAAGCTGCTGGTCTACAAGGAATGATCGATGTTTACACAGCACAAAACCCAGACACAGAGTTTATTAATGCTGCTGTTGCCGGTGGTGCTGGTGTTAACGCTAAGGCTGTACTACAAAGCCGTTTAGATGCTAACGAGCCACCTGATTCATTCCAAGCACATGCTGGTATGGAACTTGATGGTTATGTAAGAGGCGGACAACTAGAAGATTTAACTTCTTTGTACGCATCTGAAGGATGGGACAAAATTTTCCCAGCAGATCTAATCAAGACACTTACAGTTGACGGAAAGATCTACTCAGTACCTGTAAACATTCACCGTGCCAACGTTCTATGGTGGAATCCAGCAACAGCAACAAAAGCTGGAATCACTGCAGCACCTGCAACACTTGATGAATTCTTTGCAGATCTTGAGAAGTTCAAGAAGGCTGGCGTAACTGGTCTTGCACTTGCAGGAAAGGGAGACTGGGCGATCGCTCACCTTCTTGACTGGATGCTTCTTGCATCAATGGGCGCAGATAAGTACGAAGGTCTATACAGCGGATCAACTTCATGGACAGGTCCAGAAGTTGCTGCTGCAATTAAGAACTTCCAGAAAGCACTTTCTTATGGAAATAAGGGAGCAGGAAACCTTGATTGGCCAGATGCTGGAAAGTTAGTAACTTCCGGTAAAGC
>Ga0209444_10001639_pt1 | contig 12289 bp, 9 predicted proteins | sample LauGreFaBDMM15DN_2_FD_188215 | JGI IMG/M metagenome (GOLD analysis project Ga0209444, IMG submission 188215) | Freshwater lake microbial communities from Lake Michigan, USA - Fa13.BD.MM15.DN (SPAdes) (version 2) | ecosystem: Environmental > Aquatic > Freshwater > Lake | place: Lake Michigan, USA...
TTTGTTTGCATTAATTGCCGTTAAAGTGTTTAGGAGTGAGTTAAAAATTAGTAAATTTGAATTAGTTGGTGGATCTGCCCTTGCTGGCATGGGGCTTGCAGTATCAATCATGATTGCAAACTTGAGCTATACCTCTGAAGTTTTGCTTAATCAGGCTAAAGTTGGTTTATTGTGGGCGGCATTAATCTCAGCAATATTGGGTAGTTTGATTTTAATTGCAGGTTCAAGAAAAGTTAAGGAGTAATTATGTGTAGCAAGGAAACTTGCCGACAGTGCAAGAAACCAACTTGGTCTGGGTGTGGTGAACATATAGAGGACGCACTTGCTGGAATCGCTCTCGCTGATCGTTGTCAGGGGCATGAGAAAGCTGTAAAAAAAGTGAGTCTATTTAGCAAGTTATTTAGCAGGTAAGTTTGTGGCAATCCAGGTTACCACTTCGACTTAGTGCATTAATTAGTTTATTTTTATTCAAAGCCGTAGCGAAGAATGGATCTTGATATCACCCTAAGTTTTCAACCCGTGCTCTTAATCTTTTTAGAGGTTTAAGCCTGTAGCAGATAGAGTTATTGAATGGGCAAAGCATTTAACAGGTTGTGGTCAGCGAGCTTAGTTTCAAATCTATCTGATGGCGTTCTACTCGCTGCAGCACCATTACTTGCAATTACCTTAACTGATAACACAGTTTTGATCTCATTATTGGGTGCGATGGTTATGCTACCTTGGCTTTTGTTTGCCATTCCAATTGGTGCTTTAGTAGATAGATTAGATCGAAGATATATTTTAGCTGGTACCAACTTGCTCAGGAGTGCGGTGGTAGGAGTTCTAGCCTTCACAATAGCTGCAGATTTAGTAACTATTCATTTCTTGATATTGGCGGCATTTATCATTGGTAGCTGCGAGGTGGCATCTGATACCACAGCGCAATCTTTAATCCCTCAGATTCTTGAGGAGAAGCATTTTGAAAAGGCAAACTCCAGATTGCAAATATCTGAGACTGTGGTGCAAGGCTTTATTGGCGCACCATTAAGTGGATTTCTCTACTCCCTTGCCATATACATCCCATTTTTCTTTAACAGTGTTGGTTACATCGTTTCAGCAATTTTGGCCCTATCAATGCCAATACATTTTCTGCAAGATGTGAGAAAAGAGGAGAAAAAAGCCGAACAAAAACATTTTGTATCTGATATGAAGTTTGGCATCTCATATTTATACAATCACGAATTACTAAGGCGATTGGTTTTAACCACCTCTTTAATAGGAGTTTGCTACTCAATGGGAACAGCGACAATTGTGCTCTTTATGGTTCGCGAACTTAATCTTCCCGAGCCATTATTTGGCTTGGTTTTAACTATTCAAGGCATTGGTGGCTTGGTAGGTGCAGTTGTTGCACCACATGCATCAAAGAGATTTGGCAGAGCCCGCGTTATGACCTTTGGTATTTTCTCTAGCTCACTACTGCTCTTGCTCCAGGGATTTTCACCAAACATCTACTTATTTGTTGGACTGGCAACATTTGGAGCATTCACCATCTCGCAATGGAACATATTGTTAATGTCTACCTATCAAAGTGTGATTCCAAATGAGATCTATGGCCGGATTCATGGCACCCGTCGAACCTTGGTTTGGGGGATGATGCCAATTGGATCTGTAATGGGTGGTTTACTGGCAACTACTGGACTGCGAACCCCACTTTGCGTTGGTGGCTCTATCGCAACAGTTATTGCGCTTTTCTCACTCAAATTTATGTTAAGCATAGGATCAACTTTAAATGTTGAGAAAAAGTAAGCCCATTTTTTTGGTAATGTGGTGAGGTGTTTAAAAAGAGGAAAAAAAGCAATACAAAGCCACTAGGGAAAAATTATTGGCGGCTTTGGTTTGCCCATGGTGTTAGCAATTTAGGTGATGGTGTTTCTCAGGTTGCATACCCTTGGTTAGCCTCAGCGGTAACTAGATCACCACTTTTGATTGCAACAGTTGCCGTTGCTAGCCGGCTGCCTTGGTTGATATTTACTCTACCTGCAGGTGTAATCACCGATCGTTTTGATCGCCGAAAAATAATCATCGCTATGGATATAACCAGAGCAGCACTTGCCTTTCTAGTTGCAATTGCGGTCACTGCGCAGGCTGGTAATCTGCCGGCGCTGGACTCAATTGCCACTTCAGTAAATCTGCAGACAAACTGGTTTTTATATACCGTTTTAATTGTTACCGCACTCTTATTTGGTTGCGCAGAGGTATTACGAGATAACTCTGCGCAAACCTTTTTGCCAGAGGTTGTTGAGGAAGATCAACTTGAAAATGCCAATGGCAAGCTCTGGTCGGTTGAGTTTGTAACTAATAGTTTTATCGGACCACCACTGGGTAGTTTTTTGATTGGAATCTTTATCTTTTTGCCTTTCTATTTTGACACTCTGACCTTCTTTGTTTCAGCTGCTCTAGTTGCCACCTTGGCATCGGTAGCTCGGCCCATAAAGGAAGTGACAGATAAGAAACCAATTAACTTTAAAGCTGAGATCAAAGAGGGTTTTTCTTGGCTCTGGAAACATGAACTACTTCGACCAATGGCTATTATTTTAGGATGCCTAAATGGCTTAGGAGCGATAACTGCTGCCACATTTATTTTGTTTGCCCAAGAGATACTAGATACTTCAGTATTTATCTTCGCAATCTTAGGAACAGCAGGTGCTATTGGTGGCACAGTTGGTGGAATTCTTGGCCCCAAAATCTCAGCAAGATTTGGTAGTGGTCCTTCCCTTTATCTGACTCTGCTAAGTGCTCCATTAATAACTCTGATAATTGGTTTAAGCTCATCATGGCAACTGTTTTGGGCACTTACCGCTATCGGAACCTGCTTTGCAGTTCTGTGGAATGTTATAACAGTTTCGTTACGGCAAAGTATTATTCCGACTCATTTATTGGGAAGAGTAAATAGTGTTTATCGTTTTTTTGCTTGGGGCAGTCTTCCAATTGGAACCTTAATTGGAGGGGCAATGGTGGATCTGTTTGAACTAACCGGTGATCGGGAGTTTGCGCTGCGCCTGCCATATTTATTAGTCTCAGTAGCTGGCCTCTTGCTATTTTTCTTTGCCGCTCCCAGATTAACCACAGCAAAGATTGAAGCGGCCCGCAGGGCTGCCAAGTAACCCTCCCCCCTGGGTGGGGTTGTGTAAAACCCCGAAAATAGGGCAGAATTCAAGGTAATTCAAGGAGTGTGGTGTGGGATTAGTCGACTTCTCATTCCATACCCTCTTGACCTAACCCTAGGAGAGTAAATGAAATTTAATCGTATGTCTAAGGTAGCACTTGTTGCCACTGCGGCTGCGGGCCTAGTTGCTGGAGCATTATTACCAGCAAACGCAGCAACCCGTTCCACAGTTGTAATTGTTACCTCCAACGCACTGACTGGCTTAAACCCTTCAGTATCGGAAATGAATCTAACAATCAATACCGATGTAAGTTACCTACAAGGCTTTGGATTTTACTGGTATGACGCTTCGCCAAAACTTGTAAAGAATCCAACCTTTGGCAGTTACAAAATAATTAGCCAAAAGCCATTTAGAGTTCAATACAAAGTAAATCCAGGCAAGGTCTGGTCAGATGGCACACCAATTACTGCAGTTGACTTGTTACTCACACACGTGATTTGCTCAAGCTCATACTCACTTGGTGCAGGCTTAGGAGATCCTAAGGATGCCGATGTCGCGCCTGGTTTCAACTCAGGCTGCTACGGCGGAGTTTATGACACCCACGCTGTTTATTTGCCAACCTTGTCTGCAGACAAAATGTCACTAACAATTGAGTACGATTCAGCAATTCCTGATTGGGAGATTAACGCTCCAGGACCATCCCCAGTTCACGCTCTTGTTCAGATGGCAGAGGGCAAGAAGTCTGCACAAAACGCTGCAGCAAACCTTGCTTCTAAGGCAAAGTTTGAAAAAGCTTTCTTAACATATGACAAGAAGCTTATGGCAGCCATGGGCAAGGTTTGGTCAAATGACTACAACATCAAGGAAGTTAACGCTCAAACCAATCCATTACTTCTAGTTGGTAACGGTGCTTTTCTCCTTAGATCTGCGGTTCCAAATGGCACCATTACTTTGGTAGAAAACCCAAGGCACAAGACAAATCCATCCGGTCCAAAGACTAATGGCATCAAAAACATCCAATTCAGAATCATCGATAATGCAACTGCAGCAGCACAGGCTTTGCGAAACCAGGAGATTGATATTTACGCTGGGCAACCAACTGCTGATTCAGTGGCATTGTTGAAAGCAATTCCGACTGCGAAAGTTGTTGGTGGAAGTAGCTCATTCTTCGAGCACATTGACCTTAGAGTTGATAAGGCACAAGGTGCAACGGTTGACTACAACGGCCCATTTGCTGGAGATAGCCAAAAGGCAAAGGATCTTCGTACAGCATTCTTGATGATGTATCCAAGAGATGAGATTGTTGAAAAGATCTTCAAGCCACTTAATCCTGGTTCAATACGATTGGATTCACCATTAATATTTCCAAGCGAGCCAGGGTTTAAAGAGATTACTGCAGTTAGCGGAGTCTCTAAATTCACTGAAGGCACACAGTCAAGCCGTGAAGCCGCAGCACTTGCATTAGTGCGTAAGCACTCAGCAACTGATGTAAAAGTGAACCTTCTTTGGGGAAATCCAAGTAATACTCGTCGAGCTGACATCATGCAGTTGGTGATACCAGCCGGAAAGCGTGCTGGATTTGAAGTTGTCGCTCCTGGAGTACAGGGTTGGTCATCTAAGTTAGCCGATAGCGGTTGGGATGCTCAGCACTTCGCATTTGGTAAGGGATCTCTTGATCAAAAGGGTATGGCCTCTCTCTACTGCACAGTTTGTGAATCAAACTACCTTGGAAATTCAAATGCCAAGATAGATGCAGCGGAGAAGAAGCTTGGAGCTACCTTGTTAACTCCAAAACAAAGATTGGAACAATACATAATTATTGAGAAAGAGTTAATGGGTAATTCTGTATCTCTTCCAATCGTTCAATTCCCAGAGCTAGTTGGCGTAAATGGCAAACTGCAAAATATCAAGCCAGGCCCACTAGCACCACAGATAGTTCACAACTACTGGGAGTGGAGATATACCAATTAAGACCTTAAGTCTTAAGAGGTAATTGCTTAGTAATAAGTAGTTATAAGCGGTAAATTAAGTGGCGTTCAAAAAAATTTGAACGCCACTTAATATATTGTTTGCCTAAATTTCTAGAAGATTGAGATATAGATGCTGGCTTATGTTGCACGTCGCCTAGGCGCTCTAGTAATGATTCTTTTTGGCTCTAGTTTTATCGTTTACAACTTGGCTGCAATCTCATCTGATCCTTTAGAGGACCTTCGTACAAGTACTGCACCAAACCGTGAACAGTTAATCATTAATTTAACTCGAGAGTTACGTTTAGATTTGCCACCACCAGTTAGATACTTCATTTGGCTACGGGGCGTTTTAGGTGTATTTCTTGGCAAAGCAGATTTTGGACAAACTAGAGAGAACCAGCCAGTACTTACAGAGATCGTTGGTGCACTCCCTATCACTGTTAGATTGATATTTGTAGCAACTATTGTTGCCATTATTCTAGGAATTGGATTGGGAATTACCTCAGCACTTCGCCAGTACTCAAGATTTGATTATTCGATGACCTTTTTTGCCTTTTTGCTTTACTCCTTACCAATTTTTTGGGTAGCAGTTTTGTTGAAGCAATTTTTAGCCATTGATTTTAATGATTTTCTCGTTTCAGCTCAGATTTCACTTCCTGCAATAATTTTTGGCAGCATCATTGTGGGATTTTTTTGGGCTGCTATCTTCAGTGGAACAAAAAAGAGAGTATTACTGATATTTAGTGGAGTTTTTGTAGTAAATTCAGTATTCCTTTCCATCATTAGTGCAACTAAATGGTTCTTAAATCCAACGCTCGGTCCTATTGTGATTTTACTTGTCGCAGTTGGTATCGCTTTCGGAGTTACTTATCTATCCGTTGGATTGGAGAATAAATTAGTGGTAAAGAGTGCAGTGTTTTGCGCTGTAGTTGCATCTATCTTTTATTTCCCCGCACAAATTTTGCTTGATTCAAACCGACCTAGAGTTGGTTTATTGCTGATGTTTGTTGTATTAATCGGAGTAGCTCTGCTGGGGTCAGTGATATTTAATCGAATTGATCGAGGACCAATAATTCGGACTAACATTATTTTAGTAGTAATTATTGGTTTACTAATAGTTGTCGACAAGTTAACACAGGCTTGGCGACCATATCTTGAAAGTGATGATATTAATTATCGGCCAATTTCTACTTTTGGTCAGAGTACAGCCTGGTTGTTTGAGGTTCCCTTTTGGGTAAGATCTCTAGATATTGTTTTGCATATGATTTTACCAACTATTGCGCTGACATTAATTTCATTTGCTGGATATGTTAGATTCTCACGCGGAACCTTGCTAGAAGTTTTAAATCAGGATTACATAAGGACTGCTCGCGCAAAGGGTTTAACTGAGCGAACTGTAATTATGCGTCATGCTTTCCGAAACACCATGATTCCAATTACTACCATTATGGTCACAGATATAGTCTCTATTGTAGGTGGTGCGATTATTACCGAACAAGTTTTTGGATGGTATGGAATGGGCACCTTGTTTAATAAAGCAATAGTTTCCTTTGATTTGAACTTATTAATGGGCGTAATTCTGTTCCTATCAACGCTAGCTATTTTGGCTAATTTGATAGCTGATCTTCTCTACTCAGTGCTTGATCCTCGCATCAGAGTAGGAGCTGGAAAATAATGGCGCGCAAATCAAATAAAGGTTTAAACACTGGCGAAGAGGTACTTGATGGTAATGAAAATGCGATTTTTAACAAGGAAACTGAAGGGTTAAGTCAGGGCCAGATAATTTTAAAGCGCTTTGTGCGCCACCGTGCCGCGATGGTGGCACTGGTTTTCTTTACTACATTGGTGGCAATTGTTTATACAGCACTTGATTGGCGGATTGGAGATCCACGTAATCCACGGTTTACCATTCCTGGCTGGTGGAATTATGGTTTTGAAGATACGCCAGAGTTGTTAACCGAAGGTTGTCCAGAAGGAACACTGGGTTGTCCAACAATTGATTTCGTTCCATTTGTAGATGGTGATGGTGTCCAATTAGGCCAGCATCCATTTGGTCAAGATAATATCGGTCGAGATTACTTTGCGTTGGTAATGCGCGGAGCTCAGCGATCCATTTTGGTTATGTTTATTATTGGGTTGATTGCAACCACTATTGGAACAATCGTTGGTGCGTTAGCAGGATTTTTCCGAGGGTGGATTGATGCAATCCTAATGCGTTTAGTTGACTTTATCATCACAATTCCAGTAATTATCATCGGATCGGTAATTGGATTTCATTTTGGCAATAAGGGCGCTGCCTTCCTTGCCTTACTACTAGGGCTGTTCTCATGGACTGGATTATCCCGGTTAGTTAGAGGTGAATTTTTATCACTTCGAGAACGAGAGTTTGTTGACGCCGCTCGTGTTGCTGGTGCAACAAATCGACGAATTATCTTCAAGCATATTTTGCCTAACGCAATTGGAGTAATTATCGTCTCAGTAACATTGTTGATGTCAGGCGCAATTCTTCTGGAAACAGCACTGAGTTTCCTAGGCTTTGGTGTTACATCACCAGATGTCTCATTAGGGCTTTTAATTTCAAATTACCAAGATGCTTTTACAACCAGACCATGGTTATTTTGGTATCCAGGTTTATTTATTATAGCTATCGCACTTTGTGTTAACTTTATTGGTGATGGTTTAAGAGATGCTTTTGATCCTCGTCAGAGGCGCAGGCTTTCCAAAAGAGATAAAGAAAATGCCCGCGAGATGCAATCTCGCAGCGAAAAGGCCTAATTATGAATAATCAAAAGGAGAGTACCTGTGACCAAAAAAATCAGATTAATCCAAAGAGCTTTCTGATTGAATTGATACCTGTATTGAATCAGTTGAGGGTTATCAAGCCTTTTAAATGCAATTATTTTTTGGTTAGCAATGGCAGAGGCAACTCCAGAGTGGGAGCTAGGAGTTTGACCGGCTTGAATGCTGCCAGAGCTTTGAATATTCAAACCGCGCAACTCACTTTGATGAATCGATCTGCTGTGATACCTGCCCGGAGCAGGCGCAGCAAAGGCGTAGATTTGTTTGTTTCCATGACTTCCACCATGAGTCTTAATCGACATGGTGTAACGAGTGTCGATCTGTTCAACATCTTGCCAACCAATCAAGTGATGGGTAAGTGGATTTACAATTTCAATCCCTTCATCAAAGAAAACAACTTTAGGATGGATAAAGATTTGGTAGCAGATCGAACAAACCCAAGCTCCCCAAATACTGGCAATGATCAATCCAAAGTTAAATCCATAATCAATAATTTGCAGATAGAGCATCGTGACCACTATCCAAAGGGCCATGCCCGCGAAAATGTAACCACTTTTAGGGCGAAAAATTTCAGGATTGTTCACCAGAGCATCTTCTCATGCACATCAGAAAAGCAGGTAGCGTAAATGTCAGATCCAGTACTACAAGTACGCAATTTCACTGTTGAGTTTTGGGTTGATGGCGCCTGGTATCCAGCTGCAGTCGATATGAATTTTGATGTTCAAGCAGGTAAAACCTTGGCCATTGTGGGTGAATCTGGATCTGGTAAATCCACCACTGCAATGGGAATTATGGATCTATTAGCCTCAAATGCGCGAATGAGTGGCAGCGTTAGGGTTAAAGGCAGCGAAATGATTGGGGTTCCAAAATCTCAACTTCGTAAGTTCCGTGGCCGTGAGGTTGCCTATATCTTCCAAGAGCCAATGACTGCATTAAATCCGGTTTATACAATTGGGTTTCAAATAGTTGAAACTCTTCGCACCCACTTTGATATGGGGCCAAAGGCTGCTAAAGCACGGGCGGTTGAGCTAATTTCCTTGGTAGAAATTCCAAACCCTGAGCTTTCCTTTAATAAGTACCCTCATCAACTCTCCGGTGGTCAACGTCAGCGAGCAATGATTGCTCAGTCACTAGCTTGTGATCCATCTCTATTGATCGCAGATGAGCCAACTACAGCACTAGATGTAACAGTGCAGGCTGAAGTTCTTGATCTAATGCGCGGACTTCGCACCAAATTAAACTCTGCAATTTTGCTTATCACCCATGACATGGGTGTCGTTGCTGATATGGCGGATGAGATTTTAGTTATGAAGGATGGTTTAACAGTTGAGCATGGTTCTGCTGATCAAATCTTTAACAAACCAACCCATCCTTATACACAATCTCTGCTGAAATCAGTTCCAAAATTAGGTACGGTGAAGCAGCGCACAGCTATCGATAGCAAAAAGCAGCCGGTAATTAAATTAAGTGATGTAACTATTGCTTATCCAAAACGAGGACGAATTCCAGAGTTTGTTGCGGTAAGGGATTTTAGTTTAGAGATATTTCCAGGTGAGATTGTGGGCTTAGTGGGTGAGTCAGGCTCCGGTAAAACGACTGTTGGTCGAGCTGCGATTGGTTTAATTCCAATTAGGTCTGGAAAGCTAGAAATAGTCGGAAAAGATATTTCAAAAGCGACTCAAAAGGAGTTGTTCCCAATCCGTCGTCATACTGGAATCGTCTTCCAAGATCCCGCCTCTTCATTAAACCCACGTCTGCCAATTGGTGAATCAATTGGTGAACCAATACTGCTGGCCGGGCTTGCAAAGGGTGCTGAGTTAAACCATAAAGTAGAGGAGTTACTACAACAGGTTGAGCTGCCAAGATCTTATCGAAACCGCTTCCCACATGAGTTATCAGGTGGTCAACGTCAACGAGTTGGAATTGCAAGAGCTTTAGCTCTAACACCAGATCTATTAATTGCTGATGAGCCAACATCAGCGTTAGATGTTTCAGTTCAAGCAAGATTCTTAGATCTACTTCTAGAGCTTCAAGATAAGTTGAAGTTTGCCTGTTTGTTTATCAGCCATGACTTGGCAGTAGTAGATATTTTAGCTCACCGAATTGTGGTAATGCAGGAGGGTCGACTTGTTGAAGAGGGCGATCGAGATAGTATTTTAAAGAATGCTAAAAGTGATTACACCCGTCGATTAATTGCTGCTGTGCCAGTACCAGATCCAGCAGAACAAAAGAGGCGCCGTGAAGCAAGGCTGGCTGCTAAGTGATAACCAATGTAGATGCTGACTTTTTAGCGCTACCTCTTGATAATTGTTCTAATGCTGCCATCACAGCAGCTAAAGCTGCAGGTGCCTCACATGCTGATGTGCGAATAGAGAGAACTAGAACTGGCTTCCTCTCACTTCGAGATGCTAAGCCTGAGACTCAAACAGATGAAACAAACTTTGGAATTGGTGTTCGAGTAATCGTAAATGGGGCATGGGGCTTTGCATCCGCACCTGGTGTAAGTATTGAGCTCGCAAAGAAATTGGCTATCACTGCAGTTGAGATGGCAAAGACTTCAAAGCCATTATCAACTGATTTTGTTTCATTAGCCAAAGAGCCTGCCTACCCAAATCAAGAATGGGTATCTTCCTATGAAATTGATCCATTTGCGGTATCCGATAGTGAAAAAAAAGATCGTCTAGCTTCCTTAAGTAATAAATTACTTAGTAGTAAATCAGTTAATCACACTAGCGCACACACGCATTTTGTTAAGGAACAAAAGTATTACGCAGATATTTATGGCACCAGTACTACCCAGCAACGGGTAAGAGTACAAACCCAAATTGAAGCAATCTCAATTGGCGCTCATGGCTTTGAATCAATGCGCACCTTGGCCCAACCAGCTGGCTATGGCTGGGAGTGGATGGGAAATTCAATTTGGAATTGGGATGCTGAGATTGACCAGCTGCCAACATTATTGGCAGAAAAGGTTACCGCCCCATCAGTTGAACCGGGTAAGTATGACTTATTGATTCATCCATCAAATCTTTGGTTAACCATTCATGAATCAATTGGTCATGCAACTGAGCTAGACCGCGCAATTGGTTATGAGGCTAATTACGCAGGTACCTCTTTTGCTACCCCAGACAAGCTAGGAAAGCTTAAGTATGGCTCGCAGTTAATGAATGTAACTGGGGATCGATTAACTGAACATGGATTGAGCACAGTTGGCTTTGATGATGAGGGAGTTGCTGCGCAGAGATGGCAGATTGTAAAAGATGGAGTTTTAGTTGGTTACCAAACAGATAGGCGGATATCTGCTGTCGTAAATCAGGAGCGTAGCAATGGCTGTGCTTATGCAGACTCCCCAGGACATGTACCAATTCAACGTATGCCAAATGTTTCACTTCAACCTGACCCAAATGGTCCAACCTTAGAAAAATTAATTGAATCAGTAGATGATGGTATTTATATTTTAGGTGATAAATCCTGGTCAATTGATATGCAGCGTTATAACTTCCAATTTACTGGACAGCAATTTCATCGAATTAAAAATGGCAAGTTAGTCGGACAATTAAAGGATGTCGCATACCAATCAACTACTACTGATTTTTGGGGTGCAATGAAGCAGGTAGGTGGGCCCTCCACCTATGTCTTAGGGGGTGCTTTTAATTGCGGTAAGGCTCAACCTGGCCAAGTTGCAGCGGTAAGCCATGGTTGCCCGGCGGCCGTATTTAACAAAATAAATATTTTGAACACCGTATCTGAGGTGGGCGAATGATTAAAGCGCAAGATTTAGTTGAAAAGATCCTAGCTAGGGCAAGCTCGGATGAATGCATTGTGATTGTTAGCGATAAAACACAGGCAAACTTGCGATGGGCAAGTAGCACCTTAACAACCAATGGAGTTCTTCAAGAAAGAAGTGTGACGGTAATTGCCTTCATCAAAACAAAAGATGGAATGGCATCTGGTGGAGTATCTAGAACCAATGTAGATGAAGGTGATATTGACTCACTGTTAGCACAAGCAGTTTCTTCAGCAAAGGCCGCGGGAGCAGCTGAGGATTACGCACCAATTGCCCAGAATATTGAATTAGGTAATTGGCAGTCACCTCATCAACCAACGGGTCCAGAGGTATTTAAAAAGTTTGCACCAGATTTAGGCCAGATGATGGGTAAATCCGTAAATGATGCAATTGAATTATTTGGTTATGCCGAGCACACACATGAAACTGTTTGGGTTGGATCAAAAGGTGGATTGCGATTACGAAGTGATAAACCTATTGGCCGAGTAGAGATGACGGCAAAATCTCATGCTCGTACCCGTTCAACCTGGTATGGCGTAGAGACTCATGACTTTTCAAATGTAGTGGTGGCAGATATTGATAAAGAT
>Ga0209444_10001642_pt1 | contig 12280 bp, 10 predicted proteins | sample LauGreFaBDMM15DN_2_FD_188215 | JGI IMG/M metagenome (GOLD analysis project Ga0209444, IMG submission 188215) | Freshwater lake microbial communities from Lake Michigan, USA - Fa13.BD.MM15.DN (SPAdes) (version 2) | ecosystem: Environmental > Aquatic > Freshwater > Lake | place: Lake Michigan...
AATTGGTAATGTTGAATTTAATGTTACTGTTCGTTAATACGTGATATAATCCATGCACTGGGTCAACCGATCCAGTGCAACCTTAAGAAAGAATAGAGAGATGAAACGCAAGACAAATCCATTGATCAACGCGATCAATAATGCAACAGAGCAGTCCCGCAAAGAGGGACACAATCTAATTTCCAGAGCTAAGATTTTGGAAGAATCCCGTATGAAAATCAGAGTGAACTACTCTGGGGTTTTCAAGGATCTAGACTTGAGCGTGCATAACTTGTTCGTTCGAACAAGTTATCACAAACCCACAATTGCTGTGAACTTGAATGCTTTGGAATCATTCAAAGACACCCAGTTGATGGGCCTGCTTGAATTCTTTTCAAGCAAAACCGAAAAGGCCACAACACGTGATTGGCCTCAGTACTTAAATCGGGATTACACTTTCGAACTGGACGATGTGCTCGTTAGCATCTCTGCATTTGTCCGGACCGATAGCCCAACATGCAGAAAAGTACAAACTGGGGTGAAAGTGGAAGAGGTCCCCCAGTTCGAACTGGTCTGTGACTAGACCGGCCGGACCGGTCCGGCCGGTCTGGTTTGTTCACCAGTAAGCGCTGGTCTAGGTTGTATGTACATACAACCTAGAAATCACAAACAAGAAGGCAGCCGAACTGGCTGCCTTTTTTGTCAGCCGATGTATTACTATACAGAGTATAGTAATACAGGGCCACAGGCCCTGTATGCATAGCACAGAGACCGATGGCGCGCCATCGGTGTTTACCCTTACTGTTTTTTCTTTTATTTTTCCCTTATTAGGTGGTGGCGGGGGTGGGTGGGCCCGCCTGTTACTCTCTGTGTGTGTATTTGGATTGGGATTTGGAGAGGGGGGAGGGCCATTTTCGGTACGTCAGTTGCAGGCAAAAGCTTCGCCAAGTTTTAGCCAAATTTAGAACCTGTTTAAACATGGCCTTCCCAAAACACCCCCCTTGTTGTTTTAAATGCAATCAGGGGTTATATTTATGCAAATTTCAAAACGTGGCCTATGCACTCTACAAAACCGGATGACGTACAAGACGAGCAGCTAAGATTAGAACTTCGTCTTCGATTGCTAGAAGCTCAGGACAGAGCGACCACTGACTTTCTGTCCTTCTGCCAGTACGTCTGGCCCGAGATGATTGTCGGGGAACACCACCGGCGTATCGCTAAAGCCCTTGACCGTGTCATTACAGGCGAGTGCAAACGCCTGATGATCGCGATGCCTCCCCGTCATGGTAAGTCCCAGCTTGGGAGTTATCTGTTTCCGGCGTATTTGATGGGCCGGAGCCCTGATACTAAACTCATTGTCGGCTCCCACACTGCTGAGTTAGCGCAGCGTTTTGGCCGAATGATTAGAAACCTTGTTGACGACGAGAAGTACAAGGAGTTATTCCCAAAGATGGCCCTGTCAGTTGACAGTAAGGCCGCCGGTCGGTGGAACACGGCCCAAGGAGGTGAAGCCTTTTTCATTGGTAAGGGTGGTGCGATGACCGGGCGCGGTGGTAATGTTGTCGTGCTGGACGATATCTTGGACGAGCAGGATGCTGTGTCGGATACGGCTATGGAGAACACGTGGGAGTGGTACACGTCCGGCCCGCGTCAGCGATTACAGCCGGGCGGCGCTATTATTGTGATCAATACGCGGTGGAAGACGGATGATTTAACGGGCCGCCTCTTAAAGCAGCAGGGCTATTTAAAGTCGGATCAGTGGGAGGTGTTGGAGTTCCCTGCTATTTTGCCGAGTGGCCGGCCTCTTTGGCCTGATTACTGGAGCCTTGATGAGTTGGAGAAGGTCAAGGTATCTATTGGTTTGAAGAAGTGGAATGCCCAGTGGCAGCAGCAACCGACGAATGATGAGGGTGCAATTCTGAAGAGGAATTGGTGGCGCAAGTGGCGGCTTGATGAGCCGCCTGAGTGTGAGTATTTGATTCAGGTATACGATACGGCATACTCGAAGAAAGAGACTGCTGACTTTTCTGTTATCAGTACGTGGGGCGTGTTCTATCCTGATGCTGACTCGGGGGCTAATTTGATGCTGCTCAATGTGCGCAAGGGCCGTTGGGATTTTCCTGAGCTAAAGCGCATGGCAAAGGATGAGTATGTGTATTGGAAGCCTGATAATGTTTTGATTGAGGCGAAGGCTACTGGTACTCCGTTGCAGCAGGAACTAAGGCGTCTTGGCATTCCTGTCACGATGTTCTCCCCCGGTGGTAGAAGGTCTGGTCAGGACAAGGTATCCCGCGCCAATGCTGTTGCTCCCTTACTTGAGTCCGGCATGATTTGGTATCCTGAGGGTAAGGAGTGGGCCGAGGACCTTGTAGAGGAATGCGCGTCCTTTCCTAACGGGAACAACGATGACCAAGTGGATACTGCGGTGATGGCGTGGACTCGGTTTAGGCAAGGTAATTTTATTGCGTTGGAGTCTGATGATAATGACGAGCCGGAGGTGGATCAGCGCTCGGTTGAGTATTATTGAAATGCCGCATAAAATAGAGAAACACTTGACAAGGACCTCGGACCATGGCCCAACAGACATTTGAAGAGTTAGTTGCTGCTGTTAAGCAAGCGGAGAGCCGCGACAAGCGCTACAAAGATGACGGCAAAACTCTGACCACCAGCGCTAAGGGTGCACTTGGTGAGATGCAGGTTATGCCTAAGACCATTAAGGATCCCGGCTTTGGTGTAACCCCTGCTAAGGACAAGTCTCCTGATGAGATTGCACGGGTGGGTGTGGATTATTTGCAGGCCATGAAGCAAAAGTATGGCGATACAGAGAAGGCTTTGATTGCGTATAACTGGGGACCGGGGTCCACGGACAAGTGGATTGCTTCTGGTGCCGACCCAAAGAAACTACCGGCGGAGACAAAGACATATGTAGAGCGTGTCAAGGGATTCCTTGGCGGCAAGGATGTTCCACGTGAAACATCTGTGGCAAAGAAGGAACGTGAGCCGTTGCCCCCGTCCCTTCCTCCGATGGCACAAGCAGATATTAAGACTCCTACAATAAAGCCAGAAGCTGCGGCGCGAGTTGCAAGCCTTGGCCCGGGATATCAAGCTGCATTGGCTTTATCGTTCTTAGCGGAGACGGACGATGAGGAGGATCGCAAGACGACGATCACTCAGGAGTATCTTGCTAAGGCGCAAGAGGAAGAGGATGACATAGCAGCATCAACCGCAATAGCCAAACGTCAAGCCAATGTTTTTGCGGACTTATCCAATACCACAATTCGTTCCCCGTTTGACAACCCACAGCAGCCGGTGATGATGAAGGATGGTGGGGATGTATCTGCTGAGGATTTAACGAAGCCATCTTTTGGCAATCCTAATATTCGTAAGCAAGGCGAGGCAGCAAGGAGACTTGCTGCGATGCGGGATGTCAACACATTACCCGACCCTAAGACCTACGCAGCGGTAGCTGGGGCGCTTGGCACACGGCCCGATCAGATGGGTTTTAGCGTATTAAATCCCAAGTACAAAGAAATAATGGATGTAGCCAACCCTGCTTTTTATGCAGGTACGGCGTTGCAGATAGCTCCTGTTGCTCAAGGTCCCGGCATGGGACGTATGGTTGGTGCTGCGGAAAGAGCGTTGGAGCCAGCGGTACGCAGAACACTGGAAGGCGGCGGTAAGGCTTCTGAGATGTTGCAGGCTTTGGCAGCACCGCCCTCACAGATGTTTGTTCGTGCAAGGCCGGAAGCAGCAGCGCGGCACGCGGACCTGCAGGCACAAGGCTTGTCCCCAGAGCAAATCCGTGCACAGAATTTAACTTTGGTTGATAACCGCGGTAATTTGCTGGAAGAAATCAGTGATGCGCCGGCAGTTTTGCAACAAAAGACAGCCTCTGTTCCGCGTATGTACTACGATATGTTAAAGCATCCCGAACTTCAGAGCATTTATCCAGCATATGACATGCCTGATGTGCGGATAGGAACAACAAGGCGCAAAAATGCCCCGTTGGCTTCGGCTTCTTTTGGGGAAAAGGAAGGAATTCAAGGGACAGTGCGTAGTTTGCCGGGTGATGATGTTAGGGGCACGGTCCGCGGAACTTTGTTGCACGAAGGCCAGCATGCAATCCAGTCTATGGAAGGATTTACGGAGGGTGCAAACCCTAGTTCTTTTGTTGCTTACATTAAAGCGAAGCGCGGTTTATACGATGCTGATCCTACGGTCAACGAAAATGTCATTCGAGAAATGGAGAGGGTGTATCCAAATTTGTCTGACATTACAGACAGGATAGGGCAGGATCTTAAAGCTAGGTATGGCAAAGTTTTTCCTTCAGACAAACGCGTAGGGGAAGCTTTGTACAGGCACATGCCGGGGGAGGTGCAGGCAGAGTTGGCTCGTATTCGCAGTAACTTGACGCCGGACGAGCTTAAAGCAACGCCGCTTGAAGTGTCTATGCAGCAATTAAATATTAATCCTGCCAATATTTTAGAAATGAACAAGATGGGTTCCCGCCTTGACAGGCAGATTGGTGATCTGGAATATGATGTTTATGGTTACGCGCAAGGCGGTCCTGTGTACCGTGCAGGGGGAAGCCCTAAAGAAGGCGAGCGCAAGTTAGACCGTGAAACAATGGATATGTTGCGCAGGCAAGGTACATCTCCTGCGTCGTTACAACGAGTAGCTCCTCCTGCTGACATAAGTTCTTCTGCAGCAGGTTTGCCCGGATTGATGTTATTTGCCGATCCACGCATTGACCAGACTAATGCGTATGGCTACATGTTGGATGGTGGGGATGATACAAAAAACCGTGCCATGGCTCAGGCAATGTTTTTAAACAAGAGCAGATCAGAAGACTACCCCGATACGATCGCGCATGAAACAGAACATTTGTTAGCACGTCAGAATTTAGGATCTGCGGCTAACATTAACAGTAAATTTGATGAGTTGATAGGCAATAAGGGCACTTCTCGTTTTAACTTTGTTAGAGACGCTGTTAAAGCGGCCCCTTACTTAAAAGAAAAATACGACTTGCAGTCTAGCTATCTTGATCCAAAAATGCTTGAGTACCAATCCAAATTTGGTTTGGGCAAGAATCTTTTGTATGAGCAATTGGCTTCTTTAGCTGCTTTGGAGCAGCGCCACAAGATTGATTTGACCAAAGATCCGGAGTTGCGTAAGACGTTGTTCTCACGTCCCGATGTCCGCGAAACATATAACGCCCTTACTGGTTTGCGTCAAACGCGCCTAGACCCGCGGGACTTGTCTCCTTATACACGTGTCGCAGAACCCGGCATGTTGGATGCTATTAAAGGTGTGTTTAAGCGTGCCGAGGGTGGTCCTGTTTATCGTGCAGACGGTAGCCCTGAAGAGGGAGAGCGTTTAACACCGCAACAGATAGAACGGATCGCGGCCCAAGAAGCAGCAGAACGAGAAGCGGCAAGCACCCCTGCTTTTATTGCACAGAAGTCAGGTATTGGTCGCAAAGCAGGTCCTGTTTCTCAGGCGTTGCAGTCTGGTCAAGGGCAGATAGAGTTCCTTAAAGGCATGACCAACGTACCGCAGAATATTCTGGGTGCGCCAATGGATATTTCCAACATGATTGCCAATGTATATGGTGGTGGTGTTGAGAAGCCGTTTATGGGCAGTGAGTACATTAAAGAAAAATTGCGTGCACAAGGATTAGGGTTTACCCCATCTACTGATCCCACCTTAGCCGGCTTCTACGGTGCGGGTGACCTAGGTAGCAACCTTGTCAATCCGGCGGGCGTTACGCGCGCAGGTGTGCAAGCGGCAGGTGCTGTAGCGGAAAAAGCGGGCGAAGCAGCGCGTGATTTCCAACAGTACAACAGAAACCTACCAGCCCCCGGTGCTTCGTATGCAATTCGCAACCGAAGCACACCGTTTATTATGACACCGGAAAGAACAACCGTTTCTGGACAAATTGTTCCAGAAATGAATGAGGCGGATGCTTATGCAGACAGGGTGGCCCGCACAGTAGACACTGGAGCAAATCTTAGAACGGATAACCCTGCATTGGCAAACTGGTTTAGGACCAAAGTAGGTGCGTATTTGCGCCGTGATTTTGGAACAGAGCAAGATCAAATGGTTCAGGCCGCGGATAAAGGTTTAAAAATGCATTTTACGTCTCCTAGATTTTTAGAAAACAACCCTTATCTTTTAAATCCAAATACTATTGGAACTGGACGTGAACTTGAAGGATTTCCAAAAGCTGGTTTTGCAAAAACAGCAAAAGGGCAGGAAGCAGAAGCCATAATTGATTCTTCTATTTACCCACTTCAGTTGCAAGACGTATCAGAAAAATACGTTCCGCCAAACATGAAACAATTTATGGGTGCCAACCCTGAAATGCGTTTAAGCGAAATGGGTAGTTATGTAGATGAAAACTTAAAACTTGAACTTTTAGCCGACGAGATGGACAATATGTTTAAGGAAACAGTTTTTAAGGCGTATGGCGAACAAGTGCCAATGCCTAAAGATTACATCTTGACTGAAGATACCTTAAAGGGATTGACTCCTGCGCAAGCGTCTAATCGCGTAGCTAGAAAACAAGAATGGGTTATTGAAAAACGTGGTGAATTGGCCGGCGTTGCTATTTCCAAGGACCCACAGATTGTGAGCCACAGCTATGACAACGGCAGCAAATGGATTAGCCCCGGTGATTTGGCAGATAACGCAAAGCACGAAGAAATGGTAAAAGACATTGGCTGTGCCGGTGGTTGGTGTACGGACAAGAGCACGTATGCTTTAGACTTTGGCTCTGGCGAAAACCGACTAAACATTCTGCTTGACAAAAAGTTTGAGCCCCGTGTTCAGCTTACAGTCAATAGTCCCCCAATAAGTGTTCGTGAATTTATTCTAGCTAATCCACACTTGCCAGAAATTGACGCGCTGACAAGGGATAGAACACTTACATCAAAACGGGCAGAGGAGTACATTAAAACCATGCCTGAGTACCAAGACTTTGTAAAACAAAATCAGAATACAAAAAGCATCACGGAAATTAAAGGCCAGTTTAACAACGCTGATTTAAAAAAATCTCCTTACCTTAAAGAAATTCAAGACTTTGTTAAACGTCAGGGCCCTAACTTGCAAAGTGTACACAATCAAAGGGACATTAGGATGGTAGATATGAGAGACATAAAATCTACCACGCACAAAATTAACGGAATTGTTCTTGATGATAATTTGTTAAACAGGTTTTTAAAAGTCAACGGTAATTCTTATTTTGCAGATCAGGACGAATACCCTGCTTTAGTTAAAAAAGCCAGCGAAATGCCTAATAATGCAGCGCGCACAATTCAAATGAATTTGTTCCAGCCCCCCACAGAGAAGGCCCTTGGCGGTATGATCGAGCGCCAACCCGACAATAACCGCAGATACATGTAAGGAATAACATGCCTATAGAAAAGAACAACGACCTGCCTGCTGGCAACATAGATGTTGAAGTTGAGAGCATGATGGTAGAGGACATGCCTGACATAGAGATCGTGCTTGATCCAGAAACCGGAAGCGTTGATGTAACGCTAGGTGCGGAAGAAGACGAAGTGCCCTTTGGGGCAAATCTGGCCGAGGTCCTTGATTCGAGTGTCTTGCAGCAGATCAGTTCTGAGTTGATGCCTTTGTTTGAGGCGGATCAGGGCTCACGTAAAGATTGGGAAGAGCAGTATGGCAAAGGCTTGAAGCTGCTTGGCTTTACCTTTGATGAGCGCACACGTCCTTTTAAGGGTGCTGCAGCTACGACACATCCTTTGTTGACAGAAGCGATTGTGCAGTTTCAAGCGCAGGCGCTTAAGGAATTGATGCCCGCGGACGGGCCCGTGCGCACGCGCGTACTGGGGAAAGAGACACGAGAGAAGTTGATGCAAGCGGACCGCGTGCGTGACTTCATGAACTACCAGATCACATCGGTGATGGAAGAGTACACACCGGACTTTGATCAGTTGTTGTTTTATGTGGGTTATGGTGGCTCGGCGTTTAAGAAGGTGTATTACGACGAGGATCGTGACCGAATGGTGAGCAAGTTGATCTTGCCTGACAACTTGTATATCCCGTACAACGGATCGAGTGTGATGAGTGAGTGCCCGCGGATCACGCATGTGGTGCCGATGTCGGTGAATGACTATCGCAAAGCGGTGCTGCGTGGTCAGTACTTGGACACTGCAGAAGAGCGTAGCACGTCAGATGTTGGCAACAACATCATCCAGAAAGAAACAGACCGCATCACAAAGATCACGCCCAATACGGACGATGAGGAAATGGAGTTGCTGGAGTTCCAGATTGACTATGATCTGCAGGGCTTTGAGCACACGGATGAGGACGATGAGCCAACGGGTTTGCGCTTGCCGTACATCATCACGATAGACAGGACGTCGGGATCAACGGTAGGTGTGCGTCGCAACTGGAATGAGAGTGATTTGTTGTTCCGCCGTAAGCAATACTACGTGCACTATATGTTGGTGCAGGGCTTGGGTGCGTATGGTTTGGGCTTCTTGCATTTGGTGGGTGGCTTGAGTCAAGCGGCAACTTCTGCACTGCGTCAGTTGTTAGATGCAGGAACGCTTGTGAATCTGCCGGCAGGCTTTAAGGCCAAGGGCGCGCGCATTATGAATGATGATGTGCCGTTGCAGCCGGGTGAGTTTAGAGACATTGATGCGGGCGGTGTGGAACTTAGTCAGACGCTGATGCCACTGCCGTACAAGGAGCCGAGCCAGACATTGTTTGCGTTGCTTGGTTTTTGTGCAGATGCAGGCCGCAGGTTGGCCAGTGTCACGGACATGCAGGTAGGAGACAGCAATCAGAATGCAGCGGTAGGTACAACGATTGCGTTGTTGGAAAAGGGCGGACAGGTGATGTCTGCAATCCACAAGCGGTTGCATTATTCGCAGCGGATTGAGTTTAATTTGCTTGCCAAGGGCTTCGGCGAGTATCTGCCTGATGAGTATCCGTATGACGTGCCGGGTGAGACAAGGTCAGTCAAGCGCACAGACTTTGATGACCGCATTGATGTCTTGCCGGTGTCTGACCCCAACATCTTCTCTGTAGCCCAGCGCATTACGATGGCACAGACGCAACTACAGTTGGCGCAGAGCAATCCGCAGATGCATAACATGTATGAGGCATATCGCCGCATGTACCAAGCGATTGGGGTGCGTGATATTGATGCGATTTTAAATACGCAGAATGTGGACAAGCCTAAGGATCCTGCAAGCGAGAACTCGCAGGCGCTGGATGGCTCACCATTAAAAGCTTTTGCCGGCCAGCAGCATGATGCACACATCATGAACCATATTATGTTTGGTATGTCACCTTTGATAGGCGGTATGCCACAGGTAGCGGTGACAATGCAGAAACACATCTTTGATCACATCCGTTTAAAGGCCGAAGAGGCGACGGAAGCAGAGTTGTTTACGCAATACGGCACTGATCCTGAGAGTATGGTGTCTGCATTGCAACGTGAAGCCATGATTGCGATCAAAACTGCAGAGTATTACCAAGAGGCTAAGAAAATGCAGACCGATTTGCAGGGTCCACCACCAGAAGATCCACTGGTCAAGGTCAAAGAACAGGAGATTCAGGCCAGAGCGGCCAATGATCAGGCTGAAGACGGTAACGCAAAGGCCAGAATCCAGTTGGATGCCCAAAAAATGCAAAGTGATGTGGCTTTGCAGCAGGCAAAACTTGCAATTGATGCTCAAAAACAACAGCGAGGTTAAAAAAACAGCCATGCAGACCAAAACAACCAAGGTTTTAATGCCAAAACCAGAGCCAAAACTTAAAAAAGTACCTGTTAGTAGTGACAAACCTAAGAAAACGTATGTTTATCGCAAAGATGCGTTCAAAAAGGTGTTGATTACGTAACAAACATGTGCATAATGCACTCAAGCCCACGGACAGGGGTCTCTACTGTCTGCTTCATTGGATAATCCATGCTTGAATTTACTGAAAGAACGCTGATTGCTATTAAAAACCTTCGTCACCAGACGGAGGCGTTGATTGTCAATGGCAGTGTGAAAGATATGGAGCAGTATCGGTTTTTAATGGGACGCCTTGAGGGGTTTAAGTTTGTTGAGATGGAAGTGCAGAATCTTCTCAACAAGGATCAAAACCAATAAGGAGTTTATCAATGGAAATGACTGCGCTGGAAAAGAAATGGGCGGAAGAAGCTTCTGCTCATGTACCTTCATTGGACGATGCTTACGACAAAGAGGGCAGCCTCATTGTTGAGAAGATCGAACAGAAGGTGATGGACCGAATTCCTACTCCTACGGGGTGGCGAATCGTCATCTTGCCCTACAGAGGGGCAGAAAAAACCAAAGGTGGCATTGTATTGTCAGACCAGACCCGTCAGCGCGAGCAAGCGGCTACGGTTTGTGGCTACGTGCTGTCTGTTGGCCCACTTGCTTACGCCGATGAGAATAAATTCCCAACCGGTCCGTGGTGCAAGAAGGGTGATTGGATTGTTTTTGGTCGATACGCGGGCGCACGCTTGCCGATTGACGAAGGAGAGATCCGAATCATTAATGATGACGAAGTTCTGGCTCTTATCCAGAATCCTGAAGATATCGTTCACTTATAAGGCACCATATGGCAGATAACATGAGCACGGAGCAGTTAGAGTTTAATTTAGGCGAGGATGAAGAGCCCGCAACGGTAACGTTTGGCAAGGATGCTGACGGTAACCAAGAGCCGGGGCAGCTAGAAGTTGAGCCGCCACAACCAACGCAGAGAGAAGCACAGAGTCACTCTGATGAGTTGGGTTCTGTCAACGAAGCGGTACAAAAGCGTATTGCCAAACTGACCGCTAAGATGCGTGAAGCAGAGCGCCGTGAGCAGGCAGCTTTTGAGTACGCTAAGGGCATGCAATCTCAGGCGCATGAGCTACAACAGAAGCTGGTGCACACAGATTACAGCCGTTTGAATGAGGCAAAGTCTCGTTTAGATACACAGCAGTTGCAGTTGCGTCAGATCATTAAAAAGGCCCGAGAAGAGGGTGATATTGATACTGAGACGGAGGCCAGCCAACGTTTGTCAGAGATGACGATGGAGCAGCGGCAGGTTTCAGGTTGGTTGCAGCAGCAAGAACACGCGGTTCGCAATCCTGCCCCTGTGCAAGAGTATCAACCTGCGCCGCAGCAACAACAACGCCCAACTCCTGATCCCCGAGCAGAGGATTGGGCAGCTAAAAACACGTGGTTTGGTCAGGACAGAATGCTGACCTATGCTGCATGGGGCATACATCAAGAATTAATTGAGAAGGAGGGTGTTGACCCAACTTCCGATGAGTACTATACTGAATTAGACCAACGACTTCGGGACGAGTTCCCGAGGAAATTTGCGGGTGAGCAATCACCTAGTACCCAGACCAGACAACAGCGTTCCGCGCCTGCTGTTGCCCCTGCTACCCGGAGTTCCGGAATTAATAGTGCGCGCCGAACTGTCCGGTTATCGCCGAGTCAGGTTGCTATGGCAAAGAAATTGGGTGTACCTCTTGAAGAGTATGCCAAGTATGTAAAGGAATAAATCATGAGCGAAAAAATTACAATCGACAAAGCCAGTCGTTCCTCCGAAAGTCGGGACAAAGAGACTCGTCGCAAGCCATGGCGTCCTCCTTCACGCTTGGATGCACCACCTGCCCCCGAAGGGTTTAAGTACCGTTGGATTCGCGCTGAAGTCAACGGAAGTCTTGACAACCAGAACGTGTACAGTAAGTTGCGTGAGGGATACGAACTTGTTCGCCCTGAAAATATTCCTGAGGAATACCGCGCAACATTGCCCACGATGGACGACGGCAAACATGCTGGCGTTATTTCAGTTGGTGGACTCTTGCTTGCCAAGATCCCCAATGAAACGGTTGAAGAGCGCAATGCTTATTTTCGCCAGAGGGCACAGGAACAGTTGCATGCTGTGGACAATGAGATGATGCGTGAGAACGCACACTCTTCAATGCGGATCCAATCTCCCGAGCGGAGTTCGCGCACAACATTCCGTCAGTCTAATAGCTGATACTTTTAAATTTGTAGGAGATATATATGGCTAATATCGATAAGGCCTTCGGGCTACGTCCTATTGGTAATCTTTCCGCTACTGGTGCTCAGAAACAGTACGGATATGAGATTGCTGATAATCAAGCGGGTACGATTTTTCAAGGCGACTTGGTTGCTCTTGCATCTGGTTTCATTACACGGTTTTTACCGGCTACACACACTGCTGCGGTAGGCGTGTTTAACGGTTGCAACTACATTGATCCCACTACAGGCAAGCCCACGTTTAAGAACTTCTATCC
>Ga0209444_10001647_pt1 | contig 12260 bp, 8 predicted proteins | sample LauGreFaBDMM15DN_2_FD_188215 | JGI IMG/M metagenome (GOLD analysis project Ga0209444, IMG submission 188215) | Freshwater lake microbial communities from Lake Michigan, USA - Fa13.BD.MM15.DN (SPAdes) (version 2) | ecosystem: Environmental > Aquatic > Freshwater > Lake | place: Lake Michigan, USA...
GCGCTATATGGCGTTGCGGTAAATGATGGCCAGTACTACCGGCTACTAACAGTTGCGCTAGTTCATGGCGGCTGGGTCCACTTAATCTGCAACATGTTGGCGCTCTTTTCAATCGGTACCTCCATTGAAAACTTTTACGGCCGGAATAAATACCTATTAATTTTATTTGCATCATTAATCGCTGGCTCACTCGCTTCTTATCTTTTTAATCCACTTAACACCTATGCAGTCGGTGCTTCAGGAATGATTTTTGGGCTCTTTGGCGCATTAGCTGTTACCGGAAAAAGAATGGGCGCTAACTTAAAAGAGGCGGCCACCTTGATCGCAGTAAACCTAGCTATTCCATTTCTTATCCCAGGCATCGACTGGAAGGCCCACCTAGGCGGGCTAGTCGGCGGCTGCCTTGCCACCTTGGTGATTAAACCTAAAAAGAGCACCTGGGAATAAATGCCCCACTTAAACAGTTCCTGTAGATAGCAACCTTGAGCCCTAGTGGCTCAACCTTTTGACTATAAGGGCACTCAAGGTTGAGAATATGCTCATGAAAGAGGCGTAAGCCCTCTTCAGAGCAAACCCCAACACAGGAGGAAAGTTAGATGGCCAGAGCGGTAGGAATCGATTTAGGAACAACTAATAGCTGCGTTTCAGTACTTGAGGGCGGTGAGCCAACTGTTATCGCAAATGCAGAGGGCGCCAGAACTACACCTTCAATTGTTGCCTTTGCAAAAAACGGTGAGGTGTTAGTTGGTGAGGTTGCAAAGAGACAATCTGTAACAAATGTTGAGCGAACCATTCGTTCTGTCAAAAGACATATGGGAACTAATTGGACGCAAGATATTGATGGCAAGAAGTACACACCACAGGAAATTAGTGCACGTATTTTAATGAAGCTAAAAAGAGATGCTGAAAGTTATTTGGGTGAAACTGTATCTGATGCAGTAATTACTGTGCCGGCATACTTTAATGACGCGCAACGCCAAGCTACTAAAGAGGCGGGTGAAATTGCTGGCCTTAATGTGCTTCGGATTGTTAACGAGCCAACTGCGGCTGCGCTCGCTTACGGTTTAGATAAGGGCGATAAAGAACAAACAATTTTAGTTTTCGACTTAGGTGGCGGAACCTTTGACGTATCTTTGCTAGAAATTGGCGAAGGCGTAGTTGAAGTAAAGGCTACTAATGGCGATAACAACCTTGGTGGCGATGATTGGGATCAAGCATTGGTCGACCACCTAGTTAAAACATTTGCTGCTAAAAACGGTATTGATTTAACAAAAGATAAGATGGCAATGCAACGCGTGCGTGAAGGTGCTGAAAAAGCAAAGATTGAATTATCTTCATCTGCGCAAACATCTATCAATCTGCCATACATCACAGTTGATGCTGAGAAGAATCCACTTTTCTTAGATGAAACAGTTACTCGCGCGCAATTTCAAAGCTTAACTGCTGATCTACTAGAGCGTTGCAAGAAGCCATTTCAATCAGTATTAAAAGATGCGGGTATCCCAATCACTGATATTGATCACGTGGTGTTAGTTGGTGGATCAACTCGTATGCCAGCTGTTGTTGATTTAGTTAAATCATTAACTGGCGGACAAGAACCAAATAAGGGTGTTAACCCAGATGAGGTTGTTGCAGTTGGCGCAGCCCTACAAGCAGGAGTGCTTAAGGGTGAAGTTAAAGATGTTCTGCTCCTTGATGTAACACCACTTTCTCTTGGTATTGAAACCAAAGGTGGCGTTATGACTAAATTAATTGAGCGAAATACCACTATTCCAACTAAGCGAAGTGAGATTTTCTCAACCGCTGATGACAATCAACCAGCGGTGCAAATTCAAGTATTCCAAGGTGAGCGCGAGATGGCTGCTTACAATAAAAAGCTTGGCATGTTTGAACTAACCGGTTTGCCACCTGCTCCACGTGGTGTGCCACAAATCGAGGTTACATTCGACATCGACGCAGATGGAATTGTGCATGTATCTGCAAAAGATCTTGGCACTGGCAAAGAGCAACGAATGACTATCACCGGTGGTTCTGCTCTTTCTAAAGATGATATTGAGCGAATGATGAAGGATGCAGAAGCTCATGCTGATGAAGATAAGCAACGTCGCGAAGAGGCAGATGTTAGAAACTCTGGTGACTCACTTGTTTATCAAACCGAGAAGTTCCTAAAAGATAATGCAGACAAGTTTAATGAAGGCGAGAATGCAACCAAGAAGGGTGAACTTGAAACTGCAATTGCAGATCTTAAGAAATCACTTGAAGGCAGCGATATCTCTTCAATTAAATCTGCCACCGAAAAGGTATCTGAAATCAGCCAGCAATTAGGTGCAGCACTTTATGCAGCTAATGCAGCGCAAGCACCAGCAGGAGATACACCAGCTGATGATGGCGTACAAGATGCTGAAGTAGTAGATGAGCAAAAATAATGAGTGACGAAAACTTAGCTGCATCAGAGAAGGAGTTATCTGATGCAGTTGATGAAGCATTAAGTGAGGCAACTGTTGTAGTTGATGAGGTTGCAACCTTGACCTCAGACCTACAGCGATTACAGGCTGAGTATGCAAATTATCGAAAGCGAGTAGATCGTGATCGAGTTAGCACAACCGAGTTTGCATTTGCTGCAGTTTTAATTGAGTTCTTACCGGTACTAGATGATTTAGATCGCGCAGCAGAACATGGTGAGTTAACCGGCGGTTTTAAAGCGGTTGCTGATCGCATTAATGCAATTGTTGAAAAACTTGGACTAACTAAGTTTGCCGATGCACCTGTTGCATTTAATCCAGAGATTCATGAAGCATTAATGCACGAGACTTCAAAGGATGTTACTGAGCCAACTGCATCAAAGATTTTGCAACCTGGGTATAAGTTTAAAGATCGAGTGATTAGACCAGCTCGGGTTGCAGTTACCGACCCAGAGGCAACTGCTTAAAGGCAGCAATCTCAATGGCCGCTAAGGATTTATATGAAAAGGATTACTACCAAATCCTTGGCGTTGCTAAAAGTGCCGATAGCGCAGCAATAAAAAAGCAGTACCGCAAACTAGCTAGAGAGTTACACCCTGATAAAACTAAGGGTGATAAAAAATTAGAGGATAGATTTAAAGCTGTCTCTGAGGCTTATGACATATTAAGCGATAATAAAAAACGTCGCGAATATGACGATGCTAGAGAAGCTTTTAAATCAGGACGTATGCCACCAAACTTTAACGGTGGCGGTCAAGGATTTAACGGTGGTGATTTCAGCGATCTATTTGGTCCAGGTGGAGATATTTTTTCAACTTTATTTGGTGGAGCGCGTCAACGTCACGGTGCTGATTTACAAACTGAAGCAGCAATTGGGTTTAAGGAATCTATTTTTGGTACTGAATTAAACTTACGGTTATCACCACAAGGCTCTACGCCAACAAGTATTACTACCCGCGTACCAGCTGGAATTAAAGATGGTGCAAAGATAAAAATTAAAGGCCGAGGTGCACCAGGTGCAGCAGGTGCCGGTGATCTATATGTTTTGGTGCATGTAACACCACATCCAATTTTTTCTCGCAAAGATGAGAATATTCATTTAACACTGCCAATTACATTTGCAGAAGCGGCGTTAGGTGCTGATATCTCTGTTCCAACATTAGATGGTGATGAGGTAACAGTTCGAATTGCACCAGGAACTCCATCAGGACGAACTCTTAGAGTTAAGGGGCGCGGAGTTAAAAAAGGTTTAGCAGCCGGAGATTTAATGATCACGCTAGATGTAAGAATTCCGCAACGAGTTGATGGCGCAGCTAAAAAAGCGGTGGAAGAGTTTGCAACAGCAACAAAAGATTTTGACCCAAGGGCTGAGTTATTAAGTAAGGCAAAATTATGAGCGAAGAAAATAAAATTCCAGAGGATGAAGCGGTCTATGTAATTTCAGTTGCTTCTCAATTATCTGGATTACATCCCCAAACTTTGCGTCAATATGATCGACTTGGTTTGGTTTCACCAAACAGGACAGTTGGTAAGAACCGCAGGTATTCATTAATTGATATTGTGAAATTGCGAAATGTTCAAAGATTAGTTGGCGAAGGAATAAACCTGGCCGGTATTGCCCGGATTATGCAATTGGAGGAAGCGGTAGCAAATATGGCACTTGAGGTGGCAAAGCTTCGCACCGAAGTAGATGCATTAATTGAAGCAAATCCACCTAAATCATTGGTTAGACGTGCTGAACAAACTGTTGTTGTTTATCCAAAAAACTAAGAACAATTAAAGATAGGCTCACCCACATGTCAGCAAAAGATGAACTAAAAAGTGAAATATTAAAAAAAGCTGTAGTTCATGGCAAAGTTATTTTATCCTCCGGCAAAGAGGCTGATTATTATGTTGATTTAAGACGGGTAACACTTGATGCGGTAGCCGCCCCACTTGTCGGTGAGGTTATGTTAGAACTTACTAAAGATTTAGATTTTGATGCTGTTGGCGGGTTAACACTAGGTGCTGATCCAGTTGCAACTGCCATGATGCATGTTGCTGCAAAAACTGGCCGCAAACTAGATTCATTTGTAGTTAGAAAAGCCGAGAAGGCACATGGCTTACAAAGACGAATTGAAGGACCAGATGTTAAGGGCCGGAAAGTTTTAGCGGTGGAAGATACTTCAACTACTGGCGGTTCAGTTTTAACTGCAGTTGAAGCACTTAAAGAAGCAGGTGCAATTGTGGTTGCAGTTGCAGTTATTGTTGAAAGAGGAGCTGCTCCTAAAGTAAAAGAGGCTGGCTTTGAATATCGAGCTGCTTATCAATTGGCAGATCTAGGCTTATAGTTTCTTTCGTTTACGTTCGCGATAAAATTCAAATAATATCGGCAATAAACTCAGCGCAATAATTAACCCAATAATCGGCAAAAGATATTTATCAATCGATCCTTCAATTTTTTCACCGAGCAGGTAACCAAGAAGCAAGATTCCATCAGTCCAAACAATTGCTCCTAATATATTCCAGAAAATAAATACCTTAGTTGGTATCCCAATAATTCCAACTACCGGATTAATTAAAGTTCTCACAAAGGGAATAAACCTTGCCAGCAGTAATGCTTTACCAATCCCGTACTTTGCTAGCCACTTTTCAGTTTTAACAACTCTTGCTTGAGTAAAAAATCTGCCATCAGGTCGATCAAATAGTTTTCGCCCATACTTTTCACCAAACCATCTACCAACAAAAGATCCAGTAATGGCGGCAATTGGTGCCAATATAAATAGTTCTAATGTTGGAAGCTGATTTCCATTTAATAATGCCGCCCCCGTTGCAGAGGCTGCGATACCTGCAATAAATAAAAGTGAATCACCTGGAAAAGCTAAGCCAATTAATAATCCAGTTTCAGCAAATAAAATTAACAGGATTCCAATCAAGCCGAGATCGGTCACTATCGAGTTGGCATCAAAGAGATTCATCTTAGGGTCAGGGTATCTGCCCGAGATGTGGAAAATGAGCGTGAATTATCCACGGCATACCTATTTATTTGTAAAAAGGGTTGAGGGTATGCGTAAACTCGGCCGTCGTAAGTTTTGTGCTCACAGCCGAGCCCTATCCAAGGAGAGTTCATTGAATCTTGTCCAAGTAAGTGGAAGCAACCTCAACTACGTATATGCAATTTTAGGTATTTCATTATTGGCTCTCGCCATCGCCTACGCATTACGGGCACAGGTATTAGCTCAAGGAGTAGGAACTGCAAAAATGCAGGAGATCGCCGCCGCCGTACAAGAGGGCGCAGCTGCTTATCTTTCTCGGCAATTTAGAACACTCTCAGTTTTCGTAGCAATTGTTTTTGTACTTTTATTTGCTCTGCCTGGTGAAACTGAAATCAGAATAGGTCGTTCAATATTCTTCTTAGTTGGCGCAGGCTTTTCAGCATTAGTTGGTTACAACGGAATGTGGCTTGCAGTAAGAGCAAATGTTCGTGTAGCAGAGGCTGCTAGAAAGAAGTCGGCAGAAAAAGCAGTTCAAATCGCATTTCGTACCGGCGGTGTAGTTGGTATGACCACGGTTGGCCTTGGCTTACTTGGTGCTTCATTAGTTGTAATTATTTATAAAGAGGATGCGCCATCAGTATTAGAAGGTTTTGGTTTTGGTGCTGCAATGCTTGCGATGTTTATGCGAGTTGGTGGCGGTATCTTTACAAAGGCTGCAGATGTCGGCGCAGATTTAGTTGGTAAAGTTGAAAAGGGAATTCCTGAGGATGACCCAAGAAATGCGGCAACTATTGCCGACAACGTTGGTGACAACGTTGGCGACTGTGCTGGTATGGCTGCAGATCTATTTGAGTCGTATGCCGTAACTCTGGTTGCAGCATTAATTCTTGGAAAAGCTGGGTTTGGTGATGCCGGACTTATTTATCCATTAATTGTTCCAGCAATTGGAATCATTACTGCAATACTTGGAATTTTCTTAACTAAATTGCGTCCAACCGATAAGACCGCAATGAATGCAATTAATCGTTCATTTTTCACAAGCGCAATTATCAGCGCCGTTTTAGTTGGTTTTGCCACCTTTACATATCTACCAAACTCACTACTTAACATGTCAGGTCTTACTCCTGAAGCACAAGTGGTAGATGTGAACCCAAGAGTTTTGGCATATGGTGCAGTATTAATTGGTATTGCCCTAGCTGCTGCTATTCAAATACTTACCGGCTTCTTTACTGAGGTTGGAAAGCGCCCAGTAAATGATGTTGCATCATCTTCAAAGACGGGAGCAGCAACAGTAATTCTGGCTGGTATCTCAGTTGGTTTTGAATCAGCTGTTTACTCTGCATTATTAATTGCCGCAGCAGTATTTGGTGCATTCTTATTAGGCGGCGGCTCAATTGTGTTATCACTATTTGCGGTAGCACTTGCTGGAACTGGATTACTAACCACAGTTGGCGTAATTGTTGCGATGGATACATTTGGTCCAATCTCAGATAACGCACAAGGAATTGCAGAGATGAGCGGAGATGTTAAGGGTGAAGGCGCAAAGATCCTGACATCACTAGATGCAGTTGGTAATACCACTAAAGCAATTACAAAAGGTATTGCAATTGCTACTGCAGTCTTAGCTGCAACTGCGTTGTTTGGTGCATTTACTGATGCAATTAAAAACTCAGTATTAGAAAAAGGTTTGGTAGTTAAAGATCAAGTACTTTCACTACAAGGCGTATTAGATGTTGCAGATCCAAGAAACTTAGTTGGATTAATAATTGGCGCAGCTGTGGTCTTTATGTTCTCAGGTCTGGCAATTAATGCAGTATCAAGAGCTGCGATTGCAGTAGTAGTTGAAGTTCGTGCACAATTTAAGAAGTATCCAGGAATTATGACTGGCAAGGTAAAGCCTGAGTACGGCCGGGTAGTTGATATCTGTACCCGTGACTCACTCCGCGAACTTGCAACTCCAGGATTACTTGCAGTGATGGCACCAATCGCAGTTGGTTTTGGTTTAGGTGTTGGCGCACTTGGCGCATACCTGGCTGGCGCTATTGGTACCGGCACACTGATGGCGGTTTTCTTATCTAACTCAGGTGGTGCATGGGATAACGCTAAGAAGATGATTGAAGATGGCAAGTACGGCGGCAAAGGATCTGAAGCACACAAAGCAACTGTGGTTGGTGACACCGTTGGTGATCCATTTAAAGATACCGCTGGCCCTGCAATTAACCCGTTAATTAAGGTAATGAACTTAGTTGCCTTGTTGATAACACCAGCAATTGTCGGCTTTACCTTAGATGATAATGGTCAAATAAATATGATTATTTCATTGCTGGCAACACTTGCGATTATTTTTTCACTTGTGCGAAATCGCAGGCGTGCAACTGTAATCGTCTAATAGCTTTAACTTCCCCATTTAAAAAAAGGAAATACTTTGGGCACAAAGTTAGTAATTGTTGAGTCCCCGGCTAAGGCGCGCAAAATTGGCTCCTTCTTAGGGGATGAGTATGTGGTGGAAGCCTCCGTTGGTCACATTCGAGATTTACCACAACGCGCTGCTGATATTCCAAAAGAGTTTAAGAAATTCGCTTGGGCAAAAGAGGGTGTAAATATTGAAGAGGAGTTCGCACCTTTATATGTAATTAATCCAGATAAAAAATCTAAAGTGGCTGAGTTAAAAGAGTTAATGAAAGATGCTGATGAATTAATTCTGGCAACAGATGAAGACCGCGAGGGTGAAGCAATCGCTTGGCACTTAATTGAAGTATTGCGCCCAAAGATTCCAGTTCGGCGAATGGTTTTTCACGAGATCACAAAAGATGCAATTCAAAAGGCTGCGAAGGAAACTCGTGATTTAGATTATCGATTAGTTGATGCCCAGGAGACCAGACGTGTTTTAGATCGTCTTTATGGCTACCGCCTTTCCCCGGTTTTATGGAAAAAAGTTATGCCCAGAATTTCAGCAGGTCGGGTGCAGTCGGTTGCCACCAGATTAATTGTTGAACGCGAACGTGAGCGAATGGCATTTATTTCATCTGGTTGGTGGGATTTAGCAGCAGCGTGTGTACCAGGCTTTAGCGCAAGATTATTATCACTAGATGGCAAAAGAGTTGCGGCCACAAATGATTTTGATTCAAATGGCGGTATAAAAGAAAAATCTGCAACAAATATTTTATTACTTGATGAGGCTGCAGCTCGTGAATTAGTTCAATCACTTAACGGTCAATCTTTAATTGTTAAATCATTAGAGGAATCTCCTAGAACTGAGCGACCTAAGGCGCCATTTACTACTTCAACAATGCAACAAGATGCTGGATCTCGTCTTGGTTGGGGTGCGCAATTGACTATGCGAATTGCCCAACGGCTTTACGAAAATGGTTACATCACATATATGCGTACTGATTCAGTAACACTTTCTTCTTCCTCAATTGCTGCTGCAAGATCATCTGCGCAAGCTTTGTATGGCAAAGAGTTTGTACCAGCCACACCAAGAGTTTACGAAGGTAAAACAAAAAATGCTCAAGAGGCACACGAAGCAATTAGGCCAGCAGGTGAATCATTTAGAACACCTGGTGAGTTAGCACCTGAGTTATCTCGTGATGAGTTTGCACTTTATGATTTGATTTGGAAGCGCACAATTGCATCCCAAATGTCAGATGCGAAGAAACAACAGATGCGAGTTGACTTTGACGTTAAAACCAAAACTGGCAGTGATGCAATATTTCGCGCAAATGGTTCAGTAGTTTTATTTGCTGGCTTCTTAGCTGCGTATGAAGATATTGTGGAAGAAAAAGCAGATGCCGAAGAGGTTGATCGCCGATTGCCAGCAATGAGTGTTGGTGAAAAAATTGATGTTAGTGAATACAGCTGCGAGGGGCATGAAACAAAACCACCAGCTAGATATACCGAACCAACATTGGTTAAAAAACTAGAAGAGTTAGGCATTGGGCGTCCCTCAACATTTGCATCGATTATGCAGACAATTCAAGATCGAGGTTATGTTGCTAAACGAGGAAGAGCATTAGTTCCAACATTTCTTGCTTTCTCAGTTACCGGCTTACTTGAGCAGCACTTTACAAAATTAATTGATTACGAATTCACCGCCTCAATGGAGGAGGATTTAGATCGAATTGCAAATGGTGAAGAGGAAAGAGTCGCTTGGCTTACTAAGTTTTTTTATGGCACTGACAACAATCCTGGCTTAGCTGATTTATCTGCAGACCTTGGCGCAATTGACGCGCAAGCAATTAACACCATGAAGATGGGTGAAGATATTGAAATCAGAGTTGGCAGATTTGGTGCATATCTACAACAAGGTCAAGGGGACGATCGAAAGTTTGCAAATATTCCAGAACAGATGGCTCCTGATGAGTTAACACTGCCGGTTGCAATTGAATTGCTTGCTAAACCATCGGGTGAGCGAAAGTTAGGAACTGATCCTGTGACCGGCTTAGAGGTTATTGCTAAATCTGGACGCTTCGGTGCTTACATCATTGAGGTATTTCCAGTAGAGATTGTTGAAGAGGGTGCTAAAAAGAAAAGAAAAAAGAAGGATGCACCAAAACCAAAGACTGCATCTCTACTTTCAACAATGTCATTAGACACTGTTGATTTATCAGATGCACTTCGTTTGTTATCTCTACCAAGATCTTTAGGTTCATACCAAGATGAAATTATTACTGTACAAAATGGCAGATACGGTCCTTATATGAAGCACGGCGCAGATTCACGCACTCTAACAAGTGAGGATCAACTATTTTCAATTGGCTTAGAGGAAGCGATTGAGATTTATAAACAACCGAAGGTTAGAAGACGCGGTGTTGCAAAGCCACCACTTAAAGAGTTAGGTAAAGATCCACAAACAGAGCGTGAAGTAATTGTTAAAGATGGCAGATTTGGTGTTTATGTTACCGATGGCGAAACAAATGCAACCTTACGAAGAGGAGATGCAGTTGAGCTATTAACACTAGAACGAGCACTTGAATTATTAGCCGGGCGTCGTGCTTGGGAGATTGAAAATCCTGGCGGTTCAAAGAAGAAAGGTAAGCGGGCTAAAAAAACTGCACCTACTTTGACTGAGAAAACAGTTAAAGGTGCCGGCGCTAAAAAGCGGGCTAAAAAGGCTGCTACTGGTGTCGGAAATGCACCAAAGTAAACGTCATTAGGCGCAAGTAGACTTACAACATGTCACTGCCATTTCCAGCGGCCCCCGCGCAATCTGAATCCAGAAGTGTTTTGGCAATTCCAGCATTTAGAAAACTTTGGCGAGCAATGGCATTCTCATCTTTTGGTGATTGGTTAGGGCTGCTTGCATCAACTGCACTTGCACAACAGTTAGCTGGTGGTGATTATGCAAAGGCAAACTTTGCAATCGCTGGCGTATTTATTGTCAGATTACTTCCAGCAGTAATTCTTGGGCCATTTGCTGGCGTAATTGCAGACCGATTTGATCGAAGAAAATTAATGATTATATGTGACATCTTAAGATTTTCACTTTATCTTTCAATTCCAATAGTTGGAAATTACTTCTGGCTATACACGGCATCAGTTCTGGTTGAGATTGTTACCTTATTTTGGTCACCAGCCAAAGAGGCATCTGTTCCAAATCTGGTACCAAAATTAAAGTTAGAAAGTGCTAACCAAGTTTCATTGTTAGCTGCCTATGGCACAGCGCCGATTGCGGCAATCGTATTCTCACTTCTTGCTCTTTTTACTGGCGCAATTAACTCAGTAATTGGAAATACCACCCCAGCTTCAGCTGCTGACTTAGCACTTTATATAAATGCAATCAGCTTTGCATTTTGTGCTTACACAATTTGGCGTTTAAAGGAAATTCCTGCTGGGCCTGGAAATAAACTAAAACAACTCTCACTAGGAAAATCATTATGGGATGGCTTTGCATTCATTAAAGAATCTAAAGTTATCCGGGGTTTAATCTTTGGCATGCTTGGCGCATTTTTTGCTGCAGGTGCGGTAATTGGGTTAGCTCGTACATTTGTTGATGATTTACAAGCCGGTGAAGCTGCTTACGGTATTTTATTTGGCGCAGTATTTTTCGGTCTTGCATTAGGAATTTCATTTGGGCCAAAGGTATTTGCCCAATTTTCTAGAAGAAGATTATTTGGTATCTCACTTACTGTTTCAGGTTTATTTTTAGTAACCCTGTCTTTAGTTTTAAACCTTGTATTGGCAATCTTTATCACCATCATCTTGGGTATTTTCGCGGGAATCTCTTGGGTAACTGGATTTACCATGCTTGGCATGGAGGTTGAGGATGAGGTACGCGGGCGCACATTTGCCTTCATGCAATCGCTCATCAGAGTTTCACTAGTTTTAGTTCTTGCCGTTGCACCGTTAATAGCAGCTGCAATTGGCCGTCATACCTACTCGTTTAGAAGCACAACAGTTACCTATAACGGAGCAGCATTTACTATGTTTTTTGCCGGAGTTATTGCGGTGATTGTTGGAGTTCTTTCTTATCTGCAGATGCGAGATCGGCCAAATGTTTCATTATTGAGCGATATTAGATCAGCATTTCGTGGCGAACTAGGAGCCATTACCGGACAGGTAACTACTGGCATTTTTATTACTTTTGAAGGTGGCGAAGGTTCTGGTAAATCAACGCAAACTAAATTACTCAAAGAGTTGCTTGAAAAAAATAATGAAACAGTGTTATTAACTCGTGAACCAGGTGGCACTACGTTAGGTGACCAATTACGAGATATTTTGCTAGATAATAAAACCGGCGCGATCTCACCACGTGCTGAAGCGCTTATGTATGCCGCAGATAGAGCGCACCATGTTTACTCAACAATTAGACCAGCACTTCAAA
>Ga0209444_10001654_pt1 | contig 12237 bp, 11 predicted proteins | sample LauGreFaBDMM15DN_2_FD_188215 | JGI IMG/M metagenome (GOLD analysis project Ga0209444, IMG submission 188215) | Freshwater lake microbial communities from Lake Michigan, USA - Fa13.BD.MM15.DN (SPAdes) (version 2) | ecosystem: Environmental > Aquatic > Freshwater > Lake | place: Lake Michigan...
ACAAGTTGCTGTCCACCTTGCAATAACAAGGGTTTTGGCTGGATTTCCTTTAACCTGAATGTCTGTTACCTCAAATTTAAGGTCTGGAAGTACAATTCCCACTCTTTCAAACCATCTTTTCAAGCTTTCTTTATCATGGCGTGTACCACCCAAGCAATTATCTCCTGCAAAAGTATGTTCTAATTCTTTATTAGACACTCCCTTTAAAACCTCGTCATAATGGTGCTCTGTTATAGATTTGAAGTTCTTCCTAACAATTCCCTTTATAATATGATGATATGGGCTTAAATCTTGGGCAATTACCGAAGTTGCTGCAACGATACATAATACTAACAATAATAATTTTTCCATTACTCTTTTTTAATTGATGAGTTGGAAAATTACTAATAAGTTAAAATTCAAACAATGAACTTGGGTTAAGAAATACGTTTCCTTATTCTACTTAGTGCCTGTGGCGTTACTCCAATATAAGAGGCTATATACTTTAATGGAATAAATTGCAACAATTCAGGCTGTTCTGTAAATAAGTTCAAATAACGTTCCTGGGCAGATTGGTTTAATAAAGATAATTCTCGCTTAGATTTTTTCATAAACAGGTCTTCGCTTGCCAATCTTCCTATAGTATTGCCAATTTCCGTTTTGTCATAGATTATTTTTAAGTCATTATACGATACACTCCAGAGTATAGTGTCTGTTAAGGTTTCTAACTGGTAAGTTGATGGTTCTTGTGTCAAGAAAAAATCATATGCGGACACAAAATTATTGACGAATGCAAATTCAAAAGTTGAATCATCAAATTCTTGAGGAATACATTTTCTAACAATTCCCTTTTCAATAAAAGATAAGTAGTTTTCTTTATGCCCTACTTTTAAAATTATTGATTTTTTGGCAAATTCACGTTTGATAAGTTTAGATGAAAAAAACTCCCAATCTTTTTCAGAAATAGAAACCATTTTTTGGAAATATTTTTTTATTTCAATCATTTCTCGTTCTCAATTAGGCTGTTTCAAGTGAGTACGAAACAAATCTTCGCCTAGCCATATAGTAATGGAGTGATATGCGAAACTTTGTGTCGTTTTTTCTTTTTGCAATTACAGTTGTATTTTTAAATTAACTGCTCCCAAAAATAAAAATTTATCCCCATTTATTTATGCTTCTGAATCAGCTGTTGCTGGATATGTGGTTAAATACAGCTTATACTCCGCATGAAATCTATTCGTGTCGCCAATTCATATATTTCCACAGATCAACCACCAATTCATACCCTTCTAAAAGTTAGAAATCGCCTGATCCCCCGCTACTAACAAAACCCAATCATGAGAGGTCAACAAGCGTTGCTTTTAATTAATGGTTTAGCGCTTTACTGATTTCCTTTTTCAATAGAAATTGATTATCCGGGCCAATACCTGTAGACACATATTGAACAATGCCTTTTTGATCAATAATTAAATTTGTGGGATAGCCCTTGATTCCAAATACTTCTGCAACTGCAGGGCCATCTGGAAATACTTGATACGTAAACTTATGTTCTTTGAGGAATCCTTTGACCTCATTTTTACCGTTCAAAGCAATCGCTAAAAAAATAACATCTTGGTGCTGGAATTCGTTTACTAACGCATTGAGTTCAGGAATTTCCATTACGCATGGTTTACACTCGATAAACCAAAAATTTAAGACAACAACTTTCCCCTCTAGGTCTGAAAATTTGAGTTCCTTTCCTTTGACATCCTTCAATTCGAAATCTTTAACCTTTTGACCTACTAAAGCACTGGCCTCCGAGTCTATTCCTTTCTCTTGAAATCTTGCCATCATTTGCAATTCTTCTGAGGTTGCTTTTCTCAATACAAAAGCCTTGATATTTTTTTGTGCATCCAAATATGGTTGCGGAACATATTGATTGGACATCATGTATTTCGGAAACTCTTCAGCCGAAATTCTTCGCAAGCTATCATTGAAACAAGGCGTTTTATTCGGATCCAACATGATGGGTGTTCCGGGTGGGATATCACCTGGTGCAGCTATTACAAGGCCTTCCAATGGGCTGGTTTGATTCACGCCCTGCTGGGCAATAAGCATTGTTGAGTTCAGCAAATAAAACAAGCCGAAAAGCAAACACGCTTTCCAAACAAAATCGACTTTTCTAAATTTCATTTCTGATGCTAATTTAAGTTTAATTGAATACAGTTGTTTCCTTCATAAAGCTAACAGAATTTAATCAATTAATCGGGTTTGTCGGTTTAGGGTTTTAACAAGCAATTGCGAATCATGATTTTATTCAGGCTAGTAATTTTTATTTAGATTTATTCTAAATACCACTTTTAAGGTATTTCCAAAACGGGTTACTGTGGGTTACTTTGCAGCATCAAATTTAGATCGATGCGCAATAGACTCTCTCTCTTATCCACAATTGCTATTTTAAGTTCAACTTATAGTTTTTCTCAGGACACTTCACGGGTAAAAACAGTTCAAGACGTCTATGTTCGCGAATTACTCGGGAGCAGTTCAGATATGATGCGTCTACCGAATATTCAAGGCACGGATATCTTTGCTGGAAAGAAAAACGAAGTCATTAAAATTGGGACGAACTCCGCAGATTTATCTACCAATAATTCAAGACAAATTTTCAACAAAGTACCGGGCCTGAGCATCTGGGAAAACGATGGCTCTGGTATTCAGACAGGTATAGCCACCCGCGGGCTCAGCCCAAATAGATCTTGGGAATTTAACGTAAGACAAAACGGTACCGACATCAGTTCTGAAGTATTTGGTTACCCTGAGGCATACTATGCACCGCCGTCCGAAGCGCTCGAAAAAATCGAAATTGTGAGGGGTGCTGGTTCTTTACAGTATGGTCCACAATTTGGAGGAATGCTCAACTACGTAACCAAAAAAAGCCTTGGCAACAAGCCCATTTCCGTTGAATCTGCTCAAACAGTAGGCTCATTTGGCTTATTTAATTCCTTTAATGCCATTGGCGGAAAAATTAAAAAATTCAGTTATTACGCCTACTTACACCAAAGAAATGCACAAGGATGGCGAGAAAATAACGCGTACCGGACCAGAACAGCAAGTATTTCCATGACTTACGACTTTTCCCAGAAGTGGCAATTGAGTGCCGAATATACCAATATGAACTACGTGAGTCAGCAAGCGGGAGGGCTCAGTGATTTGCAATTTGCTGCCGACCCAAGACAATCATCACGCGAACGCAACTGGTTTAGTACACCTTGGAATACAGGTTCAGTTCAACTGACATTTACACCCAGTAAAACCACCCAATTTACAGTAAAGACTTTTGGCGTTGTTGCACAAAGAAACAGTGTTGGTTTCATGAAAGCCATCACTATTGCAGATACGATCAATACGCTAATAGGTAGCTATAATCCAAGGCAAGTTGATAGAGATTTCTATAATAACTATGGAGTAGAACTACGCGGCATTCATCGCTACCAAGCCTTGGGTCATCAATCAGCGGTATCTGGTGGAGTACGTGCTTACACTGGGCTAACAGAACGCATGCAAAGAGGTATTGGTTCTACGAGTGCTGATTTCGATTTGAGCATTGCTAGCCTCCAAAACCAACAAGAATATGGCGCGCATCTAAACTTTGGGACCCAGAACTTAGCAGCCTTTGCTGAAAATATGTTTCAACTTACTCCAAAATTAACCGTCACACCCGGAATTCGCTACGAACAGATCAGCAACACCATCAATGGTTTCATCAATACATCAAGTACCGGATTACTTGAAATGCAACAAAGAGATCGTGCCGTCATTTTACTTGGCATAGGTGCACAATACCAGGTGGGGAAAACAGCGAATATTTATGCCAATTTTAGCGAAGCTTACAGACCTGTTACTTTTTCAGAATTGACCCCTGCAGCAACCACAGACATCATTGATCCCAATCTCAAAGATGCCGCTGGCTACAATGCCGATCTCGGCTTCAGAGGCTGTCTTTTAAATAGTGCGTTAAAATTTGACGTGGGTGTATTTCAACTATTTTATGATAACCGTGTAGGAATCATTTCCTTGGATAACACCCCATACCGCACCAATATAGGAGCATCATTAAGTCAAGGTGTTGAAAGCTATATTGAACTCGATATCATGAAAATGATGCCGCAATTTAGTAACTTGGGTCTGTCTGTTTTCGCAAATTATTCATACATCGACGCACGTTATACCCGTTGGGATAACCCAGCTCTGGTCAATGACCCAAACCTTACGCTCGTAGGTAAGCGCATAGAAAACGCCCCCAAACACATGCTCAGAACAGGCTTAACTTTAAAATACCGAGGTTTTTCATCTTGCCTTCAGTACAATTACGTGAGTGCGGTATTTACCGATGCGGCCAATTCTATTGTAGCTAATACAAGCGCAACAACAGGACAGCTACCCGCGTATCAAATTATTGACCTCAACATGACCTATCAGTGGGCAGGTATTTACCAACTCAGAGCGGGTATAAATAATCTTACGAATGAGGTTTATGCAACGCGCAGAGCAGGTGGTTACCCAGGTCCGGGTATATTGCCAGGAACCGGAAGAACATTTTATTTGACTGCTGGTTTACGTTTCTAAGTATTGAGCAAAAATTACGATCTGAATAAGTCCTGCTATCTCTAAAGTTCGAGTTTTGATTGTCAAATTCTTAACTTCGTAAAAATCTTATTACATGGCTAAATTCTTTTTGATTTTTTCTTTGTTCACATGCACTTTCGCGTTCGGTCAGCACACCTTTACCACCATCTTAAAAGACAGCGCTGCTGCTGAATTGCTTTCGGGTGCCACCGCCAAAATAAAAAATACAGGTAAGGGTGCAGTAGCCGATAAAAACGGCAGCATCACTATTGAAAATATTCCGAGTGGCCAACAGATCATTGTCATTTCTTGTATTGGATTTGAAACGTTGTATTTATCACTAGACTTTCCGTTACAACAAAATATTCCTTCCATTTATCTAGAACCTGTCAATAAAGAAATGGCTGAAATTGTTGTGGTGGGTACCAGAAGCAACCGAAGTATAGCCAAGATCCCGACAAGAGTAGAAGTACTTACCGAAGAAATTGATGAAGCGGCCACCATGGACCCCAGTAAAATTGCACATTTACTCACGCACAGCACAGGTATTCAAGTACAGCAAACCTCCGCCACCAGCAATACTGCCAACGTGAGAATTCAAGGTCTGGATGGTCGATACACACAAATTCTCAAAGATGGCTTTCCGCTTTACGGAGGGTTTTCTGGCAGCTTAAGCATCATGCAAATTCCACCTCTTGACCTGCGTCAAATTGAATATATCAAAGGTGGCGCATCTACACTTTACGGAGGTGGCGCCATTTCTGGCTTAATTAACATCATCAGTAAAGAACCTACTAGCGATGAAACAATTTTTCACGTCAATAAATCTCATATTGGTGCCCTAGATGTCAATATGTTTGCAAGCCGTAAGTACGAAAAAATTGGTTTCACACTGTTAGCCCAACGGAATTCTCATCAAATTTTCGATGCCGACAAAGACGGATTCAGCGACCTCCCAGAACTCACCAAATATAATTTCAATCCAAAAATTGTCTTTTATATTTCAGACAAAAATCAATTGAGTATCGGCGGCACCTTCACTGCAGAAACAAGACAAGGCGGTGATTTACAACAACTCAATTACCAAGCCCCAACAACGTCAAATTTTTACCACGAAAAAAATGAAGTGAGCAGGATTACTACTCAAGTGAAGTTTGACCATAAGTTAACTGAAAATCGAACCTTAACATTTCGTAACTCCTTTAATATTTTTGAAAGATCCTTGCTGATTAGGCCTACATTTTTAGCCGGAGATTACCGCTTTGCTGGCAACCAAGTTTCCTCTTTTTCAGAAATAGCTTACACCGGTAAAAGAAACAAAAACGTATTGATTTCGGGGTTGAATTACTACTCAGACGATTTTGAAGAAATTCCGATCCAAAATAACATCCTCAGAAATGAAGCCCTCCAAACCATAGGTGCATTCGCCAATTATGTTTTTGATATTGGTCAAAAAATCTCGATAGAAAGCGGTTTAAGGACTGACTATGTTATGGAACAGAAACTACATATCTTACCAAGAATTTCTGCTTTATTCAAATGGACCAATCAGCTGAGTACCAGAATTGGCGGTGGGTTAGGGTACCGAAACGCCAGTATTTTTAATCAAGAAGCAGAGTTATTAGGGTATCAAAATGTCTTGCCGATTGACCGAAACGCCACAGTTGCAGAGCAATCCTATGGTGGCAATGCAGATATCAGTTACAAGTTTAAGCTGACTGAAAATATTTGGGTTCAAGTCAATCAGATGTTCTTTTATACACAGTTAAAAACACCTTTAGTGCTTCAGGCAAATGGTTCAAATTTTGAATTTGTAAATGCCGACGGATACACCGTGAGTTATGGAGGCGAAACCTTCTTTAAACTAGGATTTTACAATTTTGTATTCTTCTCTGGCTATACCTTTACCAATGCCACCAACTACTTTAACGGTATGCAGTCAGCCCTGACCTTAACCCCAAAACATAGTTTGAAAGTAGACTTACTCTATGCCCTTCCAAAAAAATGGCGAATTGGTCTAGACTATGAGTTCAAAAGTTCTCAAATGCTCTCCAATAATTTTGTGACGCCTTCTTTCTGGACCTATGGTGCACTGGTAGAGCGCTACTACAAAAATTTTACATTTTTTGGCAACGTTGAAAACATCTTTAATTTCCGTCAAACAAATGTAGCAAGTCTCGTAGCTGCACCCAATAACACGCCTCAGTTTACAGAAGTATGGGCCCCGCTCGACGGTATTGTTTTCAATTTTGGCGTAAAGATAAAGCTGTAAAATAGGCTTAGGGTCTTAACCCTTCACCAAGCCTTTTTTGATTGAAATTCCATTTGCTGAGCTCAGGATATAAAACCCAGCTGGTAGTATTGCAATATCAAATTTTCCTGAACCTGCACTGCTAAAATAATAGGTCTTACCACTCAGGTCCTGAATTTCGATGGCGTCTATGCTTTCATCAGTGAAAACCAAGAAACCATTGGCAACGGGGTTTTCAAATTTGAGCTCAAGCGCATTTTCATTGATTCCTGCACCTGCGCCGTATTTGATTACCGTACCCAATAAATTTGTACAACTAGAGTCATAGATCTGATAATTGATGAGGCCTTTAATGATGTCGTCGTATCCGTCAATGATCATGGCTTCAATGCCTGTAGAATCAAGGTCGCAAAAGCAATTGCTGAGCAAAGAATAGTTCATGTTGGTGTTGTTATTGACCGCAAAGTTGATGTTACTGCAAATTTCGTTGTTGTATATCTCAGGGCTGTCTTGCACGGAGGTCACGTATTCTATTACAATTCCACCCAAGTTATTATTGATGAGATTATCGTGTATTTCTGCATCGACCGAAGCTTGAATGGCGAGGTCGTTATAGAAGAATTCGTTGTTTAGGATCTCACAGTAATAAGCAGCTTGAATGGCGGTGCCGTTATTTGTAAAAACACAATTTTCCACCAATCCATTATTTGGATAGTTCAACGCGAGTAAATTATTTGAGAATTGGCAATCTGAAATAGAAACTGAACCCAATGAAATTGAATTAAAAGACAATCCAACCTGATTATCAATCAAATTTGAGTTCGTCATTGTTAACGCGGTTGCCCAAACGTAAAGCGCTGTGGTGTTATCTTTAAATAAACAATTATCAATTTCAAAATTAGACCAACCATAAACCCCTACTTCATTATCGATGAACTCACAGCCAGATAAATTGAGGTTGGTACCAACCGTAACAGCCTGAAAGCAACGAATAAATTTACTATTGGTATAGGAAAGTGTAGCGGGAATGCTTTCGTAAGAAAAAGGGAAATATGCATTTGAAATCTCGACACGATCAGCATTTAAGACGCCACCCTGTGAACTTGTACATACAAAACCTTGCCACGCCACAGTACTTGACGTATCGTATATAGCGCTGATTTTAATAGGTAGCGCATCTGTTCCTACACAATTAATGATGCCGCGTGTTTCTATATAAATATTACTAGACGTTTGATTGTTGATGCGAATTTCAACTCCTGGCTGAATATTGAGCGTAACTCCAGGGAAAACCACTATCGAGCCATTTACAATGTAAGGGCTTCCAGCCAAAGACCACGTTGCATTTTGGTAGATCCCACCCGAAACGTTGGTTTGGGCCTGCATGCTGATTACATTAAGAATGATTATGGAGAGTAAAGCAATTTTTTTCATCTGATTTCATTTTTATTTCAAACAAGCTTGGCACTCATTTGTTTGAAACATCGACAAGCACTATAATTTAACATCCTAATCGCATGCAAAAGCAATTCTCCATTGCTTGGATTTTAATCCTGTCTCTCCCAATACCAAAACCATCATTACCGATGGCAAAGGAAGCGTGATCAATATGCTAGATGATAAATAAGTGTAACCGAAATCGTGATGTTAGTTTTGAATATTATGAAAAGACTAACACTCACTCTTCTGGCCATCAGTAGTTTGTTACAATCCCAGGCCCAGCTCCTTGTTGATCGCATTACAATTGCGTGTGGTAATAATTATTTTAGTGAAGACGAAGCATATCATAATCCCGCGCTCATTGTGCGCGGGATATTCTGTGGGGACGCCTATTTTTGGACGCCCGTAAGCGAAGGTGATACCTTAACCGAAATGGCTTATCTCGACCAAGAACCCTTCTCTGGTATCTGCGTCGATTTAGATTCTAATGGCCAACTTCTCGGAAAATACACTTTCAAAAATGGTCTGATACAACAACTTGAAGAATACCACGTAAACGGGAAACCTTTTAAGGTGCTTCATTACATAGATGGAGCGCCTCACGGCAGTGCCTCACGATTTAATCAGAATGGCGTTCTGGATAGCCATTTTTATTTTGAAAATGGAACCCGCAGTGGCTATTATTACCTGACTCGAGATCGAACAGACTGGGGATTGCCGCCATGCATTGAATTTGGTAAGTATATCGATGGCAAAGCTATTGTAATGACGAAGCCTTGTTTTTCGGATATTGACGATGAATAAAAAAAGCCCCTGAAATTCAGGGGCTTTTGTACCTCGGGCCGGGATCGAACCGGCACTCCCGAAAGAACAGGATTTTGAATCCAGCGCGTCTACCAGTTCCGCCACCGAGGCATTCTTTTCGACTTTCAGGGCTGCAAAGATACAAACAAAATAATAATCAAACAATACAATATGAGTTGGATATCAACTAAATGATAGCTAAATTTAAAGGAAGCCAAACGGGCAAATCAATCAGTATTCATTAAAATCTTGCACCATGAAACGCATCTTATACAAATGGGACAAATACAAATTAGGACGTCGCTTACACTACCTTCAAAAAAGACTGCACCGCGCCGAAGCAAATGGATACCAAGACAAAATAGATAACTACAATAGACTGATCCGGGACGTTCAAGAAAAATTAAAGCACATCAAAGAATAAGCTTCCATTGAAGCGTTCAAATCAAGGCTGGTAGACCGCATCTTGATTGATTAGCTCGATCCACTCCTCTACGCTTTTGGCGTTTTCAATAACAAAGTTACCTGACAGCGTTCGGCGCAAGGCAATGAGCGTGGCTCCTGAGTTCAGACGGGTGCCAAAATCACTGGCTATGCTTCTGATGTAAGTGCCTTTACTACACGTAATTTGAAAGTCTACCTCTGGGAAGCGCGTCGTTTCTATACTAAAATCTAGAATTTCGACTTGGCTTTGCTTCATTTCTATAGTTTTACCAGCACGGGCGAAGTCATAGGCCCGCTTCCCATCTATTTGCTTGGCTGAATAGATGGGCGGTGTTTGCAATTGTACACCCATAAATGAAGCGCGTACAGTTTCCAATAAGGTTGCATGAATGTGTTCGGTTTCAAACACCTGGTTGTACTCGGTTTCCAAGTCAAAAGAAGGGGTCGTTTTTCCGACTAAAAAAGTGCCGGTATAGGTTTTGGTATCGTTGGTCAGGCCTTCTATAAGTTTGGTGTGCTTGCCCAAGCAAAGAACGAGTAAACCCGTTGCTAAGGGATCGAGCGTGCCAGCATGGCCAACTTTTACATTTTTCAGGCCCAACTTTTTTTTGAGATTCCAACGAATCTTATTGACTACATCAAAAGAAGTCCATTGGTAAGGTTTGTCTACCAAAATGGTAAGGCCGTCAGAGATATCTAGCATTAACCAGCCATTTGAAGATCGACACCCATAGCGAGCAAAAGCAATAGAACCGCCCCGAGGGCAATTCTATACCAACCAAAGGCGCGGAAACCTTTCTTTTGAAGAAATGAAATAAAGGACTTGATGGCGAGGTATGCGACTACAAAAGCCACCACATTGCCAACCAACAACAGCAACCATTCGTGGCCACTGGATTTTAGCAATAGTTCTTTTTCATCGTACATGCTCTTTAGGGTTGCCGCAAACATGGTTGGAACGGCTAAAAAGAAAGAAAACTCAGCAGCTGCTTTACGCGTCAATTTCTGACTCAGGCCACCTATAATAGTTGCTGCTGATCTGGACACACCAGGAATCATGGCAATACTTTGGATTGTTCCAATAATAATGGCCGATTTGAAATCGAGTGGTTTTTCTTCGGTTTGGGTTTCGTTTTCAGCAAAAAAGCGGTCAACAAATAACAATACAATACCGCCAATGAGTAAGGACCACGCCACTACAACTACGTTTTCTAAGAGGGCGTCGATATGTTTTTTTGCCAACAAACCAATAATGCCGGTGGGTATAAACGCCGCCCCAAGCAAAAGATAAAAACGAAAAGATTGTAGAAACTTTTGAAAATAAACCAAGACAACCGAGAGAATGGCGCCAAACTGAATAGCTACTGTAAATAGCTTCACAAAGTTGTTGCTGGCATTGCCCATAAAAGTGGAGGCAATGATCATGTGGCCTGTAGAAGAAATAGGAAGAAATTCTGTCAGCCCTTCGATGATGGCCAGAATTATAGCGTCGAGAAAAGTCATTGCTTAAGCTTCGGTCTGATCCTTTTTGTTGCGCTTCATGATGGCGTAGAAAATCACGATGTAGCCCGCCACAATCAGCATCGGCGCTATGGTAATGCGTACAGAACTGAATAATTCATCTTCTTTGAAGACGTCAGGATTATCTGAGCCACCGCCAATCATGAGCAAGAAGCCTAGGATATTAATTGCTAAGCCGATGTAGAGCCATTTGTAGTTGGCAGGATCAAAGCCAAAGTGTTTAATGGGGTCCTTCATAGTTAATAAAGATCATCTAATTTCATACGAAGATACTTGTTTAAGGCAAACCATGTAGATAACATCGTAATAAAAACACCTATTGCAAAGAGCAAACCGATGAGCAATAAGAAGCTTTCCAAGGTATATGCAATTTGAATGGTTTCGAGTAAATTATTGAGGCCGTAAAATACAGTGAGCAATAAAGCCAAGCCTATAAGTGACGATAACAGGCCCTGAAAAAGTGCTTGCCCTAAAAATGGCTTTCTGATATACATGGAAGTAGCACCCACTAATTGCATGGTTTTGATAGTAAAGCGCTTGGAATATAGCGATAAGCGAATGGTATTGTTGATCATAGCCACTGCAATAATGATCAAAAGGAGCGCCACGGCTAAAAATAGAATGGCAAACTGCTTGAATCCTAAATTGATGTTTGCAACACTCGATTTGTCGTAGTTGACTTCATCTATTTCATCTTTGAAACGCCTCAATAATTTACTTTTAATGGCTGCCATTCCCGCTTTGCTGGCATAGTTCATCTTTGGCTTGATTCCGATGGTAGCTGGCAATGGGTTTTCGCTGTCAAAAAGGGAAAGCACTTCTTTCTCTACTTCACTCTCACCTGAAAATTCTTGAATAGCCCGTTCGGGAGAAATAAAGAAAACATCTGAAAATTCTGGCCACGCCTTGAGTTGCTCTTCTATTTGTTTGATATCGGCATCGTTGAGCTCAGACTTGAAAAAGATGTCGGCCTGGATATTTTCTTTGGCTTGTTTTTCAATACTGCGCAAGCCAAAAATTCCGCCCAAAACCAAACCAATCATAAAGATGACTAAAGAGATTCCGATGATCGTCGAAACATAGCCCGTCCGGATACCACGCTTGCTGTAGATGTCTGCTTTATTTGCCATGATTCAAAAGTAAGTGCAAGTTTCCAATTCTAGAAACACTGCTCACTTTAGTTTTAAAGAATA
>Ga0209444_10001660_pt1 | contig 12228 bp, 16 predicted proteins | sample LauGreFaBDMM15DN_2_FD_188215 | JGI IMG/M metagenome (GOLD analysis project Ga0209444, IMG submission 188215) | Freshwater lake microbial communities from Lake Michigan, USA - Fa13.BD.MM15.DN (SPAdes) (version 2) | ecosystem: Environmental > Aquatic > Freshwater > Lake | place: Lake Michigan...
GTATTATAATATTGTCCTTGCCAAAAATATATTTAAGATGATAAAAGTTAGAACCTGATTCCAAAAGAAGACATTGATTCTGAGGGTGAAATTCTTCCTTTAATCCCATGGTTGAATAAATCTGCGTACTCAATTCGGCGACTGTGTGAAAGGGATATATATCCTGAAATTCTCCTATTTCTTGGGGTGGGTCTTCTGCATTTCTATGAACCAAGATGCTGATCTTTTCATATTCAACAGGTTCTTTTAGGCTATTAAGATTTGTTGGTCGGAGAATCTGTCCAACAAAGTCTTCATATGATTCTTGGGCAGCCATCTAACTCTTGGCGATAGTAATGCTTATGCCTTTGCCCATTTATCTGCCAACTGATAAATCAGAACCATCCTTCTTTGGATCATATGATGGAGAGTCCGTAATGTTAAGCCCACAATAGGCCACTGGATGGGCCTTGAAATCTTGGTAATGGTAAATTCCTCTTTCTTCGGCCTGCTTCAAAAGCCAGGCAAAGTTGTTCCAGAAATCTGGACCATGGCCTACAGACGGTGTGATAACGTGAGCCATCTCATGGAGTGATACGAAAACCATAATATTTTCATTGACAAGTGTCTCATTAGGACCCTCACGCTGTCGGAGACAGAGATGTACCTTTTCGCCCTTATTCACACTATAACTCGTGTGTTCAGCATCAGGAGTCGCTTCCTCAAAGCGATTGGGGTCGGGGCTAAAATTATTAACCCACTGGCGAATCTGGGGCTTATCAGGGAACTTTTCCTTGAGTTCATTGTATAGTTTTACTATCTTGATGCGAACACTTGCCATTAAATCGGCGGCTTGCTGTTTGTCTGGCATGTCACGTACCTTGTATGTGCGACCATCCACAGTACTTGTAACGTTGACAAGAGGATAGCCTGAAGAACCATTTAAGGCAGCCATTGTTTTCTTAAACAGACTCTGAAGGTCTGTCATCTGCTCACACTCTAGTTTAATGTTTTATAAAAGCATTAAATTATAGAGATTTTATATCGGATTCTGGTTAGAATTTAGTTCACCTCCAAGTCGCGGCGGTTCGTGTCTGGCTCGATCGTTGAGTTGTTGAAAACCGTGACTGGGACCTGGGGGTTGGGAGGCTCTGAGCGAAGCTGGTGGTTCGCATTGCGGAGTGACTGGCCAACCGTGTTTACGCCAATCAAAGCACCCGCGGACAAGAAGTTCTTGCCCTTGAGTGAGCCCGTGCCCATTGGGTTCTGCTGGGCCCATGTGGAGTTGGGGTCCTTGGGGAGAAGCTCACCTGGCGTGAGCTGGTCACGGGGGTAGCAGCCCGCAGGGTTCGCCGCTGAGTCAAAGGCCGCAGGGCCGGTGACATCCTGAACGTCGGCAAAGCCCTCGGCACCAACGAAAGAGGCTACATTGCCACTCGCATCTTCTCCAGCAAAACCATCCACGGCCGCATTAGGGTTCGCAAGTACAGCCGCCTTCTGTGGAGCACCAGGTGCCTGGTTCTGGCCAGCAGCCTGGGTTGAATTCGCATTGCCGCTGAGTGTAGATCCAGTAAAGCCATCATTGCTCGCAAGTAAGCCAAAGAATGTAGGGTCAATTAAATACAAGCCAGCAACTACTAAGGCAAAGGCTAGGACGCCGAGGGTAATCGAACGAACATTGGGTGACGCCATTTGTGCTTCTGAAATAGTAGCAGGCAATAATTTTTTCAGATTTGTGCTAATCGCTCAAAGTTTCATCCTCCCAATCCGTGTCTTCACCGAATTCTTCATAGTATTCCTGGGTTAAACGTTCAGCTATAAACAAAGCCCGGGCAGCCTTGCGTCGCATCTTTAACACCTTTTCCTTCGTAATTTGTTGCCGGGTCGGACCAAGCCCCATAACTTCCTTGTCTGCCATTGGGATAGACTCTGTTGGTTCAGGCATCTCTTGCTCTTTCTCTGCATCCTCAAGCTCTATGCAAATTTTCTCGTCTTCCTTTTCGTTTGCTATTACATATCTTAGCAAGAAGACTTCCTTTGAAATGGTAAGCCCCTGTAACTGAAATTCAATCTCCCCTTCAAATATGTTCGGCGTCGGAAACTCCGTTTGGAGTCTTTGACTCAAATAATCTTGTGTAAGAGGCTTTGTAAACCAGCCCTTAGTACCCTTTAGGATACTTTCAATTAGCATATTCTTATCCACAAATAAGTCCAATGCCTTGACAAATGCACCCTCCTCCCTTCTTACCGTGAACCGGACGCCGTCGGACACAACACAATTATAAAGCTTGGCCGCCGAATCATAGACTGGCTTACCGAGTTTCATTGACATTTGCGGGGATTTAGTATTTCTAAATTATACACGCCTCCTAGATGTTATCGCCTGCAATGGAACAATTCTTAGATAAGACAATTCAGATGTTACAAAATGAAAATGTAAAAAAGAAAATAGAAGTTCTTATTTTACAGCCTTTTATACAATATCTGATTGAGCTAATATTTCCTTATGTTATCATTATTTGTGTTGTATTTGGACTATTAATTATTATGTTAACAAGTGTATTATATCTTTTAATTGTGCAAATGGGCGGTGTAACAAAGGTTCCCTTGCCCAGCTGACGCGTCTATACCGACAGTTTGACGAATCCTTTGGTAGTTAGATGGAGCTAAATACTCAGAGTCTGGCTGATAAGATTCGGAGTTGGGTTCACTTTGATAACTTAGCAGCGACCTTTACAAGGCAAGCACAGCAAGCCCGGACAGCGAGAGCACGTTGGGAATCAGAGGTAATTGACTATCTTCGTAATACCAATATGGCCAATGCTATTGTACAAATTGCTGGCGGAAGACTTACAGTCTCCGAAGAGAAACATGCAAACCCTTTGACACTTCAACGCCTGGAAAGCCTTCTGCATGAATACTATTCCAAAAGACCTCCTGGTAGCACGGATGAAACGGCTGATATTATGATGTATATCAAGTCAAACCGTGGGTCAACGGTGGAAACTAGACTCAAGAAAAGCTAAACTTTTCTGCCTCCTCAAAAAAAGCTAAACTTTTCACACCTGCAAAAAATTGATTTTTGGAGTTGCCCATTGGGAAAGTCCAAAAGCCTTGATAGCAGTTATGTCGTACATTACGAACAAGGAGGATTACATTGTGTGGCGTTCACAGCCTGTGTGGATTGGTGTAGCAAAGTGCGAGCGTAGAGCCTTTATTAACGAGTTTGCTACATCTATTCGCAAGTGGATGAAGACTCTTGGATATACCATGGAGCATCGCCTGGATACTGAGCTGTCTCTGTGGCTGTATCGCCTACATGTCCAGGAGATCGCACGAAAGAAGCATGGTGCTCCAGTATTTATCCCTGAGCCAGAGCATCGTGATACCCAGGATGACTACGACCAATATAACATGGTTGTAGACCACCATGAGGTAACACAGCTCATGAGCGAGTGGTCAAATGTTCAAGATATGGACATGAATTCTATCGTAGGAAAGCGTGTTTGGTATGAACTCCAGGATTTCCTGTATTCTATGGTTGACCTAGAGTCTAGTAAGCAAGGCCGGTTGATTGCTAGACTGTGGGATAACTCTTGTTCAAATTCTGATGACGAGTTTGATTACAAGAAGGATGTGTATGTTGAGGAGGCTAATAAGGGACTCCATGGTGGCCGAGGATCAAAGGTTTGATCCTCGGTAAAGATCGTGGCTCTAAGGTTTGAGAGCCACAAGCCAAAGGTTTAAGAAGTCCACTTACCGTGGCTAAATGGAAGTACAGCAATGTGGTCTGCCTCAGACTTAAACTGCGATACTTTTTTATCGAATGCAAGTGCATCTGGTGATAAAGGTGCTCCATTTGCTGCCGCAGCCTCGTCGTGCTTATTCTGAGGAGGCTTGTTACCAACGCATGTCACGCCGAAACGCATATCTGGATTATCAAAGTAGCCACCGTTGAGTCCAGGGCGACCACAAGACTGTCTCTGATCCTCAGGACCACTCTGCATCTTCTGGTATGTCTCCTCTGATGTTGGGTATACCGCCATCTGTCCCTTCACCCATCCATAGTTACACCAATCCGCACCCTTGTTCCAAGCATCCTTGACCTGCTCGTATGTGGCGAGTTCAGCACCTAGAGCCTTACAAAGTGGCTCAGCATCACTGTATGTGTACTTATTGGAAGAGATATTGAAGACCTCACCGCCGGGCATAATTCTGTTCATAATGCTGGGTGCAGGGCTCGGCGTAGGACTATTTGTCATTTCACTCGGGCTTGTCACTTCTGTATTCTCTTGGCTTGGGCTTGGCGTATCTTGAGGCGAGGCCGCGGGCTTCGGATTAAAGTATCCACTAACCATTTCCTTCGCATTATTCCATGTATCGGTTAGCTCATTGTTAAAATAATAGATAAGTCCAACACAAAGGGCAACGATTACCAAGAAAATACCGATAGACATGAGAGGCCATGAAGAGGTATTTGTGTTAAAGGGGCTCCATGAGTTAACCTTGTTGACATTTGAAGTATTCGGCGTAAACATGCCACTGTTTAGCGGAAGCAAGCTGTTCATTAACTTTGAATTCTTACTTGCGTTCATCTAACGTGAAATACTAAATTTAAGTGTTATACTTAGAAGAACCATGGTCTGTCGTAAAACAAAGTATGCTTATACCAAAAAAGTGTCTAAGAGTCCTTTTAAGACTTTAAAAAGAGCTAAGGCTGCGGAAAAAGCGTATCGTGCTGGTAAGTCAGGTTTTACTGCGAAATCTTCATTAAAGTCTATGGGCCGTGTAAAAAGGAGTTCTGGATGTTATGTATTGGGTTCCAAATATATCTAATCAAATGTTGATGCTTTTGAAGCATCCGATTTGATTATTTAAACATCGCCGCCGATCGTGCGATTTCCGCCACGCGTGTTGATGTACTCACGCTGCTTGGGGCTCGTGCAGACACATCCTCCGTCGCAGCTGAATGAGGCTCCGCAGCAGCCTGGCTTGCACTGGTTATTCTTGAAGATGAAAAGGTTATCGGGTCCAACCTCAAACTCAGGGCCGTTGAGAGGCTCATTGGGCTTCGTGTAACGCCAATCGCTGACGCCATTGCCTGTCTCTAGCTTGACATTGTCAAAGGCACCCATAGGCTGATAAACATCCTTTGCACCGGCTGGGTTGCCTGAATAACTTCTGAACCCCTCCTTGGCCTTGAAGCCCTGTTTGCTCATGTGACCAACAAAGCCCTCGCCAGTCGCCTGGAATGCCGGAGACGCAAAGGATATCATCAAGACATTAGCAAGAATTAGTAAGCATAGTGCACTGATTAAGAATGTTGTGCGACGCATCATTTCTAGAAAGATGTAATATTTATTGCCGACTGTGTAAAAGAGTATGTTTCGTGAATTCTGTCAGCACCCACTTCAGTGAAATCCCGCACCAAGATATTTGACTCAATGATAAATGTCCCAGATTCTGTAATAAGTTGATATCCATTTTTTGTCATCGGTAGGCAATCACCCACTTTAGGGTGCGTCCAACGCCTTGAATGAGACCAAACCGCTGGGTTGGGACCGGAGCGGGGGACGAGCTCAGAAGTATCCTTGTAAATACCAAGGACACGTGTATATCCAACCTTATCTCTTATATAGTCTCCTATGGACACCGTTGATATTGGCTTTTTAGAATCAAGGGTATATATTTCGGTATCTTCTCCAAAAAGTCCTCTGCCTGGTGCGGAATGTCTTAGAATGCTATCATTATTCAATAGACTACTTATAAATGCCTCCCAGGCAGCATCTGATTCTTTAGATTCTGGTAATTCTTCCCAATCACGTAAACTATGATCGCCATCATTTCCTTTTACAGTCCACGTGCGGGTACTTGTATTTAGACAGTATAGGAGCCCCAAATCTATGTCATTTACCGCTTCAGCATCAGGATGATCACCCGCCATTATCCACTTGCCCGCATGCCGAATAAGATGTGTCTTGCTGATTATGACCCCATCAATTCGCACACATGTATTAGTACCACCTTCGACCTTGAGAATACCTTCTATAAAGCCTTCGTCCAACTCCTCGCCAGGAACAAGCTCACTGACTCTCTTATAACCAGATTTGACCTTTACTAATGTCCATGGAGCCACGCAGAAACTACCAGACATTCCACTTACGTTCGCTGAATAGATGGTGGCTGATAGGATTCCAATCATTGTGAGAATCAGAGGAATTACTGGCCACATTACAAAGAATAAGAAGATGACCAATACACATAGAATGATAAGAATTGCAATAATAACCTGCATGACAAAACCCATAGCATTCTGAATACCTCTGTACATGGACATGCCAGCAAAAACAGAGGCTGTTGCAATTGCAAAAATGCGGTCCATAGATGAGTAAAGTTGGAAGAAGATTCTCGCAGATTGATATACAACTATCATCAACTTAGACCAGAGTATGTTAAAGAGGTCATTGAGGGGCTTTAACAAAGTGGCCGCCATTGCACGCAAGTAATTCATAGAATCTGTGATGGGTTTCGTAGCATCCATTTGGAAGCTAAAGAGTTCCAACATGGGTGCTAAGAAAATTGCAATAGATGAATCAATAATCTTTCCAATACAAAATTCAAAGTTCTCTACAGCCATTTCAGTAGGGTCTTTTTTGGGATCAATTTGGACTAGTGCCGCCATAACAATAACGAGAGGCTCACAGCGTCGTTCATTCCAATTTAGTTGAATCTCTTTCAATTCCAGCTGTGCATAAGAATATGCGAATATACTTATAAAAGCTAGGGTGGTTGCTAGAAGTGGAACTGCATCTAGCATTCTGTTTGTTCACTGGGTTTTAGTCTTGTTTAATACATTCGCATATGGTGCTTCCAAGTCCTTAGAATGAATCTCCACATAATCACGGAAGACGGTTTTTTCCGTTTCTATAATCGCCGAAGGTGTAACCACAAATGAGTAAAAGGAGATTGGCTTATTTAGCACAAGTACCTCAGCCAACTCGAAGGCTCTCTTCCAGCAATTATGCTCAGGCGACCATATACAAGTTCCAGCGGCAAAGAATTCGCCATTTATCTTACATAATTTATAGCATTCCTTTTTCACAAGCCCAACGACTTCTCCATGACTTAGAATAGTTCCTAGTCTTATCTTCTCAGCCGGGACAAATCCAGTTACCGTTTTAATTCTCGTTTGGCCGTCACAAGCCATCTCGGAGCTAGCGATACTTGTGGGGCTCTTCTTGCCGTTCAAAATATCTGTTGCCATATTCATGGCTTCAGAATCACCCTCAGAAGTCTCATCGTAGTCACTAAATATATACTTTCCAATGGGTATCGTATGTGTATCGGTATTTAGACAGATTAGTGGCCTCTTCTTGCCGCCAGACCAATCTGCGGCGGGAACGGCATCTGGGTGATCCTTCGCCTCAATCCACTTTCCTTGGAATCGGATAAAGTGATTTGTTGAGACTAAGATTCCAGGTAAAGACACCATAGTCTGGCCATCTGCGGCAAACTGGAAGGTAGATGTTACTTTCTGCCCACCCTGTAAGTAATCTCCAATCTTAACCTTCTTTATTGGAATTGTTGTACCATTTTGCAAGATTATCGGTGTATCTGGGTCAAAGCAGAAAGTGTCTAAGAATTTGAACAAGAATGTGTTTCCAAAATTCTGAGTGGCCTTAATGCCCGCCATTCCCATAAAAATAACAGCGTACATTGTCGCAAAGACACGACCCATCAACATCTTCATGCGAATTGCCGACATCTGGAAACGGTAGAAAAGTGCTTGGATACGTCCTGAGAATTCTGTGAAAATCTGGGTAGCTGAGCCAATGATGGTAGCAAAAATCATACGTATAGAATTTAGACTGTTTAACATAGTCATCAGTACTTCCACGAATTTTCCAAGATATGTGTAAAAGGGTGCTATTGCTTCCATGGCACGCTTATCAAAGCCGCTCTTCAAACAATATCCTAAATTTTCTCCTGAATCGTGACCGTAGTAATCGGCCATAATCATCACATCTGGCCTGCAACGATACGTTTCCCAATTATCTTTTACTTTTTGTATGTCTACTATTCTGGAAAACCCCACCAAGGAACCTATAAATATAAGTGTTACTATAAGAAACCCCAGCATCTATTTAATGACCATAGTCTAAAATGATTTGTATCGCACGGAAAATATAAAATATATAATCTTGAGGGTTCTTTCCCTTAGGATTATAGATTTGACAGTAGAAAAGCTTTTAGAAAGCCTGTAACACATAGTTCGCACGTATCCAATCACGATCCATAGCAAAGACACGTGATGACTGAGGATTAGCCGTCGCACTTAGCTTCGCTACAGCGTCTAGCTTTCTGTATACATCTAAGGCACCGAGCTGCTTTATTGCGGCACGAAGTGAAGATTGGCGAATTGACTCGGGGAGTTTATAGCTATAGCCAAATCTCTGAAGCTCGCCCTTTCTCAGCGGACCTATTGTCTGTTTAGCAGTTGAAGAAGACCCTTTTACACAGGCTGCTTTGACACGAATATTCTGGACTGAACCATTTGCCTTCGTCACCTTGCGTGTGTATCCAGCACGTGGGGCCTTTCCAGGAGGACAGGCCTTTCTTGAGCGTCTAGCTGGCTTTGAATAAGGGCTTGTGCTACGAATACAGATGGCTTTTATGTGCTTACCCGTATTTTTACGCGTATAACCCTTTCTTTTAACATAACCTGAAGGACACTTATTGTGTATCAACTTCTTTGATTTAGATCTAGTTTTGAGAGCTTTGCGGTTCATCATCTGGAACTCCATCTACAATTGGGCAATAAAAATCTATATCTTTTATAATTTCTATTTTATCAGGATTCTGATTAAATCCTTCAAATATCCTTTCACAGAATTCTGGGCAAAGTATAGACATATCCATATCCCAAGGGGTCAATGCCTTTTCTAGACAATCCAAACAATCATTGAAGTCATTATCTTCGCTTAATGGACGTTCATGTCTTAACATGAATTCTTTTATGAGTTCACAACGTTTACTTAAAAGAGGCATAGTGTCATTCAATAAATCAGCTGGAGTAGTTATATTTATTGTCATCTTGTTAATTATTTTTGCTTTGTATTCCATAAGACATAATACTACAGCCGTAAGACGCTCTTTTATGCCGGTTGCCTTTGTATCTAAAGTCATTCTCTAATCTTCCATATAGTTAATATAAGTAGCACGGACGCAAGGAATGCAATATATATCTTACTCCCCCTCTTTTTTTGTGTAAAAAGAGCAATTACTAATAATAGTATAAAAACATACATAGTATACAAAGTTCCACGACTCTTTGCACCTTTGAAACCTTCTTTCTGCAAGTCAACATCGTAGGTCGTATCAACCGCACCCTGAGCCTCAAGAAGTGTTGTCTTCTTCATGATAGATTCGGGTGACTTGGGATTCTTGTAAGCTACTGCTGTTCCTCCAGCGGACGATATAATTGGAATATTAGCATTAAACTTTGGTGTTGGAGGAAGCGTTGACATTCTATTTGTGCGGAGATTACTTAAGATTCTTGTGGATTGTGCTAGAAGATGAGTAGACGTACTAGTGGACCAGGTGGTGGACCCCTTCCCGATGAGGAGCCAGCTGTGCCTATTGAGCCAGCAGTTGCTTCTGCACGCTCAGCCTTTGTAAAGGCGAAAATAGAAATCGTTAAGAAGCTAAAGGCCGAGGGGAAGACCCAGGCTGAGGCCGAAGTACACCCTGATCTTATTACCTTCGTGGGCAGCTATCCTGCACTCTTCAAAATGCTCTTTAAGATAGATATCGGTAACGAAGCTGCCTTGAGAACAATGCTCGCCATGCTTGAACGCATGGGAACGGGTCAGATGACGCAGGACCAGGCTTCCACCGTCGTCGGTCAGCGTCTCTATGATACCTTTATTAAGGATAAGATTGGGGAAGATCGGCCTACTTCGTAGACCGGCCTACGCTTCTCAAAAAGGAAGCAAGTAATCTGTTGAATTAAATGTAATTAATAAGATAATACTAATTAAACGCATTTCTCTAATTTATAAGACACTTAATGCTTAACCCCAAAAATCTTACACCACTCCTTACTTAACTTAATATTCGTAAAGATTCGCTCAGCAATTGTATCTGTATCTAGATTCAATGTATCCTCAATACATTGAATTTGTATTTCCTCCTGAAAGAGAATCTGTTCATTTACCGCATCATTAACTTCACTCGGCCAGCTCTCCACCAACTGTGTAATAGGGGTAGTTGTATGCCGCAGCTGTGCTTCTTGAAGAATGTCTATCCATCTTTCCAAGCCTTCTGTCATGCCCAAGAAGCCACGACCAATAAAGTAGCGTTCAGAATTACAAGGGCGACTTGTTGCCGGCTTGTAAAGTGTGAAGCTCTCAAAAAAAGTGGCCGAGCCAAGAAATAGATCTTGTGTTGCCTGTGCGTAAATATCAAAGAGCTTAATAATCATGACTCCACCAACTTTCAGTGAGTTGAGACCCATCTTGAATGAGGCCAAGAGTAAGGGGAAGGCCATGAGTTCCTGATTCTTGTAATCTACACTGAAGTCAAAACCACCATCCGCCGTAAAAAGATCTGCCCCTCCAGACTTATAAACCTTTGTACAAAAATCAGCCTGATTTGCTGTATTCAGGATATTTCCCGTATCATCTACTCCATACTCTAGCTGAATCTGTGGATACTTCTTGATAAAATGAATAGACCGCCTCCATCCTGGAATATGCGATCTAGTTGGCTTTAGTGTCATGGCAAATACGGTAGAAGGAATCTTGAGAGCCGTTGCTTGCTCAACAACATGCTGAACAAATCCGCCTGGACCTTCACAAATGTGTGCTGTTACTAGCGACTTTCTAGACTGTGTAAAAAAGTTTATTAGGCCCAGCATCTCTATCATCTTGAAGTATGAGCGACTTAGCGGCTGAACCTTGGCTAAACTCGGAAAATTGTCTTCGCCAGAAAAAACCGCCTCATATGGATTTGTGATTTTTTTACGGATTTCCCACTCTTCCGCATTAGAAAATTCGGATATCTTATTCTTTGCATTTGATATTCTAGAATGCTCTATCTCATTCCAGTGACCCTGTGTAATAGATGGATTTATAGTGTATTTTAACTCTATAAATTCATTAATTTCCCACGGTGGCCTGTCCCACTCCATTAACTTATAATTGACAGGCAGTTTTAGGCGGGTGTGCCCCTTTACTCCTCTTCGAGTTCAACGAAACTTCAGTAGTCGTTAGTGCCTTTGGCACGGTTACCCTTTGGGGTTAGTCGTCTCACTCTTCGAGTTCAACGAACTCAATATCAGGCTCGTCACTTAGTCTAGCCTTCGTCGTCGGCAAGGTCAAATTCATTCTGAGTCTTGACGGTGAGCAGAAGTCATCAGCGGGTGCTTCTAGAGCATCATCCTCCGTGGCCGGTGCCTCACGACCAGCCGCATAATCGCCAACAGGTGGTAGACCCTTCTGCAGGCGTAGAAGTGCCGCCTCATCAAGAAGAATATCACTAAATGCCGTGCCGCCACGAATTGGCTGGCCAGTCATGATATTTGCACTCACACCTGTGACTGGATCAATCTCACCAAAGACCGCCGCCTTCAGCAAGATACGCTCTGTCTCCTCAAAGCTCGCCTTCGCCAGAGGGCCGATATCAAGCTTATTGATACCATAACGGTCAACTGACATCAGACGCCCAGCACGCGTCATGACATCCACTAGAAGCCCAAGGTGGCGATAGTTAATCTGGCCATCCTCGAACAGCGTCGTAATCTCCGTGTACAGCGTGTGGCGTGTCGCCTCAATACCTAGGAGAGGATACACATCATGAACGTGTGTGCTCGTTACACGAGTCGCATCAACCGCTGGGTGGTTCATCACCTCCAGGAAGTTGCTGCCATCCGTATCAAGGATATACTCCTCTGATGTCTTATACTTGCCCTCCTCCTCGTTATAGCTCAAACGCTCTGAGCCCTTTCTGAAGGTGGCCGCCTTGATTCCTGGTAAGCCGCGGATGATTACCGCATTGAGTAGCTTATTCTGGAACTTCTTGTAAGAGGCAAGAGCATCAAGAGAAGCGGGGTCGCCTGAAGTTGCAAGGCTCTCCTCTGATAGACGGATTCTCATGACTAGCTTCTGGCTGTTAAAGTCAGAGTAGACCATCTGAACCTCGTCCTCAAAACGTCTGCGTAGTACAAAGAGGATATCGTCCATTGTGATG
>Ga0209444_10001668_pt1 | contig 12203 bp, 11 predicted proteins | sample LauGreFaBDMM15DN_2_FD_188215 | JGI IMG/M metagenome (GOLD analysis project Ga0209444, IMG submission 188215) | Freshwater lake microbial communities from Lake Michigan, USA - Fa13.BD.MM15.DN (SPAdes) (version 2) | ecosystem: Environmental > Aquatic > Freshwater > Lake | place: Lake Michigan...
CGCTCCGCCCTCAGGATTCGAACCTGAACTCTACGGCTCCAAAGGCCGCCGTGCTGCCGTTACACTAGGGCGGATCACAATCAAGCAAGGCCCGATTACACACTAAGTCTGCCAGAAACCTTCGGGCCTTAGGCCCGATTCTCGCTTTCGGCCAACCAACTAACTTCAAGCTGGTCCCGCTTTAGAGCTAGCTCAGTGGCTCTGGCGGCTAAGGCAGCTAAGCCCTCGTAGTCAGCTGGGTCATGCTTTTCCAGATTCGCCCGAACCTCAACTTCCTCAGCTTCGGCCTTAGCAATTGCCCGCTCGAGTTTTTGAAGATTTTTCTGGCTCGCCCTATCCTGCGCCCCCGAAGTTGCTTTAGCAGCAGGTGCCGCTTCCTGCACCCCGCCTGATTTACGCAACTCAAGATACTGATCAACACCGCGGGGTAAATGTCTAAGTGCTCCATCGCCCAGCAGCGCATATTGCATATCCGTCACTCGCTCAAGCAGGTACCTATCGTGACTTACAACAATCAATGTTCCAGGCCAAGAATCCAAAAGGTCCTCGACCTGCGCAAGCATGTCAGTGTCAAGATCGTTGGTCGGCTCATCAAGAATCAATAAGTTTGGTTCGCCAAACAAGAGCCTTAGAAGTTGAAGACGTCTTTTCTGACCGCCGGATAAATCACCGATTGGTGTTTGTAATTGCAAACTAGTAAATCCAAGCTGCTCAACAAGCTGGGAAATTCCAACTTCCTTCTTGTCAACAACAAAGGTGCGCTTCTCCCGAGCAATGAGTTCGAAGATTCTCTGACCGGCAAATTCATCAAGCTCACGAACCTCCTGACTCAAGATTGCTGGCACTACTGTTTTGCCGAGTTTTACTCGGCCTTTGGATGGAGAGAGGGAACCAAGAATTAACTTCAGGAAAGTTGTCTTTCCCGCGCCATTTGCTCCCAGTAATCCAATTCGATCCCCCGGTCCCAACCGAAGTGTCACATCAGAAATCAGCTGCAAGCCATCAATTGAGTAATAGAGATTTTCAATATCCAGTACGTCCTTGCCCAAACGTGTGGTGGCAAGCTTGGCCAGATTCACGCTGTCTCTTGGAGGCGGTTCGTTGGCGATTAGATCGTTAGCAGCATCGATACGAAACTTTGGTTTTGTGGTTCTTGCTGGGGCTCCTCGGCGAAGCCAAGCTAATTCCTTACGGAGCAGGTTCTGTCTTCTAGACTCACTGGCGGCTTGAGATCTGGACCGTTCGTTGCGCTCGAGAATGTATGCCGCGTAGCCGCCATCATAGATATCCACAACTCCGTCGTGAACTTCCCACGTCAGGTTGCAAACTTCGTCCAAGAACCAGCGATCGTGGGTGACCAGGAGCAGTCCCGAGCTAGCTTTGCCCCAGCGAGATTTCAGATGCTGGGCTAACCAAGCAACTCCCTCAATATCCAAATGGTTAGTTGGTTCATCCAGCATCAGAATGTCCCAATCCCCTGCCAGAAGGGCAGCTAGAGCAACTCTTCGACGTTGCCCACCCGAAAGCTGGGCTACCTTCTGATCGAAATCAAAATCAGCCAACAGGCCTGCGAAGATATCTCGAATTTTGGAATTACCGGCCCACTCGTGCTCGGCAAGGTCCCCGATCACAACTTGAGAAATACTCTGATCGGGTAGGAAGTCATCCACCTGGTCAAGCATTCCAATGCGCACATCACTTCGCTTAGTAATCTGGCCCGAATCCGGTTCCTGAGTTTTCGCAAAGAGTCGAAGCAGAGTTGATTTACCGTCGCCGTTTTTACCAACAATGCCAATCCGGTCGCCGTCTTGAACACCAATAGTTAGATCTTTGAACACTTCCGTAGTTGCAAAGCTAAGCCGAATTCGCTCAGCTCCTAGTAGATGTGCCAACTAGTTCTCCAAGCGTGTGCCGGAAACGGATGTGTGGGTGGCAATTGAAGGCAATCCTGCCCCAGCCAGGCGATTGGCAATTTGCTCAGCGTGAATCCGATCCTTAGCAAGGTGAGCGATGGTTGGTCCAGATCCAGAAACCATCGACTTCAATGCTCCCGCTTTTCTTCCAGCTTCGATGGTGGTTGCAAGTTCTGGCCTCAGGGCCAAAGCGGCAATTTCAAGATCGTTGTGCATGTAGTTTGCAGCTTCTGTTGCATCTCCTGCAACTATGGCTGCGACAAGTTCGGATGGCACCTCGGGCATTTCCAAAGTTGATACATCAACTCCGGCCTCTGTTCGCATGATGTCGAGCTTGCGATAAACATCTGGGGTAGAAAGTCCAAGTTGAGATGGTGTCATCACCCAATGCAAGATTGCATCTGTTTCGATCCTCTCAAGTTTCTCGCCACGACCGGTGCCGATAGCTGTTCCACCCTCAAGCGAGAAAGGTACATCCGATCCGAGCTTGGCAGCAGCTTTGGAAAGTTTGGCTTCCAGGCCGGCAGAGAACAGCTGGTCTAGGGCCATCAGTGCAGCTGCACCGTCAGCCGAGCCCCCAGCCATACCACCAGCGATTGGGACAGATTTGTGAATTGTGAATGCGACCTGTTCCGGCATAACGGCTGGGCTGAGTTTCTTCAGCGCAATACCTGCCTTGTAGACCAGATTGCTGGCGTCTGTGGGCACGAGCTGCTTACATTCTTGAGCAAAAGGGCCAGCAAAACTTATGGAAAACTTACCCTCTGATTCAACGCTTACAACTTCGCGAAGACTTAAGGCTTGGTAGCAGCTAGCAACCTCGTGGAAGCCGTCTTTTTGAAAAGCCCCAACCGCAAAATACACATTTACCTTCGCAGGGCTAGAGGCAACGACAGAGTTTCGGGTGCCCACTCGGGCAACTAGCATTTTCCAAATTTCCAACCAATAGGACTCGAGTTTTGATTTGGCTGCCTCGTCTGGGAATCCATCTAGGACGACCTCTAACTGACAAAAGTCCGTTTTCCAGGAAGTAATCGAAACGGTAGCGCGCTCAGTTGCTTCGAAGGATAAAACAATCTTGGATGGCGAGATAGCTGAGGAAACTCTTGGAGTTCTAGTCTGTCCCCAAGAAGAAGGATCGTTGAGGATGTTAAACACACGGGCGGCACCGGTGGAGAAGTAGGCGATAGCAACTGAGGCTGGGTTTACTTGGCGAAAGTCTTTTTCAAAAATCACTTCTTACTCGCCAGCCTTACAAAATCTTCAATATTCAAATCTTCACCGCGGGCCTGCGGAGATATTCCTGCTTCGACCAAAAGGCGCTCTGCCTCGGCAGGTGAACCTGCCCAATCCGACAGTGCCTGGCGAAGAGTTTTTCTCCTCTGACCAAAAGCTCCGTCAATAACTTTAAACACTTCTTTGCGAAGCGCCGCCGGAAATTCATCTTCTCGCTTTTCGAAATAGACAAGTGCGGAATCAACATTGGGGATCGGCCAGAAGATATTTCTTGAGACCACTCCCCCCGAAGAGGCTTTTGCGTACCAAGCCAACTTGGCACTTGGAGATCCGTAGGTCTTGGATCCGGGCGGAGCAATCAATCTAGCTGCGACTTCCGCCTGAACTAGAACCAAGCCTTTTTTCAGGGTTGGGAAAGTTTCCAAGAAGTGCAAAATAACCGGAACCGAAATGTTGTATGGAAGATTTGCCACCAGCGCATCTGGTTCAAAGGGCAGCTCTGTCACGTTCATGGCATCCGCAGAAATTATGTGACACTTGTGCCCCGAGGCTCTTTGGTCGAGAGTCTGCTTTAGTCGATCTGCCAATCGGCTATCGAATTCAATAACCGCTAGCGAGTTGACCTTTTCCAATAAACCAAGTGTCAATGAGCCAAGTCCTGGTCCAATTTCAACAACTTTGTCCCTGGGGGAAAGATCCGCAGCAGCAACAATCTTGCGGATGGTGTTCGGATCAATAACAAAATTCTGGCCGAGCTTTTTGGTCGGCTTTAGCTCAAGCTCTGCTGCTAAACGCCTGATCTCCCCTGAACCCAGTAGCTCAACCATTAGTTGTCCCAGGATCCGTAGACCTCGACGGTGTTGAGCGCTATTTGGCCAGAAAGCTCGTTGGCATCCATGCCTAACTGCTCAGCCATAAACCGGACGGTAATTGGAACAAGGTATGGAGCGTTGGGGCGGCCACGCAGTGGCTCAGGTGTTAGAAACGGGGCATCCGTTTCAACCAGAATCTTGGTCTTTGGCATCGCCTTTAGCGAGTCGCGAAGGTGTTGGTTGCGCTTGATGGTGATGTTCCCGGCAAAGGATGCATACCAACCGTTTTCTGAGCAAATCTTTGCCAGCTCGAGATCTCCCGAGTAGCAGTGAAAGACAACTTTGTCTGGCGCGCCAACCCTAAGCAAAGTCTCAACCACTTTGTCATGCGCATCTCGATCATGAATCTGCAAAGCAAGATTGTGCTGCTTCGCAATATTAATGTGCCGCTCGAAAGAGTATTGCTGAAACTCAATACCCTGAGAATCTTCAGTTCTGAAAAAATCCAGTCCAGTCTCGCCAATGGCGCGGACTCTTGGTTCACTGGCTAGCTGGGCAATACCTTGGATGTCGTTATCGAGGGCTTGTTTGGATTCATACTTAGCGGCTTCGTTGGGATGGATTGCAACGGCTGCGAGCAATCTAGAATCTTTCGCCGCTACCTCCGCACACCATTTTGAGCTTTCTAAAGTCACACCGACTTGGACCGCCCCTAAAATTCCAACTTGAACAGCAAGGCTCATGTGGTCCTGGTAATCCATTGGCTGATCACCATCAGCTATCTCAAGGTGTGTGTGATTATCGTAAGTTCCAACTAAAAGTGGTTCCGGGAGTTCTGGGTAACTTAGGTTTTTTCGATTTCCGTCAGCGTCAAAAAACTGCCGAGATCTAATGTGCTCGTTCACGCGCTTAAACTAAGCCTTTTCTTCTTGTTCAATCCTTGGAAACAGCGATTCCAATTCGCCAATCTGGGTTCCTGGCTTCAGCTGTCCCCAACTGGCAGCTTCCAGAAGTGATTGATCTGCAAGATCGCCAAGTGAGCCTCCTATTGCCGCCCAGAGCTTTGCACTGGCTTTTGGAGTAAAAGGAGCAAGTAACACAGCTAAAGCCCTAACTCCCTCAAGGGAGGTGATTAGGATGGTCCCGAGTCGCTCGCGGTTAGCCTCATCCTTGGCCAGAATCCATGGCTCTTGCTCTGTTAGGTAGCCATTTAGTTCATCCACTAGTTCCCAGATTTCAACGAGTGCGTCTTGAATTGCAACTTGATCCATTGCTTTATCGGCTGCCTGGACCGAAGCCTCGGCAACGGTTGCGATCTTCTTGTCAGCTTCGGTTAGGTTCTTGCCTTCTGGAACAGCTCCACCGAAGTATCGGTGAACCATTGCAACCACGCGTGAGGCGAGGTTTCCAAAACCATTGGCGAGCTCTGATTGATATCTAGCTGATAGATCTTCCCAAGAAAAAGATCCGTCTTGACCAAATGCAATTGCCCTCATGAAGTAATAGCGGAAAGCGTCCGAGCCAAAAACATCTGTGATTTGTGTTGGTGCAATTCCAGTGAGCTTAGATTTCGACATCTTCTCGCCGCCAACTAGTAGCCAGCCGTGAGCAAAAACTCTCTCGGCGGGCTTTAGTCCGGCAGCCATCAGCATCGCTGGCCAAATCACTGCGTGGAATCTCAATATGTCTTTTCCAACCACTTGAATGGATGCTGGCCATAGACTCTCAAACTTTTTCTCATCTTCGCCGTAACCGATTGCTGTGATGTAGTTCAGCAGCGCATCAAACCAAACGTAAATTACGTGGTTGGTGTCCCAAGGAATGTCTATTCCCCAGTCGAACTTGTCTTTGGATCGTGAGATCGAAAGATCTGTTAGCTCACGCTTGACAAAAGAGATAACTTCGTTTCTTGCTGACTCTGGCTGAATGAAGTTTGGGTTCTGCTCATAGTATTCAAGCAGGGGCTGCTGGAATTCACTGAGCTTAAAGAAGTAGTTGGTTTCTTCAAGACGCTCAACTGGCTTTGAGTGAATTGCGCAAACAAGTTCCTCGGCAAAGGCACCCTCGCCCTCGACTAAATCGGAATCCGTTTTGAACTCTTCGCAGCCCACACAGTAATTTCCTTCGTAGGAACCCTGGTAGATAAAACCTTTGTCGTGCAGGTCCTGTAAGAACCGCTGGACATTTTTCTTGTGTCTAGGTTCAGTGGTTCTAATGAAATCTTGGTTGTCGATGTCCAAGGTTTCCAGCAGTGGCAACCAGGAATCGTGCACCAGCTTGTCGGCCCAGGCTTGTGGGGAAGAGTTATTGGCACTGGCTGTTCGAAGAATCTTCTCGCCGTGCTCGTCGGTACCGGTTAGTAGGAATGCATTGCTGCCTTTTTGGCGTTGCCAGCGAGTAAGTACATCAGAGGCAACTTCGGTGTAAGCGTGGCCGATATGGGGGGCGTCGTTTACGTAAAAAATGGGTGTCGTGACATAAAACGACTTTCCCGATGGGCTCACGCTAGACATGAGTACAAGCTTAACCGAGCAGGGCTACCTAGTCTCGCTTGAGAGCCAAAGCATAGAGCTCAGAGCTTGAGGCCCCGTACTGCTTAGCAACACTCGAGCAAGCTTGCTTGAGTCCAGTTCCCTCACTTTTGAGCGCAATGACCTTTGCCACTAGGTCCTCCAGGTTGAATACCACCGGTTCCGCTCCAGATATCACCAAGACCATTTCACCCTTTTGGTCCTTTGCCCAATCCACAAGTTCTGCCAGGGTGCCGCGCCTGGTCTCTTCGAATTTTTTTGTCAGCTCCCTAGATACCGAGGCTTTTCGATCGGGCCCAAAAACTTTAGCTGCATCATCGAGCGAATCAACTATCCGATGAGGGGATTCGAAAAAGACCATGGTGCGAGTTTCAGAAATCAAAGACTGAAAGAGCCTTGTTCGCTCTCCAGATTTTCTTGGTAGGAAACCTTCGAAGCAAAATCGATCGGTTGACAATCCGGAAACAGCTAGCGCTGAGATAACTGCCGATGGACCCGGGACAACTTGAACCTCGACTCCAGCTTCAGCACAAGCGCGCACCAAAGCAAATCCCGGATCGCTAATGGTTGGCATCCCGGCATCGCTTACCAAAACCAAGTCAGCAGTTTTTGCAATTTCAACTAATCGATCCAGTTTTTGTAATTCGTTGTGCTCGTGAAGGCTGATTAGTTCCGCAGCGAGCTTTATCCCCAAATGATTTGCAAGCTTGAGCAAGGTTCTGGTGTCTTCGGCTGCAATAACTTTGGCGGATGCAAGGGTGAGCTTGAGTCTTTCCGATGCATCGCCAATGTTTCCAATTGGAGTAGCGGCCAGAATGAGCATTGCATCATTCTCGCAGAAACCTTAGCTGAAGGTTCATTAGCATGGGCTTATGTGCCTGGCCAAGTATTCAATTGTGAAAGTAATCGGATTTGCCTCCGTAATGGTCATTGCCGCACTTACGCGTCTTTGGAATCTGGGCTACCCATCAAAACTAGTTTTTGACGAAACCTATTACGTGAAAGATGCCCTCACATTGAGCCTTGAAGGCCATGAAAAATCCTGGCCCGAAGGTGCCGACCTCGCTTTTCAATCAGGAGATGTATATGGCTACCTGGGTGATGCCGCATTTGTGGTTCACCCACCTTTGGGTAAGTGGCTTATAGCTTCTGGGATGTGGCTAACGGGGCCCGATCAGTCCACCGGTTGGCGCCTTAGCACCGCGATTTTGGGAATCGCAACAGTTGCTCTTTTGATGCTGGTGGCATTCAAGCTTTTCCGCTCAGTCGCGTTGTCGATTCTGGCTGGATTCTTTCTTGCTGTTGATGGTCTGGCTATCACACTTTCACGCACAGCGCTTTTGGATGCCTCGCTGACTTTCTTTTTGCTGCTCGGGTTTTGGCTGTTCCTAATTGACCAGGAAAAATCCAGGTTAAGAATTACCCGAGCCATTGAAGAATCGAAAAACTCAATTCTTGTCTTTAGGCCTTGGCTTATCTTGGCTGGTGTAGCGCTGGGTGCGGCTAGCTCGATCAAATGGTCGGGGCTTTATCTGCTTGCCGGCATCGGGTTATACGTGGTTTTTTCCGAGTCCTTGCTTCGCAAAAATTCAGGTGAGCACAATTGGCTACGACAGGGGGTCTTGTTCCAAGGTGCATACTCATTTGTTTCACTGATCCCCACGGCTCTTGCAACTTACCTTTTGACTTGGTCTGGTTGGATTTTTGGCACGGGTGGGTACTTACGAAGCTCAGCCACCGAAAATCCCCCAACTGGAATCTTTGGGCTTATGCCGGATTGGATGATCTCACTTTGGAACTACCATGAACTGATTTATGGCTTTCATGTGAATCTCACTAAAGAGCATCCATACGAAGCAAACCCACTGGGTTGGCTAGTCGGGATTCGCCCGACTGCATTTTTCTACGAGACCTACCCTCTTGGATCCAATGGTTGCCAGATAACAGAGGGGTGCTCCAGTGCAATAACAGCCCTCGGCAATCCCTTCATCTGGATTGGCTTAGCCGCTGCACTTTTTTACATCAGCTATCGCTACGCAAGACACCGTGAAAGAGTTCTTGGCTTAGTGCTTCTTGGAACAGCCAGTCTTTACCTTCCGTGGATAGTTCTATCCGAGCGCACTGTATTTCAGTTCTATGTGGTGAGCTTTCAACCTTGGTTGATTCTGGGGTTGGTATTGCTAATTCAACAGCTTCGCCGAAAACTTCTACTCAAATCCAAGACCCTTGCCAATGCCGCAACCATTGGTTTTGTGGCTTTGACTTTTGGATCCTTCTTGTTCTTTCTTCCGGTCAATACCGGGATGTACTTGCCTTTTGAGCTTTGGCAGCTTCGGATGTGGCTTCCAAGCTGGGTCTAACCCCTTCGCCAATAAGCTAGCCAGGTACTTACTTGAAAAAGAAAGAAGCCATGCCAGTTTTCGCAGTTAACTACATTTACTCTGCAACCGAAGATCAGCTAAATGAGATTCGACCAATCCACAGGCAGTGGCTTGGGACGCTGCTGGAAAAAGGTCAGCTACTAGCTTCTGGCCCGATGATTGATAATCCAGAAGCCCTACTTATCTTTAGCTCCGAATCAGCAACCGAACTAGCGAGCCTTTTGGATAACGATCCGTTCGACATCGCAGGCTTTATTGGATCTCGCTCAATTCAGCAGTGGAATCCGGTGTTTGGACCCTTTAGCGCTTCTTAGAACTCTTCTTTTTCGCTGGGGACTTCTTCGAGGACTTAGTTTCCTTGCCAGTAGCAATCAAGCTGATGATTGTTGTTAGAACCAAAGTCGAGACGATAACTCCAAGAGAGAGCTCGGTTGTAATTTCGGGAATTACCTTAATTGGTTCTCCCCCATTTATAAACGCTAGCTCGTTCTTGTGAAGGGCATGAATTACCAGCTTCACTCCAATCCAACCAAGGATTATCGATAGGCCAACTCCGAGATACTTTAGGCGCTCCATCAAGCCACTCAATAAGAAGAACAGCTGACGAAGACCAAGCAAAGCAAAGGCATTGGCCATAAACACGATGTATGGCTCACTGGTGAGTCCATAGACGGCGGGGATGGAATCCAATGCAAACAGCAAGTCTGTAAAGCCGATTGCAACCATCACCAATAAAAGCGGGGTGATGTAGCGCTTGCCTTTTTGAAGAATGGTTAGCTTTGTCCCGTGGAATTCGTCAACGGTTCGGAATCTGGTCTTGATCAAAGCCACAATCTTGCCGCCGGGAACCTTGTCTTCTTCTTCCTCTTTGAAGGTGTCCCAAACCAGCAGGACAGCTGTGTAGAGCAAGAACGCACCAAACAGGTAGAACACCCAGCTGAAATTCTCGATTGCAGCAGCACCGAGGGCGATAAAGATACCGCGAAGAATTAGGGCTAGAACGATTCCAACCAGCAGAGCTTCGCTTTGCAGGTGCCTTGGGACCTTGAACTTAGTGAAGATTATTAGAAACACAAATAGGTTGTCCACTGACAGGGACCACTCGGTGATATATCCAGCCAGGTACTCGCCGCCAAAACCAGAACCCCAAACCTCTGTGACCAAGAGCGTGAACATCAAGGCAAGACCGAAGTAGACCACATACTGAATAGCAGACTCTTTGAAAGTGGGCTCGTGCGGCTTTCTGACCTGAACGATTAGGTCCCCGATGATAACGACCGCAATTGCTGCGATTGACACGATCCAGATCCAGGCTTCGACGTTCATAACCTCGGACAATTCGCACTCATTTCTTAGTTGGCCCCTGGGGGATTAGTGTTTAGTTCTAAATTGTACAAGACTACGAATGAACCTTCTTGAGAACCACCGATTGGGGACTAATGCGAGTACTTATATCTGGCGCGAGCGGGTTAGTTGGTACTGAGCTAGCTCGTCAGCTTAGAGAAGATGGCCATGAAGCACTCAGGCTCGTACGCAGGCGCGCTAAGTCCGCTGATGAGATTAGCTGGAATCCTGCCAAAGGCCAGATTGATCCAGAGATTATGGAAAGCGTCGATGCGGTTGTAAACCTGGCCGGAGCAACTACCGGAAGAATTCCATGGACTGCCAAGTACAAAGAAGAAATAGTTGCCTCCCGACTTGACTCCACCAGAACTCTGGTCACGGCAATCAACCGAGCCGGTAATCCCCCCACGGTTCTAATCAGCGGATCAGCGTCTGGCTTTTATGGCGAAGGTGGCTCGAGCTGGCTGAGCGAGGAATCCCCAAAGGGGGAAGGTTTCTTATCTGATCTTGCCCAGAACTGGGAACAGGAGGCTATGAAAGCTAGAGCCCGTGTGGTGCTGATTCGAACCACTTTGGTGATGAGCCGGAAAAAAGGCGCTCTTGGTCCACTCATGCCACTTTTGAAACTTGGGTTAGGTGGCCCAATTGGTTCGGGCAAACAGTTCTGGGCTTGGATCAATTTAGTCGACGAGGCTGCGGCAATCATTCACTTGATCACCACCCCGGGGACAAATGGACCATACAACCTCACCGCCCCAGAACCGGCTACCTGCGAGGAAATGATCGTTGGCCTGGGCAAGGCCATTAGTCGGCCAACGTTTTTTAGAATCCCTGAGTTTCTAATGAAACTCTTTATTGGCGAGGCCGCCGAAGAGCTGCTTCTGGTTAGTCAGAAAATGACAGCAAACAAGCTTCTTGCCTCAGGCTTTAGGTTCCGTTACCCGGACCTAAAATCGTCAATCGACTGGGTTGTAGCTCGCTCTAAGTAATCCTTCAGTTTTTTAGATCAGCTACACAAAAAAAACCCCACTCTTTCGAGTGGGGTTTTCCTAAAGCAAATGAAAAAGAGAATTACTTCTTCTTCGCAGCTGGCTTGCGCTTCGCTGGCTTACGCTTTGCTGGCTTACGCTTTGCAGCTGGCTTAGCAGCTGCTGCAGCTGGCTTGCGCTTCGCTGGCTTACGCTTCGCTGGCTTCTTAGCCGCTACTGCTTTTTTCGCAGCTGGCTTGCGCTTTGCTGCAGTCTTCTTAGCAGCTGGCTTGCGCTTCGCTGCAGTCTTCTTCGCTGCTGGCTTCTTAGCTGCAGTCTTCTTCGCTGCTGGCTTCTTAGCTGCAGTCTTCTTAGCAGCTGGCTTGCGCTTTGCTGCGGTCTTCTTTGCAGCAGGCTTCTTAGCTGCAACAGCCTTCTTAGCAGCTGGCTTGCGCTTTGCTGGCTTCTTTGCTGCTGGCTTCTTTGCTGCTACTGCTTTCTTGGCAGCTGGCTTGCGCTTTGCTGCGGTCTTCTTCTTGGCTACGGCCATTTTTTTTACCTCTTCTACTTCAGCTACAGTCTCGTCGGCGATGTCGCGGGCAAGTTTGCCCATGGCCTTCGAAACCGGCTGTGCGTTATTGCGGAATATTTTGTTTACTCGTTTTGATACTCGTTTTGATACTCGTTCAAATGTGTTCACTCTTTTGCTCTCCTACTTAGATTGTTAAAAGCCTAGCGTTTTAGCACGAAATTACGCTGTAGCGCGTCTTTTGCGCAAGATTTTATTTATTTCGTCTTGCGTGTCGAAATTCTTCCCCGAGTGATTAATTTCGGTCACAGTCGCAACGTTTGGTATTTCGAGCTCACCGATTCGACTTCTATATGCAGGTGAGGGTAGTGGGTTCGGAGTCCATGCTCTAGGGTCACTTTCCGCTAAAACACTGGCCAGAACGGGTTCTTTCCAGGATCTAGCAAGGTTGGCTGTCATTTCGGTTTTCGACAGGGCAACCCTGATTAG
>Ga0209444_10001672_pt1 | contig 12198 bp, 11 predicted proteins | sample LauGreFaBDMM15DN_2_FD_188215 | JGI IMG/M metagenome (GOLD analysis project Ga0209444, IMG submission 188215) | Freshwater lake microbial communities from Lake Michigan, USA - Fa13.BD.MM15.DN (SPAdes) (version 2) | ecosystem: Environmental > Aquatic > Freshwater > Lake | place: Lake Michigan...
ACATGGGTCAGGTGACGGGCGTCGCGGACATCTAGGTCGAAATCAACGTCGAAATAGCCCGACTGACGGTGATGCATGCGTAGGTTCATGATGTTGCCGCCCGCCTCGCCAATGATGGTGCAGGCCTTGCCCAGGACGCCCGGCGCATTCTTGATCGTGGCCCTAAGGCGGGCATGGGAAATGGTGTTGCGTTCTGCCTCCGGCGTCCACTGAAGGTCGCGCCACAGGTCTTCCTTATCTTCATATGCGGCCAAACGCGCGCAATCGATGGTGTGGACCGTCAAGACCTCTGACTCAGGATCGACAATGCCGACAATTCGATCGCCCGGAACTGGACTGCAGCAGGAGGCAAAGGTCAGCTCCGTGCCCGTATGGACGCCGCCGCCTCGCACATAGAGCCGCGCACCCTTGCCGCTCTCAATGGGGCTTCGGGCTGTCGCCGCCTCGCGCTCAACATCTTTAAGGCCGGGGAAGACGGCATCGAGCACCTGGCTCGCAGTAATCCGTCCGCGACCAACCGCTTCAAACAGCTCGTCTGGCGTCGTCATCGTGAACCGGTCCAGTGCCTCGCGCAAGGTCACATCGGCCCTAGAGCGCCCTGCCCGCTCAAAGGTCTGATCAATCGAGGCCCGACCAAGCCGCAAGAACTCGTCTTTTTCGGTCAGGCGAATGTGGCGACGAATGGAAGAGCGGGCTCGGCCTGTGACCGTCAATGAGCGCCAGTCGACCGGCACAACCGGCTTAGCACCGCGAATGACCTCAACCACATCACCATTGGCCAAGGCCGTGCGGAGCGGACGCAGTTCGCCATTTATCTTCACGCCCAAGGTGGTATCGCCCACATCCGTATGGACCGCATAAGCAAAGTCGAGCGGCATAGCCCCCCGTGGCAGGCTGATCAAACGACCCTTTGGGGTAAAGACGAAGACCTGATCAAGGAACATTTCCAACTTGGCATGTTCGACCAGTTCATCCACATCGCCGCCATGTTCCAGCAGCTGGACCAGATTACGCAGATTAAGCAGGGGATCGCGCCCGCCAGCCGCCTCAGCCGCTTCAGCATCAAAGCCGTAGGACGTATCCTTATAGCGCCAGTGGGCCGCGACGCCCTCTTCGGCGATCCGGTCCATCGATTCTGTGCGGATCTGCATCTCGATGCGCATGCCCTTTGGTCCGACCACGGTGGTGTGCAAAGAGCGGTAGTTGTTGCGCTTAGGTGTCGAAATGAAATCCTTGAAGCGCTCCGGCACGGAGGCCCAGGCCCGATGGATGATACCGAGCGCCCGGTAACAATCATCCTCATCATCGACAATGACCCGGAAGGCGTAGATGTCGGAGAGCTGAGAAAAGCCAATCGATTTGCGCTGCAGCTTGCGCCAGATCGAGAACGGATTCTTTTCGCGGCCAAAAACGCGGGCGGGAATGCGCGCATTTTTAAGCTGCTCGGCTATTTCTTTGCTGACCACCGCCACCGCAGGACCTTGGGTCTTACGCAAGGTTTCCAGACGCCGAACAATCGCATCGCGGGCCACCGCGTTCAGATGTTCGAACGCCAGTTCTTCGAGCTCGGTACAGAACCGGTGACACCCGATGGAGCGGGCCAAAGGCGCGTAGATATCGAGGGTCTCACGCGCGATCCGCTCGCGCTTCTCCGGCTTGGCGATATAGCCCAGGGTGCGCATATTGTGCAGGCGATCGGCCAGCTTGACCATCAGGACCCGCACATCCTTGGAAATGGCCAAGATGAACTTGCGCAGATTTTCAGCTTGACGTGTGTGCTCTGAGTCCAGCTCTAGGCGTGATAGCTTGGTCACCCCCTCAACCAACTCCCCGATCTCCTCACCAAACAGGGTGGCGATATCTTCGCGTGTGGCCTGCGTATCCTCGATCACATCATGCAACATGGCCGTGATGATAGTGGCTGTGTCGAGCCGATAGTCGGTCAGAATACCCGCCACCTCGATGGGATGGGCGAAATAGGGATCGCCTGAGGCCCTCGTCTGCGAACCATGCATACGCATGGCATAGACATAGGCGCGGTTTAGCAGGGCCTCATCAGCCGTAGGATCATAACTTTTGACCCGATCAATCAGCTCATATTGCCGAAGCACTTTGGGCCGTGCCTTGAGGGGCACGGCCGAAGTGGAATGTTCTAATTTGGTTTCAGGCAAGCCTGACGATCCAGCGACCACAGTCGCCTCAGAAAAAAGCGTCTCTGTGCCGACTGGGCTCAGTACCGCTCCTCCTGCCCACCATCACGGTCGCTTTGCAGAGCGCGAACCAGTTCTTGCTCGCTCATATGCATATGCTGGGGATCGGCCAGCAGGGCGAGGGTCTCGGCCTCTTCCTCGGCTTCCGAACGCTCATCAACCCGCTGCAGGGTCGTGATAAGAGTTTCACGAAGGCCATCGGCATCAATCACGTCATCGGCGATCTCGCGCAGAGCGACGACGGGGTTCTTATCGTTGTCGCGATCGACCAAGATCGGTGCACCAGCCGAAACGGCACGGGCACGATGAGCCGCCAACAGCACGAGGCTGAAACGGTTGGGAACCTTTTCGACGCAGTCTTCAACAGTGACGCGGGCCATGAAATCCTCGGAACAGAACTAGAACTGTTTAAACTACAGCTTGTTGGCTCATGTTGCAACGCAGAACACGCCCTGCGTCAAACTGGATGGGCATCTAGCCCTACCGTCGCGGCCTCAAAAAGCGCTCGGGCCGTCTTACCTAAAACAGGATGCACCCAAGCGGGCGCCAGCTGAGACAATGGCCCCATCACGAACCGTCGCTCTGCCGCCCTCGGATGGGGGACAATAAGGTCTGGCTCCTCGATAACCTCGTCCCCATAGGCGATCAGGTCCAGATCAAGTGTGCGAGGAGCATTGGGAACCGATCTCTCCCGGCCAAAGCTTTGTTCAATCTCTAACAGAGTAAGCATGAGATCGGTCGCGGACAGTTGCGTCTCTACAGCAAAAACGGCATTGAGATATTCCGGCTGGGACGGGTCTGGCCAAGCCTTAGAGCGCCACAGAACAGACTGCGCTGTAATTTTCAAATTTCGGTCGAAAAAAGATTTTGAGATGAGGGCTGGCAGCTCTCTTGACGAGTCAGCCAATCGCCCCAGATTAGTCCCGATACCTATGAATGCTATCGTAATCATATACATAGCTAAAATCTTGTCGCCTAAGGATTTTACAGATGACCTTTTATCCGACCGACAAGATCGCCCTGTTTATCGACGGAGCCAACCTCTATTCCGCCGCCAAGGGCCTGAATTTCGATATTGACTACAAGAAGCTTTTGGATGAGTTCCGCAAGCGTGGCGTGCTTATTCGGGCCTATTACTATACCGCTCTGGTCGAAGATCAGGACTATTCGCCGATCCGCCCCCTCGTTGATTGGCTGGACTATAATGGCTTCGCTGTGGTCACCAAGACGGCACGAGAATTTACCGACGCCAATGGCCGTAAGCGGTTCCGGGGCGATATGGACATCGAAATTGCCGTCGACATGATGGAAATGGCCGCCAACGCAGACCATCTGGTATTGTTCTCGGGCGATGGTGACTTTCGCCGTTTGATCGAGTCAGTTCAGCAAAAGGGCGTACGGGTCACAGTGGTTTCGACCGTTAAGTCCCAGCCGCCCATGGCCTCAGATGATCTGCGTCGTCAAGCCGACTCTTTCGTGGACCTCGCAGACCTGTCCAACATCATTGGTCGCCCCCGTCAGTCGCCCCTGCCCCGCTTCCTGCAAGGCGACGTGTCCTTGGCCGAGCGTGAAGCCGAAGACGAACTCTAGGCTAATGGACCTGAAAAGGGCCGAACCTGCGCGGACATGCCCCCTATGCCCGCGCCTAGTTGACTATCGCGCGGCCAATAGGGCCGCCAATCGCGATTGGTACAATGGTCCAGCGCCATCCTTCGGCGATCCAAACGCGCGTCTCTTGATCGTTGGGCTAGCGCCGGGTCGCACAGGGGCCAACCGCACAGGGCGGCCCTTTACCGGTGATGCAGCGGGGCGTTTGCTTTACGACACCCTGCTCAAGACCGGCTTTGCCACGGGCATTTATGAAGAAAGACCGGACGATAGTCTGGTCCTCACTGACTGCATGGTCACTAACGCCGTACGCTGCGCTCCACCCGGCAACAAACCGTTGCCCGAAGAAGAGATCGCCTGCCGTCCCTTTTTGACCGCACGGATGCAGGCCTTGCCGAAGCTACGCGCCATCGTGACGCTCGGAGATATTGCAAGAAGAAATGTTCTTAAGGCTCTGAGTTTAAGAGCTAATGCAGTCGATGCGGGGCACGGAGTTATTGCCGATACTGGACCCTACCGCCTGTTCAACTCTTACCATTGCTCGCGCCTGAACACGAATACCGGTCGCCTTACACCGCAGATGTTTGAAGAGATATTCCTCAGCGTGCAGCGCTACCTAGCGGCCTAACCTCGATCGCGCATGATCCGGCCCTGCTCGCGCTTCCAGTCGCGGTCGGCCTCGGTGGCGCGCTTGTCGTGCAACTTCTTGCCCTTGGCCAAACAGAGTTCCAGCTTCACCCGGCCCTTCTCGTCGAAATAGAGCTTGGTCGGGATCAGGGTCTGGCCCTCTCGGCCAATCGCACCGAGGAACCTATCGATCTGACGCCGGTGGAGCAGAAGTTTACGCGGGCGGCGCGGCTCGTGATTAAAGCGATTGGCTGGGCCATATTCTGGAATATAGGCGTTGATCAGCACGATCTCGCGGCCCTCGGTGGCCGCATAGGACTCCGCAATATTGGCCCGCCCCTCGCGCAGCGCTTTTACCTCGGTTCCAGTCAGCACCATCCCCGCCTCGAAACTGTCTTCGAGGAAATAGTCAAACTTGGCGCGCCGGTTCTCGGCGATCAGCTTATGCAGGGCCATGATCAGATCAGCCCAGCTTCCCGCATGGCGTCTAGGATGGCGGGCTTCACTTCATCATTGCACGGCGCGATGGGCAAACGCACATCAGCCTGACAAAGACCCAGATGCGAGAGGGCGAACTTGGTTGGCGATGGCGATGCATCGAGGAACAGCGCCTTATGAAGCCGCACCAAGCGGTCCTGCTGATAGAGCGCCTTGGCCCAATCGCCCGCTGCAAGGGCTTCAAACAGGCTTGAAACCGGTCCGGGAGCAACGTTGGACGTCACAGAAATACAGCCGTGGCCACCATGGGCGACATAGCCAAGAGCAGTTGGATCGTCGCCCGACAACAAGACAAAATCCTCGCCGCACATCAGCCGCATCAGGCTGGCGCGGGTCAGGTCCCCGGTAGCGTCCTTAATCCCAATGATATTGGGCAAGACCGAAAGGCGGGCCAAGGTCTCATTTTGGATATCAACGCTGGTTCGGCTGGGAACATTATAGACCAGAACCGGCAACTGAACGGCGTTGTTGATCGCCTCATAGTGCCGGAACAGACCTTCTTGGCTGGGACGGTTATAATAGGGCGTCACGACCAGAGCAGCATCGGCACCTTCAGACTTGGCAAAGCCCACCAGCTCGATGGCCTCGGCGGTGGAGTTGGAGCCGCACCCCGCGATCACCGGCACCCGGCCTGCCACCGTCTTCAAGCAGAGCGATACGACGCGGCGGTGCTCATCATGGCTCAGGGTCGCTGTCTCACCCGTCGTTCCGACAGGAACAACCCCATCGATACCCTCGGCGATTTGGCGCTCGACCAAAGCGACAAAGGCCTCTTCATCAAACTCGCCATTTTTGAAGGGCGTGACGAGGGCTGTAATGGCGCCGCGGAACAAGGGGTGGGTCATTTTGCGCTAGAAGCCGTAAAACGCCGCGACAGAGGTTGCGGCAAGAAGGATTAAACCGGACAATATGGCGTTAGGGGGTGCCCTAGCAACCGTCGCCTCGCATGTGCTGATCTAAAGAAGGTTTTTATAGCGTGATTATTGGTCGTCCCTTAGCCGCCCTTGCCGGACTTGTCCTGCTTTATGGCGTCGCTGATGCCCAACCGAGCGCTATTGTGGCGCAAACTACGCTCGAAACGCCCTTGAGCGGTCAAGGAACCGTCAGTAGACTGACATCACGGATTCTAACGGCGAACGATGCGGTCTTGCTCAGATCGGCACTCGATGCGGCGAATCGGGGCGACGACGCGACCATCCGACGGGCGATGGCAGGCCTCAACGATCCCGTGGCCCAAAAGATAGCCCTCTGGACGCTCACAGACAGCCTCTCGGATCGGATGAGCTTTGCCGAGTTGGACCGCGCCCGCAAAGACCTCGCCGACTGGCCGAGGGCCAGCCGCAGACAAGGCGGCGCAGAACATAAGATCGAGACCAGCGACCTTAACGCTCAAGGCATCATTGATTGGTTCAAGGCCACGCCGCCCCAGACCTCGGCCGGGGTCATGGCTCTGGCTTCAGCCTGGCGCAATCTGGGCCGTACCGATCAGGCCACATCCCTGATCCGGGCCCACTGGCGAGATCAGTTATTCGATGCCCAGACCCAGCGCACCATGCTGACCCGGTTCGGCGACCTCCTGACCAACGAAGATCACGCCAAGCGCGCTGATATGCTGCTCTTTGGTCAACCCGGCCAGGCCAGTCGCGACCTCTTGCCACTGCTGGATGAACCCCGTCGAAAGTTAGCTGAAGCGCGCCTTGCCCTGCGCAGCGGCTCCAACCTCGGTAAGGTGCTGGAAACCTTGCCGGAAGAGCTCCGGTCGCACCCGTCATTGAATATGGAGAAGGTTGCCTATCTGCGCCAAAATGGTCGCGAAGCAGAGACCCTAACCCTTGCCAGCGCCCTGCCGCCCTCGCCGTCCTACACCGAAGCCTCCGATCGGATGTGGCGCGAGCGTCGCCTTATCTTCAATCTGGCTGTTCGCGCTGGAAACTTTGACAGTGCCTATCGGGCGGTCACCGGCCACGGCATGACCTCTGGCACAAACTATGTCGATGCAGAGTTTTTTGCCGGATGGCTCGCGCTGACAAAGCTGAGGATGCCGTCTCGCGCCGATGAGCATTTTGCCCGTATTCAGGCCTCAGGATCGTCGCCCATCACCTTGTCACGCGCCTTCTATTGGAGAGGCCGGGGCGCCGAGGCCATGGGTGATCCCGTCGCCGCTGCGGCCTTCTATGGCGATGGGGCCCAGTATATCACCACCTTCTATGGCCAGTTGGCCGCGGAAAAGGCAGGTTTTCGCCAGATAGAATTGCCGCGCGAACGGACACCGAGCCTCATAGACCGTGCTCGATTTGAGAGCCGAGACGTCGTCAAGGCCACCAAGATTCTTATCGAATTGGACCGCCAAAGCCTATTTAGAACCTTCATCCTGACCTTGGACGACACCCTACCAACGCTCGAAGAATGTGCCTTGCTGGTTGATTTAGCCTCCACCCATGGCGAGCAAGAACTGGCCATGCGGGTTGTCCGCGCTGTGGCCCAGCGCGGCTTTATTCTGCCGGAGCGCGGCTATCCCATCCGCGAGACCCCCAGCCTGCTTGAAGGCCCCGAAGCGGCGGCGATTTTTGGCATCACCCGTCAGGAAAGTGGCTTTGATCCGCGTGTGGCGTCCGGTGTTGGAGCACGCGGTATGATGCAGATCATGCCCGCGACCGCGCGCAGCGTCGCCAAACGCATTGGCATTGCCTATGATCCAAACCGCCTCAATGACCCTGACTACAATATGCGCCTTGGTTCGGCCTATCTTGGCCACATGATCACTGGCTTTAGTGGGTCCTACGTCTTGGCAGCGGCCGCCTATAATGCCGGTCCCGGTCGACCCGCGGCCTGGGTTGGGTTCTGTGGTGATCCACGCAATATGCAGGCCGACCCCCTTGATTTCATCGAGTGCATCCCCTTCTCGGAGACCCGTAACTATGTGATGCGCGTGATGGAAAATGTTCAGGTCTATCGGGCGCGCTTAGGCGGCGGCTCGGCCCCTCTGACACTGACCGAAGATTTGAGACGCGGCATCTACAGGCCAAAGCCTGCTGCGCTGATTGAGACCGCGTCCAATGATGAAGCTTTGGCCAACAGCAGCAACTTAGGCATATCGACCCTGCCCCAGCCCTAGGCGCGATCAAGCCCTATCGAGCCAGCGCCTGAACAAAGACCCGCGGGTCGACATTCCCGCCTGAGGCAATGAGGAGCGCCGAACGGCCCGCCAAATCTTGCTTGCCAGACAGTAGCGCAGCCAAGGCAACGGCTCCGCCAGGCTCGATCACCAGTTTGAGGTGACGAAAGGCAAAGGCCATGGCGCTTAAGACCTCGTCGTCGCTCACGGCCAAGGCTCCGCTCAGACGAGGACCATTGATCGCAAAGGTCAGGTCTCCTGGACGAGGGGCCATCAAGGCGTCACAGAGGCTGGCGCAGTTCGACACCCGCGTGACGGGCTGACCGGCCGCCAGACTGTCCGCATGGTCGGTAAAGCCCTCGGGCTCTACCACATAGAGCGCCGTCTGGGGCGACAGGGCTTCAAAGGCCAGTCCGATACCGCCCAGCAAGCCACCACCGGATGCAGGGCAGAGCAGCAAGTCCGCCGTCTGACCCATGGCGTGAAGTTGCTGCGCCGCTTCTAGACCGACCGTTCCCTGCCCGGCCATGACATAGAAATCATCAAAGGCTGGGACGACCACTGCACCACGATCCTGAGCGATCTGAGCGGCTATGGCCTCGCGGCTCTCGGTGAACCGATCATAGAGCACCACCTCTGCGCCGTAGCCGATGGTGGCCTCTCTTTTAATCGTGGGCGCATCAGAGGGCATAACGATCAGGGCAGGCATGGCCAGTTCACGCGCGGCATCGGCAACGCCTTGGGCGTGATTGCCAGACGAGAAGGCAACAACGCCACGTTTTTTTTGATCAGCGTTAAGGCGGCATAGGCGATTATAGGCCCCGCGAAATTTGAACGAACCCGTCCGCTGTAGAACCTCGGCCTTGACCCAGACTGTGCCGCCGCATGCCTCATCCAACGCCGCGCACGAGACGATAGGCGTCATGACCGCATGACCCGCTAATCGGCACGCGGCATCCTCAAGGTCTGCAAAGGTAGGAAGGATCAAATTCGGGACCACAGCAATCTTAGTGCGCTAGTCGATCACGAGGCCATTGAGCAAACCATCCAGCATTGCCGAACGCAGCTCAGCCATCGTCTCCCAGTTGAAGCTGGGGCTCGAATGGACCAGGGTGACCAGGCCATGACAGCCTGCCCATAGGGTTTGAGCGGCCACATCCACCGTGCCGGTCCTCAGACGACCGCAGGCGGCGATCTCGGCCACGACACTGCGAAACTGAGCGTAGGACTGGGCACCGAGAACAACCGAGGTCTGCGCCCGCTCTTGGGTCACTTCTGCTGGCTTAGCGCAGAAAATTAGACGATAGGCGTTGGCGTTCTCAATCGCAAAATCCATATAGGCATCGAGTATGCCCCGAACGCGAACGACGGGATCGCCTGGCAATTGGGCAATCTGCGTGTTGCTTTGCAACATATGCGCGATGGCCTCAGAAGTGATCTCGAGGAGAATTTCTGCCTTATCCTTAAAGTGCATGTAGAGCGCCGTCGACGATACGCCGACCTCATCGGCGATCCGTCGGATGGTGGCTCCATCATAGCCCTGAGCCACAAAGATACGTTCTGCTGCAGCCAGAATCTCAGCGCGGCGCATATGGCCAGCGCCCTTGGGTTTGCGGGCCGACCTATTGGACTTGGTAACAATCACGGTCACGAAAAATTCCTAGAGTTCCCTAAGGGCACACTAATGGCGTTTGTGACAAAACTGCAAGCAACCTGATAAGAAACTACAATCTCGTTTAGATTGTAGTTTCCTTACCTCATCTGCCAATGGATGTTCAAATTCAAATGAAGTGTCCAGAGTTGATCATTGAGCTAAGAATGACCAACGCCACAACAGTCGCTCAGTTTCATATTGGATCGAGCCCAATTGATATCGCGCACCCAATTAGACCGGCCTGTCGCGGCGCGACCCTACCGACAAAAGTATCGATCGCAGCCCAAAGATCTGGCTGTGGCGGTCGCCTATTGGCCCCTCGTCACCCTCGCAGCAGCACGCGCCCTCTATCCGTTGCTGATTAAGCCCTATTACCAGGACATGACCCCACACAAACCAGAACCTTTACGAACCGCCCCCTGAACGCGTATCCAACGGCATGAACGCTTCATCGCCCAAGGCCGCTCCGGCCATCGCCACCACGCCTCTGGTCATGCGCACCACCGCTTGGAAGGACTATGCCCTGCTCGACAGCGGAAACGGTCGTAAGCTGGAACGCTATGGCCGTTATCGGGTTGTGCGGCCAGAACCCCAGTGCCTGTGGTCACCAAGACTATCCGAGGCCTTATGGGCCAAGGCCGACGCTGTATTCGATCCCACCGATGAGGATGAGGCCGGTCGCTGGCGCTTTTCCGGCCCAACGGTTGAGACCTGGCCCCTCAGCTGGGGCGATGTGAAGTTCCACGGCCGCTTCACCGCCTTTCGTCACCTCGCCTTCTTCCCAGAGCAGGCCGCTAACTGGGCCTATCTCAATGACCGGGTCCGCGCCCGGGTCGCCAAGGGCGGCGAGCCTCCTAAGATCTTGAACCTGTTTGGTTATACCGGCGTTGCCAGTCTGGTCTGCGCCGCAGCCGGTGCCAGCGTCACCCATGTCGATGCCTCTAAAAAGGCCATTGGCTGGGCAAGGGATAATGCCGCCTTGTCCGACCTAACCGACTGCCCAGTCCGCTGGATCTGTGAAGATGCACGCAAATATGTCCAGCGCGAGGTTCGACGCGGCACTCGCTATGACGGGATCATTCTGGATCCACCCAAATATGGCCGCGGCCCGACGGGCGAGGTATGGCGCCTCTTTGAGGACTTACCTGAACTTCTCAAGCTATGTACTAAACTTCTTTCAGATAATGGCGATTTTTTGATCCTCAATGCCTATGCTGAGCGGATCAGCGGCCTGTCCTTGGCCGCACTGATGGCCGACAATATGGCGGGACGCGGCGGCGATATTGATTGGGGCGAATTGGCCCTGATGGAGGATCAAAGCCAGCGCGGCGTGGGCCTATCCTTCTTCGCACGCTGGGGCGCTGGGGCCTAATGACCAGTCGCACCATCACCTCCCTAACCAATCCGACGGTTAAGGCTGTTCGTGGCCTGCATTTGCGCAAGGAGCGGGAGGACAGCGGCCTGTTCCTTGCCGAGGGCTTGAAGATCATTACCGAGGCTGTGGATCTGGGCCACGCCCCCAAGATCTTGCTCCATGGCGCGGAGGCTGGGGGCCACCTCGTGTTTCGCCGCGCCGCCGCCGCTGCCCGGGCTGCTGGCGGTGAGGTGATCGAGGTTAATCGGGACATTCTCGAAAAGGTCTCGCGGCGCGACAATCCTCAGGCCGTGGTTGGGGTTTTTGAGCAGGTCTACACCCCCCTGGCCGATATTCAGCCCCACCAGGCCGCCTGCTGGGTCGGACTGCAGGCCGTGCGCGATCCGGGTAATCTGGGGACTATCGTGCGCACCGCTGATGCGGCAGGTTGCGGCGGCGTGATCTTGGTGGGGGACTGTACCGATCCTTACTCCGTCGAAGCGGTCCGCGCGACCATGGGCTCGATCTTTGCCGTCAAGATCGCCAAGGCCACGATCGAAGAGTTCATTGAATGGCGCAAGGATTGGCCGGGCTCGGTGGTTGGCACATTGCTGAGTGCTACCCACGACTATCGCGCTGCGCCCTATCAAAGACCAACCCTGATCTTGATGGGCAACGAACAGGCGGGCCTTCCGCCTGAACTGGAAGCGGTCTGCGATGTTGCCGTTAAAATACCCATGCGCGGGCGAGCCGATAGCCTCAACCTCTCGGTCGCCACTGGGATCATGATTTACGCCGCAACGGAGTAAGATCCTCTTGCATCGGCGGGCTCAGGATGAGTGGGAATGAGAGCCCCCCCCGCTTCGCGGTCACGTCCATCAAAGAAAGAAGATTATCGTTGTTAGATCTTTCCCCTGTTGGGGGAACTGGCCCAAACGGGCCGAAGGCATTTTTCCCCCTTACGTCCCTCGCGGCTTAGCCCTCATCGTGGGCACAGCAGTGGCGGGGTCTTCGGGCCAGACGTGGCGGGGGTAGCGGCCTCTCATTTCGGAGCGGACCTCTTTCCATGATCCGCGCCAAAAACCCGGCAAATCCTTGGTAACCTGAATGGGGCGATGAGCCGGTGACAAGT
>Ga0209444_10001680_pt1 | contig 12172 bp, 12 predicted proteins | sample LauGreFaBDMM15DN_2_FD_188215 | JGI IMG/M metagenome (GOLD analysis project Ga0209444, IMG submission 188215) | Freshwater lake microbial communities from Lake Michigan, USA - Fa13.BD.MM15.DN (SPAdes) (version 2) | ecosystem: Environmental > Aquatic > Freshwater > Lake | place: Lake Michigan...
TTAGAGTTAATAATTTCACAGCCTATTTGATCAAAAACTTTTAAATCTCCTTCCTTATCTAATCGATAAGCACTTCCATAGTAACAATACTTTTCTTCTTTATTCTTTTTTTCCTGAATATATTTTAATGCTGTTGAAACCGTTAAATCTGGACGCAAACTAATCTCTTTTCCAAACAAATCTTTATAAGTTAGTGTAAATTTTTTAAACTGCTCTCCCGATCGCTCTGTTAATAAATTAGTATCAATTAAAAGATCTAAGTCTGTAAAATTAAATTTGTTTTTTTTAAAATTACTTAGTATTTTTTTAGAAAGATCTTCTTTTAATTTCTTTTTTTCTAGACCTTGTTTCATTATTTAATCTCATTTAAAAGTTGATCTAAAGCTACTGTTTTTTGAGATCCTGAAGATTCTTTCCAATCATCTCTGTCTTTTAAAGAATCCGACATTTTTTTACCTAAGTCTAAATTTTTAATTGTAACTGAATTCTTACTTACCTCATCATCACCGCATAGAATGACGTAATTGCATCCTCTTTTGTCTGCATATTTTAATTGGGATTTTATATTGGCATTTCCTGAATAAATTTCAGCGCTAATATTTTTTGTTCTTAATAAATTTAGAATTTTTACATAGTAATCCATATATTTTTCATCAAAAACACATATTAAAACTGGAGTTTGTTTTTCTACTTTAATTTTATTTTTTTGCAGAATTGCATAAATTAGCCGATCAAGACCAACTGAAATACCGGTTGAAGGACAATCTTGATTATTAAAACGTTTTACAAGATCATCATACCTTCCTCCGCCCCCTATTGATCCAAATTCAATTTCTTCTCCTTTATTATTTGTAACACCAAATGTAAGATTAGCCTCAAAAATAGGGCCAGTATAATATTCAAGTCCTCTAACAACTGTTGGATCAAAGATAAAATTTTCAAATTTTAATAATGAAAAATATTTCTTTATTAAAATAAGTTCATTCACTCCATCTAATATAGTCTGGTTGTCTCCAGCAATCTTTTCTATTTTTTCAAAATTATTATCTGAAAGATCTTTAATGCTTAAAAAATTAATGATTTCTTTAATCTGCGATTCATCTAATTCAGCCCCTTTTGTAAAATCTCCAGACTTATCTTTTCTACCTTTTCCCAAAAGATATTGAACACCCTCTAATCCAACTCTATCTAATTTATCAATAGCTCTTAATACTATTGATTGTTTATTTTCATCAATAATTTTTAATTTTTCTAGTAATCCTTTTGTTAATTTACGATTAGAGATTTTAATTATAAATTCTTTTTTTGTTAAACCACAGCTACTTAAAATCTCTGAAATTAAACAACATAACTCAGCATCAGCAAATAAATTACTTGTTCCTATATAGTCTGCGTCAAATTGTAAAAATTCTCTAAATCTTCCAGGACCCGGCTTTTCATTTCTCCAAACTGTTCCTAGTTGATATCTTTTAAAAGGCCTTGGTAAATTGTTAAAGTTTTTCGCTGCATATCTAGCTAGTGGAGCTGTTAAATCATATCTTAATGAAAGCCATTTTTTGTCATCTTCGAAAGAAAAAACTCCCTCTGATGGTCTGTCTTTATCAGGCAGAAATTTACCAATACTATCGGTAAACTCGAAACTAGGAGTTTCAAGATATTGAAAGCCATATTTAGCCATGATCTTTTTAATATTAGATATTAAAAGATCTCTCGCTAACAACTCTTCTTCTTGTCTGTCTACAAAACCTGCTGGTAATTCACTGCTAGGTTTAAAAATTTTTTTATTCATTAATTTGGTACAGCTGGGTGGATTCGAACCACCGACATCTGGTTCCACAAACCAGCGCTCTAACCAACTGAGCTACAGCTGCATGTTTTTTGTTTATAATATTATTTTGTTTTTAAATATATAATTCTATTAGCTAAGCGCATGCTCAGCATGAGGATGGTATCTGTGAGTAGATATATATTTTTTTATCATTTCAATTAGAGGTTGATTATCAATCTGAGAATGAAATTGCAAATAAAAAATGGTGGTCTGAGCTGGAATTGAACCAGCGACACAAGCCTTTTCAGGGCTCTGCTCTACCAACTGAGCTACCAGACCACTGGGCATGTTTTTTTCACAAAACAAATTATTAATCAATTAAAATATTAAATTAAACCTTGTGAATTAAGCAAATTATAAGTTTCAAACAAAGGCAAACCAACTACATTTGAATACGAACCATTAATTCTTTTAATAAATTTTTCAGCATAACCTTGTATGGCATAAGCCCCTGCTTTATCTTTCCACTCATTGGTTAATAAATACTCTTCGATCTCCTGCTTATTTAATCTTTTAAAAGTAACTTTTGTTATAACTTTTTTAATTTTAATTGAGTTCTTTTTTGTCAAACATACGCATGTCAAGACATTATGCTTTCTTCCTGAAAAGAAAGCCAAAAAATCTTTAGCTTCTTCTTTGTCTTTTGGTTTTAAAAAAATTTTGTTACTACAAAAGACTATAGTATCTGCTGATAAAACAAATTCTTCTGGATATTTTTCTAAAGCTTTAAGAGCTTTATTTTTTGCAATTCTAATACAATATTTTTTAGGATCTTCTTTACTATTTATATCTTCATTAATGTCTGAAGAATAAATAATTTTTGGAAAAATTTTTATATTATTAAGAAGCTCTATTCTTCTTGGGGATGCGGTGGCTAAAACAAAACTATGTTTTGTTTCATTCATTATTTAAATCTAAAAATGATCCTGCCTTTAGTTAAATCGTATGGAGTAACTTCAACCATAACCTCATCTCCAGCTAAAACTCTAATTCTATTTTTTCTCATTTTTCCAGCTGTATGAGCTAATACTTCATGATTATTTTCTAGTTTCACTCTAAACATAGCATTGGGTAACAACTCTGTTACCAGTCCTTTAAACTCCAACATTTCTTCTTTTGCCATATTTAACTAATTCTAATTCTAATTGATTGAGAGTGAGCAAATAAACCCTCGTAATTTGCTAGGTGTATAGCTGATCTTCCTATCTTTTCAAGACCTTGTTTACTCATTTTAATAACTGAGGTTTTTTTATAAAAATCATAAACAGATAACCCTGAAGCAAACCTCGCTGATCCAGCCGTTGGTAAAACATGGTTTGGTCCTGCTAAATAATCTCCTATGGCTTCTGGCGAATTTTCTCCTAAAAAAATTGATCCAGCATTTTTAATTTGTTTTGCCAAAACTGAATTATTTTTGGTCATAATTTCAAGGTGTTCTGGCGCAATATCGTTCAAAACGCTAACAACTTCTTTAAAATTTTTACAAATTATTATTGCACTATTATTATCAATTGCTTTTTTAGCTATCTGTTTTCTAGGCAAAACATCTAAAAATTTATAAATCTTACTTTTAACTTCAAGACCAAATTTCAAATTTGTTGTTACTAATATAGCTTGTGATAATTCATCGTGTTCAGCTTGTGATAATAAATCTATAGCTGTCAAAGTTGAGTTATTATCCTCATTTGCAACTACTGTAATTTCCGAAGGTCCTGCAACCATGTCTATACCTACTTCACCAAAAACTTCTTTTTTTGCTATAGTCACAAAAATGTTGCCTGGTCCTACAATTTTATCAACTTTTGTAACAGTATTTGTTCCGTAAGCAAAAGCACCTATTGCTTGAGCTCCACCTATTTTATAAATCTTTTTTACCCCACATATTTTAGCTGCATAAACAACTCCAGCATTAATTTTATTATTTGGCGTTGGCATGCATAGAGTTATGTTTTTTACACCAGCAACAATTGCTGGAACTGCGTTCATAATAACCGAGCTTGGATAACTAGCTGTACCTCCTGGAATGTATATTCCAACTCTATTTAATGGAGAAACTTTGTAAGCTAATTCATTTTTATATTTATCAAAATATTTATAACCTTTAATTGATTGTCTTTTGTGAAATTCTTTAACTCTATCAAAAGCAAGTTTAATAGAACTTTTTACTGAAGGATCTAAATTTTTAATAACTTTATTAATTTCTTTATTACTTAATATAATATTTTTTTTTGATACTGAACTCTTATCAAATTTTTTTTGATAATAAACAACGGCGTTATCACCTTTAGTTTTAACATCCTTAAGAATTTTTTTTACAATATTAGCTTTATTAGAAAAATTAGATTTTCTATTTCGAGAAATAAAATCTAAATCTTTTAAAAATCTGGTCTTATTAAATTTTATAATTTTCATACTAAATCTTATGCTTTGGTTTATAACTAGTTTCCCATATTTTTCCAAAATCTTCTAAAGACGAATCTATTTCTTCAGCTTTGACTAATAAAACACTATCTCCAGAAAAGATTAATCTTATATCAAAATAATTATCTATAATCTCTGTTTTGATCGCCAAAAACTCTAGTATCTTAGACTTTTTTTTTGGGTTAATTCCTTTTGATTTAACTTTTAAAACATTATCAAAAACAAGAGCGCTACGTATTCTTTTATTTTTTCTAAAAATTCCTTTTTCAGCATCTTCCCACATAAAACGATTAAAAACACAAATAAGTTTTTTAGTTTTGGGTAAAAATTTTATATCATTTGTAACAATTACTGAGTCTTGTAAGTAAGCTGAAAAAACCTGCAAGTCTTTTATGTCTTCTGACAAAAGTTTTAACTTAGAAATATTTTCGTTAGTCATTTACTCTTCTAACATTAGCGCCGCATAAATTAAGTTTTTTTTCTAATTTACTGTAACCTCTGTCTAAATGATAAATCCTATTAATTGTTGTAGTGCCTTTCGCAGATAAAGCTGCCAAAACTAAACTTACAGATGCCCTTAGATCTGTAGCCATTACTTCGGCACCATTTAAGTTATTAATTCCTTTTATTGTGGCCTTTTTTTTTTTTATTTCTATATCGGCGCCCATTCTCATTAATTCCGAAACGTGAAGAAATCTATTTTCAAATATCTTTTCATTAATTACTGATGATCCTTTAATCTGTGTTGCTAGAGACATAAACTGTGCCTGCATATCGGTTGGAAACCCAGGATAAGGCTTGGTAGTAATTTTAAATGGTTTTAATTGATGCTTTTTAAAAATAACAAAAGAGTCTTTAAAAGTTTTAATTTTGGCTCCACTTTTTTTTAAAACATTAAATATGTTTTCTAAATGATCATTATTAACATTTTTGATTAATAATTTTCCGTTAGTTATCAAAGCTGCGATTGCATATGTTGCAGCTTCTATTCTGTCTGGAATCATCCTGTGTTTTATTGGATATAAATATTTTACTCCTTTTATAATGATTTTTCTTTTTGAATTATACTTTATGTCTGCTCCACATTTATTTAAAAATTTTATTAAATCTATAATCTCTGGTTCTAGTGCAGCGTTACGAATTTTTGTCACCCCCTTAGCAAGGACCGCCGCTATGATAATGCTTTCCGTTGCACCCACCGAAATGAAAGGAAATTTAATATTAGCGCCTAACAACCCTTTTGGTGCGCTCGCATCAATGTAACCGCTCTTTACATTAATTTTTGCACCAAGTTTTTTTAATGCATCTAAATGCAAGTTAACTGGTCTTGCTCCTATAGAGCAGCCTCCTGGCAATGATACTCTTGCTTTTCCAAATTTAGCTAATAATGGTGCTAAAACTAAAACACCAGCTCTCATAGTTTTCATTATAGAATATGGAGCAAAATACTTATCTTTATTTTTTTTTGATATTTTTAAGATTTCTTTCTCTTCATCAAAATCAACTTCTCTGCCGAGAACTCTAATTAAACTTATTAAAGTATAAATATCTCTAACTTTAGGAACGTTCTCAAAGGAAATAGCATCATCAAATAATAATGAAGATATAATTATAGGAAGACTTGCGTTTTTAGAGCCGGAAATAACTACTTCACCAGAGAGTTTCTTACCTCCCTTAATTAATAGTTTCTGCATCTTTAAATTTTTGGAAGGGTGACGCCTTTTTGCTTCATATATTTTCCCTTTTTATCAGCATATGAAGTTTCTGGTTCTTGATCACCTTTTAAAAAAATAAACTGACAAGCACCCTCGTTTGCATAAATTTTTGCAGGTAATGTTGTTGTATTTGAAAACTCAAGAGTTACATGCCCCTCCCACTCTGGTTCTAAAGGAGTAACATTAACAATAATTCCACACCTTGCATAAGTGCTTTTTCCAAGGCAAATTACCAATACATCTCTTGGAATCTTAAAATATTCAACTGTTCTAGCTAAAGCGAATGAATTGGGGGGAATTATACAAACGTCAGTTTTTCTTGTTACAAAACTATTTTTTGAAAATTTTTTTGGATCTACTAATGCTGAATCTATATTTGTAAATATCTTAAACTCATTAGAAACCCTTGCATCATAACCGTAGGAAGACAGTCCATAAGAAATCGTATTTTTTCTTTGCTGTTTTTGAACAAAAGGACTTATCATTTTTTTCTCTAATGACATTTTTTTTATCCAATGATCAGATAAAACGCTCATGCTTTTCTTTCTTTTATTTTTTTTAAAAATTCTTTTCTTTTTTTTAAATTCTCTCTAAGGGCTTCTGAAAGACGTTCTTTTTTTAAATCTTTTTGATTGTTAATCATCAAAATCAAACGCGGACTATTTATTTGGATTTGTTAAATCATCCAAAGTAATAGGCTTATTAATATCGTGCATTTCTTGTTCTGGTTCTTTTGCTGGTATGGTTGAGGCTCTTTTGGCTTTTTTTAAAGCAAGACGTTCTTTTCTCTTCGCTTCTTTAAGCATAGCTCTTTCTCCACGTTTAGACTTATAATCATAATGAATACCCATGGGTGAGCCTCCTCCATCAAAAAAATCTAGATATTAAACTTTTTTTAGACTTACAGCTGATGGACCTTTTTTTCCATCTTCGATATCAAATGTAAGGACATCTCCTTCGTCAAGATAGTCAATACCTGCATCTTTAACAGCTGACATATGAACGAATACGTCTTTTTGTTTGTCGTCTCTCTCAATAAAACCGTAGCCTTTGCTACCGTTAAACCACTTTACTTTACCTTTTATGCTACTCATCTTACGTTTATTTACTTTCGTTATTATGTTGTTCAATTTGAATACTATTATTCAAAGTGAGACTCGTGTTTAATAGGTATAATAGCCCATTGTCAAGATTGCTAACGTATAGCTTGTAATTTTATTGATTTTAATAGCTAATTATTTAGTTTTAAATGTTTATTTCCTAACAACTATAAATTACAAATTTTAAATTCAAAATGCCCACATAGCTTAGTTGGTAGAGCACTTCCATGGTAAGGAAGAGGTGGCCAGTTCGATTCCGGCTGTGGGCACCAAATTTTAAAATTCCCAATGTCGTTTTTATCTAATATTTAAGCCAAAATTTTAATGGTTTTATAAAAAACATTTAAATATAATAAACTCTATGAATTTAGAAATTAAGGTTCCTGATATAGGGGATTTTAAAAATGTTGAGATCATAGAAGTATTAATAAAAGAAGGTGATCAAATTAAGAAAAATGATCCAATACTTACATTAGAGAGTGATAAATCAAGTGTGGAGGTTCCCTCTCCTTTTGATGGTAAAATTTCAAGTATAAAAGTTAAAGTTGGAGACAAAGTATCAAAAGGATCATTGATAGCTACTTTAAGTAATGGAGATTCGTCAAAAATAAAGGATAACAAATCTATTCTTCCAGAAACAGAAAAAATCATTCAAGAAGCTGAAAAAATTTTAAAGAAAATAGATCCTGAAAAAAAAATTATAAAAGAAGAGATTAAACAAAATTTTGAAACAAAAGTTGAGTATAAGAAATTTACAAACTATTCTTCTGCACAAGATACTATCGGCGATGTAGACCCTCAAGAGACTATAGAGTGGATTGAATCATTAAATGGTGTTGTTGAAAGAGATGGCCCAAAAAGAGCCAATTATCTTTTGGGTAAATTAATTAATCAAGCTTACATCTCTGGTTCGAATTTACCTTACAATCAAAAAACACCCTATATCAATACAATACCGAGGGAGATGGAAGCCAAATCTCCTGGAGATCAAGTCTTAGAAAATAAAATAAGGTCTTTAATTAGATGGAATGCAGCATGTATGGTTGTGCGTGCTAACAAAAAACTTCCCGAGCTTGGTGGGCATATTGCAACTTTTGCATCTGCTGCAACTTTATATGATGTTGGTTTTAACCATTTTTGGAAAGCCCAAAATGAAAAAAATCTAGGAGATTTAATTTATTTTCAAGGTCACTGTGCTCCTGGTATTTATGCAAGATCCTTTCTTGAAGGAAGAATAACTACAAAACAATTAGAAAATTTTAGACAAGAAGTTGATGGGGAAGGATTGTCTTCATATCCTCATCCATGGCTTATGCCAAACTATTGGCAATTTCCAACGGTATCAATGGGTCTTGGTCCTATCATGGCAATTTATCAGGCAAGATTTATGAAGTATTTGCAAAACAGATCTTTAATAGAAGATCAAAATAGAAAAGTTTGGGTTTTTTTAGGTGATGGAGAAATGGATGAGCCTGAGTCAACCGGCGCCATTAGTTTAGCATCAAGAGAAAAATTGGATAACTTAGTATTTGTAATCAATTGCAACCTTCAAAGATTAGATGGTCCCGTAAGAGGTAATGGAAAAATAATTCAAGAAATGGAAGGTTTGTTTAGAGGAGCAGGCTGGAATGTAATTAAAGTAATTTGGGGATCTTACTGGGACTCTCTTCTTGAAAAGGATAAAACAGGTCTTTTAATGAAAAGAATGGAAGAGTGCGTTGATGGAGAATATCAAGCATTTAAAGCAAAGGGTGGTGCTTATGTTAGAAGTCATTTTTTTGGAAAATATCCAGAATTAAGAGATTTAGTTTCAAATATGACCGACGATGATATTTGGAAATTAAATAGAGGCGGTCACGATCCTCATAAAGTATATGCCGCATATCATGCCGCACAAAATCACAAAGGAGCCCCTACAGTAATTTTAGCAAAAACTATTAAAGGTTATGGAATGGGTAAAAGCGGGGAAAGTATTAATACAACCCATCAACAAAAGAAATTAGACGTCAATGATATGTATTATTTTAGAGATCGATTTAATATTCCAATTACAGATAAGCAAGTTGAAAACTTAGAGTTTTATAAACCTGATGAAAAATCAGAAGAAATTCAATACATCAAAGAAAGAAGAAAACAACTTGGTGGTTTTATTCCAACAAGAAAAACAAAAACAAAAGCTCTAAAAACACCAGCTACTGAAATTTTTGAATCTTCTTATTTAGATTCTGGAGATAGAGAACTATCAACAACTATGGTTCTTGTAAGTATTCTTACTAAAATTTTAAGAGACAAAGAATATTCTTCACGATTAGTTCCAATAATTCCAGATGAAGCAAGAACTTTTGGAATGGAAGGATTTTTTCAAAAAATTGGAATTTATGCTCACGAAGGTCAAAAATATGAACCTGTAGATTCTGAGCAATTAAGTTCTTATCGTGAAGACAAAAGTGGTCAAGTATTAGAGGAAGGAATTACAGAGGCTGGTGCTATGTCCTCTTGGATAGCCGCAGGAACATCGTACTCAAATCATAATGTTGAAATGATTCCTATCTATCTTTTTTATTCAATGTTCGGCTTTCAAAGAATTGGCGACTTTGCTTGGGCGGCTGGTGATGCTCAGTGTAGAGGTTTTTTAATTGGAGCGACATCAGGTAGAACCACTCTTGCAGGTGAAGGATTACAACACCAGGATGGTCACAGCTTAGTAATGGCATCTACTATTCCAAATTGCGTCAGTTATGACCCAACTTTTTCTTATGAATTAGCAGTAATATTTGAGGATGGATTGAAAAGAATGCATGAAAAACAAGAAAATGTTTTTTATTACATAACAACATTAAATGAAAATTATAAACATCCAGCAATGCCTAAGGGTGCAAAAAAGGAAGATATCTTAAAAGGCATGTACTTATTTAAAGAAATTAATAATAAAGGAAAAACTAAAGTTCAATTGCTGGGATCTGGAGCAATATTAAATGAAGTAATAAAGGCAGCAGAAATATTAAGTTCTGACTTTGGAATTGATTCCGATATCTGGAGTGTAACAAGCTTTAACGAATTAAGAAAAGATGCAATAGAAGTTGAAAGAAAAAATTTACTAAACCCAGATAAAAAACCAGAAAAAACCTACATAGAAAAATGTTTTGAAAAAAGAACAGGTCCTTTTATAGCAGCGACGGATTATATTAGAACATTATCTGAAGGAATTAGAAACTATGTTCCTGGCACCTATGTAACTTTAGGAACAGATGGATTTGGAAGGAGCGATACTAGAAAAAATTTAAGAAAGTTTTTTGAAGTTAATAAAGAATTTATTGTTTACTCTACATTAAGCACTTTAGTAAAAGAGCAAAAAATTGCATCCAAAGTAGCTACTGATGCGATGAAAAAATATAATATTGATCCAAAAAAACCTATTCCAACAAAACTATAGTTTAAAATGGCTAAAATTGTTGATTTAGTAGTTCCCAATATTGGTGATTTTAAAAATGTAGAAATCATAGAAGTTCTTATAAAAGAAAATCAAAATATAAAAAAAAATGATGGGATTATTACTTTAGAAAGCGATAAATCAAGTGTTGAGGTTCCCTCTCAGTTTTCAGGTAAAGTTAAAATTATTAAAGTAAAAGTTGGAGATAAAATTTCTGAAGGTGATAAAATAGGTGAAATAGAAATTACTTCTGATGAACCAATCCAAGAACAAAAAACTGAAAATAAAAAAATTGAAATACAAAAAGAAAGTAGAGCTCCTAAAGATACAACGTTATTAAAAATTCCAGCCCTTGGAACAACTAAAAAATTAATAATTTCTGAAATTTTTTTAAAAAAAGATCAATTTATTAAAGCTGATGATATAGCATTATTAATTGAGGATGAAGAAAGTGCTTATGAGATTCCATCCCCAATATCAGGAATTGTTAAAAATATAATTCTAAAAAAAGGACAGCAAGTTAAAGCTGGAGATTCAATTGCAGAAATTCTTAATCAAAATTTAGAAACAAAAATAAAAGAACAGGTAATTGTAGAAAATCTTGCTCAAGACAATAATCAATATCAAAATATTAAAAGCGCAAGTCCAAAAATAAGAAAATTTGCTAGAGAACTAGGTGTTAATATTCAGTTAGTTGAGGGAAGCGCTAGAAAAGGAAGAATTCTTGAAGAAGATATTAAACAATTTATTAAAAGTACTTTAAACAATGAGATTAACAAAGATGAGGTTATACAAAAAATAGAAGTAAAAGAAGAAAAGCTTCCCTATGAGCATGGAGAATTTGGTGAGATTGATGTACAAAAAATACCAAGAATTAAAAGGCTATCTGGTCCTCATTTAGTCAAAGCCTGGAATGAAATTCCTCATGTAACTCAATTTGATGAAATTGATGTTACAGATATGGAGCACTTTAGAAAAAATTTAATAGATCTTAATACAAAAGAAAAAATTACTATCACTCCTCTTGCCTTCATAATGAAAGCATTGGTTAATGGAATGAAAAAATACCCAAATTTTAACTCATCACTTGAGCCTACTGGTGAAAATATTATTTATAAAAAATATTTTCATATTGGAGTTGCCGTAGATACACCGCACGGCTTGATGGTTCCAAAAATGAGAAACGTTGATCAAAAAGATCTTCTAACTTTAAGCAATGAACTTAGAAAAATTAGTAAGCTTAGTAAGGAGCTTAAAATCGATAAAAAAGAATTTTTTGGAGGGTCAATGACGATTTCTAGTTTAGGAGGAATTGGTGGAAGTTTTTTTACTCCAATTATTAACAATCCAGAAGTAGCAATAATTGGAATAGGAAAAACTGAAATAAAACAAGTATTTATTGAGGGAAAATTTATAGCAAGAGCAATGATGCCAATATCTCTCTCTTATGATCACAGAATAATTGATGGAGCAGAAGCGGCCAGATTCTGTCAAGATCTCAAACTTAGTCTTGGAAAAAACTTTGCTTTCAATTTATCGTTTTAAAAATGATAAATGGTTATTGTGAAGAAAAATATAATCCTGTAAAAAAAATATTTGAAAGTTACTTCTTAAAACAAGAAGAAATTGGAGCCTCTTTTGCAATTTACAAAGAAGGAAAACCATTAATAGATCTACA
>Ga0209444_10001682_pt1 | contig 12166 bp, 9 predicted proteins | sample LauGreFaBDMM15DN_2_FD_188215 | JGI IMG/M metagenome (GOLD analysis project Ga0209444, IMG submission 188215) | Freshwater lake microbial communities from Lake Michigan, USA - Fa13.BD.MM15.DN (SPAdes) (version 2) | ecosystem: Environmental > Aquatic > Freshwater > Lake | place: Lake Michigan, USA...
ATCCTCCTGCGCGCTGAGGCGCTCTTCTCACAAGAGCACTACGACATCGTCTTACTCTAACTTACTCTAAGTCCGCGTAGAAAATTGTATGCGATGCAAACTAGCATACAACCCATTTTGAAGAATCAAATCGCGATGCGTACCTACTTCAATTACGTGACCATGCTCTAACACAACAATTCGGTCAGCATTCTCAATGGTCGATAAGCGATGCGCAATCACTAAAGTCGTTCTTCCTTGCATTAAGGACTCCAAGGCCCCTTGAACTTGGCGCTCTGATTCAGAATCAAGCGAAGATGTAGCTTCATCCAGAATGAGGATAGGCGCATTTTTATACACCGCCCTGGCAATTGCTAAACGCTGTCTTTGTCCACCTGATAGGCGATTGCCATTATGGCCAATCACCGTATCCACCCCCTGCGGTAAGTCTCGGATCATTTCAGACAGATTGGCAGCCTGAATAGCCTCAGAAAGTCGAATACGATCGATATCTTTTGGATACACCGTACCGTATGCAATATTGGCCGCAATCGTATCATTAAATAAAATAACATCCTGACTCACAAAGCCCATTTGTCGACGTAAATCAGCTAAGCGATAGGTATTAATTGGCTCATCATCTAAATAAATCACCCCCTGAGTGGGGCTGTAAAATCTTGGCACCAGATTCACTAAAGTGGTCTTGCCACTCCCGGAGGGCCCAACAAATGCAACAACTTCTCCTGGCGAAATCGTAATATCAATATCTCTGAGTACTTCCCTATTTTCCTGCATGGCTTCCTCTAACTGCGGTTGCTGATAAGAAAACCCAACGCCCCTAAACTCAATCTTCCCCTTCGCTGAGGCGATCGGTAAAAGACTCTGATCTTGAATCGATTCCTCCGGCTGTTGATCCATCAACCCAAATATTAATTCAGCAGCAATTAAACCGCGCTGTAATGGTTGATTGACATCAGCCAAATGTTTTAATGGGGAAATAATTAGCATCATGGCAGTTACAAATGCCACAAACTCGCCGACAGTAGCGCCACCACTACTTGATTGCATGAGTGCGATTAATAAAACTCCGGAAAGGGCAATCGATGCAACGATCTGAGTTAAGGGTTGATTGAGTCCACCCGCTACGGAAGCTTTAATAGAAAAACTTTTCAGTTTTTTTGCCATTTCATAAAAACGATGCATTTCATAATCTTGCCCACTATTTAACTTGACCACCTTATGTCCGGCACTCGCCTCCTCTACAACATAAGCCAACTGACTCGTAAAATCTTGTTGCTGACGATTTAGTTTTCTTAGGCGTTTATTAATGAGTGCTACAAAGCCAGCAATAATCGGAAAAATAATGATGACAAACATCGTCAACTTCCAGTTTAAATACAGTAAATATCCAAGTAATCCAATCACCGTGAGGGAGTCACGAACTAAATTGATTGCAACAGTTCCCAATATACTTAAAACATTATTTACTTCAAAAACAACTGCATTGATTAAATGCGCGGCAGTACTTTTCTGGAAAAACTCAGTGGGTGCCAAAAGAAGCTTATTAAACATCTGTTCACGTAACACCAATAAAACTTCGTTAATGACTCGACTTAATAAATAATTAGACAGAAACTGCGCGGCACCTCTGATCACCGCTAAACCGACTAAGAAAAATGGCACCTGCCATAGTTTTTCATTTAATTCACCAGTAAAGCCCCGATCAAGCAAGGGTTTCATCAATGCTGGAATTGATGTTTCCGTAGCGGCAACGACCACCATCGCTAATAAAGCCATTGAAATCATTGGCTTATGCGGCTTTAAATAGGCTATTACTCGAAAAAATATTTGTTCATTTTTAAGCTTCATATAATGAATTATGCCAATCTTCTTGTGCAATCATCCGGAATCATATTGCAAACCCTTTATTTTGACTTTTTAAGAACATAACTTCTCTTTCCTAATCTGATGCAGCAACACTCCTTCAAACGAATTCTAATCATTGCCACTCGGCAAATCGGTGATACGCTCATCACTACTCCACTGATCCAACGAGCTAAAGAAATCTGGCCCGAAGCCCAAATTGACTTCTTAGGATTTGCGCATGCTAAAGATATTTTGCATGGCAATCCATATCTCCATCAAATTATCGGTACTAGCCAAAAACCAACGCTTCAAGAATATCTCAAAATTCTCCAAAAAATATTCTTTCAATATGACTTGGCCATCATTACACAACCCAGTGATCGCTCCTATATTTACGGACTCTTTGCTGCGTCTAAACGCGTCGGTGTAGCCCATCCCGGAAAAGAGGATCATGGTTGGAAAAAATGGCTTACCCAGTACCAAGTCCCAATTGACTATTTTCAACAACACGTCATCACCGAAAAATTAAGACTCCTAACACCTTTTCAAAAAAACACGAATAAACCCACTGATTTTCTAAAGAATAGTCAGCCAGAAGTTTTTGTAACGCCCCCCATATCGGTTCATCTACCGATTGAAATTGCCGATATTTCTAAAGACGCCATAGTGGTTCATCCAACTCCGCTCAATGCCTATAAGCGCTGGCCTACCGCGAACTGGACCGGCTTAATAGAACACCTAAGTCGTTTAGAAATTCCTGTGATTATCAGCGGCGCTAATACCTTGTCAGATCAAGAGTTGAATACCGAAATCATGGCGTCTCTATCCGAGTCAGCAGCTCAAACAGTCACAAATATGACCGGAAAATTAACATTAAGTGAGTTAGGAACCCTTCTCAAACATGCCAAAGCCTATATTGGCGTAGATACTGCAATCACGCATCTTGCGGCTGCCTGTAATACTCCAACTATCGCTTTATTTGGACCGACCCCGCCAAGCAATTTTGGGCCATGGCCAAACGGATTTCGGGGCGATCAGCCCTATTTAATTCGTGCAAGTAGCCAAACCCAACAACATGTAACTATCTTACAAGGGCCCCAAGACTGTGTCCCGTGCCGGAAAGCCGGCTGCGATGACCATGCGAATAGTCCGAGTGCGTGCTTAAATGAATTAAGTCTCGAACGCGTACTTGCAGCGCTTGATACTACCCTGCAAAATTCACCTAAACGCTGTATTTGATCTCCGGCGGGGTCTGAATGCCAAGCGTGTGTAACAAACTAGATAAGCCCTGAATATTTTTATCATCAGGATATACCGACCAATTTTTCGGGAATTCTAAAACACAAACCGCTCCCGGAAAACTCAAATCGGCCGTGATTGGTAAACCCTCTAAAGTCTTAACCGATAAATGAGCTGGCGTTGGTAAAAATTGCTCTTTAAAGTATTTTTCAATCCCTAATTTAAAACGATCAATATTCATCGACGAACTCATCGCAAAGTGAACACACTTAGCATATCGTAATCTGGCTGTTGCCATATTCATTCCAGCGACTACAACATGGCGAGTACTCCCCGAAAAATTCTCATTGGCGGGTAAGACCTTGGTGGAAATTTTTGCAATCAATAATTCATCTTCTTTAAAACAGCTTTTATACGTTTCATAGACGTCCTCATAGACGGTTAACTCGAACTGTGCCGTACTGTCATCTATTAAGATCGAGTGTATTACCCCACCTTTACTGGTTTTGTTAGTTCTTTGAGTAACTACAATTCCAGCCACAAGCTTCTCACCACTAGAGACTGATAATTGACTTAAAGGTGTTCGAACAATATTTCTTACTTCTTTTTCGTAAGCATCAAATAAATGTCCTGACAAACAAAACCCCAAAGCACTTTTTTCTTCTTGTAAGCGTTTTTTATCTGACCAATTAGCTACCCTTAGATATTCCGGATCACCGCCACCTTCATCTCCAGGCATGGCAAATAAACTGGTCTGATGGACTGAGGCAAGGGCTTGCTCAGCGGCTTGCATGGCGTTGGGTAAGGTGGCGAGTAAGGTCGATCGGCCATGCATCTTTTCTGGAATAAGGCGATCAAATGCCCCTGCCTTAATAAATGCTTCCATGGCCCTACGGTTTACAATCCGACGATCCACGCGTAAACAAAAATCAAACAAACTCACAAAAGATTTCTCTTGACGAACCCGAATGAGTTCATTAATAGCATTTTCGCCAGTGCCGCGGATCGCTCCTAAACCATAAGCAATTTTCATGGCAAACGATTGGCTATCTTCGGCATCAATTCTCAGAGGCACAAAGCGATATTGCCCCGTATTAATATCAGGGGGTAAAATTTCAACTTGGTTCGCAACCGTATCTTCAAATAATACTTTTACCTTATCAGTATCATCGAGCGCTAAAGACAAATTTGCCGCCATAAACTCAGCAATATAATGCGCCTTTAACCAAGCAGTTTGATAAGCGAGAACAGCATATGCGGCTGCGTGGGATTTGTTAAAACCATACCCTGCAAAAGCCTCCATGAGTTTGAAAATTTCATCGGCTTTTTCTGGCGTCAAACCATTCTGAACTGCACCAGCAATAAATATCTTGCTCTGCTCAGCCATTTCTTCTGGCTTTTTCTTACCCATCGCCCGGCGCAATAAATCAGCCCCGCCTAGTGAGTACCCCCCCACCATTTGCGCCATCTGCATCACCTGCTCTTGATAAACCATAATGCCATATGTTTCCTCTAATACCGGAATCACGCGCGGATCAGGATATTCAACTACTTGACGTAAATGCTTACGCGCAACATAGGTTGGAATGAGCTCCATCGGACCCGGCCGATAAAGCGCAACTAAAGCAATAATATCTTCGAACCGATCTGGCTTGGCATCTTTTAACATACCCTGCATGCCGCGACTTTCTAATTGAAAAATGGCGACGGTATTTGCCTCTTTTAAAATTTGAAAAGCCTTTGGATCGTCCAGAGCAATATCCCCAATCGACCAATTATTTTTATCCAGATAAAGTGCCCGAATATATTTTTCAGCTAAGTCAATAATTGTTAGGGTGGTTAAACCAAGGAAATCAAACTTGACTAATCCGACTGACTCCACATCATCTTTATCAAACTGACTAATAACACCAGAACTCAGATCATCCTTGCCAGCTTGCGTATAAAGTGGACAGAAATCAGTTAATTTACCAGGTGCAATGAGCACACCGCCGGCATGCATTCCAACATTTCGGGTGATTCCCTCTAACTGTTGAGCTAATTCAATTAACTGTCTAGCCTCTTCATTTTGATGATACAAATGATGCAGTTCAGGCGTCTCCTTAATCGCCTGCGAAATGGTTATTTGAAAGCCAGGACGAACGTCAATTAATTTCGAAATACTATCAACAAAACCATAGGGCTGCTCTATTACTCGACCCACATCCTTAATCGCTCCTTTAGCTGCCATTGTTCCAAATGTCGCAATCTGACTTACAGATTCACTACCATATTTATCCTTCACATATTGAATCACACGATCGCGACCTAATTGACAAAAATCGATATCAAAGTCAGGCATTGAGACGCGCTCAGGATTTAAAAACCGCTCAAATAGTAGGTTATATTTCAACGGATCTAAATCCGTTATACCTAAAGCATAAGCGACTAAAGAGCCGGCTCCAGAACCCCTTCCGGGCCCAACAGGTACGCCATTATTTTTAGCCCATGAAATAAAATCAGCCACAATTAAAAAATATCCCGGAAAACCCATTTGTATGATTGTCTGAATTTCAAAATCAAGGCGCGCAACATATTTTTCGGTTTGAGCTTGTCGCTCATCTATATTCGGGTATAAATAAACTAGACGCTTCATCAATCCGGCTTTTGCTTCTTGCCCTAAAAAGTTCTCTAAACTTTGGCCATCTGGAGTAGGAAAATCAGGTAATTGTGGTTTACCCAATACCAGCATCAAATTACAACGCTTAGCAATTTCTACGGAGTTCTTTAAAGCACTTGGGATGTCAGCAAATAAGGCGCACATTTGCTCAGGAGATTTGAAATACTGTTCAGGTGTGAACCGAATAACCCGTCGAGGATTTCCTAAGCGCTCGCCATCAGCAACGCATACCCTCGCCTCGTGCGCCCGATAATCATCTGGCTTTAAAAATTGAATGGGGTGCGTAGCGACTATGGGTAAATCCAACTGTGCTGCTAATTGTGCCACCTGCGAAATATACAGTTCTTCGCTTTCTTGACCAGTACGCTGGACTTCAATATAAAAGTTATTTGGGAAAATACTTGCCCATTCTTTTGCGTATTGCGTTGCCAAACTTAAATTTCCAGATAAGATGGTAGTGCCAATATCGCCTTGTATTGCTCCGGATAATAAAATCAATCCCTCGGATAGTAAAAATGGCTCCTGCTGGGCAAGACTTGATGTGCTACCTTGTGAAAACCATTCTGGAAGGATTTCAGGCTTACCCAGTCGTTGATTTTCTAGGGTGGCTTTTGAGATGAGCTCGCACAGGTTTAAATATCCCCGCGTATTTTTCACAAGTAGAAGTGCTCGAAAAGGCTTCGTCGCATCCTTTGGATTATTGATCCAAACATCAGCGCCAGCTATAGGCTTAACCCCTTGTTGACGAGCGCTCGAGTAAAACTTGACAAGTCCAAATAAATTATTGAAGTCGGTCAGTGCTAATGCACCCATCTGAAAATGATTAGCTTGGGAAATCGCATCGTCTAGACGAACGATCCCATCCACAATAGAATACTCAGAATGCAGACGTAAATGGATGAAATTCGGAATTGGCATACCTTGATTTTAACGATGTCTAAGAGCAATTACCGTGGTCGCTTCGCCCCCACGCCCAGTGGGCTTTTGCACGCCGGATCGCTCGCAACAGCACTAGCTAGTTGGTTAGATGCCAAAGCAGCCCATGGTATATGGCTTATCCGGATCGAGGACCTTGATTTTCCCCGTGTTGTAACCGGCGCAGATCAAGCTATCTTGCAACAATTAGCCTTGTTTGGAATGACGAGTGATGAACCAGTTGTTTTTCAATCCCAACGACAAAATAGCTACAAAGAGCAACTAGAAAAACTCCATTTACAGGGGCTGACCTATCCTTGTAGCTGCTCTAGAAAAGAGATTACTCACCACCTACAACGACAAAATGGTTCCAATTTGCCCACGCAAGGATTGATTTATCCTGGTACCTGTCGAACCATTACCCCATGGATTGACCCCCCCGAACTGAATCATTGCCGACTAGCAATCCGTGTTCGCATTCCAAGAGATGATCAGCACCAATTACTCAGACAAACTGTTGGCGACTTTGTTGTGCGCCGCGCAGACCAAATCATTAGTTACCAATTAGCTGTAGTCACGGATGATGCGCAACAAGGTATTACGCATGTAGTTCGGGGAGCTGATCTATTAGATAATGTGGCACGGCAGGTATGGCTCCAACAAGTTCTGCATTTACCCTCAGTCAACTATCTGCATATCCCACTAGTACTCAGTCCACAATCAGAAAAATTAAGTAAACAAACCATGGCTCCAGCAGTTTGGCCACCAAATCCATTGGCTATTTTGCAATTTTTATACTCAGCAGCAAGTCACCTTGGCATCCAGATCCCTAACCGCAATATACAAACAGTTCCGGAGTGGTTGCAAAGCGCTGTATTAGCTTGGCCTGATCGCCAACCACCTGGCGCAATTACTTTTTAATACCGCCTAACAGAGCTCCCAAGCCTTTCGGGGAAATAGATCGCTTACTTGGTGAACTAACCGCAAAGGCAACCTTATCTGAAGTGGCTTTAGTACTAGCTTGATAGGGCATATAAAAAAATGGGTCGCTCGAGTTAACATTCGAGATATCTGGCAAGGGAATACGCACCAATGTTTTTTTTATCAATTTTTCTATATCAACTAAAAATTTCATTTCTGACTCGTCGACTAACGCAATAGCATCGCCCTTAGCACCGGCTCTTCCAGTGCGACCAATGCGATGGATGTAATCCTCAGCGTTATAAGGTAATTCATAATTAATCACACAGGGCATGCTAGGAATATCCAAGCCTCGAGCAGCAACATCTGTTGCCACTAAAGCATCTATTTCACCTTTTTTAAAGCTATCTAGAATGCTCATCCGCTCAAGTTGGCTTTTATCCCCATGTATGGCAGCAGCTTTAATTCCAACATTTTCCAGTGCGCGTGACAAACGCGCACAACCAATACGGCTATTTGAAAAAATAATGCACTGCTCAGACAAGCCCTGACGCTTACGCGTCAGTAATACATTTTGTAAAGCCTTTAACTTATCATGCGTACTCACTAAATGAATAATCTGTGTAACCGTATCCGCACTAGCATTTTGACGAGAAACTTCGATAGTTAAAGGATTTTTTAGGTAGCTTTGTGCTAATTTTTTAATTTCAGCTGAAAAAGTTGCTGAGAAAAGCACTGTTTGTCGCGACGTTGGTATTAACGACATAATTCGTTGTAGATCTGGCAAAAAGCCCATATCTAACATGCGATCTGCTTCATCTAATACTAAGACCTGAACTTGCGATAAATTGGCCGTTTTTTGGGATATGTGATCGAGTAATCGTCCAGGAGTTGCAATCAAGAGTTCAACGCCAGCCCGCAACTGTGCAGTCTGAGAGGATATATCTACTCCACCAAAAACAACCGCTGTTCGAATATCCGTGTATTTCGAATATTTAAAGGCATTCTCAGCAACCTGATCACTTAATTCTCGGGTTGGCGTTAAAACAAGTGCCCGAATTGGATGCCTAGCAGGGGAGGAGCTCGTACTTGCAAGTGGTAGAATTTTTTCTAAAATAGGCAATATAAAGGCTGCTGTCTTACCAGTTCCGGTTTGCGCCGCTCCCATCAAATCTCGACCGGCTAAAACATGCGGAATTGCCTTTTCTTGAATTGGGGTAGGTATTGTATATCCTTGTTCTAAAACAGCCTTCAATATCTGATTTGATAGACCAAACTGCGAGAAATCAGACGGCACCTCGGCTAATGGCTTAGCTTCTAGTTCCACTACTGCTCCCACTGGTGTTTCCATTGGTGTTTCCGCTGGTGTTTCCGATTTTAGCTCCGTCTGTGTTTCTAATTGCTGATCCAATGCTTGCCGTTCCTGTGTATCCGCCACTTTAATGGGATTTTGTCCTAAGGGTATCGCGGAGTTGATCTCTGAAAGAAGTGGGTCGATATTGAATGATTTATTGTTCACAACCTCATATTATGAGGCCTAAACTCATTTAGTGCCTAAACTGGCGATACCAGCCTTGGCAATCTGGGCATCATTTTCAGACTTCACGCCCGAAACTCCAATCGCGCCGATTGTATGGCCATCAACGACAATATTGACGCCACCCTCTAAAACGCCATGAAGCACTGGGGTTGCCCCTAAAAAAGCAGTCCTACCTTGGTTAATAATATCCTCATAAATCTTCGTCTCGCGGCGTCCTAGAGCGGCTGCTCTAGCTTTCTCCTGAGCAATATAGGCTGTAACAGGAGCAGCGCCATCGCGACGTAACATTCCTAACAAATGCCCTCCGTCGTCTACAACGCAAATTGTCACAGCCCAGACATTTTCTCTGGCACAGGCCTCGGCCGACTGCAATATAGCGCTTACATCAGCTTGTGTTAAATAAGTTCGGTTTGCTGGCATCATTTTCCTTTAGCATCTTTAAGATGATTGACGATTCTGAGCACTTGTCCGTGAATAATCCGCTTGCAGTAGGCTTGCTTTCAGTAGGCTTAAATGTGAACCGTTTAAAACTACCAAATATTCTAACAACTTAATACAACAATAAAAAAATGGCGTATCTATCCCCATGAATTTTTTATAGATACGCCATAAACGTCATCGGCTTTACATCAAATTGTTCAATGTGTTGCTGCGAATAATTTGCGCACTAGCCTTTAATAAACCAAAATACTTAGCATGAATATCCTTATCTACAGCTAAGGCCTTGGTTAACCCGTCGGCAATCACGCAACTGGGTGCCTTAACCACGTACGTCCATAAATCATCGATTGATTGACCCGATATAGGATTCACTAAATGACTTATATGACGATTACCAATGTTTTTCTTACAAAAAGAAGTTGAGGAGACTGCTAATGCCTCATCCTGAATTTTTCCTAAAGGACTGTAGGTTGACTGATCTCGTACATCACGTAAAGAAATTGGCTCTTGCTCTGGACCGAGACTGCGAATGTCACCACCAGCATTAATCAATGCTCTTTCAATACCAAACCGGCTCAGAACTTGAATCCCACGATCAATTGCATACCCCTTTGCAATCCCACCCAAATCCAGCATTACAGGGCCAATCAAACGAATTTGAGCTTGATTTTCAATCAGGATCGAAGCTAAACATGACCGCTGCATATACAAATACTCCTCCTCACTCATTTGCCCAGGCAATAATCCCCAAGCCATTAAGTGATTACCAATACCACAGTCAAAAGATCCTCCAGTTTGTATAAATAAATCTTTTGCAATTTGCAAAACCTCTAAGGTCCAAGGATGTACTTCAATATTCATATATTTTTTGGCTAGGGAAATTTGATTAATGCGCGAAACATCACTATCCATGTCATGAAATGACATTAAAGACTGAACCTGCTTCATCTCACTAAAAACGATTGAAATAATGTATTGATAAAACTTCTCCCTATCCTTCGTTAACTGCTCTTCTTGACCGATATCCTTAATTTTCACGACCACGAAAGTTCCCATGAGGGGCTGACAACGAATCATAGTTGTCTCCTTTTCAAAATAGCATCATGCATTACCATGAGGCGCTTCACGCCATCTGTTAGATGCTTTGATGACAAAGTGGCGCCAGCGATATTTTCAATATCAACCCGTAACTTAATAGGATCCTTCATTGACTTGCCAATAAACTGCTGACGCCATGATTTATCTTTTACTTCGCCACCATATGACTCGTTATATTGCATGATTTCAACACCACGAATTCGACCATTCTGATCAATTCCCACCGCATATTTGATCATTTCATGCTTGCCGACTACCTCATCGACAATAAACCATGATCCATCGCCAACATGCCATACCTCTTTTGGATTAAAGGGGTGCCGCACGCCTGATATTTTTCTCATCTGATAAATCAATTCTGGATTTAATTCAACAGGGTGTCTAACCATATAGGATTTCGGGAATAATACCTCCTTAGCTTGCTCAATCGATAAATATGTTTTTGCTACAACCACATTACAGATGATTGGCGTTAATGCTACAACTGGTAATACGGCCAAGGTCGTTTTTATATTCATTAAAAAGGTACCCCTACCTTTACTAAATACTCATTTCGGCCGTGTCCATCCCAAACTTTCCCATCGGAACACTCCGCATCACCAGGCTCCCAACAACTCCCTCCAATTTGAGTCCGCATCGCTGCGGTTAACCACCAATTTTTACTTGCGTAATGAATATTGGGACCAATGAAATGAGCTTTTTGAGTCTGTCTATTAAAGTGATAACCATCAAAATCGTTATGAAATCGATACTCTAAACCCAAGTTCCAACTAGGTGCTACCCGATAAGTAAAACCACCAACAAAGTCAAAGACTGTCTCTTTAATTGGTTCATCATCAAATTTCAAACGTTCAATTTCATACACAAAATTTCCAACTACCTGTAATCGATCGTCGATAAAATTTGATTGCAATATAACGCGTGCTTCAATGGCATCTTTTAATTTCCCGATTGTCGGCTCTAAATACAACCCAACGCCAACAGCTTCTGTAACTGGATTTGTGATCCTCCAAATACCCTCTAGAGATACCCCATCAATTCCTTTTTTGGAATAACTATCACTTAATCCAGCACTTCCTGGCACACCATATCCAGCCGTACAAGGATTCACACCCTGATCACATGCGTCTGGGTTCGTAAAATTTTTAGCAGCATTAATTGAATAACTATTGAGATACCCGGCAATTTGAATGTTATTACTTAGTCCATATGCCAGTTCCGACCTACCATACCAGTAATCATAAGTTCCACTTGCCTGTCCTCTGGTTAATTGCAAGCGTTGCTCAATTTCCCATGTTCCTTTTGGTTGTAAATCTAAGCTGTAAATCCAACCGAAATTACCCTCACCAGCATGCGTTATTTGGGCTGATAAAATTGCGCCACTCAGCGCAATCAGAAACTGGTTTAATTTACTGAGTATTTTTTTGGGTGATGATTTTTTGACCGCCTTCAGATCTTCTTTTAAAAGAGGCTGTTTGGTTTTACTGACTCTGGCTTCACTAATTCTG
>Ga0209444_10001684_pt1 | contig 12159 bp, 10 predicted proteins | sample LauGreFaBDMM15DN_2_FD_188215 | JGI IMG/M metagenome (GOLD analysis project Ga0209444, IMG submission 188215) | Freshwater lake microbial communities from Lake Michigan, USA - Fa13.BD.MM15.DN (SPAdes) (version 2) | ecosystem: Environmental > Aquatic > Freshwater > Lake | place: Lake Michigan...
AGATAAAGATCTTCAGAAGTTTTTTTCAGAGGTCTAAACATTTATTGGCCTGGCATATTAGAAATAGCCGTATGTCTAGAGATGATTCTCTTTCTAAAATGTTAGAGGTTTATGAACAACCTATAATAAATAGTAATACGGAAAATTCTGAATTTGCTCTGCAACCAGAACACGTCAAAGTTCCTCTAAGACCGCATCAACTGGCAATGATTAATTCCATGATGCAAAAAGAGGAGGCATCAGTCAATGGATTTATTGTAAATGATGAAATGCACTATAGCCAATTCGCTATTCTTGGAGACAAGGTCGGATCTGGTAAGACTCTCATGACTCTCGGATTCATATCATCTATGAAATCTGCTACAAGAAGAAACGATGTCGTTTTTTCTAGAATTCATGATTATTCTCAGACGACATTCTGGAGTAAGAAACCAGTTTATAACAACGAATGTTCTGGGAATATTCTGATCGTGGTACCACATACACTTTTTCATCAGTGGAAGTTCGCTATTCAGCAACAGACAACACTGAGTTTCCTGGAGGTTAAAACTCAGAAAACATTTGAAAAAGAGGATTTCTTGAAGAATGTTAAAGAGAGAGATATAACACTTATGTCAAACACGATCATCAAATCATTCATGTCTTCAACTCAACGGAGTTCAATACAGTGGCAACGCATTATATTCGACGAAGTGGATAGTATACAGTTTACTTCAACCGTACCGATGCCCAAAGCTAATTTCTATTGGCTCATTACTGCTACCTGGCAGAATTTCATATTTCAGGGGCTCTATATGTATATGAATGAATCATATTTAACAAGAAGAGGTCAAACGGGTTTGAATGCGGAACTTCTTGCAATTCTACAACAAGATCAAGTATCAAATGGCAACAATTACTATTCACGCTATGAAATAAAGAGCGCACCCTTTTTTAGTAATTTCCTTACTAAACATCCAAACAGAGGACACATTGTATTAAGAACAAGTGAATCATTTATGGAGAAAAGCTGGAAATCACCGCCAATTATCGAGACTCGCATACAATGCGAAGCACCAATTCAACACCGTATTGTCTCTCAGTTTGTCAGCCCTGACATTCAGGAACTCTTGCATGCAGGCGACGTTCAAGGCGCGCTTGAGAAGCTTGGTGTAACTAATACGAGCCAGTCATCGTTGATTAATGCATTATGCGATACGCGTGAAAAGGAGCTAGATCGTCTAGAAAAGACACTCGTATTCAAGGAATCAATTGAGTACGCGACACCTCAGGCAAAGGAACTGGCAATTCATAGTTTGAAGACTAAGATACAATCATTAAAGGAACAGATAGCGTCTTTGAAACAGCGCATCCTACATGTTAAAGATGAAGTCTGTGCAATCTGCTTTGAGGATCCTAAGAATCCCACGCTAGTTATGTGTTGCTCTAGATTATTTTGTGGAGGCTGCATTATTCAGTGTCTCCAGCGTGCATCTATTTGCCCAATGTGTAGGAGCAGTCTTGATTTTACGAAGCTGCGCCATATTGATTTGAAAGAACGAAGTGAAAACGAAGAAACGGAGGATATTATGGTGACACCTGTCAAACCTAGTAAGAAGGATGCTCTATTCAATCTGATAACTGAGAGCAAGGGTGGACGGTTCTTAATATTCAACCGTTACGATAATCCCTTTTATGAGATTGAGGAGAAACTTCTTGAGAAGGGATTTCGCGTGGCGAGTGTTCGCGGGAATAAGGATCACGTATCGAGTATTTTAAAGCAGTTTGAAAAGGGTGAAATACAGATCCTCCTGATGAATAGCATGCAGGCAGGAGCGGGAATGGATCTTAAGTCTGCAACACACATTGTACTGATGCACCAGATGCGCAAGGAAGAAGAGAAACAGATTATAGGTCGTGCAATCCGTCTTGGACGGACAGAGCCATTGAATTTAGTGAGGCTCTTGCATGATAACGAGACTCTCATTAATTGGGCAAACATCTAGTTGAATGAAAATTGAACAATTTCATGTATTACGTAGAATAGTACGTGAAATGGTTGATAACGTATTGGTTTATTCTGGTTCATCCAATGGGCTTTATAGTTCGTCGGCGATGACCGATCTCTACGGTAGCGGGTTTACGAACGACATAGAAAAGGAGGTACAGAAGCAAAAGGTTCATATCCGTTTTCAGAAAACTGGTCCGAGAAGTATTACGATCGTGGAGGGACTAGAGGATGATTTGGATATTAAGAGGATTGCTAAGGCTTTTAAGAAGACCTTTAGCTGTGCATCCTCCGTCCATATAGATAAACTTGGCAATGAAGTGATAAAGCTACAGGGTAATCATCTTTACGAAGTGCGTGACTGGTTAATAGAACAGGAAATCATAACGCAGAAAGAATCACCGGAACGCATTGTTATTCATGGTTTATAAATACAGAGATCTTTAGGAAGGCTCATTGAAGCAATCTTTTTTGCTTGATTGGTTGTGACACGTACATCTCTATTCTGCCTTGACTGAATGAGAACTGGTATTTCTTCTATAGAGCATGCAGTCTCATCAGAAAACTGAATCATCTGTTTCCACGTATTGTACATAGATGATTGCCGGGTTAGTACTTGCGTAAATTGCAGGCTTGAGACTTGTGGTACATCTTTTATGGGATATTCAGATAAGAAGGCATTAGTAATTTTCAGCTTGAGTTGGAAGCTGGGTCTAAGTAGATTCCAATTCTGATAGAAGAATGCCCAGTAATCAGCTTTGTCGCTCATATCAAAGACCTTTAGAAACTCCTTATAATGTTTCCATGCATCTTTCGTCCCAGCGAGTCGCTTATGCATATTTTCATGCACACAAAGCCCAGATAAGTTTCCGAGATTATTCTCAACTTCCGGTATTACAAGTGGATCCCATGTCTCATATAGACAGGAATGACTAAAACGTAATATATCGGTACTGGGTTCTTCTTCTTCGTTGGCTTCTAGTTCGGGTAACTCTGTAAGTGGCATGGGACCCTCTTCATCATCGTAATGATGAATAGAATTTGAGTGTCTACCTTCAATCGATCTGAGAATCACTCTGAGATCTGCCGTGGCCAAGACTTCTGGACGAAGGGTATTTCCTAGCCATGTCTGAACTGTATTGCATGGGAATTCCATGGGAATATATGTGCTAAGACGGACTATATGTTGATATGAACGGCCTTTGATTTCATTGCATATAAGTAATAATGGATGTGTTGTTTGCCCGGGCTTCCATGATCGCATATAATCGAGTAATTCATTGAGACCACCTTTTTCTCCAAGGCTCAGACCGTCAATTTCATCTAGGAGTACTGCGAGCTTGTTGGAATTGGAAGTGGGGGACATTGCTTCCAATACTGATTTTTGAGTTAAGAGTGGAATGATCTGTTTTTTGAATGCCTGTCCACTTCGTGTGTGACTTGCATTGAGTTCCACGATTTTATAGGATTCTTGTTTTAGGATTTCCCTGGCGAGCGTAGTTTTACCTACGCCAGGAGGTCCAACAAGGAGAAATGCAGCGGTTGCCGGTTCTTTTAACCATCGTCTGAGTGATTGCTCTACACCCGGATGAAGGTTAACATATGACATAGAGTCTTATCTTAAGACTCATAATTATCTTTAGGCTTTAGAAGTATGCGGGGATGTAAGAATTAGTTAAATTACGCAGATTGGCTTTTATCAGGCACACTTGCATTGCCGTGTTCAAGCACACTTGCATTGCCGTGTTCAAGCACACTTGCATTGCCGTGTTCAAGCACACTTGCCGTTATCTTGGCTTTCCTGAATTTTCTTGGCACTGTGAATACCCACACAAACATCACCGTCGTATATGCCTTCCCAAGTAAGACCCATTCTGCGGCAAAGGTTGCATACAGTCTGTATGGTAGAAGCATCTGCAGCACCAGTTACATCCTCTGCAGTAAATGGAATCACGCGATCCACTTGTTTACTAGACAAATTACCCCCCTCAATTATATCGCTTGGAAGAGAACGTTTGAATGCCCCGTTTGTTGATACCCCCAACATGTCAACACAACCTTGGCTATTGTCGCCGGGCAGACTATCAACATATGTGAGATAGTCGGGGCAAGTATTTATTACTGGGGGCCACATATCGGAATCTGCATCTGTGCCACTACCGAACCAGCGATATCCATAGAAAATTAGAACAAGCAGTGTTCCTACACTGTAAATAACAGTGCGAGTAGTACCCATAGGATACAGCTGCATAGTAGTAGCAAAAAGGAACACTATAGAAAACAAAACATAAAGAATCAATGGCCACCTGACTTTATTAAGGTTTACACCCAGGAATATGAAGGCTTTGGCCATGCTATCTATTATTATAGAATTTATCAATTTAGAATCATACAGATTCTGAATTGATAATATGAATTGAAATTGTTTAGAAGGCCACAGAGGGGAGGTAGGCCACGGGGGCCACAGCCAGCTGGTTACCAGAACCAGAAGCGTTAGGCAGCTCAAGGTAACCAGTCAGGTATTCAGCGTTAGGGTAAGGGTTTCCAGAAGTACCGTTCACACCACCAGTAGACACACTGGAAACCAGCAGCTGAACCTTGCGAAAGAGACGGCCGGAAGAAACCACGCTCTTGCCCATGTCACGAAGAATGCAGCCAGAAGTCTTCAGTGTAGACACGTGTGGAGAGGCGTTCGCGTTGGGGACAGATGTCGCCCACTGAGCAGTGGAGAAAGAGCCCACGACAGCAGAGCCGCCGTTACCAGACCCACCACTGTAGGCCAGCACCTTGTTATCAAGCCCCACGAGCCCTACGAAATACCCACCCTGAGACTGTTTGAAACCACGAGAAGTAGGACCAACAGAGGACATTTGCTTATACCTCCGGCTTAGAAATTATTTTTATAAAATGCCTAAAATCAGAATGGAGTTCCAGCCTGGTTTTGTTTTGCCAAATACGAACCCTTTGCCGGTAGGAGGAATGAATGGAAGGGTAAATTTATCCGCACCTCCTAGCGCCGGTGGAGATGCAAATGTTCCAGGGTTTTCCCACAGAACAACTACCGAGAAGATATTTGCTACAGATGCTATGCGTGGCAACTGGGAAGTCAATGCACTTTCCCAGGCATTTTTTAGCAAAGAAAACGCACAGGCGATTCAGAATGCAATCCGTAGGGCCGTATACGATCGTTCTGGCCCTAAGAAATACGTGATAGACGATCAGTCTGCGGATGAACTCACTATTATCATGAGAACTATGTACCTCCAATATGCCCAGAACTTGCCGTATGATATTGTTGGTCAGGTGGCAGAGCTCAATGAAAAAGTGGTAAATTGGTCTGCACCACATATCCTAAGTGCCGTGGACCATTACAATTACTATTTGAACGATATCAGTCATATGCCTGTACCTCTTTCTAGATCCGTAAGCCTGAGTTCTGCTGGAACCAAATCGTTGCCGTTGAATCCTTTTGTCTAAATTTACTTCTTTAACTTCAGAACCTTCTTTGGTTCCTTTCGCAAGGGAGTGCCCGTACGTGCTGCCTCGCGAGAACTACACAGGGCTGCCCAGCCCATCTCAAATACATCCAAGTCATTTGACCAGAGTGTCTGTGCCGTGGTGGCTTGTAGGATCTCCAGCGCAACCCTTGCAGCCTCCAAACTGCGCTTTGCATCCTCGACTGCGCTGGCCTTCACACGATCCATACGCATCTTCAGCAAGTAGTCGTAGGAGTCCACTGAGTCCGGCTTGGCCATATTATCAAGCGCCGGTAGGCTGTGGGATTTCATGGCCTCCACAATGGCATCGTCCGACTTACGCCGTAGGTCAATGCGGTCCTCCAGAAGGGCCAGCAAGAATCGCGCCTTTGCGTCAAACTCCATGAGGTCCCTCTGAAGACGCTTGATCTCTAGCTCCTTACGGGTCTCGTAGCCCTTGAGCCTGACCTGGTAATAGTCCTCCATCATATCACCCACGGTGCCGTACCGTTTGATCTTCATCTCAGGGCTGAAGCACACCATGTTTGTCGTATGCCATGTAGTGGTGAGTTGCAACATCTTGTCGGCTGCGACCTTGTCCGTAAGCATCTCGTAGTATGTGTCGGAGTCGAAATACAGGATGAACTTCACTTCCGTATCGTTGTACAGGTCATCAAATGACTCTATGACTGGCTTAATACCCTTCTCCTTGTCACCCGTACAGAGTGTATCCAGGTATACCTTGTAATCCTTAGTCCATGTGCCTACGGGCAGCTCAGAGACTGTGATTGTGTGCTTGGCGTCATCCCAGACAGCCTTGCCTTTCGTTTGCCACGTGGTCTCCGTAGTACGGTGCACTGTCCCCGTAAACCCGTGCCACCAGGGCGTAAGAGCGAGGCCTGCTAGTGTATCGCGGCGGAGGCTGAGACGATCGCGGAGGAGCGACAATACGTCACTAGGGTTGTGAGGTGGAATATTTGTGGAGAACCCAGTACCAATACCGAGTGCCCCGTTGATCACCAGGAGGGGTAGAGTGGGCTGATAGAACTCGGGCTCCACGATCTCACCGTCGTCATCGACATGTTTTAGGATTGCTGCATCCTCCTTGCGGAACATTGCGTCGACGATTGCCTCAAGATAAGTGTGGATATACCTTGGCTGGGCTGCGTCCTGTCCCCCCATGAGCCTTGATCCGAATTGGCCATTGGGTACGAGAAGATTGACGTTGTTGGAGCCAACGAAGTTCTGGGCCATGCCCACGATGGTGGTGTTTAGAGATGCCTCACCGTGGTGGTAGGCTGCGTGCTCTGACACATATCCTGCGAGCTGGGCCACCTTGATCTCTGACCTCAGACCGCGCTTCAGACAGCAGTACAGGATCTTGCGTTGAGATGGCTTGAGACCGTCCATTACGTGAGGAAGAGACCTCAAGTTATCTGCATTGCTGAAGTGGATCAGCTCATCGTTGATGAAGTTGCTATAGGGAATCTTTCCACCCTTTTTCACTGCAAGAGTACGCCTGGAATCGTATGTCTTCAGCCACTCCTTTCTGTCATCTGCACGCTTCTTTGCAAATGCCAGGCATATTGCATCGTCCGAAGAAGCGTCCCATTCGTACTTCATATCAAAGAGGTCCTTGAACCACTCACGGGCCTCCTGAGGCGTGGATGTTCCCAACCCTTTGTAGTATTTTACAGCCCAACCCACTGCTCCTGCACCAGGGCCCTCCCGCCAGATCTCAAACTCCGCTTGGCTGTAGAATGACTTGGTATCACCCCGTTTGGTGATTTTGAGGAGGGGGGTCGCCAGACAACAGAGGAACCCCTTATGGAGGAGTGATGGCCAGAAGGTATGGAAGAAGTTCATGAGAAGTCCCTTGATGTGTGATCCGTCATGATCTTGATCCGTCATGATCATAACACGACCATATCGGAGTGACTTCGTATCATGGTATGTCTTTCCTTGTTCCAACCCAAGAATCTTCTTAATTGCAGTAAGTTCCTCATTCTTATTGAACTTTTCTTGGCTGATGTCCTTCACATTTAGCATCTTACCTCGCAGAGGGAAGACACCCCAGCGCTCACGACCCACTACAGCCAGCCCTGCAATTGCAGACGCTGCAGCTGAATCCCCCTCAGTTAAGATCAAGGTGCACTCGGACGACTTGGCAGTACCGGACCACAGGGCATCCTCCAGCTTAGGGAGGCCGCGGAGAGTCTTACGCTTGGACCCATCAGTCTTCTTGGCATCCTTTGCAGACTTGGCGTCGAGGATTGACTGTGCCTCCTCCAGAAGCCCGATCTTAACTAGGAGATCTGCGAGCTTGTCAGACTTGAAGGTGGAGCCGAATTTGGCTGCAGGAGTTGTGAGAGTCTCCTTGGTTTGTGAGTCAAACGCGGGATTCACGATGGTCGCATTGATGAAGAAGACAACGGAATCCTTCAGCTGAGCGGGCTTGATGTCAATCTTCTTCTTCTTCGCCACCTCCACGAAGTTGCCGAGCACAGTCTTCAGTACCGTCTCCACATGCTTTCCACCCTTCCTAGTATTGATACCGTTGACAAAGGAGATGTGGCGGTCATCGGGAGACTCGTCCTCTGCAAAGAGATTTCTTGCTAGGACTGCACCGACCTCCCAGCGCTCTCCACACCGCTCGTAGGCGTGGGATGTGCCATCCTTAATGAAGAGGTTCATGAACTTCTCGAAGTTGTTAGTTGCCACTACAGCACCATTCCACGACACCTTCACATCCTTACCGGCCATCGCAGCCAGTTCAATTGCACGAGTATGAAGAACATCAAACATGGCGTCGAAGTTGAGACCTGGAAACCTGGTGAGGTCTGGTTGATATGTCACCTTGACGAATCCCTTGGTAGCCTTGTCCTTGACGATAGATGGCTTTCCAGCGACGGCCATGTGGTCCGTCCACACCTGTGTATAGCGCTGACCAGTTGCAGGGTTCCGAGTACTGAGAGTGAACTTCTTACTGAAGATGTTGGTGAGCTTGGCACCATAACCATTCTTCCCGCCAACGATCTTCTCCTCCGTCTTGTCGTAGTTGCCACTGGTTAGGAGGTGACCAAAGATGAGCTCAGGTGCATAGACGTTGTGCTGAGGGTGGAGCTCAATAGGAATACCATCACCGTCATTCTCCACGTCTACGACGACACCCTCCTCACTACGAGTCACGGAAATCTCAATGTTCTTGATGGGTTGCTTTTTGGGATCCTGCTGAGTACGAACAAGAGCATCCCGAGCGTTCACAAGGATTTCATCAAAGATCTTGTAGAACCCAGGATTGAAAGCAACCTTGTGATGCACCATCTTTCCTGAGGATGAATCGTATACCCAGCGGGTTTCCTCGTGCGTCTCAGTGCTGCCCACATAGGTGTCTGGCAGCTCCAAAATGTGCTCACGATGCGTATGCTTCTTATACTGGTCAGCCATGGTGTGTGTAATTAGCCCAAGGGTGGGAGTCAGGTCAATTTTATAACCAGTCTCATTTTATATTGCGTATTATTAATAGAAGGATGAAGCATCCTAAAGTGAACATCTTTATATTATGTTTTAATGAAAGTGTATTATTACCTCACACGATACATCATTACAGGACTATGTTGCCCCTTGCAGATATTACAATTTATGATAATGAATCATCGGACGATTCCGTCAAGATTGCAAAGAGCCTAGGTTGCAAGGTGGTTTCATGGAGTTCTAAGGGTATATTGAATGAATTTAATCAGACGAGCTTGAAGAACAAGTGTTGGAAGAGTGTGAAAGAGGGGTGGGTTATAGTCCTAGATATGGATGAGTGGCTCTGTGTGACCGAAGCAGACTTGAATGCAGAAGAGAAGGCTGGTACTACGATTCTAGATATTCTAGGATACGATATGATAGGTAGCAGTAAAGAAGTAGATCTCCATGATGTCAACCTGCATCGGATAACCAGAGCGAACCCTCACAAGCCAGAAAATAAGAGTCTGTGTTTTTTCAGACCAGATATCAAAGAAATCAATTATTCTCCAGGTGCACATACCTCGATGGCTGAGGGGAATGTCAAATACAGTAAAAAGAAATATATTAACAAACACATGTCGAGTCTTGGAATGCCATTTCTAGTCAATAAGATGAAGGAGAGGTTCAAGCGGACTCATAAGATGCGAGCTCAGAGAATGGCCACACACTATACTACGAGCACGAGAAAGATCCGAAACCTCTATAATGGACAGACTAAGAAAAGTCGTAAGATGAAATGTAGTAAGGCGGGTTATTGCATGTATAAGAGTAAGAGAAAAAATAGCAACCGTAAGTAGATGGGTGTTAAAGCAACACTAAAGAGGCGATATAAAGCAAAATCTGGTACTAGGAGGCAATCTCGTTCTAGTGTCGGCTTTATCATACTGAGACACGTCAACTCAAGAGAGACCAATTTATACTGGCAAGAAGCCTATGAATGTATTCGTAAATATTATCCAGAAAACCGAATTGTCATTATTGATGATAATAGTAACCCGGATTATGTGACAGAACAAGAAATGTATAAAACGAAGGTCGTCCATTCTGAGTTTCCCGGTAGAGGTGAGCTTCTGCCATATTATTATTACGCCAGGAATAAGTGGTTTGACACTGCGGTTATTTTGCACGATTCCGTCTTTGTAAACAAATATATTGATTTGACTGTTGATAAATACAAGATTCTATGGGAATTTGAACACAAGTGGGATAAGCCGCGAAACGAAGTGCGCCTGATAAGTGCTCTGAAAAACAACGAAGAATTGCTGGAGTTTCACGCGAATAAGGATCTGTGGAAGGGCTGCTTCGGTGCAATGAGCATTATTGAATACAAATACATTAAAATGATAGATGACAAGCATGATTTGTCAAGGCTGATTCCTTTGATAACCAAGCGTCTCAATCGGATGACCTTTGAGCGCGTATTTGCCTGCCTTGTACAGGCATATCATAAGAAGACTACCTTGTTAGGCAATATTCATAAGTACACTAAATGGGGCTACACGTTTTATAAATACCTCCAAGAACACGATAAATGTTACATGAAGATGCCACTAATTAAGGTCTGGACTGGAAGATGATAATATTACCCTACTGCAATATAAATTCTTTTACTATAGTAAATGGTAAAAGAAGATATACGGGTAGCAATTTGCTTTTGGGGCCTAACCCGCTCGTTACAATATACTTTACCATCTATTAAAAAATTCATATTCAAACCACTCAATGATGCGAATATTGAATATGATATTTTCCTTCACACATATACATTGAATCACGAGTACTCAAATCCGAGAGCTAAAGAATATAATATTCGCTTGGATAATGATTTATTCAAGCTATTGGAGCCCAAGGAGTACATACTTGACGACCAGGATGATATTGATAAGAAGATTAATTTGAATAAGTATACTTCTATGGGAAATCCATGGGATTATGATAATTCTCCAATACATACATTACATAATGTTGTACGGGCTCTTTGGTCTCTAAAGCAAGTGACCACCCTTTGGTTGAAAAATAAGGCACTGTACACACATGTTATGTATTGTCGCCCTGATGTAACTTACATCATGCCATTTAATGTAAAGTGGTTAAGTGACACGAACGACGTATATACACCAGATTTTGCGAATGTGCATAAGTTCAAAGAAGTTAATAAACGAGAAGACAGTGATGTAGGTGTAAATGATCGTTTTGGATTTGGCAGACCAGATCAAATGGAGGTCTATGGCAACCGGTTTGACGAAGCGCTTAGTTATTCTAAGAAACATAAGTTGCATTCAGAGACATTCTTGGAGGATGTGTTAAAGAAACATCACATCGGCATAAAGTATATTAAGTTCGGATTTATACGAACAAGGGCGAATGGCGACATGGATTCATCTTCTAGTGACATTCCTCAGTTAGTCAAAAAGAAGTGGTATACTCGTAAGCGGGCAAGAGATACACAAGCTATATACACAAGAAAAGCTAATAGACTTAGTATTGTAAAGTCATGATTTTTTATATATATCTGAAGTAGAATGCCTAGAAGACACCGAAGAAATTATGTTGGTGGAGCAATGCCATTGTCCTACCTAGATAAGAGCTATACTGAACCTTCTGCGTCTGCTGGAGTTGACAGAAATATTTCTGAAGTCGGCCTTGCGCGGCCAGTACTGAATCACACTGGCGGATCAAGGAAAAAGCGAACACGTCATACAAGGAAACGTGTGCGTAAAATGACATACAAGCACCGAAAGGTTGGTGGATTTGTACCTAGTGTTATGGGTGGATTCATACAGAATGCTAAGATGCTAATACCTGCAGCTGGTATTAATGGATATCGTATGTGGAAGAACTATAATAAGACTAAAAAGAATAGGTATTAAGGAAAGGGGGCTGTGAATTTTACGCGTGATTTCGCCTAAAGACATAAAGCGTCCGACAAGAAGAAGGGTATGTCTGTACAACTGAAGGCAACACCTAATGCCAATGGCAATTTAGTAGAAGTTAAAACGGTTCAAGCTGCAGCCGTGCGCACGCTTGTAGAGGCTTTGAAAGAAATTCTTACGGAGGCAAACCTGGAGTTCGATTCCCAGGGTATTAAGATTGTGGCGGTAGATGAGACGCATACTGTTCTTGTATATCTACGGCTTCATGCAGATCGCTTTGAAAATTTCTACTGCCCGGTGAAACATG
>Ga0209444_10001685_pt1 | contig 12158 bp, 9 predicted proteins | sample LauGreFaBDMM15DN_2_FD_188215 | JGI IMG/M metagenome (GOLD analysis project Ga0209444, IMG submission 188215) | Freshwater lake microbial communities from Lake Michigan, USA - Fa13.BD.MM15.DN (SPAdes) (version 2) | ecosystem: Environmental > Aquatic > Freshwater > Lake | place: Lake Michigan, USA...
TTGGCCGCGAGCTTCGCCTTAGCCTTAGGGGCGGGCACGGGCTTTTTGGCGGACTTCTTGGAATCGTTTTTCTTAGACATCGGAAAGGAGGGTTAGAGTTGCGGGTACTTGGAAAGGAGCGCTTCGCGGCACCGTGGAGATACCATACCAAATCTGCCGGCTTCCACAAGAGCGGGAACCCACCGCCAAGAGCGGGGGCAGCGGACGCCTTCGGCTTTGTCGACGGCGAAGGCCAAGGTGGCTCCAGCCTGCGGCATGAGCTGTACCGAGGAGACAATCCAGAGCTCGGTCAGAAGAGCCTGCTGGGCAACCAATAGGGTAAAGTCAGCATCCGCCGCGTCACCCGTCACGACGACCGAGGCTTCGAGGGACTGGCCGATCTTCTTGTCCTGCCGTAGGCGCTCCATGGGCACATTAACCTGGGCGGCCAAGGCCTGGATGCGGGCGACGGCGGCATGGGCGGCCAAGCCAGAGGCATCCTCCCAACGGGCGTCGATCGCGGGCCAATCCTGCAAGTGGACGCTGGACGCATCCGTATACTCGGACTTGGCGTTGAGGTGCGACCAGGCTTCGTCCGCGGTGAACGGCACGAAGGGAGCGATGAGCTTCAAATAGGAGCGGAGGACGATGTCGATCGCGGTCTGAGTCGAGCGGCGCATCGGGTCGTCGGTCGCGGTGGTATAGAGGCGATCCTTGACCACGTTATGGTAAGTGGCGGAGAGCGTCCCGGTCGTGAAGCCGGCGAGAGCGGACGCGGCGCGGTGGAATTCATTACGCTCGCAGGCGTCGGTGACTTCGCGGACGAGCTTGGCGGTCTCGACGAGTAGCCAGCGGTCGATGGCGGTCATCTTCTCCACCGGCACGGCGTGCTGGGCGGCGTCAAAGTCGAAGAGATTGCCGAGCTGGTAGCGCAGCGAATTACGCATACTGCGATACTGGTTTGAAATCGTCTCGAAAATCGCGTCGGAGAGTGGGATGTCACTCTGGTAGTTCTCCGAAGCGACCCAGAGGCGCACGATGTCAGCGCCATACTTCTTCACGGTATCGTCGGCGGTCTGCGGCTTGCCGTCGGACTTCGAGATCTTCTGGCGCTTCTCGTTCACCACGAAGCCGTGGGTGAGGACGGCGCGATAGGGCGCCGAACCCTTGACGGCGATAGCGGTCCAGAGCGAGGACTGGAACCAGCCACGATGCTGGTCGGAACCTTCGAGATACAGGTCGGCGGGCCAATGCAGGTCCTTGTGCTTGGCGCAGACGGCGAGGTGGCTCGAGCCGGAGTCGATCCACACATCGAGCGTGTCGGTGCCCTTGCGCAGATCCTTCGGCCAAGCGGCGGGAACCGGCGCACCGGCGAGAATCTCCTCGACGGAAGTGGCCCACCACCAATCGCCACCGCGGGTCGCGATCTGCTGGGCGATGTGACGCACGACGGCACCATCGAGATAGGTTTCACCCTTGGACGGCGAATAGAAAGCCGGGATTGGCACACCCCAGGCACGCTGACGCGAGATGCACCAATCCGGACGGCCTTCGAGCGCGGCGCGGATACGGTTTTCGCCGGAGGCGGGAATCCACTTCACTTCGCCGACGGCGGCGAGGGCCTTCTGGCGCAAGTCGCCGCGATCGAGGCCGACGAACCACTGGTCGAGCGCACGGAAGACGACGGGCGTCTTGGAGCGCCAACAATGCGGATAGGAGTGCTCGAAGCTCTGCGCCTTGAGCAACGCGCCCTTGGACTTAAGCAACTCGAGCACAGCGATGTTCGCGGGGTTCTTGCCGTCGGTCTCGAGGACGGTGATGCCCACGAGCGCGGCCGGGACCTTGCCGTCGTCGGCATAGGTGCCGTCGTCGCGCACCGGACAATAGGGCTCCAGGCCATACTTATTACCGGTCTGATAGTCTTCGAGGCCGTGGCCAGGTGCGGTGTGCACGCAGCCCGTGCCGGCGTCCGTCGTGACGTAGTCGGCGAGCACGATGGGGGAAGCGCGGTCGATGAAAGGATGCTGCGGCTGCAGGCCTTCGAGCGCGTGGCCCTTGACCTTGAAACCATCGGTAGCGCCTTCGAGCGCGCACGCGGTGACGAACGCTTCGCGCAGCGCGGTGGCCACGAGGAACGAACGCTCGCCGTGGCGGACCTCGACGTATTCGAGCTCGGGATGCACGGCGATCGCGAGGTTCGCTGGCAACGTCCACGGCGTGGTGGTCCAGATGACGACGGAAAGCGGGTGCGCTGGCGCGAGCTGCTTGGCGGCAGGATTAGGCACGGGGAACGCCACCCAGACGGAGTGCGAGCGCTTGTCCTTGTATTCGATTTCGGCTTCCGCGAGGGCGGTCTGACAAGGGATGGACCAGTAGACCGGCTTCTTCGAACGGTAGACGAGGCCCTGCTCGACGAAGCAGGCGAAGCCGGCAAGGATCTCGGCTTCGTAAGCCGGATCCATCGTGCGGTATTCGGACGACCAATCGGCAAGGATGCCAAGGCGCTTGAACTGGCCCCGCTGTTTCTCGATGAAGGCGGCGGAGAACTCCGCGCAGGCCTTGCGGACGCCGAGGGCGTCGAGCGACTGCTTCTTGGCCTGTAGTTCCTTCATCACCTTGTGCTCGATCGGCAGACCATGGCAGTCCCAGCCGGGGACGTAAGGCGTCCGGAACCCGCGCATGGACTTATACCGGAGGATGGAGTCCTTGAGCAGCTTGTTGAGGGCGGTGCCGATGTGCACGTCGCCGTTGGTGAACGGCGGTCCGTCATGGAGCACGAAGGCTGGCTTACCGGCGGCGCGGGCCTGAATCTGGCCATAGAGACCGTTGCGCTCCCAATGGGCAATGCGGACGGGTTCGCGTTCGGCTAGGCCGGCCCGCATGGGGAAGTCGGTCACCGGCAGGTTGAGGGTATCCTTGAGCTCTTCGGCCATTTTTGACGTGATAAAGTGAATCGGCGAAGGGCTTACGCACCCCTCGGGGCGGGCAGGGTGAACGGGTAAGCCTGCGAGGCAAGGGCGGAGATGGGGTCCCAGCCCCCTTCCGGGCGAGGCGGGATTGACAGGGCGGACGGGAAACGCACCAATGCAGCCCCATGGATAACATGAAGCCCAAGCTCATCACCAAGCAGGCAGTCGTCATCGACCTCGTCCTGACGGTGGTCTTCTTCGTCTGGATCACCTCGATCCTCAAGAAGCACGTGCCTTGGGCCGAAGCCGGCCAGACCGCCGTCCTCCTGGGTGCCGCCTATTGTGGTCTCTGCCTCGCCGGCGTGTTCTGGATGGCCCTCAACCTCTTCCGCGTGACCCTGGCCGACCAGATGCTCCAGAAGACGGTCGACGGCAAGCAGTCGAACTAAGCCGCCCTGCCCGCCTACTTGGCGGCCGGGACGACCAAATTCATCGCGGCTTCGACTTCCCGACGGAGTTCGTCGGCCAGTTTCCGTTCCTGCTGATACTCCGCCCACAAGGCTGCGAGCTCTTCTGGCTTGGCCTCGGGAAACCGCTCCAGCCAGGCTCCGAAAGTGCGCCATGCATTATGGAAGACGGGATTCTGCCGCAGGATCTCGCGACGCAGTCCCGCGAGCCGAGATTTTATGACGGCCTGCACCGCCGGCAAGTTGCGATACTTCGGTAAGTCTTTGCCGGAAATGAGTTCGTCGCCCAGGCCGACGTCGAAGACGAAGCGCGAGATATCGTCGAGCGACTCCGCCGACTCGAACAGACCGAGGCTGACGGGGGCCCGGGAGAGGAGCAGCTCCGCACGATGGACGAGCCACCATTCATCCGGAGACTTGGCCGCCGTCTCTAAGAACTTAAGGATCGAATCCCCATGCGCGGAGGCGATCAGCGCCTTCGACTGCTCCGCCGACGATCCGAGCGTCGGGCGCAAGGCGCGCCAGAACAGGAAAGCCTCCCGCTCCGGTGCCTTGCCCGCCACGATCTCCGCTATCGTGGAAGGAATCGCCTGCCGCCCTTCGCGATACCAGTGATCGTTCATCGACGGCCGCAGCTGCACGAGCACCTCGCAGGCCAAGGCCTGCCGCGCCCACGGCTCACTTGCGTTCGCCGGCTTTCCGGCAACCAAAGCGACCCGGGCCAGCCAAGCGCAGGCCGCTGCTTCGGCGGCGCGACCGGGGGCCACCCGACCATCACCCAAACGAACGACGACGAGCACCGTGCCGGCAACGACCCTCGTCTCAAGCGGAGCGAAGCCAGGGATATCCGCCACTTCGAGCCGCGCGAGCGGCGGTGGGGGCGGCGGAAGGTTCAGCGCAAATTCGAGATGGCGCTGCAAGGCCGCGCAATGCGCGGCCACGAAGCTGATCTCCGTCAACTTCTCCCCGGCGACTAACGCAATGGGCGTATCGCTCGTGTAGACGTGCGCCGGCACCGGCGGCACGGGCTCGGCCGCGGCCAACCATGCGCAGGCGGCCAGGAGGCTCACCATATCAGACGCCGCCGAAGTGGCCTTCGTCGACCTCCAGCGGTTCGCCGCCGGAAATATGCAGGGGTTCGCCCAGCGGAGACTGGTCGTTCTTCCAGACTTCGACGGTGGCAGGAGCCTCGGGGTCGGGCGAAATCCACTGCCAGCGCCCGATGCCGAGGAAACTCATGGGGACGCCCTTATCCTGACTCAGGCCAGAGCCGGTGCCACGGACGAACGGCTTGTTGCCGATGCCGATCATGAGGTTGACGATGAGCGCGGTGCCCGTGCCGGCGGCGGTCGACTGCGGGGCGGAAGGGGCGGCGGCCTCCTCTTCTTCGATCTCCTCGATGACCTCTACCTCTTCCTCCACTTCCTCTTCGGTCTCCGCAGGAGCGGAGGCCGCCGGAGGGCTTACGCGGGTCTCACTCACCACCGCGCGCATGGCTTCAAGGGATGCTTCGACCTTATCGACGGAATGGGCAGCGGACTTGGCGGCCTTCTTGATTTCGTCGCGAACGGACTTCAGTTCGCCTGCGAGCGTCTGCGCGAACTCGGCCTTCGCCTTGCCGGCGGCTTCGGCGGCCTCGTCGGCATCGGCGACGACGGCACGGACGGTGGTGGCCAACGCATCAACCTTCTCGGTTAACTCGTCGATTGCGTCGGTGGACGGGGACGCGGCGGCTTCTTCCAACTTCTTCTCTAGCGCGGCGAGGGCGGCCTTCAGGGTATTGATCTCGGCGGACGCGCGCTGGGCCACGGCCACAGCAGCAGCCTCGGCGGCTTTCTGTGCGGACGTCTCCACCTCGGCGATGCGGCGGTTCAAGGCTTCGTTGCCGGCGCGGACGTTATCACGCTGGAGATCAATCTCCTCGGCGAGCTTGGCGCGGAGGCGGGCCGCCTCGGCCTGGCGCTCGGACTTGCCCCCGCCGTCCTTCAGCACCGGAATCACCACGATCAGCGAGGCGGCGAGGATGGCGACCATGATCAGGAAGGTGTCCACGCCGTCGCGCTTATCCGGCATCACGACCAGGATCGCGATCACCGCGATTAGGTCGGCGGCGACCAGGAACCATTTTTCTTTGAGCAGTTTCTCGAGTTCGCGATTCATATTGGGGGTACGGGGTAAGGGGGTGTGATCAGCGCGGGCGCTCGACGAAGCCGACCTTGCGGTTGACCTTAGAGAGCGTGCGGAACGCGGTGGCCTGGGCCTGTTCGGCACCGGACTTGAAAATGCGGTCGAGCTCACCGCGGTCCTTGATGAGTTCGTCGTAGCGCACGCGGACAGGATCGAGCGTCGCGACCACGGCGTCGGCGACGGTCTTCTTGAAGTCGCCGTAGCCCTTACCGACGAACTCGGACTCGAGCGTGGCGACGGAGCGGCCCGTGCAAGCGGACATGATGGAAAGCAGGTTGGTGACGCCGGGCTTATCGGGGCCGGCATGGATATCGGCAGAAGAGTCAGTCACGGCCGACATGATCTTCTTCCGCACGTCCTCGGGAGGGTCGGTGATGAAGACCGTCGCGGAGTGATTCGGATCGGATTTCGACATCTTCGCGGTCGGATCCTGCAGCGACATGATGCGCGAGCCGACCTTGGAGATGAAGGGCTCGGGCACCTTGAAGGTATCGGAGTAACGGCTGTTGAACTTCTCCGCGAGGTCGCGGGCGAGTTCGAGATGCTGCTTCTGGTCGTCGCCGACTGGCACGAGCGAGGCGTTATAGAGCAGGATGTCCGCCGCCATGAGCACCGGGTAGAAAAGGAGCCCGGCGTCGACCGACTGCTGCTTGCGCGACTTGTCCTTGAACTGGGTCATGCGCTCGAGCTGGCCGAGCGGGCAGAGGCAACCGAGGATCCAGGCGAGCTCGGTGTGGCCGATGACATGCGATTGGACGAAGAGCCGGCTCCGGGCCGGGTCCAGGCCGCAAGCCACATACTGGGCCAGACAGGAATAGGTGTTCTCGCGCAGCTGGGCCGGGACATACGGGACCGTGATAGCGTGCTGGTCGACGATGCCGAAATAGCATTCGTTGTCGTCCTGCATCCGTCCCCAGTTGAGCACGGCTCCGAGGTAATTGCCGAGGTGGAGGCGGCCGGTCGGCTGGGCGCAGGTCAGCACCACGGGCTTGGAGGGCTTTTTTTCGCTAGTTTCGCTCATTCCGGTTCCCCCAGCGTGGCAAGGGGGCCGTCCCGCATCAAGCGGATTGGAGGCTCGGTGACGCTTGAAATGCGGAAAGCGTCCGCCTAGAAAGCCCTTCGCCTAATTCGTCCCCGCCATGCTGCTCGCCCAATCTACCCCTGTCACACCCCCTGTCCCGGCCGCCTTACCCGTGGACCACTTCATCATCGGCGACCTTAGCAAGGTCATCGCCAAGGCCCCTGACGACTGGAGCAAGATCATCATCCACGCCATCGGCTTCATCGCGGTCGCTTATCTCATCGGCTGGGTAGCCGACAAACTCATGCGCTGGGTCTCGACGAAGTTCGGCAGCAGCCCGATCGCCGAAGCCACCGTCGCCGCCCTGGGGAAGTCACTCCCCTACATCCTGCCCGCCTACACCCTTCTTTTCCTCATCAAGGACCTCAAGGATGCCCTCGCCTACATTGGCTGGCTGAATTTCGCCGTCACGAGCGGGACCTTCCTCTGCTCCCTGGCGCACACAGCCTCGATCTTCTACCTCGTCGCGATCCCAATCGCCTGGGCCCAGAAAATCGCCGACCAGTCTGATAACAAGTTGGACGATATCCTCGTCCCGATGTTCTCCACGGTCGTCCGCATCACGGTCATCCTCGTCGGCACCTTCAAGGCCATCTCGATCATCGACCCGAAGTCCTCGGACGCGATTCTCGGCCTGCTAGCCGGCGCCGTCGTCGGCCTGGCCTTCGCCTCGCAAGACACGATCAAGAACGTCTTCGGTGCGGTCATGCTCATCGTCGACCAGCCCTTCTCGCTCGGCGACACCATCAACATCGGCAGCCATGAGGGCAAGGTAGAGTCCCTCGGCCTGCGCTCCACGACCATCATCATGCTCGATGGCCAGCGGCTCGCCATCCCCAACGGCGACCTCGCCACGCGCGCCATCGTCAACATCACGCGTCGCGACTTCATCCGCGCGCAGGACCTCGTCCACCTCGAGGCCAATACGCCGGCCGCGAAGGTCCGCGAGGCCGTCGCCATCGTCCAAGAACTGTTGGTCAATCACGAAGGCTTCCAGCCCAGCCACCCGCCCCTCGTGCACGTGACGGAGTTCGCCGACTGGGCCATCAACATCCGCCTGATGTACTGGTATCACCCCGCCGCCCCAGTGAAGCAGCTCGAGTTCAATCAGCTGCTGATCATCCGCATCGCGGAGCGCCTCCAACAGGCGGACATCCGCCTCGCCGTCATGGGCAGCCCGCAATCCCGCTAACTTTTCCGCCATGCCCCTCATTGAAGCCAAGAACCTATCCAAATCCTTCGGTGCCATCCGCGCCGTACATGCCGTCTCCTTCGCCGTCGACCGCGGCGAGGTCGTGGGATTCCTCGGGCCCAACGGCGCCGGTAAATCGACCACGATGAAGATGCTCACGGGTCACCTCCGCGCCGACGAAGGCGCCGCGGTCATCGCGGGCTTCGACGTCGCCGACCAAGCGGTGCAGGCCAAGCAGCATCTGGGCTACTCGCCGGAGGGCGCGCCCGCTTATGGCGAGATGACCGTCCGCGAATTCCTCCGCTTCGCCGCCGACCTCCGTGGCCTGGCCGATCCGGCCGAAAGCGTCCGCAAGACGCTCGAGCTCTGTCGCCTCAACGAAGTCGCCGCGCAGACGATCGACACGCTCTCCAAGGGCTACCGCATGCGCGTGGGCTTCGCCCAAGCAGTCATCCACGACCCTGAGGTGCTCATCCTTGACGAACCGACCGACGGCCTGGATCCTAACCAGAAGTTCGAGGTGCGCCGCATCCTGAAGGAGATGGCCGCCCGTAAGGCCGTCATTGTCTCGACCCACATCCTCGAGGAAGTCGGCGAGCTCTGCACCCGCGTCATCGTGATCGCGAAGGGCGAAGTCCGCTGCGACGAGTCCCGCGACAAGTTCCTGGCGCGTGGCTCCGACCTCAACGCCGTCTTCCGCCAACTCACCGCCTAATCTTATCGTCATGTCCTCTTCTGAAAAATCTCCCTCGCCCGGACTTAAGCCTTTCACGGCGATGGTCCGCCGTGAGTTCGCCGGCTACTTCCGCACGCCGCTGGCGTACGTCTTCCTCGCTGTGTTCAACGCGTTCGCCGTGTCCCTGGCGTTCTTCGTCGGCGGGCTCTACGAATCCGGTATCGCCAGCCTAGACCGTTTCTTCCTTTACCACCCATGGCTCTGGGCGTTCCTCGCCCCCGCTGCCGGCGCTCGCCTCTGGGCCGAAGAACGCCGCCAAGGCACCATCGAGCTGCTCCTGACCTGGCCCATCACGGTGTGGCAGGCCGCGCTCGGTAAGTTCCTCGCCGCTTGGCTCTTCCTGGCGTGCGCACTATTGATGACGGTTCCTGTCGCCCTCACGGTCGGTTGGCTCGGCGACCCTGACTGGGGCGTGATTATCGCGGGCTACACGGGATCCCTCCTCTGCGCCGGCGCCTGCCTCGGCATCGCCGCTATCGCCTCCGCCCTCACCCGCAGCCAGGTCATCGCCTTCGTGACTGGCTTCCTCGCCTGCTTCCTCCTCGTGCTCGTCGGCTACGGCGTGTTCGACGAACTCCTCGCCGGCCTCCTCGGCTCCGCCGGCGTCGACGAGATCCGTCGTCTCGGCCTCTGGCGTAATCTTGAACCGTTCACGCTCGGCCTCGTCGACGTGCGCCCCATCGCCTACTTTCTCTCCGTCGCCTTCGCCGGCCTCGGGTTGAGCACCATCATCGTCGAACGCCGCTAACCGGAAACCCCAGCCATGAACCGCTCCCAAGCCCTGCTCGCCACCTTCGCCGTCCTCGCGGCGGCGTTCTTCGTCAACCTGATCTCCGGCGCCGTCCCCGCCCGCGTCGATCTCACCGCCGACCGCACCTTCACGCTCTCACCGGGCTCGAAGCGCATCGTCACCAAGCTCGATGACCCGGTGACGCTCGAATTCTTCGTCAGCCGCTCCGACGTGAAGCTGCGCCCATACCTCGAAAGCTACTCGCGCCGCATCGAGACGCTCCTCCGCGAATACGTCGCAGCCTCAGGCGGCAAGGTGAAGCTGATTGTCACCGACCCGCGCCCAGACACAAAGGAAGAACAACGCGCTCAGCGTCACGGCATCGCCCCGATGCGCGCCGCGCAAGGCAGCGCTTACCTCGGCCTGACCGCCCAGCAGGCCGACACGGTGAAGGCTGTGCCGATGCTCGATCCCTCGCGCGAGCGCTTCCTGGAGTTCGATCTATCCAAGCTGATCGCCTCGGCCTCGCGGCTCGACCGCCCGAAACTCGCCTTCATTAGTTCGCTCCCGATCAGCAACCAGATCCCGCAGGGCGGAGAACAGCAGGCCGGACCGGCCGACTTACTCCTCGCCGAACTCAGCCAGACTTATGAGGTGATCACGCTCAACACCACCGCCAGCGAACTGCCGAAGGACGTCGTCGTCGTGGCGCTCGTCCACGCGCACCACATCGACGAACAGCTCGCCTACGCGATCGACCAGTTCCTGCTCAAGGGCGGACCGGTCTTCGCGGCCGTCGACCCGCTCTCGCGCATCCAAAAGTTCTCGCAAGGCAACATGCCCTTCATGATGGCGCCGATGGCCCTCACGGCCGCCAGCGACCCCGCCCTGCTCCGTGCTTGGGGTGTCAACGTCGACCTCGACGCCGTCACGGGCGACTCCGCCAGCTCGGTCTCCATTCGCAGCTCCCGCGGCGATGCCGTGCAATACCAACCGGCCTTCGCCGCCGGCAACGCTGCGTTCTCGAAGGAATCGCCGCTCACGTCGGACCTGCGCGAACTCGCCTTCATGGAAGCCGGCTCGATTGGCCTAATCTCCGGAGCCGAAGCCCGCCTGAAGTTCGAACCGCTTGTCACGATGAGCGGACCTGGAGTGGGCGTCGTCGACGTCGGCTCCGCCAACGCCGGGCCGTTCGAGAAAGTCGCCGTGGCCTTCAAGCCAGACGGCAAATCCCGCGTGGTCGTGGCTTCCGTCTTCGGCGAATTCGTTTCCGCCTTCCCCAAGGGCGCACCGGCCCCGGGCAAGCCCGAGCCCACGCCGCCCGGCCAGCCGCCGAAACCCGCCGCTAAGCCCCTCCCTGGGCCGCACCTAGCGAAGAGCGCTAAGCCCGCCCGCTTGTTCGTGGTCGCGGACTCCGACTTCATGATGGACCCGTTCACGGTACGCCAGCGTCAGGTCGGCGGTCAGGCTGCAATGGAACCGATCAATGATAATCTCGGCTTCGTCGTCAGCGTGCTCGAAACCCTCGGCGGCAGCGATGAACTCGTCAGCCTCCGCTCCAAGGGCACCTCGCTGCGCCCCTTCAAGAAGGTGCAGGAACTCGAACGCGTCGCCCAGCTCCGCTACCAAGCAAAGCTTGATGAGATCGAACGCCGCCTCGAGGAGGCCAATATGAAAATCACCGAGCTGTCCAAGCAGGCCGGCGGAGTCACCGCTAAGGGCATCGTCATCACGCCCGAGATGCAGCGCGAGATCGAGAAGTTCCAGACGGTAGCTGATCAGCTTTCCGAGGAACGCCGCGTCATCCGCCGCGGTCTCAGCGAAGACGTCAATTCCCTCGGCCGGCGCCTGCAGGTGCTGAACCTACTCGCCGGCCCGGCGCTAGCTCTGCTCTTCGGCCTGCTCTACACCCTGGCTCGTCGCCGCAAACTTTCGTAATCCGCCATGCGCAACAAGAACCTGCTCATCGTCACCCTCGTCCTCGGGCTCATCGCCTTCGCGGCCGTCCGTCTCACCCGCGAAGCGCCCAAGACCGAAGCCGACAAGAGGCCGCTCGTCGAAGCCGCCCTACTCGACGGCGCAAAGTCGCTCACGATTAAGGCCAACAACAAGAGCGTGACGGTCGAGAAGTCCGCCGACGGCTGGACGGTGAAGGAGAAGCTCTCCCTCCCGGCCGACGTCGAGAACCGCTTGCTGCCACTCATCCGCGGCCTGCAGAAGGCGAATAACTTCGGTCAGCTCACCGCGAATCCGAAGCGCCTCGAGAAACTCGGCCTCACCGACTCCTCGCTGACGCTGGTCGGCCCTGACGGCAAACCAACGACGATTCAGTTTGGCAAGCCGACGGAAGACGGCCTGGGCGCTAGCGCCCGCCTCGCCGGGCAGGAATTCGCGATCCGCACCGACTTCTCAGCCTACCTCGAAGGCGACCCGCTCTCCTGGGTCGACCTGACGCTGTTCTCCGCCAAGCCCGCTGAGATCAAGTCCGTCGGCTTTGAATGGAAGGACGGTAAGGCTGCCTTCTCCCGCAAAGAACTCGGCGCCCTCTTTGAAGGCAAGGAAGGTCCCGCCGTGGAGGACATCGTCATGACGCTGGCCACCGTTCGCGCCGCCGATGCCGTTGCCCTCGACGACAAAGATGCGGCCAAGGCCGTCCGCTCGGCCGTGGTGAAACTCACCCTCTTCGATGGCACCGTCGCCACGCTGACGTTCGCGAAGCTCGCGGGCACGGCGCCCAACGACCCGGGCAAGACCTTCGTGCGCGTCGAACATTCCGACCCCAAGCACAAAGCCAACGCGACCGCCAAGCTGGCCGCCTTCGTCGCCGCGCCCTGGCTCGCCGAGCAGGTCCCGGGGTCGCTGGCCGACTTCAAGAAA
>Ga0209444_10001686_pt1 | contig 12155 bp, 7 predicted proteins | sample LauGreFaBDMM15DN_2_FD_188215 | JGI IMG/M metagenome (GOLD analysis project Ga0209444, IMG submission 188215) | Freshwater lake microbial communities from Lake Michigan, USA - Fa13.BD.MM15.DN (SPAdes) (version 2) | ecosystem: Environmental > Aquatic > Freshwater > Lake | place: Lake Michigan, USA...
CAGATGAAAACCGGACGAGATGTTGTCATAGCTGCACTGCTTGGAGCGGAGGAGTTTGGTTTCGCAACTGCACCTCTGGTTGTGTCAGGGTGCATCCTCATGAGGGTCTGTCACTTAGATACTTGTCCGGTTGGAGTAGCAACTCAGAACCCAGTGTTAAGGGAGCGCTTTACTGGCAAGCCTGAGTTTGTAGTTAACTTCTTTGAGTTTCTTGCTGAAGAAATCCGCGAAATATTGGCCAGCCTTGGCTTTAGATCTATCGAAGAAGCAGTTGGGCACACTGAGCTGCTTGATGTAGACCGTGCAATCTCACACTGGAAGGCCGATGGCCTTGACTTATCGCCGATCCTCAAAGGCGCTGGCCTTGGTGACTCTGCTCCGCGATCTAAGAAGGTGGATCAAGATCACAAACTCGAAAAGCACTTTGATCACAAGCTAATTGCAAAAGCGTCCGTGGCCCTAGGTCAATCCAAGCCAGTGCTGATTGAAGAGAGTATTCGCAACACCGAGCAGGCTGCTGGAACGTTGTTGGGTCATCACGTTACTGCTTCGTTCGGTGAAAGCGGTTTACCGGAGTCAACTATTCATGTCCGACTTCGAGGCACCGCGGGACAGTCCTTTGGCGCATTTATCCCGAGTGGAATCAAGCTCGAGCTTATTGGCGATGCGAACGACTATGTTGGCAAGGGTCTAAGCGGCGGCATGATTGTTATTAGGCCAGATGAGAACGCAAGCTTTCCCTCCAACGAGAACATAATTGCAGGTAACGTAATTGGTTACGGGGCGACATCTGGCCAGCTTTTCCTTTCGGGAGTTGTAGGCGAGCGGTTTATGGTTCGAAACTCCGGTGCTACTGCCGTAGTTGAAGGCGCGGGAGATCATGCTCTTGAATACATGACCGGAGGACGGGTAGTAATTCTGGGATCTGTTGGACGAAACCTAGGTGCTGGAATGAGTGGCGGTTACGCATATGTTTACAAACTACGGGATTCAAGTGTGAATGCGGAGGCACTCAGCGGAGATGAGCTCAGGCTTCTTAGGCCCTCTAAAGAGCAGGCAGTTGAACTTAGAGAGCTGATTGCACTTCACCAGACCGAGACTAAATCAAGAATTGCCGGCTGGATACTTGAGAACTTCGGTTCCGAGCTGGAGAATTTCAGTGTCGTGATGCCTACTGATTACGCAAGCGTTAGGGAAATTCTCGCAGACGCAGAGGAAACCGGAATGGACCCGGACGGCAAGGAAGTTTGGGAAAAGATACTGGAGGCTACCAATGGCTGATCCAAGAGGCTTTCTTAAGGTTCCGGACCGAGAGGTAGCTATGCGCCGCCCGGTTGAGGTGCGAATTATGGACTGGAAGGAAGTCTACGAACGACGTCAGTCCGGTGTTGTTAAGGCTCAGGCTGGAAGGTGCATGGATTGCGGAGTGCCATTTTGCCACCAGGGTTGCCCGCTTGGAAACTTGATCCCGGAATGGAACGACGCGGTTTGGCGTGCCGATGGGGCTTCGGCAATTGAAAGGTTGCACTCAACAAATAATTTTCCAGAATTTACGGGTCGACTCTGCCCGGCACCATGCGAGTCAAGCTGTGTTCTAGCGATTAACCAACCGGCCGTCACGATCAAGGAAATTGAAGTGTCAATAATTGATGACGCATTCGATAACGGTTTCGTCTCGGCTCATCCACCCGAGCGGCTTACTGGAAAAACAGTTGCTGTCGTGGGTTCTGGTCCGGCTGGCTTAGCGGCCGCGCAACAACTTGCAAGAGCTGGACATACTGTTGCCGTCTTTGAAAGAGATGATCGAATTGGCGGTTTACTGCGCTATGGAATTCCTGATTTCAAGATGGAAAAGCGTCACATTGACCGCAGACTCGCTCAGCTTGAAGCCGAAGGTGTGCGCTTTAGAACTGGGGTTGAAATTGGTAAGCAAATTAGCTGGGAGGATCTCCTAAGACGATACGACGCTGTCTTGGTTGCAACCGGCGCATCGGTGCCCAGAGACTTGACTGTTTCAGGAAGAGAACTCGGTGGAGTTCATTTCGCGATGCCGTATCTAGCTCAGGCTAATCGCGCCGTTGCAGGGTTGAGCTTAAGCGATCAGATCTCTGCTGCAGGAAAACATGTGGTTATTCTAGGCGGAGGGGACACTGGAGCGGATTGTCTGGGAACCGCCACCAGGCAGGGAGCAAAGTCTGTTACAACAATTGCGATTGGTGTAAAGCCACCAGAGACTAGATCTTCAAAACAGCCGTGGCCTACGTTTCCGAATCTTTACGAAGTATCAAGCGCACATGAGGAGTTTGGCGACAGAAAATTCATGTCTTCAACAATTGAATTTGTGGGGGAGTCAGGAAGCGTAAAGGGAATTCGCGTTGCTGATACCCAGATTGTTGACGGTAAACGTGTCCCGACCCCTGGTACAGAGCGCACCATAGAAGCAGATTTGGTCCTTCTGGCCCTTGGATTTGTTGGTCCGGAAACAGCTGGTCCCGCCGAGGAGTTGAATCTAGGTTTAGAATCAAATAGTACCTTCGCGAGAGCGGATGATTTCTCAACCGATGTTCCAGGGCTTTTTGTAGCCGGGGACGCTGGAAGAGGACAGTCCTTGATTGTTTGGGCGATAGCTGAGGGTCGCGCGGTTGCCGCCACCATCGATAGATTCTTAGAAGGAACCACAGATTTGCCCTCACCGGTGCGGGCCTCAGACCAACCATTATCTGTTTACAGCTAACCGCTCCATAACAAGAAGAGGTATCAAATGAGAAGGGCAAAAATCGTTGCAACCCTAGGGCCTGCTAGCTCTAGCTACGATCAACTTCGAGCAATCATCGAAGCTGGTGTTGATGTTGCAAGGATGAACCTCAGCCACGGTAGCTACGATGTCCACGAGCAGATCTATCGCGATGTTCGAAAGGCTGCTAGTGATCTAGATAAGCCAGTAGGAGTTTTTGTGGACCTGCAAGGTCCGAAGATTCGTCTAACCAAGTTCAAAGATGGGCCGGTAAAGCTTGAAAAGGGCGCCACCTTCAAGATCACGACCGATGAGATCGAAGGTGATGTCAACATCTGTGGAACGACATTCAAGGGTCTTACAGGTGATGTCAAAGTTGGCGATTTTCTGCTGATTGACGATGGCAAAGTTAAACTTCGAGCTGTAGCAGTTTCCGACACCACTGTTACTACCGAGGTTGAGATTCCCGGTCTAGTTTCGAACAATAAGGGAATAAATCTCCCTGGAGTAGCAGTGAATGTTCCGGCTCTTTCAGAAAAGGATGAGGCGGATTTGCGTTGGGCCCTAAAGCTGGGTGTGGACATGGTGGCGCTTTCGTTTGTGAGAAATGCTTCTGACATCGAGCGAGTTCACGAGATTATGCGCGAAGAGGGTCGCAAGGTCCCCGTAATCGCAAAGATTGAGAAACCCCAAGCGGTTGAGAATCTAGAGGAGATTATTGACGCGTTCGACGCAATCATGGTTGCCCGTGGTGACCTTGGTGTCGAGCTTCCTCTTGAGCAAGTTCCACTGGTTCAAAAACGTGCTGTTGAGCTTGCACGCCGCTGGGCTAAGCCAGTAATAGTTGCTACCCAGATGCTTGAATCCATGATCTCATCGAGTATTCCAACACGTGCGGAAACTAGCGATGTCGCGAACGCAGTTTTGGATGGTGCCGATGCTCTTATGCTTTCGGGCGAAACTAGTGTTGGATCATTCCCGGTTGAAACAGTGTCGACAATGGCAAAGATCATCCAGTCAACTGAGGAAAACGGGCTCTCAAGGATTCCAGACCTTGGAACTAGACCTCACACTCAGGGTGGAGCGGTTTCGTTTGCAGCTATGGAAATTGCGGAGCTACTTGGATCCAAATTTGTCTGCGTATTCACTGAAGGGGGAGATTCACTTCGAAGGATCTCGCGATTAAGGTCGGCCGTCCCTGTTCTTTCCTTCACACCGAATGTTCAAACGGCTCGCGAGCTATCACTGGTTTGGGGATCAAAGACCTACATTGTTCCAAAAGTGACACACACAGACTCTATGTTCGAACAAGTAGATATTTCAGTTCTAGAGCAGGGAATGTGCAAGGTGGGCGATGAGGTAGTTGTTGTCGCTGGAACCCCACCTGGGGTATCGGGCTCCACAAACACACTTCGAGTTCACAAGGTTGGAACTGGGGCCGAGAGCTAGGCTTTCGTGGTGCCGGAAGTGGGATTCGAACCCACACGTCCTTTCGAACAAAGCATTTTGAGTGCTCCGCGTCTGCCGTTCCGCCATTCCGGCAGTACCACGTGTTCAACTCTAACCGATTTGTTTTGGCCCCATTGCCCCAAAGTGCCATAAAGTAAGCGACATGGAACAGAACTCTAAGCGACGAATAGTTGTTGCCGAGGACGAGTCGCTGATTCGAATGGACATCGTCGAAACCTTGAGAGACCAAGGTTTCGATGTGGTTGGAGAAGCTGGAGATGGTCTAAAGGCAATCGACCTTGCCAAAGAACTCAAGCCCGATCTAATGGTGATGGACATCAAGATGCCAGATTTGGATGGTCTTTCGGCTGCCGAGCAAATTGCCCAACTCCGAATTCCAGTGGTGTTTCTAACAGCTTTCAACCAGCAAGAGCTAGTCACGCGTGCTTCCGAAGTGGGAGCCATGGCTTTTCTGGTCAAACCATTCTCCCCGGAAGATCTACTTCCGGCAATTGAGGTTGCACTATCTCGTCATCAGCAACTTACCCAGTTGGAATCAGAAGTATCTGATCTGACCGAAAGGCTCGAAACGAGAAAGCTTGTTGAAAGGGCCAAAGGTGTCCTTGGGGTTCAAATGGGACTTTCGGAGCCAGATGCCTTCAGGTGGATACAAAAAGCTGCCATGGACCGCCGAATTGGAATGGTTGATGTGGCAAAGACTATTCTTGATCAGCTGGAGAAGTAGCTTTTCTTATCAGGTTAGTTATGCGCACTGTGGAGAGTCTTTCTCCAGCTTCGTTTGTTACCGCGATCTCGTGAACAGTAAGAGTTTTTCCAAGGGAAAGCGCAGTGGCGGTTCCTGTTACTAGACCCTTGGTAGCTGACTTTGTGTGTGACGCAGAAATTTCAATTCCAACCGCGTGGCCGTTTGGGTGCGCCCAGACGTTAGCGGCGAACGAACCTAGGGTTTCACCAAGTACAAGATAGGCGCCACCGTGAAGCAAACCAATTGGTTGGGTGTTTCCCTCGACAGGCATCGTGGCCACCGCCCGCTCTGCACTTAGCTCAAGTATTTGAATTCCCATTTTTTCGGCAAGCGCACCAACGCCTCTTTGTGCTGCAACTTGCTTTGCTACGTCGCTAAGAATTGGGTCCGGGCCTGACATGCAACTTCCCTCTCATTGGTTTCACCTACAAGCAAAGTAGGCTTGCAATCATGAATCCTAAGCCTACCTTGATGCTTATTGATGGGCATTCTTTGGCTTTCCGAGCGTTCTATGCGCTCAATCCATCAAACTTCAAGACGCCAGACGGTCAACACACCAACGCCGTACATGGATTTATTTCTATGTTGCTCAACTTACTCGAGGGGGAGAAGCCAACCCATCTCGCCGTCGCATTTGACATATCTGGACCTTCTTTCCGCGCAACCGAGTATCCAGAGTACAAAGGCAACCGCGGCGAAACGCCAGTGGAGTTTTATGGTCAGACCGAGTTATTAGAAGATGCCATGGAAAGCATGAACATCACAACCCTTACCAAAAAAGACTATGAGGCCGACGACATTCTCGCCTCACTAGCGGACCAGGCCAGCGCCGCTGGATTCAAGGTGCTAGTAGTTTCTGGAGATCGAGACACCTTTCAGCTCATTAGTGATGACACAACAATTCTTTATCCAGTCAAGGGAGTCATGAATCTAGCGAGAATGGACGATGCAGCGGTTATCGAACGTTACGGAATTCACGCAAAGCAGTACCCGGATCTAGCAGCTTTGGTTGGCGAGACTTCAGATAACCTTCCCGGTATTCCAGGTGTCGGTCCAAAAACAGCTGCTAAGTGGCTCCAGCAACATGGTGACCTGAAAACAATTCTTGAAAAGGCTGCAGAAGTGCCTGGAAAAGTCGGTGAGTCACTTAGAGAGCACAGCGAGCTTGCTCTACGAAACCGCAGACTGAATCATCTTGTTCGAGATCTTGACATGGGTGTTGAGTTCGAATCGTTTCGACTTACCGCGGTGGACGAGACGCAGGTTCGCACGGCTTTTTCCAAGATGCACTTCAAGACTCTTACTGAGCGTGTGCTTCGACTGCGAGGTGCAGCCGGTACTCAAGCAAATGGTCTAGGTTCAGCGCCTGCGTCAAAGACTCCTTTACCACCAAAGGAAACCGCCCCTAAACCCGTGTTGAAAAGAATTGAGATACCTCCGTCGAAGGACCTATCCGAGCATGAGCTGGTTAAGTGGCTATCGGGTCAGGATGTGGTTGGTTTGGAAATCGAGGAGACAGATGCTGGTTTACTGTTCGGTTTCGCTTCGTCCATCACAAGAATCTTCCTGTCAGGAAAACACTCTTCGCATCTTGCAAGTTGGCTAATTGATAAATCTAAGTCGAAGGTGCTGTTCGATTACAAGGGGACCAGAAGACTTCTTTTGGAGCACGGTTTAGACATCGATGGAGTTTCCGACGATGCCCTTTTGCTTGCGTACTTACTCAATCCTGTCCGCAGAAACTTCTACGTTGATGACATCGTCGAAGAGTACCTGGGTATCTCTGTAACGAGGTCTGACCCAAACCAGTTGATTCCTGAGCAGCAAATTGACCCTAGCTTGGACGCCTGGTTAGCATTTTCTTTGGCCCCAATCATGGCTTCGGAAGTAGCGTCCCAAAATCAGGAGTCTGTTTACCGACAGATTGAACTACCAAGCTCAAGATCGCTTGCGCTTATGGAGGGTGTTGGTGTTTCTGTTGATAGCAAGCTCTTGCAGGGGTTGTTCGACACCCTAAGTAAAGAGGTCTCCCAGATCGCCGATCAAGCATTCAAGATCATCGGTAAGGAAATCAACCTGGCTTCTCCAAAGCAACTGCAGGTAGTGCTTTTCGAAGACCTCGGCATGAAGGGCACGAAATCCCTAAAGACAGGATTCTCAACTAACGCTGCAGCACTAACGGAGTTGTTTGATCAGACCGGGCATCCTTTTCTTGAGAAACTCCTTGCCCACCGTGACTCAACGAAATTGAAGCAAATGGTTGAGACATTGCTAAAGGCTATAGAAGATGACTCTAAGATTCACACAACCTATGTCCAGACCGGAACCTCGACTGGTCGTCTAAGTTCCGAGAACCCAAACCTGCAGAATATTCCGATTCGAAACCCCCGCGGAGCACAGATTCGTGATGCCTTCATTGCGTCAAAGGGCTTTGAGTCAATAATGACCGCCGACTATTCGCAGATCGAAATGCGCATCATGGCGCATTTGTCTGAAGACCCAGGTCTCATCGAAGCTTTCAAGGCGGGTGAGGATCTCCACCGGTTTGTAGGCTCGAGAATCTTCGGCGTAAAGCCTCTTGATGTGACTTCCGAAATGCGTGCTCAAGTAAAGGCCATGAGCTATGGCTTGGTGTACGGGTTAAGCGAGTACGGCTTAGCCAAGCAGCTGGGTCTGTCCAATGCCGACGCGAAGCAATTAATGAAGGATTACTTCGAGCGATTCGGGGGAGTAAGAAGGTATCTCGCCAAGGTTGTAGAAGACGCCAAAGCTGTTGGGTACACCACTACCTACCATGGGCGCCGAAGACCATTTGATGATCTGAACAGTTCGATATTTCAAGTTAGGGAAAACGCGCGTCGGGCCGCCTTGAACGCCCCAATCCAAGGAACCGCCGCAGACATCATGAAAATGGCGATGAATCAAATCCAGGAGGCAATCGAGGCTGGTCGCATGCAATCAAGGATGCTTCTTCAAGTCCACGATGAGCTGGTTTTTGAGGTCTTCGCGGGGGAGGCAAAGGCCTTAGAGGAGCTGGTTTTGGACAAAATGTCCAATGTTGTGAAGTTGTCGGTCCCCTTGGATGTCCAAATCGGGACTGGCAAGAGCTGGGACAAGGCCGCTCACTAGAGCTTTGTCTCCAACCGCGTTAGCAGGTAGGCTTATGGGGCGCGAGAGCGCAATCCCTTATCCGCCGTTGCGGTAGCAATTTCCCTCCTTTTATGGAGCGCTATCGCGACCTGAGTATGCAAAGCAAATGGAGCACCTTTCTCTATGACAACAGAATCAACCACCAAGGCCCCAAAGCAAGTTGCCATCAACGACATTGGCACAGCCGAAGAATTCCTAGCAGCAGTTGAAAAAACCCTCAAGTTCTTTAATGACGGAGACCTTATTCAAGGAACCGTTGTAAAAATTGATCGCGACGAGGTTCTGCTAGATGTTGGATACAAGACCGAAGGTGTTATTCCTTCCCGTGAACTCTCAATTCGACACGATGCTGACCCAGGGGACATCGTCTCAGTTGGCGACACCATCGAGGCCCTTGTTCTGCAGAAAGAAGACAAAGAAGGTCGTCTGATTCTTTCCAAGAAGCGCGCCCAGTACGAGCGTGCCTGGGGTGATGTCGAGAAGATCAAGGCTGCCGATACCACCGTTACCGGAACCGTTATCGAAGTTGTCAAGGGTGGACTCATCGTTGATATCGGTCTCCGTGGTTTCTTACCCGCTTCCCTTATTGAGCTTCGCCGTGTTCGTGACCTAGCTCCTTATCTTGGTCAAGAAGTTGAAGCAAAAATTCTTGAGTTAGACAAGAACCGCAACAACGTAGTTCTTTCAAGACGAGCCTTACTCGAGCAGAGTCAATCTGCATCCAGGTCTACCTTCCTGGCAGATCTTGCTAAGGGTCAGATTAGAACTGGTGTTGTTTCATCGATTGTAAACTTCGGTGCATTCATTGACCTTGGCGGCGTAGACGGCTTGGTCCACGTGTCAGAGCTTTCTTGGAAGCATATTGAGCACGCGTCAGAAGTCGTCGAGATCGGTCAAGAAGTAACTGTAGAGGTTTTGGAAGTTGACCAAGAGCGTGAGAGGGTTTCACTTTCCCTGAAGGCAACTCAAGAGGACCCATGGCAAGTATTTGCTAGAACTCATTCGATTGGCCAATACGCACCTGGCAAGGTGACCAAGCTTGTTCCATTCGGTGCTTTCGTTCGTGTTGCTGATGGAATCGAAGGACTTGTTCACATCTCTGAGCTTTCCACGAAGCACATCGAATTAGCTGAGCAGGTTGTGTCTGCAAACCAGGATGTCTTCGTCAAGGTCATTGACATTGACCTTGAAAGACGAAGAATCTCACTTTCCTTGAAGCAGGCGCTTGAAGAAGTTAATCCAGAGGGTAAGGACTTCAACCCAGCACTTTATGGAATGTACGCAGAGTACGACGAGAAGGGTGACTACAAGTACCCGGATGGCTTCGACCCTGCTACAAGCGAATGGCAATCTGGCCACGAAGAGGCCAGGGCCAAGTGGGAGAAGGAATACTCCGAAGCCAACGCTCGCTGGGCAGAACACAAGAAGCAGGTCGCTGTTGCTAACAAGCTTGCTGCATCCTTGCCAGATGCACCTGCCCCTAGCCAAACACCTGTTGAGTCAAGTAGTTCTGCAGAAGAATCAGCAGGCACACTCTCCGACGATCAGTCACTCGGTGCTTTGCGTGACAAGCTTGCGGACAAAGAATAGAAGAAAAGCAGTTTTTGAATCGGGGCCTGGATATTCCAGAGCCCCGTTTCGAGCTTTATAGGATGGGTTAATGTATCTCGTCGGACTAACAGGTGGCATAGCCTCTGGTAAGTCCTATGTCGCAAGCTTGTTGGGGGAGCTCGGTGCAAGCACCGTCGATGCAGATCAGGTTGCCAGGGAGGTTGTTGTTCCTGGGTCTACCGGTCTCGTGCAAGTTGTTGGTGCGTTTGGCTTTGAGATTCTGCTGCCAAGCGGTGAACTGGACCGCATCAAATTGGGAAATATCGTGTTTGCCGATGCTGAGAAGAGAATTGAGCTTGAGAAGATCCTGCATCCTTTGATAAAGGAGCGGACAACCAAATTATTTAGCGAGCAAGTTTCGGACATCGTCGTCTATGCCGTGCCGCTTTTGGTTGAAGCCAATGTTGATTACCCCTTCGACGCCATCATCACAGTTGAAGCCGGTGTTGAGAATCAGGTAGCCAGACTAATGAACTCTCGACAGATGGCCGAAGCCGACGCCAGGGCGCGAATTGGAGCCCAAACAAGCTCAGCTGAGCGCAGGGCAAGGGCAAACTACGTTATTGATAGCTCTGGAACAAAGGAGCAAACGAGGCTTCAAGTCGCTGAGGTTTGGACAAAATTACTCGAGGCAGCAAAGGCGAAGGGTTAGCGTGCAGCGAACTAGATCCTTTACGCCCTTCAAGGTGGAAAGCGATTTCAAACCCTCAGGCGACCAACCAACGGCAATTGCTGATTTGGTCCGTCGAATAAACGCGGGTGAAAAGGACGTTGTCTTGCTCGGGGCAACCGGAACAGGTAAGTCTGCAACAACGGCTTGGCTTATTGAAGCCCTTCAACGCCCAACTCTAGTCATGGCACACAACAAGACTCTTGCCGCACAGCTAGTAACGGAGCTTCGGCAGATGTTTCCAAATAACGCAGTTGAGTACTTCGTTAGCTACTACGACTACTACCAGCCAGAAGCCTATGTGCCGCAAACCGATACCTTCATTGAGAAGGATTCCAGCATCAACGAGGAAGTTGAGCGGCTTCGCTATTCAGCCACCATGAGCCTACTGTCCAGACGAGATGTAATCGTAGTATCCACCGTTTCCTGCATCTACGGGCTAGGTGCCCCAAGGGAGTACTTGGACCAATCAATTCCACTTCAAGTTGGTCAAAAAATTGATAGAGATGAGCTCATCAGAGAGTTCGTCAAAATCCAGTATCAGCGCAACGACATTGATTTCTCCAGAGGCAACTTCCGCGTTAAGGGCGACACCATTGAAATAATCCCCGTTTACGATGAGTTTGCAACGCGAGTCGAGTTCTTTGGTGACGAAATTGAAGCGATCTACTCGCTACACCCGTTGACGGGTGATGTCATAAAGAAACTTGACTCTGTTGGGATTTTTCCTGCCAGTCACTATGTAGCCTCTCCGGTGCAGATGGGGCGTGCCATTGAAGAGATCGAAAACGAACTAGCTGCAAGACTGCGCGAGTTTGAATCAGCCGGAAAGTTGCTCGAAGCCCAGCGAATCAAGATGAGAACAAACTTTGACCTAGAGATGATTCGAGAGCTCGGTTTTTGCTCAGGAATCGAGAACTACTCGAGGCACATCGATGGCAGAGCTGCGGGGGAACCACCATCTTGTCTACTTGATTATTTCCCAGAGGATTTCCTAACAGTAATTGACGAATCGCACGCCACAGTGCCGCAAATTGGTGCTATGTACGAAGGCGACTCTTCTAGAAAACGAACCTTGGTTGAACACGGCTTTAGGCTGCCATCTGCGCTTGACAATAGGCCCCTGCGCTGGAGCGAGTTCCAACAGCGAGTCGGTCAGACTGTATATCTCTCAGCAACACCAGGAAAGTATGAGCTTGCTGCTGCCGATGGTGTGGTCGAGCAGATAATCAGGCCTACTGGTCTAGTAGACCCAAAAATTGTGCTCAAGCCAACCAGGGGTCAAATTGATGACTTGCTTGAAGAGATTCGAATAAGGGCAGCTAAGAATGAACGTGTTCTAGTGACCACTCTCACTAAGAAGATGTCAGAAGAACTTACCGACTTCCTATCTGAAGCCGGCGTGAAAGTAAGATACCTGCATTCTGATGTCGATACTCTCAAACGAGTAGAGCTTCTTAGGCAACTTCGTCAAGGCGTGTTCGATGTCTTAGTTGGCATCAATTTGCTGCGGGAAGGTCTTGATCTTCCGGAGGTTTCTCTGGTTGCAATACTCGATGCAGACAAGGAGGGCTTTCTTCGTTCGGCTACTTCTTTGGTGCAAACAATTGGTCGGGCTGCACGAAACATCAATGGTGAGGTTCACATGTATGGCGATAACCTCACAGAGTCGATGCGTAAGGCAATCGATGAGACCACCAGAAGGCGTGAGAAACAGGTTGCCTACAACAAGAAACTTGGTGTCGACCCCCAGCCACTTCAGAAGAAGATTATCG
>Ga0209444_10001688_pt1 | contig 12150 bp, 18 predicted proteins | sample LauGreFaBDMM15DN_2_FD_188215 | JGI IMG/M metagenome (GOLD analysis project Ga0209444, IMG submission 188215) | Freshwater lake microbial communities from Lake Michigan, USA - Fa13.BD.MM15.DN (SPAdes) (version 2) | ecosystem: Environmental > Aquatic > Freshwater > Lake | place: Lake Michigan...
AGTTCATTTGGAACTAGAGTAGCCATCTTGTCTGTAATATCTAGACCTTCCTTACCGTCGCCACGAGTAAGGGCTAGAACAAATCTACCTTCTGCATAGTAAAGAGCTACAGCAGCTCCATCAAGCTTTGGAGTTACAATCACTTCGCCACCTAGATCAATAAGCGGCTCGTCATCATAACATTTTTGTAGACTCCACATAGGAAAGGCGTGAGGAATCCTGTCGCCTACGACTGGAGCCCCCACGCCTTGATATCCGTAGTACTCCGCTAGCTTATCGAATTCCTCATCGCTGATGATTGGATCACCCGCGTAATATTTGGCACTCGCATAATCTAGGAAGTTCTTCATTGATATATGTCCTGTAAAAGTTCTTTGAAGTTTGATACTATCACATCTTTAGACTCGGCTAAAGACAAAATTTCAACTAAGCCGATAAATAGCTCTTTCGAGTTATTTAGATCTAAAGGCATAGCAACTCCGTCTTTAGATGGCATCCACTCCTCAGAGAAGTCTAAAAAGTACTTTCTAACATGAAGGTACTCAATGCCTCTAAATCTATTGATTGTCAGGCGAACCTGAAAATCATCAGTGCAATGAATTATTCGTGAATAGATTTCTTCATCATCCATGTGACCTTTCCTTTAGCGATGCCGCTAAAGGGGCTACACTAGTTACACTAGAGGGTCTGATAAGTCTAAAGGAGTCGGCGTCCCAGCAGAACATAAGAACTGTATCTTCTGTTTCTCTGGCTCTATTAGACTTATCTTGAATGTATGGGGTGGAAAAATCTAGAGTGCAAACATTATACTTCAGCTTATTTGATTCTAAGCTTCTGTACGTGATGGTTGCATCTCCAAACTCTTTTACTGCGTTAATTAGTTCGTCTTTTGTCATAATCCTCTTGTCGGCAGGTTGGCATACTTGCTGACACGAGTTAGATTAGGCAAAGAGTCCGGCGAAATAAACAGCCGCCTTACCAGTTAGCTTGCTGATAATATCATTATCAACAGTCTTACCGGCCTCTTCTAGCGCAGCGATAAGCTGAGCCTGAGCATCTTCCTTGCTTACGCGGGTAGACGCTGACTTTGTAGTCTTAGAGGCACTGCTGCCACCTGACTTGGCGGCTTCCTTCTTTACGTAGACACCAGCCTTGCTGAGAATCATACGTACACCGTTTACTGACTCACCGAGTTCCTCGGCAATTTCGGCTACAATGTCCATTGAGTTTTCTGGAGTAGGCTCGGCCTTCTCATACATTTCAATGGCCTGTGCCTTGCTCTCATCTGTCCATGGCATATTAATAAGCTCCTTAAAAGTTAAAACATCAACTTCTTAGTTGATGAATGTATTATAGATTTATTGAATTAAAAAGTCAAGAATTATTTTTTGATTACTGGCAATTCAAAGATTTCTAAGGAATCATTGAATGCAGTAACTCGCATGTGAAGGGCTCGTCCCCTCTTTACACCGTCTAAAAGACAAGTGTTACAGATATTGATAGCTAGTTCAGAGCCGTCCATTGGGTCAAAAACTCCTGAGCCATAGTGACCATAGGTACTGAACTCAGTTGCTGCTAAGGGCTGATTTCTACCTATATTCTCTAGCTCTTTTCCACACACGAAACAGGGTACTAGTGTTTTATCCATTTATTAATCTCCATGGGCATTTGTAACTGGTTGGGTGAACTCTGTCTCTCGTGGGACAGTATTTAAGATCTACTAGAACATCACCCGGCTTAGCAGCTTTTCTCACTTGTGTGGCTGCTTTTCTGTTGTAGGGTAGAATCCAGACTACATGCCCGGAAATTCTTTGTCTAATTTTGCGTAAATTTTTGGGCAGTTCTGCGCTGTTAGGATCGTTGGACCCTGCGGATATGATAGTCACATTGCCCTGCTGCTTAAATCTTCTAATATAGGAAGACGTTGCACCTTCTTTTGCGTGTGTAGCACAGTTTTGCGATAGTTGACCCATACCTTTGGCAATTGAGTCCCCAATAATTACACAATCCATTTTATCTCCAAACAAAAGCCGTGCTCCCATGGTGCGGATGAAGGGACTCGAACCCCCACACCTTTCGATACTGGTACCTAAAACCAGGGCGTCTACCAATTCCGCCACATCCGCTCGCGACGACGGGGGTCGAACCCGTGACTCAGGCACCACAAGCCTGCGTGTTACCAACTACACTACGCCGTCATAAAAATGGTACTCGATGACGGGATTGAACCGCCGACATTCTCGGTGTAAACGAGACGCTCTACCGCTGAGCTAATCGAGCATGGTCGGGAATGTAGGATTCGAACCTACGGCCCCCTGCTCCCAAAGCAGGTGCGCTACCAGACTGCGCTAATCCCCGTATATTCTGGTGGAGATGACAGGACTCGAACCTGCTACCTTCTGAATGCAAATCAGACGCTCTCCCCGGTGAGCTACATCCCCATGGTTGTTCCAACTGGGTTCGAACCAGTGACCTCGACATTATCAGTGTCGCGCTCTACCAGCTGAGCTATGAAACAATGGAACACCTGGAAGAGAGTGTGGGATTCGAACCCACGGAACCTTTTACAGTTCGCTGGTTTTCAAGACCAGTTCCTTAAACCGCTCGGACAACTCTCCAAAAAATGGTACTCCCAGCCGGGATCGAACTGGCGACCTTGAAGGGAATCTAACCCTCCGACCTCCGCTAGACAGGCGGGTCTCGTCAACAGCTGAGTCCAAGGCCAAAATAACTGAATAAAAACTTTACAGTAGGAATGTGCCATCCATTTCCTATGGTTTGATACCGTCTGGTATCACTTAGAATATCTGTATAATTATCAGGTAATCCCTGTAATCTTTCAAACTCTAGTGGCGTGTACTTTCTATACCCTAGTTCGTCCTCAATGTATTCAGCATCTGAGGGCAGTTTAGAATAACTTGCTAGAATAGTTCTGGCTTTTTTGGTAGAATAATCTATAAATCTAGTTCCACCTGTTCTGCTGTTTTTTATTCGATTGACTGTATTATCGCTTAAATAGTACTTATTGTCAACTTCTATTTCAAGAATATCTGAAACAGTCTCACTAGAATCGTCGGTTGGAATAGGACTTAAAGGAATATTTGTCCAATAGTATCTCTTGCGTGATTGCGCTCCAAATACTCTGGAATCAATATAGACTGGCTCTACACCAAGTTCTTTTGTAATAATATCAAGCCATTCTTTCTTCATGCTTACATTTTCTAGCATGAAGTATTTAAACGAGCCTTGATTTAGTACTCGAATATACTCCCAAAAAAGCTTTGACTCACCATCAAAACCTTGCTGATGACCTGAGCTAGAGAAAGACTGACAGGGACTCCCTCCAATGAGTAAGTCCCAGGAACAGCCAGCAGGCTCTATAGCCTGAACATCACCCATCTGAATTATACTAGGATGCCTATGTTCGGATACAGAAATAGCATATTTATCTATTTCAGATGCCATGTATTCGCACTCTATCCCTAAAGAATCTAGTGCTTGCTTTCCACAGGAAATACCATCGAATAGGGATAGAACTTGCATTTATACTCCAAATGGAGGTGAGTGAGGGATTCGAACCCTCGGTACCGTGAAGTACAACAATTTAGCAAACTGTCGCTTTAGACCGCTCAGCCAACTCACCCAAAACTTTCTCTAGCTTCTTCCTCGCTAAGAAATAGTCGCATCCCATCATACCGCGAGTCTTTATACTTGCGCGCGAACCATTCCTTGCGGGAGGCTAGATCATTACAAACTTCTTCTAGCGTTTCACCACGAGCGTCGCCCATGTGACCCGCTGTGTATTCCCGCTTGGGACAACCTTCTGACCAAATTGCTTTTAGAAACATTAAATAATCCCCATAATCCAGTTTTCAGCGCAGTTCTCAGCATATAGCTCAGAGTGACCAATAAGTGGTCTGCACTCTTTTAAAATATTATCTTCAAACATATAGACTACGAAAGCATCGTCTTCTCTATGAATTTTAGCAATTCTGTTATTTTGTTCATAAGTACTAAGAAGCACAATAATCTCCTAATTGGTTTTCCGCCGTGGATTCGAACCACGATAACCAGATTCAAAGTCTAGGGTCCTACCTTTGGACGAAAGGGAAATGGCGAGGGTGCAGAGAGTCGAACTCTGGCTTGCAGTTTTGGAGACCGCCGTGCTACCGTAACACTTCACCGACGTAATTATGGTGAACCCTCCGGGACTTGAACCCGGAACCTACCGCTTAAAAGGCGGTCGCTCTAACCATTGAGCTAAGGGTACGTGGTGCCGGCAGCAGGAATCGAACCCGCGACCTGAAGTTTACAAAACTACTGCTCTACCAACTGAGCTATACCGGCATTGGAAGTGTGGACAGGAATTTAACCTGCTTGAATCTGGGTTGCAATCAGATGCCTAAACGGTCGGCCACCACACCCTACTATGTTTTGGAACTCCTGTTAAAAGATATTCCATTTGATCATCCAGAATACGTTTGTTCTTAAGAATCATGTTCTCATAGTGATTCGGAGCATAGGGAACATAGATAAGACTCATATCAGACTCATTAAGAGTCTTAGCGCCTTTCTCTTGATTACAAGGCACGCAGGCTGTAACCACATTAGTCCACTCGTCTTTACCACCACGCGAACGTGGCACAATATGATCGCGGCTAAAAAATCTATGATTGGTATGGGTAAACCCACAATAAGCACATAGATGCCTGTCTCTAGCAAAAAGGGTTGGATTTGTTAGAAGAACTCTAGTATGTTTATGGAACTCGGAGCCTTTAATAGCAATAATACTGCTAGTTTCAAGCTTACTCTGCTTTCCGGTTATACGATTGAACCCTCCGTGATACTCGGCGACAGTTTCACCAAGTGACCATGCGACGAGGTTTTTAGCATGATAGCTAATAGCTTCATCGCAATTAATCCACGCACGAGGAGTACCAGACATATCTAGTGCAAGAATTGTTGTCATAAAAATCCTGGTAGACCCGGAGGGACTCGAACCCCCAACCTATCCGTTATGAGCGGACAGCTCTGACCATTGAGCTACAGGTCTAGATTACCGATCATCGACTAGATAAACTAGCCAGATGATGGGCCAAATGAAACTAAGTAGTACAAAAATAGTTGTTAGCTTAGAACTTAACTTAACGTATTTGTCGGAGATCGCCACTAGAAACGTAACGATTCCAAGCACTACGTATAGTGCAATAGCTATTTCTAGCATGGTTATCTCCTAAAGTGGCTGGGAAGGTAGGGATCGAACCTACGACCAGACGATTAACAGTCGTCCGCTCTACCGCTGAGCTACAACCCAAAAACTGGTGTATCCGGCTGGACTCGAACCAGCAACCCTCGACTTAGAAGGTCGATGCTCTGTCCAGTTGAGCTACGGATACAATACTATCAAACCGGAAGGAACGCCAAGCATCGGCTTCCATGTCCCATACGGTTACAATCTCATTCTGAAAAACGGGAGCACTACGAGCACTAGGAGTGTCATCTCCTAACACATCAGTGTGCGTAGTGCAGACCATACGACGAATCGAGCCGTCCTTCTTCTTAAAATGAACCTCTAGGGTTCCTTGCCGAAGTTGATCGCGGATTTCATCAATAGTCATTCCCGTTTCCTTTCAATGTAATATAGACAACAAAGTCAATGTTTATTTTTGCTCGACCTTCATTTCCAGTGTAAAAGGCACTTTTAGCCTTTGCAGAAATGTAAGTTCACTGCTCATCTTTTCCTCGATCTCTAGAGAGAACTGAGGATATGCATAATAAGCTGTAATAATTTTATCGCGAAGACGATAAACTGATTGAATAATTACTCGCATTGTGTTCTCCTAGATCTGGTGAGGGCGGTGGGACTCGAACCCACACGGAATCAATCCACGAGATTTTAAGTCTCGCGCGTATAACCAGTTTCGCCACGCCCTCATTACTTATACAATATATCGTAAAGTAACCAGAAAGTCAAGAACTATCTTTATTCGTCCTCATTTAGTTTAAAATCGGCAGATGCTGTCTCTGCCTGCGTTTTAATCTTGACGACTAGTGGCCAAGCCCCTGAGGACGTTGGCAGACTACCTAGGGTCTGCAAGATAGCGTTGATTTCTTCTACTGTTAGTTTAAGAGTTAGTTCCATGTTAGATGCTCCAGGGTAGTGCAGGAGTTATGACTGGTGGATTAATTAAATCAGCAAGTTGCTTTGTGACACTGGCTTCGTAAGCAGCAACCTGCTCATCTCCTAGTGCGCTCTTGACCCAGCCAATTACTTGATCTTGAGTAAGATCAGCGTAGGGAGTGAAAGGTACATCCGGAGATACCTGAACGTAGGCAGCTCCATAAATGCTGGATACACCTACACCGTCGGTGGCAGTTAAAGTCCAGTGAACGGTGAAGACCACATTAGTCTCACCGTCAAGTTCGGGGTATGCGTCCATTTGGGCAACTGCCCAAGTATTTGTAATCATTTTATTCTCCTTTATATTTAAATATCAAATGACTCGAAGTCTACTTGTATATCTGCTGATGCTGTAACACCACCACTTGTAACAGTACAGCGGTAAATACCGCTCTTAAATTGTCCATTTGAAAGGGTAGTAGTAAAAGTAGTCGTAGCAGATGTTGAACTATTGATTGTGTAAGTATCCCCCGATACTCGCGTCCAAGCATAGGTATATCCTCCAGAGCCTCCAGAGGCAGTGGCAGTTGCAGAATTACTTGTTGCGCTACCTGCACCTGATCTAGTAGTATACAAACTCCCTACATTAATAGTTATAGTAGGTGCGTTGGATTTTCCAAGAAGATTTGACATAGAAATAGTACCGGACGCTACACCAGCTAGCGTCCGCACATTTGCCTGATTCAAGGATATGGTTGCGGTCGACGACAATCCAAGCTCAACATTGACGTTAGCTAGTGATATAGGTCCGGTACTAGGTAAGGCCATTTATTATGCCTGTGGCTGACCAAGCTGTGCTTGTGCCTGCTGGAACAGCTTCTTAAGAACTGGATCAACCACACGGTGTGGAAGCTCCTGTAGTGCACCCATAATTATGTTCAATTCATTTATGTCCACAGTGAGTGCCACAGTAGGAGCCTGCTGATTTTCAACAAGCTTCGAATCGAGTTCTGGATTAGTAGTCATAATATATTCTCCTTAACTTGGTTGTAATGTAGAAGTTTCGGTTGGTTCAGCCCAAGGCAGAGCATCAGATTGTACCTCAACTATCGGTTTAACTATTGCGTCGATCTGCTTCTGAATTTGCTCGTCGATATGAGCCTTATAACTAGGGCTAGAATTCACAACGCCTTGTATCCAACTAATTACCTGAGCTTCTGTCAGGTCCTCGTATGATGTGAAGTTGTTAGGGTCAACCTGATCTGGCTTGAATGGGGTTGCACCATTGAAAGTACCAGAGTTACCATTTTCATCGGTTCCTGTGTACTCCCAGTATGTTTGGACGATAATATCGTTGAGTTCTGTAGAAGGATCATCTTGCTTCTTCAAACTCTTAATCTTCCATGTGTATATAAACATTTACTTATCTCCTTTTAGTATCTCAATTTCTTTTTGCATATTACTTATACATGCTTGTTGCTCTTTGATCGCTTCGATTAGGAGGGGAACAATCTTATCGTAATTAACTGTCTTAAACCATTCACCAGACTTGCTTGACCCCATATCATGATTCGGCCTTGTTTCTTTATCGAATGGTGCATGTACCACTACATCTGGCATAATAGCTTCAATTTCTTGCGCGATTACCCCATGCTCATGAACTTGTGTGGGTAGGAATCCATGCTGTTCACACTTATCAACATCCCAATCAAAAGTGTACCCGCCAATAGACATAACTTTTTCAAGAGCATTTTGAATAGGAGTAATATTTGTCTTAAGTCTTCTGTCTGAAGCATATGCTGTAATGTTACCAGATGATTCAAAATCTGCATAGGATAGTATAGCACCCGACGATCTAATTAACATCCTACTAGTGTAGAATGTAGAATTGTCCGAATAGCGGAAGTAAAGGTCACCCTTAACATCAATATAACGATCACTGCGTGCGCCAGTAACCATGTTAAGTTCTGGTCCCATAACAATATCACCTGCAAAGACTGCTGATGTGCCTGAGTTAGGATCAACATAATAGCCAGTATCATTCTGATCATAGAAGATTGGCGCTCTTACATCACTAGATGTAGATATAATAGAGCCAGTCATATTTAGGTTACCGTTATATGTACGGTTTGATGTGTTTAGATATTCAACCCAACTACCAAAACTACCACCCGTAACATTTCTCTGGAACAGTCTGTTAGCGTTGTCTTCCCAACCCCATGCAATCTGTGTACCCCAATAATTGCTAGCATTTGAGTGGCGCATACTTTCATAGAACCACCATGTACCTGATGGGCCACCCGAAGAAATATCGCCATGGAAGTTATATGCTTGCGCTGGCGTATTTTGGAAACCAGTATTCCAGTTAGCGTTTACGTCCTTACCGCCCAAATAAGTAAAGGTTTTGTTAAGGTTTGTGTCCCCAGCGGGATTGACATAAAAACCAGTATTGTCGGTATCATAGAAGATCGGTGCTCTTATATCCGATGCTGTAATGCGTCCGTTTGATCCATCCAATGAAATTACGTTTGTACCATTGTATGTTCCGCTAGACATATACACACGTGAATTGGTTGTGCCACCATTACTACCTGCGTATACACCATCTCCTCTTACTAAAACGCCGCCAAACCATGTTCCACTTGAAAATGTTGAGCTTTGATTGATTCTGAGATAAGAATCTGCTGTTTCAAACATTGTCTTACCATTACCAGACATAATATTAATGTTGGTGGTAGAAGCGGCATCAACGTAAAAAGCAGTGTTAGCACTATCATAGAAGATAGGAGCACGCGAATCAGTTGCGGCATATGATGTAGAAAAATAGATACCTCTGCGGTTATTAGTGATATCACCTTGGCCAGCAAATACAAAGTCACCACTGCTATTCATATAAAGGCGGGCAGCGGCAATACTTCCCCAATGGAAATTAATACCTGGAGCGTACGTTGCAGCTGTTTGGGTGTTTGCTACTAAACCTGCTTCGCGCATTTCCAACCCACCAAACACATCGTTGGATGCGCTGGCAACATTCATTTGGAATCCACCTTTTATGAAGCTAGCTCCGGCTGGATTCACAAAAGCTGATGTATCATTGCTATCATAGAAGATTGGAGCACGAAAATCAACAGCAGCAGTGACCTCACCAGCACTGGCAATAGTCATCTGAGTCGAAAGGGCACCGATGCCGCCGCCAATAAAACTTAAAGCTCCGCTGGCACGATCATACGCGAGGCGCTTAATACCACCTGACCCACTGCTTGGTGCTCCAAAGTATAAAGTAGCCACTGTGCCAGATGCGCCTAGCCCAATTTGATCTGTAGCATTACCGATGGCTAATTGTTGTGGCGGCGAAGTTGTCCCGATCCCGACGTTGCCGCTGCTGTTGATGACCATGTTGGTGGTCGCACGACTGTTGTTACCAAACTGAAGCGCGTCATTGGTGCGATCAGCCCAAATTTGCCAGTTGCGCTGGCCTTGGTTTTCAAAACCGATGCCCGCGCTGTTAGAGCCAACATTGGTGGCGCTGATCCATGCTTGCGTGTTGCCGTTTTGGTTTAGATGCAGGAGGTAAGCAGGCGAACTCGTCCCGATCCCGACGTTGCCGCTGCTGTCGATGCGCATACGTTCTGTGGCGGCAGGGTTACTGAAAACCATGTTGCCAGCAGCGGAGGCGGAGATAGTCGCATTCCACGAGCCTTGACTTTCGAGTGCAAAGGTCGCTGTTCCCGCCGACTGCTTGGACAAGACCATATCGCCAAGAGCGGCGTTGATCGTTCCACCGCCGATAAGCACCTTGCCGCTGGCGTCGATGCGCATACGTTCGGTGTTGGTGGTCTTTAAGATCACCGGGAGCGCGCCGGTCTGTGTGATCGACGTTCCGTTGCTATCTGAGATGTAGTAGGTATCTGACGTTGAAGAAGTATCCTGAACGCGGAAGATCGCGTTGCCGGAACTGCGGGCGATGTGGAGCAAGTTCGACGGCGCGCTCGTCCCGATCCCGACGTTGCCCGCGTTGGTGATGCGCAGGCGTTCGGAGCCGTTAGTGTAGAAAAGCCAAGCCTGTTCGTTGTAATAGTACTCCGCGAGGCTCCGCTGGAACGATCCGTTCTCGTCAAACTGGGCCATCGCCAAAGCGCCGTTCGTGCCACCGGTATTACGGTTATAGTGGTAGAAGGCAGTTCCACCCTGCACACCGCTGCTTACCGGGCCGTTGCACAGCAAACCAGCACCCGCGAACTGCGTCGTCGAGAGTTGGCGCATACGCATACCAATATTGGCCGAGTTATTCTGCTGAACGTGGAAAATAGTTGTGGGCGAACCCGTCCCAATCCCGACGTTGCCGCTGCTGTCGATGCGCATACGCTCGACAAAATCAGCGCCAAACCGGCGGGTGCTGAACTGCATATAGCCAGACCAGTCCCCACTGGTGCTGTTTTCTTTGCGGCCAGCGACAGACGCAAACGATAACGAGTTGCTCCCGTCGTATAAACCGCCAAGGTCAATTTTACCGCCGATATTTGCGGCTTGAGCGGTCGTTGAATAGACGTTAATAATCCCGCCGTTTGTGCCGTCCGCGATGTTGGCTAAACGAACATCCAACTTCGCACCGGGGCTGCTCGTCCCGATCCCGACGTTGCCCCCGCTAGTAACACGCATACGTTCGGAACCATTCGTATAAACTGCTAGATTCGGAGTAGTATGGCCGTCCGCATATAATCCCATTTGTCTAGAATCATCTGTTCTCTGGTGCTTAAGTAACCAGCCATCGGTATTTCGTGCTATATTAATATAATCGGCTAGTGTTAATGAGCCTTCTAATCCAGTAGTTCTTCCAATCGCGACGATGCCGCTACTGTTTATACGCATTGCTTCCACGCCACCTTCGCTAAAGGCAAGCGTATCAGCACCAGGTGACCACATTCCTGTGTTAGTATCGCCTGTAAACGTGTAGCTAGGTGCTGCAGCGGAACCGAGAGGGCTAGAAATAACACCGGTTACCGCTGTAGTTGCAGCTGTAACTGTTAATGTTCCCTGCCCCGAAGTTCCAGTTCCACTGGTAGCTGCGATGCGAGCGTCAAAATCAACTGTGGTCGCACCAGAATTGAAATCTATATAAGGACTTGATGAAGTATTATCAACTCTACCTATAGATATAGAACCGCCCGAGTCCGTTCCAAGAAAAACTCTACTAGTGGCAGATGTTGCACTAATGTTACCTGCCACTGTAACAGCCCCATTGACTCCTACTGTGCTAGTGCCATTGCTCGATCCGATAGTAATCGTAGTCGTTGATCCAGCTAAACTGCCCGTTCCAATATTGATGGTCTTGGTTGAACCAGAGGCGGTTGCTCCTGCCTGAATATTGGTAGTTTGCGATACAGTCGATTGACCTAAGGTCATATTACCCGTCTGTGAGGTACCACCAAGAATAGTTTGACCTGTAGTAGTGCCAGAACCCAGTTGGACGGTACCTGCGCCTGACGCAGCCACAAAAACCGTACCTTCTACACGAAGCGAGTCTGCGCCAAGTGCGTAAGAATTTGATGCTGTAACGTTGGTACCACCAATAGGGCTAGCAAAATAAGTGCCAAATAGCCTTGTAACTGTTGTTGCGCTAGTCGCCGCCAATGTTTGGGCGCCAAAGCGGTTTATGTATACATCCCCAATTGTTCCGCTACTGGTCGTATCTGTGAATGTAGCTGGACTCACAACGAGATTGATACCCGATGTTAACCATGCTGCTGCACTGGTATTAGGAGCAGTTAAGGTAGTGGGGCCCCCTACAGTTACTCTCGTGCCATTATCTGTAATAAGAGACGAACCTACTTGTACAATACTTTCAGTACCATTGTCCCTTTTAAGGAATAGCTTGCCATCATTTGTATTGATGGCAAGCTCTCCAAGTTCTAACTGTGTAGTAGTCGGCACCGCACTAGCGACTGCCGACCTCTTTAATTTAACTGTATTTGCCATATGGCTCCTCTCTACTGCTTATATAAGCGAGGCTTTAAATATTAAAATGTTCC
>Ga0209444_10001694_pt1 | contig 12133 bp, 9 predicted proteins | sample LauGreFaBDMM15DN_2_FD_188215 | JGI IMG/M metagenome (GOLD analysis project Ga0209444, IMG submission 188215) | Freshwater lake microbial communities from Lake Michigan, USA - Fa13.BD.MM15.DN (SPAdes) (version 2) | ecosystem: Environmental > Aquatic > Freshwater > Lake | place: Lake Michigan, USA...
CAGCAACTTTGATAAGTTTTATTTTTTTAATAAATTTTTCAATTTCATTTCGATTGTAACGGTGGTGATCACTTGTTTCTAAAAATGGAATTAACTGCTCAAAAAAATCTTTTTCGTCTGGATCTTTACGTGTTATTCCGACGATGTTATAGTCAATATTTATTTGCCCATCAAGGTCTCGATGAAATAATGCAGGGTATATTTTACGTATTGCTAAATCACCTCCACCGCCAAAGACCACAATATTAAACGATTGGAAACGTTCTGTACTATGATTGGTTTTTTTATTGTTTGCATTCATTTTAAACAATATTAGTTTGTGTCAAAAATACACTAAGTAAATGGAAAGCGCAATAATTTTACCTAAATTTAGCAACTATTTAATGTTTATAACGTCTTTTAGCCAATGAAGATTAAAACAATTTTCCTCTCTTTTGCCTTTATGTTGATTTCATCAAACAACTGGGCGCAAAACTATGTATTTGGACAACTAAATGGTTCTCCAAATATGATTACAACTGGTTGGAATTTAACGGGTAACGCACACATTGGAGATACACCTGGTGACGTAGATGCCTTCAATAACGAAATGATTCTTACCAACAATACAACGGGTCAGTCCGGTGGTGTTTTTTACAACACGCCAATAAATCTTACAGCTTGTCAGACATGGACTGTGGATTTTGAGTACCGAATTGCAGGTGGGAATGCGGCAGATGGCTTAGCTTTTTGTTTTTTAAGTGTTCCTCCAGCTGGATTTGTGAGTGGAGGTGGAGTAGGAATTCCAGGAACAGCAAATGGACTTAAAGTAGTGATTGATACTTATGATAATTGCAGTCAAGGTGGAACTAATCCGGAAATTCAAATTTTCAATGGGATTGGATATAACGAATGTTTGCCTGCAACACCTAAGATTCAAAATTCTGGTGGATCATTAAATTATTTACGTAATACAAACTACCAACCTGTAAAAATCATCTACAACAATGGCTTGGTAACGGTTTTAGTTAATAATGTTCAGCTTTTACAAGCAACATCTCCGGCGAATTTTATTGGATATGTAGGATTTACAGCAAGTACCGGTGCATTGTATGATTTGCATTCCATTCGAAATGTTACAATTTATACGAATCAGGCTGTTTCTAATGCAGGGATTGATGCAACAACCTGTTCTTCTACCGGTGTAACAATCGGAGCGACACCGAATCCATTAAATATCTATTCATGGTCACCGTCAATCGGACTTTCCTCGACAACAGCAGCAAATCCAATAGTGACATTACCCAATACCACGGGCGCGCCGATTACACAAACGTATACCGTTACAACATCTTTAGCAACGAATCCTGGACTTTGTCCGACAACAGACCAGATAAACGTGACTATTTTTCCTGAATTTAACCAGTCGATCACTCAAACCCTCTGTAATGGTGGACCTTATTTATTTAATGGACAGAGTTTAACTCAATCTGGAGTTTATTACGACACATTAAACACCATTCATAGTTGTGATTCTGTCGTGACGCTCAATTTAACGATTGGAACAGCGCAAGCTAATGCGGGACAAAATGTTTCTATCTGTTCTGACGAAATTGGAAATCTTGGTGTGATTCCAACGGTTGGATATAATTATTCTTGGTCTCCCGCGACGAATTTATCCGCTTCCAATATTTCTAATCCAACTGTTTCTGCCGTAAATACGACGGGTGTCCCAATTGTTCAAACTTATACCTTGACTTCTAGTTCCGCTTCGAATCCAAATTTTTGTCAAGCTACAGATCAAGTTCAAGTAATCATTTATCCAAAGTTTATCACCAACATCACAGACACTTTGTGTAATGGTGGTCCATACAATTTCAACGGACAATCGATTACACAGTCTGGGATTTATGTGGATAGCTTATCAAGTATGTATAGTTGTGACTCTATTGTCAATTTGAACATTGTCATTTCATCCGAACCTATCTTCACACTTTCAGATACAACGATTTGTATCGGAAATCCATTAACCTTGGCACCGGAGGGAGTCGGAGGGACGTATTCATACACTTGGGCACCTCAAATGTCTGTACCAACAAGTACCGGAGCAATGACTTGGAATCCAACGGTTTCAAATGAATTTTTCCTTCTCGCAACGAACAATTACGGTTGTACACATCTCGACTCCTTAGATTTAACAGTAAATCCTTTGCCCATCATGGGATTAGTTGCTTCTTCACAGGCTTTGTGTCCGGATGAATCATTGACCTTGACAGCTTCTGGAGCAACGAACTATGCTTGGAGTGGGCCAGGTGTCACCGCCACAACATCAAATATTCAAACCATTTTCCCAACAGGAACGGGCATTTTTCAAGCTGTAGGATATACATCTGCTGGATGTGTTGATTCCATTCAGACGAGTTTTACACTTTATCCAAAACCTATTGTAGCGATAACTCCTGACCAGGATATTTGCGATGGTGAAATGGCATCGATTACCGTATCGGGCGCAACGACGTATGCTTGGAATCCTTTGACCTTAAATGGTTCTCAGGTGTACGTGAGTCCAAACACAACGACTAGCTATGAAGTGATCGGATTCAATCAATTCAATTGTACAGATACAGTATTATCCGTTGTTACCGTACATCCAAATCCGGTTGCAATTATTGGTGCAGAGCCCTTTTTGTTGACAAGTGATTCACCGATTGTTACATTCAGTAATTTATCTACGGGTCAGTTGATTTCAACCTGGAATTTTGACGATGGAACGATTATGGAACAATCGAATACCACGTTTGATTACCAATATCCATACGAGGAAGGTGATTACCTGGTTCAATTATTGGTGGAAAGTCAATATGGATGCCTAGACTCTACTACTCAGTTAATACAAGTCAAAGGTGATGTATTGTACTATGTACCAAATGCTTTTACTCCAGATGGTGATGAACATAATAACATGTTTTCACCCGTATTTACATCTGGATTTACACCAGGTAGTTATCAATTCGATGTCTATAATCGGTGGGGTGAGTTGATCTTTTCGTCACAAAATCCTCAAATAGGTTGGGATGGGTATTTTAATTTTATGAAATGTTCAGAAGGAATGTATGCATATACTATTAAATTTGTAGTAAGTTCATCAAATGAACTGCGCTCCGTTACTGGGCATGTAAATTTGTTAAAATAACTCATATGGAATGAGAAAACTAGTACGTACTTCTTCTGTTTATTTCCTTCTTTTTTTCTCTTTAGTTATCTGTGAACATAGAGCGCATGCTCAAAACATTTTTGGTGTCGTAAACTCGTATGTTGCCGTAAGTGCAGTAACGGTAAATAGCGCAACCGTAACAGCGATAGGACCTTTCCAAGTCGGGGATAAAGTCTTGATTATTCAAATGAAAGGCGCGACAATTACAACGACAAATACACCGGCATTTGGCACCATTACTTCGTTAGCTAATGCTGGAAATTTTGAATTTGCAGTGATTGCATCCATCATCGGAAATACGGTCACCTTCGCTTCTAATTTATGTAAATCATATACTCCATCCGGAAAAGTGCAATTAGTGCGGGTGCCTGTTTATTCAAATGTCACCGTTGCAGGAATAGTTACAGCGCAGCCATGGAATGGTTCCACGGGTGGAATCGTTGCCATCGAAGCAACTAGTAGCATTACTTTTAATGCGAATATCAATGTATCCGGACAAGGATTTATTGGTGGTGCAGTTTTTTCCGGTTGGTTTGCTTGTGGTGATCCGAATTATGCGAATCAAAATGCGGGTAAAAAAGGGGAAGGGATTGCCATTCCTCCAATTACCATGGATGCAAATAGGGCTCCGTTAGCAAATGGAGGCGGAGGCTCTAACACAGGAAATCCTGGAGCGGGTGGCGGTGGAAACGGAGGCATAGGTGGAAGAGGTGGAAATGAGTTCTATGGAAGTTGCCAATTAAACGCTTCTTATGGACTTGGTGGATTAGCACCGAGCTACGCTTCTTTCAAAGCATTTCTTGGCGGCGGTGGTGGCGGTGGATATAAAGATAATGGACTCAATGCAACTACCGGTTCAAATGGAGGTGGAATGGTTTTTTTAACCTCACCTATCATTAATGGAAACAATTTTACGGTCGATGCTCGTGGTGCAAATGTAATTGGCAACACGGATTCAGAAGGGGCCGGAGGCGGCGGTGCAGGTGGATATGTCTATTACATGTCTACTAATACAACATCCACAATGAACGTAGATGTCCGCGGAGGAAACGGCGGAAATATTTTTAGCACCTTATGGTCATCTGCCTGTCATGGTCCAGGCGGAGCTGGAGGAGGAGGAGCTGTTAGCTTTCAACAAGCATCTATTCCGACGAACGTAACAAATTTACTAGCAGGAGGGACACCTGGAATGGTTTTGCATACAGGTCCAGCTTGCGCGGGAACTTCTCACGGTGCAGCAGCTGGTGGACCTGGAATCCAAGTATTTAATTACCCATTACCTTCAACTGGTGTTTTACCTAATTTAGGTCCGAATTTTGACATTTGTCAAGGTCAAACAGTTCCACTTCAAACAAGTGTTTCTTTTACGTCTTATCTTTGGAATAACGGTCAAACAACTTCCAGTATAAGCATTAATTCTCCGGGAATTTATTGGGTAGACGTGCCTAGTGGATGCTCCATGGCGCGTGATTCAATTGTTGTTGGATTAAGTAGTTTTCCGTTTAATATCGGTCCGGACGCCACAATTTGCCAAGGGGATTCAATAAGCGTCCAAGCTGCCGGTCTTTTTAACACCATTGTTTGGAATACAGGTGCAAGCACAAATTCCATACAAGTTAACGCTGCAGGAGTATACTCAGCGATTGCGACGAATGCAAATGGGTGTACAGAGCAAGATAGCATGCAGGTTTATCAGAATCCAACTGTTTATAGCGGATTCTCGGATTCTATTTGTGCGGGCACGAATTATTCCTTTCATGGACAGAGTATAAGTCAAGCGGGTGTTTACATCGATACCTTACAAAATAATCTTGGTTGCGATTCAGTGGTTACCTTGCAATTATCCATCGTACAACCAAGTTCTTCAAGTATATCAGCATCTATCTGTGCTGGCGACACCTATGTATTTAATGGACTAAATCTGACGATTGCTGGACAATATTCTGTTACGATTCCATCGGTATTTGGTTGTGACTCCATCGTTCAATTGACTTTAACTGTGAATCCACTGCCTGTTGTAACTGTTCAGGATACGATGGTGTGTGTGAATACCGCCTTGAATTTATTTGCAAATGGAGCGTTAACATACGTTTGGGATGTTCCTCAAAATCCGAATGGAAGTATTTCTATTTCTCCTTTGCAAACAACGACTTATTCCGTTTATGGCATTGATGCAGTTGGATGTGTGTCCACTACTGAATCGCTTATTGTGACGATTGATCCAACTCCAATTCCAAATTTCTACATCGAACCAGATCAAGTGGAAATTGATGATCCAACGATTACCATTTTCAATGTTACCTCAGGAAATAATCAAAGTACTTGGACCATTTTAGGGAATTCTTTCGTGAATAATCAAAGTTCGTTTGATGTGCAATTGCCGTTTCAGGAAGGAAACTACACGGTTCAATTAACCAGTGAAACGGCTTTAGGGTGTCAGGATTCTCTTTTGATGACTGCTACTGTTCAGGATAACGTAGCGTTATATATTCCCAATACGTTTACTCCTGATGGTGAGGAATATAATACCGTTTTTCTTCCTGTTTTTTCCACTGGATTTACTCCAATTAATTACCGTTTCTCCATTTTTAATCGTTGGGGCGGGACAATTTTTGAATCAAGTAATTATTTAGTAGGTTGGGATGGTCGTTTGGAATTCGTATTGTGTCCAGATGGCATCTATAACTATCACATTAGTTATACACGAAAAGAAGGAGAAAGTCCTATAATTGTTGATGGACACGTAAATTTATTGCGTTAAAAATTCCTTTTTTGCGTCTGTCATGAATACATGAAAAACCTCCTCAATTTGTGTTTCCATTTGATCGAAAACAAGGTGAGCAGTCGGTAGTTTCGTTTCGAATGAAATCCTTTTTGCAACACCTTCACATGATTTCATTAATCCATATTTTGTGGGATAATGATTCATCCACTTATGGGAACGAAGTTTAGACATAAATTCATTAAAGGAATCTGGATAATGGTTGATGTAATCTGTTTCATGCTCATAAAAAGCGTGTAAATAATCGCTGTAATCTACTGAATGAAAATCACTCCAATTTCGCGCAAGCAAGTGATCGAAAAACAAATCAATGGCAATAGGACCTACTTTGGGTAGGTCATGCATTAAGACAGCTTTTAGTTCTCGTACTTTGGGATGGTTGTCAATGTAGAAATCAATGCTTCGGTGTAATTTAATTCCTTGTTGAATCAAATCTGGAAAGTGGTCGTTTTTCGATCCACGAACAAAATCCCCAAAGAGATTAGCAAGCATTAATTCTTTGTTGTTTCCTGAAAAATAGAGGTGTCCTAAAAAGTTCATGATAAAAAAAATCCTGCCGAAGCAGGACTTATTTAATATTCATCTTCGTTAAAAAGAAAATCTTCTCTGGATGGATAATCCGGCCATATTTCTTCGATGCTTTCATACATATCACCCTCATCCTCTAAATCTTGTAGGTTTTCCACCACTTCTAATGGAGCTCCTGTGCGAATAGCGAAATCAATCAATTCCTCTTTCGTTGCTGGCCATGGAGCATCTTCTAAGTAAGAAGCAAGTTCTAAAGTCCAATACATAATTATTTATTTTAGGTGTTAATTTTGGCAAAAGTAATTTTTATTTTGAATAATCCAAATTAAAAATGAAAACTATGCATAAATGAAATGATAATTTAATATCGTGGATTCCATTCTTTTTCTTGAATATTCAAATCCATAGCGATTTTTCGTCCCAAAACAAAGAGGTAATCACTTAAGCGATTTAAATAGGTAAGAACTAATGGAGCTACAAAATCGTGTTCATCTAATGAGACAACTAAGCGTTCAGTTCGACGGCAAACGCAACGACAGACGTGAATGTGTCCTACAAAAGGATGTCCACCAGGAAGGACAAAACTTGTCAATTCAGGAAGTGTGGTGTCCATTTCATCCATCCAAATTTCTAATCGCTCCACATCTGAATCGAGTAAATCAGGGATTTTCATTTTTGACTTTTCAGGGTCTGATGCCAAACAAGATCCAATGGTAAATAAACGGTCTTGAATTTCAATTAATTGTTGAACAGAATTCGTATGGATATCAAATGAACGAATCAATCCAACGTAGGAATTTAGTTCGTCTACTGTTCCATACGCTTCAATGCGCAATTCTCCTTTAGAAACGCGTGTTCCTCCAATGAGACCGGTGTGACCTTGGTCGCCTTTTTTTGTATATATTTTCATTTTATTGAACTTAAAATAGTGGTGATTTCTTCCTTGGTATAGAAAAAGGAGGCGATTTTCATTATGACGCCATCTACAATCGAATCTGGACAGGAAGCACCAGAAGTGAGGATAATTCGATGGCTTGATTTTGTCGTTAAATAACTTGATTTTTTTAGTGTTTTTGAATGAATGTCAAAAGAACTTATTTCTTCTTTGGAGATCAGTTCACTGTCATCTTTAATAAAGTAACAAGGAAATTTCTGCTCTAATAATTCCACCAAATGACTTGTATTAGAACTATTATACCCACCAACCACAATGGCTAAATCTGCATCCGATTCCATTAAAGCTAGGGTAGCCGTTTGATTATCATTCGTAGCGTAGCACAAGGTGTCGCGTGTATCCGCGATGTGTTTTTTAATGTTTTCCGCTCCGTATTTCATCAACATGACCTCGCGCAAATAGTTGGTGATCTCTTGCGTTTCACTAGCAAGCATGGTCGTTTGATTGACAACGCCAATTTTGGAAAGGTCCTTCATTGGTTCAAAGTCTTGTGATGACTTACCATCAAAAATACGTTCAAATGAAGGTAGATCTATTTTTCCCAAAATAAAATCCCCGAGAATTCTCGCCTCTTCGATGTCCTTGATGATTAAAGAAGGAGCGTTTTGTGAGCTGTGTGAAAATGTAGCACGCGTTTCTTCGTGTTTGTATTTTCCATGAATAATAATAGTGTGATCTGTTTCTCCAAGTTTCTCAGAACGATTCCATACTTTTTCAACGAATGGACAAGTGGTATTGTAGGTGGAAATATCCACACCGATTGCTGTGAGCTTTTGTTCGATATCTAAGGTTGTTCCAAATGCAGGAATGATCACAAGGTCATCACTGTTTAATTCTTCAAATGGGATGAGTTGATTTCCTTCGGTATCTTGAAGAAACTGAAGTCCATGACTAATCAAATCTTCATTTACCGCAGGATTATGAATCATTTGACTCAGAAGAAAAATGCGCTTATCGGGATTTTCGTGTATGGCTTTATAGCTTTTTTCTATGGCATTTTCAACGCCATAACAGAATCCAAAGTGACGGGCAATAACAAATGTCAAGTTCCCAAAGTGTAATTCACTTGGACTAAAATCCTTTTTACGCGGATCGTCCAATTTACGTCGCGCCTTCACTTTTGAGATGAGAGGTGAACGATAAAAGGCTGGGACTTCAAATTGCTTCATAATGCTAGCTCAACGATTGAATGATGAAATGGTTCATTTGCGTTTCATTTTTTCATAGTGATCGATCCAATTTTGAACGGTCATTTTTTTGGTCAGTTCTCCTATTAACTCAAATGGAATCGCTTGACCATGTTTAAATCGAATACACGACTTCCCCATGTCTAATTTTTTTGAGCTGTGTTTAGGGAATTCGCCAACAAACCAGTTTAATAAATTTTCATCGCTGTAAATCCCCATGTGGTAAATGGCAATAAAGTTTTTTTGACATGCTATGTTTAAGAAAGGAAGTGGTAGTTTCGGTGTGCAATGATAGCCGTCCGGATAGACCTTATGCGGTACGACATAGCCAATCATTCCATAGCTTTCCACTTCTTCAAATCCCGTCGGAATATTCTCGTTAATCACGCTCATAAGTTTCGCGAAGTCCGCTTGATACGCTTTTGGTATCGCATCGATATAGGATTGAATGCTCATGTTTGCTTATGACGTTCTTCCAGGATACACTTGCAATGCAACGCGCAAACATTCTACTGCTTTGTGCAAGGAATCTTGATTTAACACATACGCGATACGCGCTTCTTGTTTTCCTGCACCAGGAGTAGAGTAGAATCCATTTGCAGGAGCCATCATAACGGTTTGACCTTCGAATTCAAAATCTTCCAGTAGCCATTGACAGAAAATTTCGGCGTCATCTACTGGGAATTTGGCTACACAATAGAAAGCGCCACTTGGTTTGGGACAAAAAACTCCAGGAATGCTGTTTAGTCCATCAACCATAATATTTCTACGAGCCACGTATTCTTCAATCACATCATCAAAATAGGACTGTGGTGTATCTAAAGCGGCTTCTGCAGCGATTTGATCAACTGTCGGAGGAGATAGTCGGGCTTGACCAAATTTCAATGCAGCACTCATCACTTCTTTATTTTTGGTGATTAAGGCACCAATTCGTGCTCCACACATGGAATAACGTTTAGAAACAGAATCAATCATGATCACGTTCTCTTCAATTCCTTTTAAATTCATGACAGAAAATGGAATCGCACCATCGTAGCAGAATTCGCGGTATACTTCATCAGCAAATAAATACAGGTCGTGTTTTAGAACGATTTCTCTTAACTGTTCTAATTCCTCTTGTGAATACAAATAACCTGTTGGATTACCTGGGTTACAAATAACAATGGCACGCGTCTTAGAGGTAATTTTCTTTTCGAACTCTTCAACTGGAGGCAGGGCGAATCCAGATTCAATAGAAGAAGCAACTGGAACGACGTTTAGCCCAGCCGTAACAGCAAATCCATTGTAATTAGCATAAAACGGTTCTGGGATAATCACTTCGTCTCCTGGATCGCATGTACACATGAAACCAAAAATCAAGGCTTCTGATCCACCTGTTGTAATTAAAATATCTTCGCTATTAACAGGGATGCCTCCTTTTTGATAAGATAAAGCCAACTTGTTTCTGTAACTCTCGAATCCAGCGGAATGACTATATTCTAATACTTTTCTATCGAGGTTATGAATGGCATTTAATGCTGTTTCTGGTGTTTCGATGTCAGGTTGACCAATGTTTAAGTGATATACTATTTTCCCTGCTTTCTTTGCAACTTCAGCATATGGAACAAGTTTTCTAATCGGTGAAGCTGGCATTTGAATAGCCTTATTTGAAATTTTTGGCATGTGTGTTTATTTGTTTCTCAAAATTAATCATTCTTCCCAAATAACATCGAGGTTCATTGAGCGAATCAATTCAGCTTTGGGTCGCGTTTTAAAAATACGAATCCACCTTTAGAACCAATTTGTTTAAGTTCTGGATAATTACTCATGAATTCATCTCGCTGTTGAATTTTAACCACAAAATAGGCTGGCTTTCGAATGTTGCCTGTAGCGAGATCTTTTTCACTTTTTGTTTTTTCATTTTCGGCACGCACATTTCCGTAAAATAGATGAGCATACGATTTAAATCCTAAAGTCGTAAAGTAGGCGTTTTCTTCTTGGTGACTTTTGTAAAAATCAATGGCGGCTCCTTGTGAAATGTCCTCTATTTTCGGCACAACAAATGCATTGATACTTACCAAGGATAAGATGATGCCAATCCCTAAGGAAAGGAAGTATTTTGTGAATTTATCTTTAAGTAAATACTTAAAGGACAATATAGTAGTTATTGTAAGTAAAATAAAAGGTGTAAGTTGTAATAGTGACCAATTATAGGGTTCTTTTAGCGCTTGAGTAGCAAATGGGTCAGCGATGGAGATATTCGCTAAAATCAAATCGGTATGTCCAACTAGATATCCTAAAATTCCAAAAATGAGTGCCAATAAAAGAAGAAAGGAAAGAATAAAGTAATGAATACGCTTGTTCGTGGCAAATCCGTTCTCCCATTGGTAAATGACAAATCTAGCTCCGAAATAGGTAATTGGAAAATAACAAAAACTTGAATAATGAACAATTTTTGTTTTAACGATGGAAAACAGAATCAAGGTGAACCACAACATTCCATGCATGATAAGATCCAGACTCGTGCGTTTAATTTCTTTGTTTAGCAAGTAGCCAATCAGGAAGAAAGAGGCTGGGAAAACACCAAAAAGTAACATCATCCAATGGTAATAAAGTGGTCCTCCATGTCCAGCGTCTTGGGTTTGAAACAAGCGCACTTGATAGGTGATGAATTCCTGAATGATTTCTTCATGCCCGCTCGCAAACAAAATGATAAACCATAGTGAGCCAACAAACAAGGTGGTAAATAGGAAAATAGCGAGTTTTCCGATAGAAGGAAAATCCTTAAAGCGATTGACAAGAAAATAGATGGCAAATGCTCCGCCGATTAATAGTAATCCAACAGGACCTTTTGTTAAAATAGCGAGTCCAATGAACAATCCTGACCACACAAAGCTTCGAGTTGAATGTTGAATACTTCCTTGGTAGAATTGAATGATTCCATAAAAAATAAAGAAGTTAAACCATGGATCAATGATTCCGGAATTGAAATAAATAAAAGGAAGAATGGAACAAGCATAAAGCGCGCTCCAAGCGATGCCGAATTTCTCCCCGAAAAATTCCTTACCGAAACGATATAAGGCCAGTAAGGTAAAAACAGCGGCGATGACATTTGGGAAACGTGCAGCAAATTCATTGATGCCAAAAATGAGCATGGACAATGTTTGCATCCAAATAAATAACGGTGGTTTTTCCCAAAATGCCTCGAAATTAATGGTCACATTGAAGTAATCTTTTGTAACAATCATTTCGCGTGCGCATTCTGCGAAATTCACTTCATCCCAGTCAAATAAAGGAGTTAAACCAATTGTGGGGATACACGCTAAAAAAACAAACAACACTATAAACCAATGGAAGTATTTTGTCATGATTTATTTATTGAGTGGTTGGTCTAAGTGATACCATTTAGAAGACAAGATAAAGCTGGTGAATTTCATGCTTAAAAATCCAATCACGGCGCCGATGAACATGTCTTCAAAATAGTGTTGAGAAAGATAAACACGCGTAAA
>Ga0209444_10001695_pt1 | contig 12130 bp, 20 predicted proteins | sample LauGreFaBDMM15DN_2_FD_188215 | JGI IMG/M metagenome (GOLD analysis project Ga0209444, IMG submission 188215) | Freshwater lake microbial communities from Lake Michigan, USA - Fa13.BD.MM15.DN (SPAdes) (version 2) | ecosystem: Environmental > Aquatic > Freshwater > Lake | place: Lake Michigan...
TATCACGTGCACCACGATCAGTTAGTGAATTTGAACCACGGTTTGTGTAAATTGGTGTAGTACGAATAGCTGCTAATGTAATAGCTCTTAGTTGACTAGGATCAAAGGCATTTTTAGAGTAAACAAATCCACCCTCATCTAAATCAATAACAATGCACTTTGCTCTAGCACCACCTGAAAAGTTCGATGGCTTATACTGAGTGTAATCGTATACATAGATATCAACTCCGCCCGGTAAGTCTTCATCCATGTCTGTTATTGTAGTACGCAGTTCATCGACTGTTATTTGATCGTATTGTCCCTCTGTAAACCTAGCACCAGGCTCATATGGAAATGCGTATAGATTGGCGTCTCCACCTTCACCTGCCTCTTTGATTAGGCCAGCTAATTCCATTAACCTTATCTTGCTTATTTTCATTGTTTATAGTGTTATTTAATACTTACTATCTTGTTTCGTACGGATCCGATGGATCATCATAAATGTAGGAATCAAAAGCTCCATTTTCTATACCAACAGCAGCCCATTGTCCTGCTTCTCCCGTCTGTGGATTTTCTTCCATTAACCATGTGCTTAGGTATTTTTCAACGGCGCGTTTAAAGTCACTAAACAGTTTAGGATCCAGCATTATATCAGGGTTTAGCCCTCCTTCACCATCAAAAAGGTCGGCTAGCTCGCCTACATTTACTGGTATCTCTAGCTTAATCACAGCGTTACGAGATATTGCTTCATTGATACTAGTGCCCTTCTTGATAGCTATCCTCATGTTGGCAGTAGCTACACTAGGCAATTCATCCCAAGCAGCACCGATGTATCCCTCTGCTTCATCAGTATCATCTATTGCACTTAATACAGCATTGGCTTGTTCGATATCAGTCAGTTTATCCCACACTTGCTGAGTGACTTTAATAAATTCAAAGTCTCCGTAATTTAGCTTGCCATATGTACCAGCAATATCGTCGACTTCTCGTAAGCCGGCTAATTCCATTAATCTTATTTTACTTGTTTTCATAGTGTGTTTGTATATTGTTAATCTTGTTTGTTTTGTTGATACTGCCATAACTCATCATAGTCAGTCATCCATCTGTACTGACCCGCCAATCTTTCAACATTACTACCGGGTGTAAGTAGTAAAGTCATCACACTATCGAATGCCTTTTTAAACTCAGTTTCACTAACACGATCCCAATATCCCACCTCCAAAAAATCCTTAATTACATAGAAAGGAAAAGCACTATCACTAACGCTTTTTGTCTTGCGTGTTTGCAAGTACACTTGCTTAGGATCTGCAGCGATTTCTTTAAGTAATTGAGCTAGTTTCATGTGTGTTTATTTTGTAGTTTAATAGTATCCACCATATTCTCCCTTACCCCTATCAGCTGCCTCAAGCTCTTTACCGATCTTATCAACTAACGTATCTTCTAGGCTTACTGTAAACTCAACCATACCCTCGTTTGCGTCGTATTCACGATTCAATACAGACTTATCGAATCCATACTTCTTAAACACGTTGACCGCAACTTGATCCATGAATTTATCTGTACCCGAAAATGTAATTTCTACTTCTCCCATGTCATTAGTAATGTAGCCCTCTTTTATAAGTGGTTCACCAAAACTCTTTCCTGCTAATGCATCTTTAATCTCACCATACAAATGGCTTATTATCGAACCAATAGCATAACTGTCAACTTGACTAACTGCACTAGCCCACCAAGCATCATCAAACTTAAAGCCAGGTTTAGGTCTCTCTCCCCCATTCGTATTGGGGTCTAGCGAGTTATAAACAGCAAATTTTATATTGTTTATTCGTCGTTCTATTTCCTTAGGATTATTGAGTAAAGCAATAGCAGCTTCCATAGCTTTTCTTACGTTAGCAATATCTGCAGCTGTAGCGTCTTCCTTAACTAGGCCAGCTAACTCCATTAATCTTATTTTATTTGTGCTATGTTTCATAGGGTAAATATACTGAATTTTTTATTGTAAACCTAACATTGTCCCGTATAAATAGGCTCGGTTTTGTAAAAGGTTACCTCACTTCCTTAGGAGGGAAGGAGGATTTATCATATACATTACACGCAGTGTGATCGAAGTGTCGATGTTCCTATAGCAAAAAAAATAGCATCGCAATGTGAACCGGTTTAGTTTACGCCTATATGCTATATCCCTTTCCATTTTCACGTAATTATACGGGGTGTTTATGCATGTTTTATGCCCATTTTCCGGGGGATACCCCCCTCTATATACTGCGTTTCTAGCAGGGTACCCCCCTATGTATCACGCAGTTATATACAGGGGACCCCCTATGCCTTTATATAGCTATAGGGGGCCCTATGTAGTCGGTTCATAACTTTTTTTACTTAGTCATAAACAACTTGTTAAGTGTTCTTGCAATGTCCATTACGTTATCACTCTTGATGTGACTAGCACTGTTACCATACATCTCTTTAAACATTCTACCCTGGGTAGTGGTAGCGAAGTCTGCTCTGTCGTACTCTGACATAAAGTAGCTTAGAACCCCCATACCTAGTGTGTTTCTCATCTTAGTTACTTGTGCTCGTGTGTGTGTTGTTGCTAAGTCTCCGTAGTAGTTACCACATCCTCCAGGTCCTCCGTCTGATATGTTTACGAAGTAGCTATCGATGTCTGCTGTTGCTGGCACTAGTTGGTTCTTCTTGATCATGCTCTCGAAGCATAATCCTTCTGGTGTCATACCGTTAGGGCTAAATGAGTTTAGTATTACTTGTAGCTCGCGGATTGTGTTCTTTCGTGAGTCATATACTAAGTAGTTAGCCGGGTCGTTGTTATTTACTGTTACCCTTATTGATATCTGCATATGCACGTTTTGTGTGTATGTAAGTGCTTTTGCTATTGATGCAGTCATTAGTAGTGTGTTGCTCCAGCATCTACCACCCATACTTCCTGATCCGTCTAGGGATAAGTGTAAGTTAGCTTTCTTGTACTTATCTATGGTTACTTGGTGGAACACACTCTCTATCCCGTATCCAGCAGCTGATAGTCTTCTGTTGTCTATCTTTCCGCTAGTCAGTCTGTTATCGATTCTTTCACGAGCTTCATTACGCATCTGTAGTTTTCTACCTAGTAGCTGTCCCATCAATAGTCCTTGTGATACATTGTCTATGTAGTCTTTAGAGTTATAGTTAGTGAAGTAGTGCTCATCTAACTTATCTATTAGCTCGTTCTTCTCTAGCGTTCTGATCTCCTCATTGATTGCTTTCCCTTCATCTGATCCCCAACTACAATTACGACTCTTTTGTTTTAGATCACCAATCACTCCCTTAAGGGATGCAGCTGCAACAAAGTCTTTACCAGTAATATCGTAGTTAAAGCAGTTCTTACCGTTTACTTGACTTAGTTCAACACCTTGCTTATCGACTCTATCCAGCTTCCTAGCCATTGCATAACTAACCGTTTTTTTACCAGTCTTGCCATTTAAGAAGTCTTTCTGCTTGTTAAGTTGTTGTCTCAAGTCACGTGCTTCTGTACTTGTAAGTGACTCTCCTCCTTCTCCTTCTCCTTCATTACCTTCTCCTTCTTCTCCTTCACTAATCCCTCCGTCTCCTTCTCCCTGTCCACCTTGCTCTTGCTCTCCTGCTCCAACACCTTGTTCATCTTGTGGCTTCTGATTAGCTTGTGTAGCAGCATTTAACTCATCTGTAATGATCTGTGTCACCTGAATGGCAATGTCTAATGCGTCTTGTGTAGTCTTCAGGCGCTTAATGTTTGGAATGTTAATCAAGTCAACAATCTCTTGCAAGCGAGGCATAACACTCGCATCAAATGCAGGGTTCGTCATGTTAATGATCTGGAACATCCAGCTGTCAATATCACTAGTATTGCGGTACTCAGTAGAACATAAACCCTTTGTAATGACAGGACTGTTCCAGTAGTGCTCGTATAGTTTGTGGTAGTAAGCTTTGTATCCTGGAGATGTACTAAACACGTAGTGGTCAATACGTCTATCTTCAATATAGTTAAGTATGTCTTTTACTAGTGCTATGTCCAAGTGCTTAGCTGCTTCAATCTCCCCATTACATAGTGCAGGAAGTAAACTAAAGTCGGTCATTAAGATGTGAGAAGCCTCGTGCAATGCTAATCCTACTGCAACGTCAAAGTTATTATCTTTAATGTCGGTAGAGATTGTAACACTGTCACCATCAGTATATGACTGGGATCCGTGGAATCGTACCGGTATCTCCTTAGCTGTCAAGATCTTAACAAAGTTAGCGATTGCTTTCCTATAAGAGTTAAGCTTGATAGATTTAGTTAAATCGTTATTCTTTCCGTTGTAGTCCTCACTCAAACCAAAGCGGGCATTACCCTTACCTAGATCATCCATCCAGAATGAAGAGTAATTAGCTTTGGTAAGCTTTCGTGCAGCAGTCTGCTTCTTACCTCGGTTTAATGCTTTAGCTAGTAGATCCTTGTAAAGCTGTGAATGTGTATTAGTCATATGTCTTCTTATTTATACCCTAAAGGTCAGGCGATTAATTAATATATGCAACAGTTATAAAAAATATAATGAGGAAATTTTGGAAAGTTATGAACCGATAGAACCCACTATTCATGCGAGTCTTTAGCCATCTTTTTATATATCTTCTCGTCGGAGAATGCTGCATTAGACTTACGTATCATATTAGTAAACCATGCTGCATACTTAGCGTGCTCCCACGCCTTACGCACTGTCCATGCACGAGGTAAGTGGAGCTCTGGATTTAGTATAGTCCATCCATCACCATCGATGATTGAGTACGATCCGTCATCCCTACGTATAGTGTGGGCTCCAGGGAAGCGCTTCACTACAAAGCGCTTTAGCTTTTGAAATTCTTTATCTATCATATTAGAAAGATGTGTTTGATGATTCAGTTTCAGACTCAATCTCTCCAGTCAAGTTCTCTCCAGTTCCATCGTTGATGTACTTTTGAACTAACTGCTTAACAAATGTTCTTTCTGACTGCATTCCTCCGTCGTTAGAGTACAGTGGGTAGATACTCACTTGTGCACACTCTTCGATTGCAAATCCGTCAGACATTAACCCTGCGATCTCTATTACCGCTCTGGTCGATACTGCAGAAGAGATTCGTGGACTATCTGTGCTAACCTCTACTCTCGTCTGTCCCGCTATCTCTGCGATGTTCATTGCGGTCTTCTTAGGTAAGGTTGGGTACAATTGTTGTAGTAAGCTAGACTCTTGATCCGGTGTTAAGTATGGTATCTCTGCTATCGTGAATCGGTCTAGTAATGCGCGGTCCATAACCCTTACGGCTGTATACTCACTACCTATGTTTGCAGTAGCAATGAACGATACACCTTCAGCTACCTTAACTGTTGGAGCTCCTACAGCTTCATCAAGTCTTAAGTATCTCTGTCCTGGGTCAAGTACTGTCATTAAGATGTTCCAAGCTTCTGGATGTGCTCTTGATATCTCATCTAGCAACACCACAGTATTAGGGGTTTGTATGGCTTTCACAAAGGCAGACTCGTTAAAGAAAGTTCCAACATCTTTAGAGAAGTGAGTGTTACCAATCAACGTTCCTCGTGGATCTTGCGTAGCTCCTAAGTTTACATAAAATAATTCTCGATCCATTGACTTTGCAAGTGCAATAGCTGTCTGGGATTTACCACATCCGGTAGGTCCTGTAAGTAGCATGTTACCAGCTCTTAACACTGTCCGTGACATAAACTTCCAGTTAAGATCCTCAATGTATAATGTCTTAGGTCTCTTGTCAACACAAGTCTTTAAGAAGGACATTACCTCATTCTCAACCGGTGCATTTACGGGGGGTTTCAATGACTCAGCGAACATAGTCTTAAGACCATCAACTGTAGCATCTTTATCTACTCTATTCCAAGTACCATCGGCATCAAACTTAACTAAGTTCATTCCTGCCTTCATAGCACCTTGTACTGTAACGTAGGCAATTCCTTTGATCTCTTCGTCTGTGACTGAGTCAAATGCCTTAGCGACTGGATTACCAGTCTTTTTACTGATCCTCATGTCTATCACTGCGATCTGTGGATACGTAGTAGATGACATTGTTTTGTTGTTTTTCATAACTTGTTTTTTGGTTTTAAATTAGTAATTATTATCTCTCTTTATTTATACCCTAAAGGTCGTGACTTAATTCCGTACTTGCAACAATTGTGCATAACTTTTTAAAAAAACATTGAGTTCCAAACCAACCAACTAGGAACTTGTTTCACTCCTGGCCTAGGCTTACGGTGTGAGAAAAAACTACCAGCATTAACCACTTCCTGTACCTCACAGATGTTACCACTAGTGCTAACACTTAACAGAATTGATCTGCAAGTACTAGAATGGTTATCACTAAACTCAGTACCAATTGCTGCAATTAACTCAGCAACTTTTCCTTTTCGATCCATTGAATCTTGAACACTTAAATTAATCATATCTCTCTCTTTTTATTTATACCTAAAGGTCACCCGGATATATCGGATATGCAACAGTTGACACAAAATAAATAAAAAGTTATGAACAATTTATACAAAAAAAACGATTTATTGGGGGGGTATAGACTCGACCGCTAGTAGTATACTGGGAGTGGGAGTTGTAGGCGGGTGGGAGTGTCTATTTTCTATAGCAAATATTTTGAAATTTCGCCATAAATGTGTATTTCTCTGTAAAATCCTTAAAAATAACACTTTTTCAATCCACCCCTCTATGTCTATGTTATCAATTGATACTATGCGTACATACGGTACCACCAAGTGTCTACCGATACAATACGTCTAGCTTGGGAAAGGGGGTTAAAACGTATCGGTTATAGCTGACCCAGCTGTGTTATCTATAAGCATTTCAGTTACTATCTTACCTCTAAGGTACCTAGATACTGAACAATATTGTATATCATTGTCCCCTATAATACTATCCTTAAGGTGTTCGTATGCAGTCTTATTGTTTAATGATCCGCATTGAGTGGCTATACTACTATAGGTCTTTAGTCTATAGGCACCATAAGGTTTTTTAAGCTCTAGTATTTTCCAGTCTCTAGCTGTTAATAGGTCTAGTCTTTTCTCTCGATTTTTAATTACTGCTGATCGATGATACCCACAGTTATTACAATTAGTATATTCTTCTCCGGTCTTATAATAGTAGTCACTCATTGCTTCTGATTTGCAATTAGGACACTCAATATAATCTAATACACTGGCCATATGTTATTGTTGTTTATATTTGTTATCATAGTATGCTCTGGTATCATACATTCCTTCTTGATAATACCCGTCATAACATGCATCATTAAGTTGCTCTTTCTCCATTTCTAAGGCTTGGTCAATTATCAACTTATTATAATTAGGTGATGTTTCATCTAAGTTTAAATGCTCAATCAACCATTCTACTGCTGTCTTTTTCATTGTTCTGATTTATAGGTTTGATTATAGTATTCATCTGCTGTTTTGTCTCCGCTATACTGACCTTCTTTATAGGATGCCCAATAAGCATCTCTTATCTGCTGCTCCTCCATCTCTTTGGCTATTTCTGCCATACTAATAGAAATACCACCAACTTTCTTGTACTGTTCAACTAACCAATCTACTGCTGTCTGTTTATGCTTCATGAATCTCCGGGTCATGTTATTGTGGGTTTAGGGGTGTTTGGTACATCATTGTTAGTATCTCTAACCTTTCCTCATCTGTTAGTTTAGCAGGTAGCTCGTACTCTGTTTTATTGTTCAACCTACATTGCTCTGCCTCTTCCCATAACGACTTGTCGTCATAGCAAATAGGTTTTCCATCGCTAGTAGTTGCTTGATCACTTGTTCCATCAGGATCTCTCTCATATAGATACCAACTAATCCAATCTGCTCCTTCCCTACCATAGTACACTTCTAATAGGATATTTATCACCGAGTTATGATCATCTGAGTAGTTTATAAGGTCTACATCTAATGCATACAAAGCATCTTGCTTGTTTGATTGCTTCCTAAGTTTATTAAGGATCTCTGTAAATACTTCTAGTTTCATAGTTTTTAGTTTAGTTGTAATTCACTATAAGAATGGTCATGTGTTTGTTGTAATGCTTGTAAGTCTGCAAATCTATTAGCATTGTATCCTACCCAAGGCAATCCCATTGCTGTTCTTCCCTCGTTAGTTATTCCTGCTATTATAAACACCTTTTGATCAAAGTTATTAATAAATTCACGCAGTACTTCGTATTGTGTTCCCTTGACTACTTGTCCTCCAATTGGCTGCTTTGTATCATTTATGCACACTACTTTCATTGCTCGTCGTTGTTAGGTGCTTCGTCTTGTAAACCATCGGTCAAAGTGACATCCCAATCGGAAGTAGGATCATCGTCATAGTCATCACCAAACAAATATGAAGTGGGGGTAGTGGGAGAAATTTCGGCGGAAGATGCTGCTTCGATTTGTTTGTTGCTTTTGGAAATGCTTGGTAGGTCGAGATCTGTTCCTAACCAGATTTCTGGAAACTTTTGAAATGCTTCTTCCATCATGTTGTTAATTCGCTCTATATGCTTGTCCTTACTTTCGTTGCTTTGTGAATAAGACTGTATCAAGCTTTGTTGTATATCAAGTAGTTTGTTTAATGATTCCACCTTATCTCTGAGTAAGATTACTGTTTCAGTTAGATGATCTCTACTCGTTAGCATATACTCGTTAGCAGATATGCTCATTTTTGTTTTATGATCCATGATATGTTTTATTTTATTAAATATAAGAAATTAATAACAGATATACAACTATTCTTTAGAATGTATTGTTGTGTGTTATCTGTTTTAAGTCTAACTGCTGTGCTACATAGTTAATATGCTTTGTAGTAGTTTTGCTCCAGTAACCTAATACACGTAATCTACTGCCCTCGATTGTTGCTACGTGAGTAGTGTATGAATACACCTTATCTTCTTCGAGTCTAAGGTTTTGCTTATAACGATCTAATGTTGTCATAACTTTAGTTTTTACTTATTAATAGTGTGAATAAATGCCATGATCAGGCCTACTGTGAGAATTGTCATTAATGCTGCGTACATATCTTTTTCTTTTAATTTAAAGATAAGACATTTATATCGATATTACAACAGCTTACTACTTTAATAAATCTTTTAATTTGATACTACTAGATACTTTAATGCTTTCTGTTTTAGGCATTAGTTTTTCGATACGTACAGTGAGGAGTGGTCTTCCGTTTATTAGCGGTAATCCATACTCATTATACTCTATACTCTTTACAACAACTCGTTTATTTTTGAATCGTCCAACGTATACTGTATCTCCTATTTCAATTGGTATCTTGATCATGATTGATTATATTTACCATTTCCTACAAGACCAGTATCTTGCTTTATCTCTTGGTCCTGGGTTATCGCAGTTATGGCGAGCTCGAAATGATCGACGTCTGGCTGGATCACTTTTCTTTATACTCATTCCCTTTTGTCCAAAATTCACCTTAACTACATTGCCTTTTGGATTCTGCACATACACCTTGAACTTCTTGACATCTCCTTGCATAGGTTTGCCTAACTTAACAGTACGACCTTGATATTCTGCTTCTGTAAGCGGTGTCTTACTAGCCTTAATGGCCTCTAATAGCCTTACAGCGCAAGAGTCGCATATAGTTATTTCGTTTGTTGCATTGATTTGATCTGCTGCTGACTTTGCTTTTTTATATGCATCTGATCCTTTACGAGCAGGAGCTTCTCCTCGAGCTCTTTTTGCTCGAATATTTGCCCACAAACCTGCCGACTGTTCTGTTAGTATACTACTAAGCTTCACCATATTCGATCAACAACTCTCCTAAAACTTCTATTTTTCCAACAAGCTTTTGAAATTCGTTTTGGCTAATATTTATACCCTTATCTCCAGTAGCTTTAAACAACTGATCTACTAGCGTCTTATACTCTTCACGAGCTTTATCGAAGTTAAGCTCTCCTTGAGCAGCCTTTTCGTAATATGCTAGTTTTACATTGAAGTGGTAGTATGTAAGCATTGCGTCACCACCTTTTTCTTTAGCAGTGTTTACTATAGTTTCAGCTCCAGAAAGACGTGATTTAGCAAACGCCTTTTCGTCCTTCTCTTCCTGTTTTGCACCAGGAGTTTTCTTCTCTTCAACCTCTTTTAATAATTGTGTTAGTTTCATTTTTTACTTTATTATAAATAGTATGCGTAAGCACTATTACATTTAATCATTTTGCCCTACAAAAACTCTAATTTTAGGCTCATAGTTTTTTGGTAGATTATTAATATAATTACCAGGCTTAGCGTGATCTTTATCCCATCTCATATGAAACTCTAAATCAGTCAAATTAAACATAGTTTGAGTTGTTGTATGCATGTTGAACTTGTTATCTGATCTATATGGATTCATAAACGGATCTTGGGTATGTGTATCTGACAGTAGATCGAGGACTTCGCTTGGTAGCTTTGCTTGTCTTAGCTTTTCTTTAGCAATAGTCAATCTAGAGATGGATGAATCTCGTTTAACTCCAGAAGTATATCCAGTAGTTGGATACTGTACTCCGTGGTTTGTGCGAACAACAATGTCTTCTGCATGTATTCTAGTGATTACTGGTAGATGTTTTGAAGTTAGTTCTACAACAAAAGAATACTTTGCGTTAGCAACTATTGTATGACCTTTAATACCAACCTCTTTACTATCCTTTCCTACAAAAGAAGTTATAGACTGAATAGCTTCAGATAGTTTTTTCTTAGTTAATGCTATTCTGATTTTAAGACCATCGTGAGATATCTTTGGAGCTTTACCTTTATCTAGTTTGTCTTTTGCTAAATCTCCTTCTTTTTCGTCAAAAGCTACTGATAACGATGAATTTGCAATACCAATACCAAACTCATTCAATCCCTCTGACCAGTCAGTTAATTTATCATGTAAATAAACTACCTCAACACCATCTAATAATTCGTGAATAACCTCAACTTGGGCTTGATATCCTCTATCTCTATTCTTAGCTAGGATCGATTTACCACCAACTGATAGTTTAGCAATCACACACTCATCTATAGTGCTAGTCTTTTTAAAACTCGTTAGTATCCTTTTTAGCTTTATCATATTATTTTTAATTGATTGTTTAAGGTCATTTAGTTAACCAAGCATTGTTTGCTAAATAGGTTGTTTGAATTAATGCTAGTAACTTAACTGATTTGAAGATTGATATTATTGTACCTAGTGTTGTTATAAGTGCTGGACCAGCTGCTACCTTAGCTAACTCTAGTGGATTTGTAAATATCTTACCTAGATAAGCGCTTATTTGTTCGAATGCTGATTGTAGTATGCCACTTATCTTGTCTTCACCAAAGTCCTTCACTAAATCTGGCATTTGCAATAAAAAGATTAATAACATACCTATTAACAATAGCATAATAAATTTTTTCCAATTACCACTATCGCCAGTAAGCTCATCACTTGCATCTACATCACTCTTTATACCCAAAATGTTTGCAGCTACCTTCCTAATATAAGCAAGTACCTTATTAAAGATGTCTTTTATTTTGGTAGATATACTACTAATCAACCTCTCTATCCTAGAGAAAAGCGACTTAGCATTTCGCTGCATTATTTCAATTGCTTTTTTTAGGTTTTCACCAGTCTTATCTGAGATTACATTATATATAAATTTTAGAAAGCTGGCTGCGTCTGTAAATGTTTTACCTAAGTCTTTAGGTATTCCACCAATCTTTGCTGCAATGGTTGTTAAGAAGTTTTCATACAATGCTATCTCTGATTGTATTCTTTCCTCCAATTCTTGTGGTAGTTTCCCACCCTCTAGTAGCGCATTCGACTCCTCGGTACTCAGCTTAATACCAAGTACGTTTTCTAGGAATCTAGCGTGAGCTATCTTATTCTCTTGTTGTGATTCCTTTAATAAGTCTTTTAGCTTTATCATATTAATAAATAGCTAATACTTAACCTTCTCGAGTATTAATGGTCTATATTTATGAAACTATTTACCCTGTCCTACGTATGGTTTTGCCCAATTTGTACTAGTTTTGCTTGCACTAACCTTTGTCTTAGCATGCACTCCTGGTCGTTTTTTCCTAGGTTTAGCTATGTAGTTCTTTTCAGTCTGCCCTTTTGCCTTTGCCATTTATTGTGATATATTTAATTTATATATCTATAAAT
>Ga0209444_10001696_pt1 | contig 12130 bp, 6 predicted proteins | sample LauGreFaBDMM15DN_2_FD_188215 | JGI IMG/M metagenome (GOLD analysis project Ga0209444, IMG submission 188215) | Freshwater lake microbial communities from Lake Michigan, USA - Fa13.BD.MM15.DN (SPAdes) (version 2) | ecosystem: Environmental > Aquatic > Freshwater > Lake | place: Lake Michigan, USA...
CAATGAAGGAAATTGACCACCAAATGCGTATGGCCAAAAATATAAAAGTTGTTTTAATGCTGCAGAGTGAAATGTTCTAGCAGCAGCATTTGAAATTCCAAGGACTCGAAGCCGGGCGCGCATCTCACCAGCTGCTTTTGCAGTGAAAGTTAGCGCTAAAACTTTAGTTGGATCAGTAACACCAGCATTAATTGCATAAGCAATTCGATTTGTAATTACTCTAGTTTTTCCAGTTCCAGCACCTGCTATTACGCAGACTGGTCCGCTAATAGCGGTAACAACGGCTAATTGATCGGGATCTAACTCAGCCAGAATTTGGGCATTATCTATCGCCATGATTCATTGCCTACCAAATCAACCTCGGCATCTTTTCCATACCAAGCCTTAATCATTTGCCGAGCCACACTAATTTCAAGTGGCAGGATTAAAGATTTATCTAAGATGGCAGCTTTCATATCCGCTCTTGAAAACCAACGAATCTCTTCGATCTCATCCCCATCTGCTCTTGCAATTTCAGGAGTATTTGTTACCGCTTCAAATGCAATCATTAAGGATGCTGGAAATGGCCATGGTTGGGAACCAAGATAATTAATCTGGGATAACTCAACACCAGCCTCTTCCCTAACCTCTCTGACCACACAATGCTCAAATGATTCACCAGGTTCAACAAAACCAGCAAAGGTTGAAAAGCGGTGTTTAGGCCAAACTTTTTGCCGGCCAAGTAATACTCGATCTTGATCATCTTTAATTAAAACAATTATTGCCCCATCAGTTCTTGGGTAATGCTCACTTTCATCAATTAAACATCTTCTAACTGAGCCACCTAAAACAACGGTGGTGGCCGCACCACATTGAGAACATCTTGGATGCTTTTTGTGCCAGTTAGCTAATCCTTGCGCATGCACTGCTAAGCCAATATCTCGGGGCGATAAAAAAGCACCAATCTCTCTTAAACTCTTTAACTCAAGATTTGTATTTTCATCACTTTCTAAGTGGCGAACAAAGAAGTTATCTTTATCTTTAACCCCTAAGAAGTAATCAGTTTGAGATTGATACTCACCCAAGCTTGATCCGCTAACAAAGCTAATCTGGTTATCACTAGCTACAAACTTCTCATCCATGAAAAGCAAAACCGATGCACTGGCCCAGGCAGATTTAAGGTAAGCCTCATCACTTCGTAAATGCGCAGCGCGATCAACCTCAGCAACTGCTAATGGGAGTTTTAGTGATTTATTTGGCATCATCACCGCCCGACCCTACTAGCCTGTCGTCATGGTTGTCGCCCCCGCTCAAAGCATGAGAATCCTCTCCTGGAACCTTTTGCATGGGCAGGTAATTCCTCCGTTAGGAAAGCAGGATTGGCAACAGAACTTGATATCTGCAGCAAAAGATGTTGCCGAGCATTTCAAGCCTGATTTTATATCTTTGCAAGAAGTAGATTTTATGCAATCCCGATCTGGAAATGTTAATCAAACTAAATTAATTGCTGAAAGTATGGGGCTTAAGTATTGGCATTATCTGCCCGCATTGTTAGGAACTCCTGGCAATAGTTGGCAAAAAATAAAGAGATTAGATCTAGAGGCAATTTCTCAAAATTCAAGTGATGCAAATTTAAGAACAAGTTATGGAATTGGATTTGCAACTAATCAGCTGGTGAAAAATATTTACGTTAAATACCTAGGCAGATCTTTAGTTGGGATGCCACTAATCGTGCCTAGGGAAAATGGGCATGGAGTTAAGTTTATATATGTTAAAGATGAACCCCGGGTTGCTTTAGTTGCTCAACTTGCAAACGGCTTAACAATTACTACAACTCACCTTTCATTTGTGCCTGGTGTAAATGTTTTCCAATTAAATCGACTTAGCTCGTTTCTAAAAAAACTACCAGGAGAGCAGATATTAGTTGGCGATCTAAACCTTATCGCTAACCTGCCAACTAAATTAAGTGGATTTAGATCATTACTAGCTCAATCGACGTACCCTAGTTGGAAACCTTCGATTCAGTTTGATTACATTATGAAACGTAAGTCAGATTCAATTACCGCTGAAGGTTTAGGTAGATTTAAACCAACAATTTCTGACCATATTCCAATTGGAGTTGAGCTTAGATTTCAATAGGTACTTTGCTAATCAAAGTTATTAACGCCTGCTCATCTAAAATATCTGCTGGCCTGACTGTTTGATTATCTGCTACATAGTGAAAAGCAGCACTGATCTTTTCAATTGGCACATTCTTAAGTTTTGAATAAGCCAGGCGATACATCGCCAACTGGATAGCAGCGGTTGCTAAATCATCCCCATCTTTAACCTTGCCGGTCTTCCAATCAACTACCTCAAACTGATCACCGCTTTGATAGACCGCATCAATTCGGCCTCGAATTAAAGTGTTATCAATCATTGTTTCAAAACCAACCTCAACTCCCACAGGTTGTTTATTCGCCCAATGACTTGCAAGCCATGCCTGCTGCAATTTATCAAGAGGAGCATCTGCAAACTCTTCAGTAATTACTGGAGTGCTTTGATTAAACAAATCATCCATAGAGATAAGGGAGGGATTCTGAAAGTGATTTTCAAGCCATAGGTGGAAATCAGTTCCGCGTCTTGCATATTTATCTATGTGATTTGGCATTGGCCGGCGCAACCTAAGTGCTAACTCCTGCGGATCTTTTGCTAAATAAAGCAGGATAGAAACAGATAATCTGCTTGGCAGCGTAATCATCACCTTTTCATTTCGGTTAGTGATCTCAGAAAGAATCGCCTGCATATCAGAGAGTAAAGAAACCTTTTCTGTATCTGCTTCTTCCTTAATTAAGCTGTTTACTTCAGCCGGCGTGAATGGTGTTGCACTTTCAATTCCAAGTGAAACCTCTTGTAGTTTATCTAGTCTGCTGCTTCTTGTTGGCCAGATACCGGTGGTCGGATTTTCCTTAATTGGATTACGACCCTCTGGAATTGGCGTATCGGTAAGTACGCTTCCGCCATTTATTTTAATTAGTGCGTTAGCAAAGATATTAAATAGGCTACTTGGATTAACTAATTTTTCACCATTTCTAAAGTGTGACGTTGTGCAGATTAAGCCCTTCTTTGCTCTAGTAATAGCAACATAGGCAAGACGCATCTCCTCCATTGATTTGCGCGCTTTCCACTGATCTTCAAATCGCTCTAAGCCATCTTTTAGATTTTTGTTTGTTGAAAAGCTATCAAAATTAATTGAAGGCAGTTGCTCACAATCACCCCGCATACTTACTGGAATTGAGCCAGCATTATTAACCCAATCATCTGACTTCTTACCAACACTTGGAAAGGTTTTATCAGCAAGGCCTGGAATTGCAACATAATCCCACTCAGCACCCTTTGCTGAATGGATAGTTAAAATCTGCACTGCATCACTTCTAACATCTACCTCAGCCGGCTTTAAACCACCTTCAGTATCTTCAGCAATTTTTAACCACTGTAAGAAGCCAAGTAATGTGCCACCATTCTTTTCAAATCTAGCTGCCTCATCTAAGAAGCGATCTAAATTTTTGCGGCCAGATTGCCAGCCATCTCTTACCAATACTTCGGTATCTAATGACAAGAATTGTTCTACCTCAATAATTGCCTCAGTAATTGAGCCATTTAAATTTCGGCGGAGTGCTCGAAGTGAGAGTGCAAATTTACGAAGCCGGGCTAATCCTTCTTCACTAAATCCAGGAGTCCCCTGATACTTTACAAACTCTCCCTGCATTAATGTCAGTAATAGCTCTAATGATTCAATAATTGAACCGGCTGCAAACTCATCCGCGGTTGAGATAACTTCAATATTTTGTTCAAGTGCTTGCTTTAACTCTTTACCTCTTGAGTAATCATTTGATCTGGCAAAGTTTTTAGTGAATATACCTAGCGCCATTAAATCTCTTGCCCCAAGATTTATATGTGGCCCAGTTAGCAGGCGCATTAATGCTGTTCCAGAATCTGGCATGGTTAAGGTACGAAGCAAGGCAATAATGTCGGAAATCTCAGGAGTGTGAATTAAACCGCCAACACCGACTACATCGGTTGGAATATCTAATTCAGTAAAAGCTGCCTGGATTGAATCAATTTGTGATCTGCTTCTTACCAATACTGCAAAGGTTGATTTTTCATTTGCAGCAAGCTTTTCTCGATCTTTATCAAACCAATACTTAGCAAAGTATTTTGCAATCTCCTGCCCCTCTTGAATTTGGGTTTCATAAATACCGCAAATGACCTCACCAGTTTTTGCATTTGGCCGAGCAGTTAATTTATCAATTTGCTTACTAGTTGAAATCTCATCAATCATTACATTTGCTAGATCTAAAACAGCTGAATCATTTCGCCAGGTGGTAAGTAATGTGTACCGTGTTGCTTTACTTTTAAATGATTCTGAGAAGGTATCTAGAGTCTCAGAGCTAGCACTACGCCAGCCATAAATTGCTTGGTTTGGATCTCCCACCGCAGTTACCGGGTGATTATTTCCAAAGAGGTTAGATAAAAACTTAATCTGATTAAAAGATGTATCTTGATACTCATCAAGCAAGACAACCTTAAATTTATTTCGCTCAATTACCCCAATATCATCATTATGGTTGTACTTACTCTCCTCAACTAACTTTGCTGCAATAGACATATGATCGTTAAAAGTTAGTAAGCCATGTTGTTTGCGACGATTATCAAAGGCGGCCACGATCGGCAGAATTGCAAGACGTTGTGCTAACTCCTCTTTAAATTCAATCACAGGATTTGTTTGCCGATCTGAAAACTCAGAAAGGTTTGCTAAGAGTTTTTCAGTGTAAGTGATAATTTCTTCGGCATTTCGATCATTTTCAGCTAATTGAGTAGATAGATCCATTACCTCTTTAACAACTGAGTTTGGTGATCCATTAATTGGTAGATCATTTCCAGCAAATCTACTCACCTCTTCAAATGCAATTTGCCAGGCAGCTGCCTCACCAATTGGATCAGCATCAGCATCAATGGCAATTCGAATTGCATGATCTGCTAAAACTCGGCCAGCATATGAGTGATAGGTGGCAACTGTTAATTCAGATTCATCTAAGTGATCTGGCAATAAATTCGCACTCTTTAACTGTTTAAGCCTGAATTTAATTCGCTTTGCTAAGTCACCCGCTGCTTTTCTGGTAAAGGTAAGGCCAAGTAATTGATCTGGTGTGATAATTGAGTTGGCAACTAAATATAAAACTCGCTGGCTCATTGTTTCAGTTTTGCCAGAGCCAGCACCGGCAATCACAACAGATGGTGTAAGTGGTGCTTGAATAATTGGAATCTGCTCTTCCGTTGGCACTCTAAAAGTTGGATCAACAGCGCTAATGCGCTTTGCAATATCTAGTGCGGAGTATTTGATACTCATTTACCAATCACCGCCTGACCTTGAGTTTGTATCGGGCAGGATGATTTAACTGCGCAGGTACGGCAGCGATCATTAATAGTTGCAACAAAACTCTTATCACTCATACCTTGGGCAATTTGAGTTAACTCTGCCGTTACTTCACTAGCTGCTACCGCTTCTTGCGGACGAGGCTTAGCATCTTTGGCTTTATGGTCACCAACAAAAACCAGCTCTGCGCCAGCAACCTCTTGGTGCTCTAACTTTTCTTTAAATCCATCATTAACTACCGCTAATTGATAACTCTGTAACTGTTTATTTTCCAGGGCTTTCTCATATGAGATTGCAGTTGCACCCGTCTTTAAATCAACAATGTAATACTTATTTCCAGCAGTTAACTCAATTCGGTCAATTGAACCTGAGACCACCGCATTTCCTAATTTAAACTCAAACTTTTCTTCCACTCCAACCAAAGTGTTCTTATTCTTTAAATTCCAACTATAGAATTTTTCAAGCATGGCAGCAGCCCGGCGATACTCATAATCTTTAATCCACCCTTTATTCATATCAATTAACGACCATGCCCCTTTTAATTTATCCTCTAATTGATTAAGGGAAAGAGAAGGTTGCTCGAGTAATTGGGCAGCAATCACATGGATTGCAGTTCCTAAGACTTGCGCAGTTGAATCAGCATCTTTGCCACCACTTTGCTCTAATAACCATTTAAGTGAGCACTCGGTAAATGATTCAAGTGAACTTGGTGAAATCCTTAATACTTCATCGCTTTTAATTACAGGTAGATCAGTTGAAATCGGTGTGTTACCCACCCAATTTTTTGGCTCAGCTCGCTGCACGCCATTTACTGCCAATGTTTTAAGCATTCTTTGGGCAAATATCGCTTGTTCTTTATTGCTTGCCCTACTAGCTAATCTTCGCAAATCTGCAACTAAAGCAGGTTGAGTAATTGCTCTTGCAGGTTGAGTGAGTGCAATCTCAGCAGGTGCATATTTTTCAAAGTAAGTAGATGGTTGATTATCTTCTTGCGAGACTGCAGTGATAATTAATTTTTCAGTAGCTCTTGTAGTTGCCACATTTAACAATCGTTTTTCATCTTCAGAGAGGCCCGAGGCAGAGATCGCATCTAATTGCGCAGGGTTGCTTATGCCATGGCGAAATATCTCAACTAATCTTTCGCTACCAAGGAGTGAGCCACGTTGTTTTAAGTTTGGCCAACTTCCTTCCTGCATGCCAGCAAGTGCTACAAATCGCCACTGCAAACCTTTAGCTGAGTGCACAGTCATTACCTGCACTACCTCACCACGTTGAGCTGATGCGGAAATGCTGTCAGATAAAATCTTCTCACCCAGTAATTGATCAATAAATAATCCAGCTTTAGCACCGGGAAGTCTTTCGCTAAAGCGGCGAGCAACCTCAAATAAAGTAATTAAGGCATCAAGGTTTTGATCTGCCGCAGCGCCCCGATTACCACCTGCTAATGCTTGTTGTTGCCAAGCTGAAGATATCAACTCACCTTCGTAATTTTTTGCACTGCTCCAAATACTCCAAAGCAGATCTGAAATATCAGCAGATCTACTTGAAACTTTTTTTGCCTCTTTTAGTAAATCATTAATCCGCTTAAGCGGTGTCAACTGCTCCCATGGCAGATCAGTTGTTGGCGCAGTTAGCGCATCTAGGATTAACTCAGTTGAACTCTTTGTTAAATCACCTTTTTGTTCTTTACTTAAGGAAATTCGCATCTGCCTAATTGAAATTGCATCAGCGCCAGCAAACTCACTCTTAAGCAACTCTTCAACCTGATCCCAATTACTTGGAATTAACTTCAACTGCCCGATGGTAATTTGCGCCAGGGTAATAATTGGTTTAATCGCTGGATTATCAGCTAGTGAGAGCGCAATTGCATCTACTTCAACCGGAATTGAATTCATCGCAAATGCTCTTTGCAGGGCGCTTACTTGAGCACCGGGAGATCTAAGAATTACTGCCATTTGTGACCATGGCACACCCTGCCTTAGGTGAGCTGATCTAAATTGGTGGGCGATGTAATTTGCTTCATCACTTGCACTACTTAGCATCGCAACTTCTTGATCTTTAACTTTACGATGGCTATTTGGTAATTTGATTGTATTTTTAATACCAGATTGCTCTAAATCAGTAAGTAAATTATCTGGATCTGCTCCTCTAAATCTGCCAACTGCAGATTGTGGGTCGGCAAAGATAACTAACTCTTGAGCACTTAGTAATTGCAATAATTTACGTTGCGCCCGATCTGACTCTTGAAACTCATCGACATAAATAACTTGGAAAAGCTTGCGATACTTATCAAGTAAATCTGGATTACTCTCAAGTTTTTCAACCGCTGCAATGATAATTTCACTAGGATCAATACGATTAAGACCGGCGCCAGTTGTAACATCACGAAGTGCAAGTGATTGCAGATACTTTTGCCAAAACTCACAAATAGCTGGCCAGTACTTTTGTTCATACTTATCGGCATACTTAACTAACTCAGCCGGTGAGGATCCGCGCTCAGTTGCCCGGCCAATAAAATCACGTAACTCTTTAGCAAAGCCTCTAGTTGTTAAAGCTGGAATTAACTCGTTTGGCCATAATGTTGCATCCGGATTTGCCGCATCAATTGCTAGTAGCTCTCTAATTTGGGCATCTTGTTCGGCCCCTGATAACAAAACATATTTTTTAGCATCAGTATTTGCAAGTTGATCATTTAAAATTAAAAATGCAATTGAGTGAAATGTCCTAGCAATCGGCTCACTCACCGTATGTGTTGCTGGATTTGCAGATGCAATCTGATCACGCAGCTTGCTGGCACTATGGCGGCCATAGGTAATTACTAGGATTGAGTTTGGATCTTGACCTTCACTTATTCTTTTTGAAACAGCCGTAATTAGTGCTGTGGTTTTACCACTGCCAGCCTCTCCTAAAACTAATAACGGAGTACCGCGGTGGGTGATTACCTGCTTTTGTTGATCATTTAATTGCGCGTGATCAATTAATTCAGTTTTAAATGGCGCTCTAACCAGATTTAGCTTTGGGGTGTTTTTTGCGCTGGCCACGGCTTAATTTAACGCGAGCGCACTGACATTAAGGGCTATGACCCAACTGGCGCTAGGAGTTCTCGTTTGTTCGCTTATTTTTAGAAGTAAGCCGGGCTCTGGTTGATCCATCAAGGATTACCTTACGAATTCGAACTACCGCAGGTGTTACCTCAACACACTCATCCTCACGGCAAAACTCAAGGGCGCCTTCCATATTTAATTTCTTAGCTGGAATTAATCGCTCAGATTCATCGGTACCTGAGGCGCGCATATTTGTTAACTTCTTCTCGCGAACGCAGTTAACATCCATATCCTCACTTCGTGAGTTCTCGCCAATCACCATACCTTCATAAACTTCATCACCTGGCTCAACAAATATTGAACCACGATCTTGGGTGCCATAAAGTGCGTAGCTAGTTACCGCTCCCATTCGATCTGAAACTAATGAACCAGTTGAGCGAGTACGAAGCTCACCATGCCATGCTTCATAACCATCAAATACATGGTGAAGTAATCCAGTTCCTCTTGTCTCAGTTAAGAACTCTGTTCTAAAACCAATTAAGCCACGGGATGGAACTCGATAATCAAGACGAATCCAACTAGTGCCATGGTTAACCATTTGCTCCATGCGGCCTTTGCGCAGCGCCATTAATTGCGTAATCACACCTAAGTACTCCTCAGGGGCATCAATAGATAAACGCTCCATCGGCTCATGTAATTTGCCATCCACCATCTTGGTAACTACCTGTGGCTTACCAACGGTTAACTCAAATCCTTCACGCTTCATAATTTCAACAAGAACTGCAAGTTGTAACTCACCACGTCCTTGAACCTCCCAAGTATCTGGGCGATCGGTATTTAAAACCCGGAGCGAAACATTTCCAACTAGTTCTGCATCTAACCGGTTTTTAACCTGGCGAGCAGTTAATTTATTTCCACTCTTTCCGGCCAATGGTGAGGTATTAATACCAATTGTCATCGAAATACTTGGCTCATCAACTGTGATTAATGGCAGGGCGTGTGGATTTTCTAGATCAGCAAGGGTTTCACCTAAGGTAATAGTTTCAATTCCGGCGACCGCAATAATGTCACCTGGGTGAGCTTCAAGTGCTGGTACTCGCTCTAACGCTTCAGTAATTAAAAGTTCAGATACTTTAACTCGCTCAGTTGTGCCATCGGTTTTAATCCAAGTAACTGATTGGCCTTTCTTAATTACACCCTCTCTAACGCGGCAAAGTGCAAGCCGGCCTAAGAATGGAGATGAGTCAAGGTTTGTTACATGTGCTTGTAGTGGTGCACCCTCATGATATTCCGGTGCTGGAATAGCTGAAAATATTGTGTCAAATAAAATATCTAAGTTTTCATTATCTGGCATGCCACCATCTGCTGGTCTGTTTAAAGATGCACGTCCTGCTTTTGCAGATGCGTAAACAATTGGAAACTCAATTTGATCTTCATTTGCATCTAAATCTAAGAAGAGGGCGTATGCCTCATCAACAACTTCAGCAATACGTGAATCGGGCCGGTCTACTTTATTAATTAACAAAATAACTGGTAGATTTTTTTGCAAAGCTTTACGAAGTACGAAACGAGTTTGTGGAAGTGGACCTTCGGAGGCATCTACTAACAAAATAACGCCATCAACCATCTCTAATCCGCGCTCAACCTCGCCACCAAAGTCAGCATGGCCTGGCGTATCAATAATATTTACGATTGTGTTACCGCGTTTTACCGCAGTATTTTTTGCCAAAATTGTAATTCCCTTTTCGCGCTCAAGATCCATCGAATCCATCATTCGATCTTGGCCTTCATCTTGTTTCTTATGAGCTGCAAATGCACCAGATTGCCAAAGCATGGCATCTACTAATGTGGTTTTGCCATGGTCAACGTGCGCAATGATTGCAACGTTTCTTAGATCATCGCGTTTTTTAACTGGCAGATCTTTTAAGTGTGCTTGTTTTTTAGACATTGAACCTAAACTCCACTACATCGCCATCAGCCATTACGTAATCCTTGCCTTCCATTCGCACCTTGCCATTGGCGCGGGCTTGCACCATTGATCCTGCAGTTACTAACTCATCAAAGGCCACAACTTCAGCCTTGATAAATCCTTTTTGAAAATCTGTGTGAATCACACCAGCCGCAGCTGGAGCGGTATCACCTTTATGAATCGTCCACGCTCTGGTCTCTTTCGGACCTGCGGTCAGATATGTCTGTAATCCTAATGTATTAAATCCAACTCTTGCTAATGTGGTTAATCCTGGCTCGGTTAATCCGATTGATTTAAGTAATTCCAGCGCATCTGCCGCATCTAAATCAGCTAATTCAGCCTCAGTCTTTGCATCTAAGAAGATTGCCTCCGCCGGCTTTACCAATGCTGCTAATTCATCCCGTAATTGTTTATCAGATAACTCAGCGGCATCAACATTGAAAACATATAGGAATGGTTTGGCAGTTAGTAGTTGAAGCTCAGCAATGGATTCAATATCAACCTTACTCCCACGAAGTAGCTGGCCCTGATTTAAAATTTCAGAGGCTTCTTTAGCAGCATTTAAAACTGGCTGCTTTTCCTTAATGGTGCGAACCTCTTTTTCAAGACGAGGAATCGCTTTTTCTAATGTTTGTAAATCAGCTAAGCAGAGTTCGGTATTAATAGTTTCCATATCTTTTTTCGGATCAACATTGCCATCAACATGGACCACATCCCCATCTTTAAAAACTCTAATTACTTGGCAGATCGCATCACTTTCTCTGATGTTTGCTAAAAACTTATTTCCAAGGCCAGCGCCCTCTGATGCACCTTTTACAATTCCAGCAATATCAACAAAGGAGACTGAGGCTGGCAAAATTTTTTCTGATTCAAATATTTTAGCTAGCACCGGCAAGCGATCATCTGGAACTCCAACCACACCAACATTGGGCTCGATGGTGGCAAAGGGGTAGTTAGCAGCTAGGACATTGTTTTTAGTCAGCGCATTAAACAGGGTGGATTTACCCACATTTGGCAGACCGACGATTCCGATTGAAAGGCTCACGAGGGGTAAAGCCTACGCAAGATTGTCACCTCTTCCTGCCACTATAACCCCATGCCCGCATCGATCATCTCCTTACTTATCGGCCTATTGGCTGGGGCTGCAATTGGCTTCCTCGCAGCAAAGCTGCGCAATAAATCAGCTGGCAATGATGGCGCCCTATTAGATGATTATAAAAAGCAGTTAGAGGTAGAACGAGGAAAAACTGAGAACTCAATTAAGTTAACCGCTGAATTAAATGCGATGAAATCAACTGTTGAAAAATTATCAGTTCAATCAAATGAAGCTAACCGAGTTCGCACTGAGGCGGAAGCAAAGCTTGAGACCACTATAAATGAGATGCGAAGGGCTAGTGAGTCAATCTTTGATGAAACTAAAAAAATTGCTGGCGCCCTATCTAATAGTCAGGCCCGTGGAAAATTTGGTGAGGCCCAACTTGAATTACTTTTGCAATCAGCAGGACTTCGCGAAGGTCATGAATACACCAGACAAAAATCAACTACTGATGCTGACTCTGCTGGAATTCCAGATATCACCGTAAAGATGCCAGGTGGTTCTGCCATATTTATTGATTCAAAGTTTCCATTTGATCGCTTCTTAGATGCATTTGGTACTGAGGTAGCAAGTGAGCGAGATGATTTCTTAGCCCAACACACAAAAGATTTGCTTAAGCATGTGGA
>Ga0209444_10001700_pt1 | contig 12117 bp, 9 predicted proteins | sample LauGreFaBDMM15DN_2_FD_188215 | JGI IMG/M metagenome (GOLD analysis project Ga0209444, IMG submission 188215) | Freshwater lake microbial communities from Lake Michigan, USA - Fa13.BD.MM15.DN (SPAdes) (version 2) | ecosystem: Environmental > Aquatic > Freshwater > Lake | place: Lake Michigan, USA...
GCGGAGTTCACCGATTTCTACAACACCGATAGCACCGGCTTGGTTGTTAACAGGGGCTTCCCAGGTCTCCGCATAACGGATGAACTGTTTGCCATAGATTGGAGCGGCATTAGTTGCCATAGTATTAGCCTTTAGTAAATGGACTTCAAAAGTGTTTTGTTTGCTCTAGGACTTGTTTTCTACCTAGATAAGTGTACTTGATTTTACCCTATTGGTACTCAATTTCACAGCGGCAACGAGCATAGCACCGACAACCTTTCCCAGGCATTGGTAGAGAACCCATAGGTTGCCATCCCATTTCCCCGAACTTTTTGCAGTCGATGCACACACGTTTGTCTCGGTGTGCTAAACGTCTCATCTCTTTGTAACCTAAGTCTTCCATCTTCATATACTCACCGAGCCCGAAGAAAGAAAAAGTAGGATTAGCAATGTATTGAACTACACGGTTAAAGAGAGACGGCCATGACCTACCTTGGGCTTTTCTCTGAACTGCTTCAAGGGTACCATCTTCAGCTGGATTGATCCCTTCAATAACATCAGTATCAAGATCTATTGCTCCTGGAACTACACCCCGAAGGTTATAATCTCTGAAATCAAGTGTTTGATCTCCGAGTCGAAGTGTTCCGTTGTCAATATATTCCTTGGTCTCTGCCAAAAACTTTGTGAGTGGCGGTAACATATCACCAACGATGATAGGCCACGCCTTTTCTATTTTTTTGTCGGTTTTATCTTCACCGACCCCTAGGATTACAGCAGCAAGTGCAGAGGTGAGAGTTTTGTCGATAAGAGTTCTTTCGTACTCCTCCCACCTCATAAGCTTGTCTCGAAACCCGGCCACGAGTAGTTTTGCTTGGTTCACCATCTGATCTTCCAGAGTGGCTAGATTTTTGTATTTTTTGGCCAGGTCTTTTGCTTGACTAATGTAATCAGACCTTCGTTTAGTTACTAGGCTGACTAGACTTAGAAGGTCCATTTTATACTCAGGCGAACATTGTTTTCTTCAATGCTTCAACGTAGTCGATTTTGCCTTCGGATTCTTCAACGATCTTCAATGCACGTGCATGTGGATCTAGATCTTCCTCGGCATACTGGAAAGTACCACCAGAAGTAACTTCACCAAAGGAAACCATTGGAGGAAGTTTACTCAGTAGACTCAACAGTTTTGAAGCAGCTGTCTCACCTTCCGCAAACTCCATGGTTCCAAACTCAAGACCTTCGCAATAATGCTGAAGCTCACCCTGAGGCATTACACCATCAGTTAGGCGACCTTCGTCATAAAGAGCTTCCACAAAGGAGGCAATCTTGTTGCGACGGGAAGTGATTTTTTCTTCCATGTACATTTTTTGAAGCTCAGCATGCTCTTCTTTGAGACGCTTGAGTTCTTCAAACATTTGTGTGGGGTAACCGATTGCGCGAGCAGAATTACCAGAACTCATTGTTCCGTAATCCATCTCATTGTAATCGGCTTCGTCCTCATCGCCCATGTCTTCTTCATAGGTAGAACCAAACCCTGTCTTTGTGTAAGGGTCCTTCTTCTTCCCACCACCACATTCACCATGCTCTTCCGAATAAGTCTTACCGGAAATTTTATCAGTAGTTTCGTCAGGGGTGTCAGTGTCGTCCATTGCGCCAGGGGTTAGCTGACGAGCTTTTGACTTCTTGCCGTCACCAATATTTACGCGAAGGGATTCAAGAGATTCACCAAAAGCGCCATCGGGACCAACAGTTTCGTCAGCTACGTCAGTTTCGTCCATTGCACCAGGTGTGAGCTGCTTGCTTGTAGACTTCTTCTCACCACGGTAGGACTCAGCATAGGCACCATCAGGACCGACGATTTGTCCAGGGGTGTCAGTGTCATCCATAGCACCTGGAATCAGTTGCTTGTTTTTGGACTTTTTACCATCGCCAATCTCCACACGGAGAGACTCAAGGCTACCGCCACCGCCTTCGCCTTGATCATACTCAGCATGCTCAACCATCTTGCTGCCCTTCATTGACTTCTTAGCAGTTGTTACACCATCTTCAGTAGTCATTTCATCGGCTTGAGGACCTTCTGAATAAAGCACATTGTGCACACTCACAGACTTAGCACGAGCATCAGAAGACTTTGTGCGGAGAACACGCATTGAACCATCGGACATAACGTTCACTGTGCTAACAGCAAACACTTCGTCATCCGGCATTTCTTCGGATTCAGTGGGCATCTTTGTCTCTGACTCATCGCGACCGTAGGGATCCGTACCTTTAGAGGTCTTGGGTCTGTTAGGTTCTGGATAGTCATTTACGCCAGCGTCATACTGATCGCTGTTCATAGCTTGGTCATAACCATCAGCTTGACCAGCCCAACGACTTTCACCTTCTGCATCAGCTTCAGATGCTTTCGCAGTATTGAACCTGTCGTCTTCCTGTTCGTCGGACTCAGCAGTGTTCAGGCGGTCGCGATCTTGCTCACTTGACTTTGCAAGCTTCATACGACCTGTGTTGCCATCAGCACCTTGCTTTCCAACCTTCATGCGGTCAACATAACCGTTATCGGTAGAGCGAGCTGTTTCATAACGACCTTCGTCATCATCTTCAGCTTTACCAATCTCCGCAAAGTTGGAAGATTTCTGTTTACGTGGAGCAGGACCACCATCACCACCGTGGCGCTTCATAACGCCCGAGTCAGTCATATCACTTTCAGCGTGATCGTCTTTAAGCATTTTGAAGTCTTCACCGTCGATCTTGCCATTCTTATTCTTGTCCATTTTGCGCTGACCAGGGGTCAACTCTTTGTGGTCATCAGAAAGTTTTTGGGCCTTCATTTTTTCCACATTTTTCTTGAAGGCTTCTGGCATTTCACCATGGTTAGAAGACAACTTCTTGTCTTCCATCTTACCTATTTCTTTAGTCTCCTGGGCTTCGCCCATTTTACCTTCTGATCTTTGGCGTTTAGCTTCAGCGGCACGGTCAGCAGCAGCTTTCCGTTCAGCGGTAGATTCTTTGTGAGCTTCGTCGTAGACGTTTTCTACAACCTGCATAACTTGGCCGTGGGCACCTTTGGCGTGCTTCCGGCTGATTTGTCCTTGTTCCATAAATTCCTCTTCCGGAAATTGAGTTTCGAGATCAGCCGTTTGCTGAGCGATTTCAGTGCCTTCACGACCTGAGAGTTTTCTTGTTTCAGCAAATTGGCTTGCGTCTGGGTTAGCCATTTGTGCTGCTTCGGGTTGGGTGGTTACCGAAGATGTAGCAACTTCATCGAGTTGGTTTGTTTGTTGCTCTTGACTGCCTTGTTGTAAGTCTTTAACAGCACTCGACATGTCCTCTCGGACGGCAGAGAGCTTTTCCTGTAACATTTGGAGTGGACTTTTGTCAACCATTAAAGTTGGACCAAGTTCCTCGTCAAAAATGTCGGCAGGTGAAAGAGTAATGGCAAAGTCATAAATGCCTTCGGCTTCTGAAAAAGTGAAAGGCTCCAGTCCTTTAACAGCAGGGGGTGAGGCCCCCAGCAAAGCTAAATGACGGGCACTCCACTTACCCTTGTGAGGGTTGATTGCGGAGTCAGGGGAATAGAACGAAATAGATACCTTTCGGTAATGTCCGTTCTTAACCAGGTCTTTCGCCGCATCAGAAAATTCCACATCGGCGTATAAGTTTTCCCCTTCACGGTTGAAACCTTTAATCCACCCGAAGGCGGGTAGACTATCGTTATCTCCTGCGTGTCCAACGACAAGGGGAGCCTCGTGAACCGAGGGATCGTAGGTTTTCACTACTTGGTCAAGTTCTTTCGGGGAGAAGTGACGATGCACTCCTTGCGCCGAAGTCTGGTCCCCAGAGCGAAAAACGTGTACACGTTTTGTAAACATTACTGTGTTTGGTTAGTGACCCATAGTTTGGTTTTACCCTACTTATCCATTTCTACAGCTTCGTCTTCTGTGATCTTATCGTTACCAAAAGGTTTAACCGGTTCCTCTTCTGTATCACCCCCATCTAAACCAAGCAGTGACAAGAGTTCATCATCACTGATTTCACCATCGGACGAAGTATCTGCTTGAGACTCTTCAGGAGTTTCTCCAGGTTCTTCATCACTTTCAGCAACTGCTTCTAGTTGATCACTAGCAGAAGGTGCTGAGATTGCGTCTGCTTGGGACTCTTCAGGTGTGGCACCTGCAGGTGAGTCCATTTCGTTGGCAGCTTTCTGGATTTCTCCTTCGGCAGCAGCGGCTCCGGCAGCAGGTTGGCCTGGAGTCTCTGCCCCAGAACCGAAAATACTTCCAAATAAATCTTGGTCTTTCTGAGGATCATAAGCCACAGCTTCTTCTTCACCAGGTGCTGTTCCAGCTGCATCTTTTTCTTCAAGTTCAACTCTAAAGTGTCGCTCAATCCATTCTTTACGTGGGGTGTAACCAGACTGGATAAGTAAAGCCAGGTCAGGTACAGAGATAGTGGACTCCTCAATCCGGAACTCCCGTGTAAGCACAGGAGCTGCAACATCCGTACCAAAGTTAAGGTCAACTATCCACCGAATCAAAGTTTGATTAAGTGTTTGTGAAAGCGATTCAGAGAGTTCTGAGGCTCGCACAACTCTAACCTTGTTGCCAACTTCAGATGAGGCACGAGATCCCGCCTCGCTTGAGCCAACTTCGTTCTCACCACAAATCATTAGGGATATTTGTTTGTCAACATACTCAATAAGATTTTGAAAAACTTCGGGAGATCCTGAAGGGACCACAAACTCAAGTTCGTAACCTTCAGGTAAGATCATCGCCGTCTCTTGAGAAAGATTAGACAAATGACCGTAAAGAGTATCTAACTCTCTCGTACTGGCAGATAGTGGCGCTTTGGCAACTGCTGTTGGTGTCGCATAACGATCACCATAAAGTACATAAGACTCAATGGCACGTCGTCGAAACTTCACAAGAGGGTAAAGTATACGTCCCAAAGAAGCACCGTATGGGTCACCATTGTGAGAAACATAATATCTGCTTACAACAAACTTTCTCGGGGGTAACTCTACACCTTCAAACATTCTGTTAAAGGTTAAGCAACGCATTGTAAAACCTTGTTCAGCATCTTGCTCTTCCTGAAACACGAATCGACGCTGATCTCGAAAACGTAAATCAAATGGTACGACCCCCCTTTTAGACTTTTTCCACATTATCTCTCCAACTGAGAATCCTGTGATTAAAGATTCTGCCATACCTGTGTAGATATCGTCAAGGTTTATCTCCTCAAGAACTCCTGCAACAAAATCCCTAACTGCTAAATCACCTGGTTTATCTGAATACTGTTGGACATACCAGGGTCTTGATACAACTTCTTGCAATAATTTTTTAAAACTAGACTGTACTTGCTCATCATAAAGTAATCTTTGATATACAATAAGAGCACGGTTCCCGCCCTTTTGTATGAGCAAATCGTCATTGGGCCGTACAATCGTATTACCCTGACCCGTAAACGGAGAACTCGAGCCAAACATGTAAATGCTTGACAGATTATATGGGTCACTCGTGTAACGGGCTACTTCACCCTGAGGGACCGGTGCTACTTTAAATCTTTGAGCCATCCGGATTCTCTTTTAGTATCCTAGTAAGTTGATTTTACCCGGTTAATTTGCCAGGCTGAAGTTTAATGGAGGTTGTGGAACCCCATTGGTTGCATACTGAATGAAAATATTATAAACACCATTCTCACCACTGGTCAACCAATCACCAGTTACACTCAAGTCTGACAGTCCTTGAACATTTTGAAGTATGGAATACTGAATCGCAGAGTTTATCTGAGCAGGGTTTAATATTTCCAACACATAATCCCCAATACCGTAACTCGCAGCCATCACTCTTTCAAAGTACCGTGTTTCCACTATACTTCGTATCTGTTGAGTTACCAAAGTGTAGTCGGTACTGATTGCCAGATTGCCATTTTCAACAGTGAGAGGATAACTAATACCTCGAACTGCTGCAGATAAAATTACAGGACTACTCATCTTATAAACCTGCGTGAGATTTGTACTTCCAGAGAATTAACTCTTTTGCGAACTTCATCTTTTGACAGACGACTTTCGATAACTTTTGGAATCTCTTTACGAAGTATTTCGAGGTTTAGAGATTGATAGTAGTTAGGGTCGATTAGACCACCTTCGTTGTCTCGACCGGAAAGTCGGAAGAAGCAAAGATCTTCGAGTGAAATTCCTTGCTCCTTCGCTTGACTTTCGAGTTGAAAAAGAAGGGAGTCGGGCAAATGTAGATTCAAAGCCCGGTATGTACTCCCTGTGTCCATTAGATCGAGAGTGAGTTATCTGTTCCCAAACCTTGTGCGTCCAGTTCGTTCTGCATGTTACCGATGGCAACACGAATCAGGTCGATTTGGATACGCTCCAGTGTTGGTACAGGAACCACAAACACCTTGGCATTCACGATACCGTTTTCCAGATCCTCATTTGAGTTAATCCGGCGGTCACAAATAACCTGGAAGGCATCGGAGGGTTTAGCGCCAAACAAAGCACCCTTCACATAGAGTTGGTTCAGAACACTGTTGCCAACCGAGATGATCTGGTTGAATACGATACCGAAACCATCAATTACATTGAAGATTTGAGTGTCGAAAGCTGTTCTAAGTGAACCATAAACTACGTTCAGGATAACACGAGTGTTAACAAACTGGTACAACCTTTGTTGAGCATCGTTTGCATTCACACGAGTACGACCACCCCAGATAAATACAGCGGTGGAAGGATAACCTGGCAGTGTACGAACCACGTTACAACCTTTAGGGTTGAGGAGGTTCTGCTGAGCAGAGTTAACTGGGATTTGTGTGGAGATTGCATCAGCAAGCTGATACTTAACACCTGCAGGTGGGAACTGGTAACCTTCGGCGCGGTAGCGACGAACAGCAACACCAGTCACATAAGGAGTAGGTGGAATATACTTTCCAGCACCGTTCTCGATGTATGGACCGTAGTAAGCAATGAAACCGAAGGGATTGAAGTAACGCTGTGAGTCTTCAAGAAGACGGTTAACGTTGTCAACACCAGCATCAATAAAGACTGCCTCAGGATCACCACCATTATCAACACCACGCAGAGCGCGATCGAAGATTTCAGTAGAGGTGATAGCGTCGAAGCGCCAGATGGTCTTCGAAGGATCAATCTCAGGAGAGAAGGTCATTTCGACTTGTGACCCGAAAAGAACTAGCTCAACTGTAGTGATATCACCATTATCGGTGACAGGAGGAACAACTTCCCAAACATAGTTAGCACCGTCGTAAATAGCAACAAAGAAGTCGCCAATAGCAACAGGTGTTGTTCCATCAGGAGCAAAACCACCAGCAGTAACTTCGAACTCAGTTCCTGTAATGGATCCACTAAGCAGAGCAGCCTGCAGGGAGTTAGAAGAGCTACCTGAAGAGATACCAGCGGCGATACCGTAGGTAACTGGAACACCTGCTGTCGTACCGGAAGCTGCTGTAGCAACGATAGCGGCAACGTTGATGTCAAAAGTACCACCACCACCACCAAGGATGGCGTCAGGAGCTTTCAGAGTGTCAGTAACCGTATAACCCCAACCACCAGAGGTGATTGTTACTGCGGTGACAGTGTTACCAGCAACGGTGATTGTTGCAATGGCATTACGGCCTGTACCACCCGTAAGGTAGACACCGGTATAAGTACCGTTAGCATAACCAGCACCACCAGTAATGTCTACACCAGCAACAGCGCCGAGAACCAAAGGTCCAAGGGTACCTGTGCCAGAAGCAAGATAGAAACCAGCGCTGATGGGGGCGATGGAAGGAACCAAGAAGGCTTCAGCTTGGAATTCCTGGTCAACAGTAGGAACGCAGTAAGCATTAGCTACGTCAGCAACAGGAGTTGTTGTGGGGTTAGGTAGGACTAACTTAGGCAACCATCCGGCGGTTGTAAAATCTTCACCATAAGGTGAGATCAAGGAAGCACCAAGTACACGAGCACTGGTGTTGACATAGATGTTCTGATCAGGAGCACCAGCTGCAAAAGCAGGAAGCGCAGCAGAACTCGCAGCTTGGTTGAAGATTGTGCTTGAGTCGAAAGCATACTTCCGAGCACGAATCACAGGAAACTGAGTTACGTCTTGCAGAGTTGTATCTGTGTTGCTACCAACTAATACGTCTGTGTATATGATAGTTGGAAGAGGTGCATATGTTCCGTTTACGTAACGAACATAACCTTTGGAGGTGTAGTTTGTTAAAGAGTTTGACAGTACGAAATTGTTACTGTCAATAACAGTCACCCAGTAAGGTTGGCTGCTGAAAGTTGTTGTCTTCTTGATAACAGCACTGCCGTTAACAGTGATCGGCTGTGTGAAATACAACCGTTGTCCACTTGTCAAGTTGTGCTTGAGAACATTGAAGTTAAGAGCACCGGAGTACTGGTTGTTTACCTGACCAGAAACAGTTGCTACTTGTACAGTGAAGCCACCACCAGTACCACCAAGAGCTGTGCTAGCAGCACTCAGTACGTCTCCAACAAAGTATCCTGAACCAGCATTAACCAAGTTAGCACTGATTACTTGACCGGTAGCATCAACAACAATGTCAGCAGTTGCAAGTGTACCATTGCCACCGTTCAAAGCCACTGCAAGATAGGTACCAGCAGTGTAGCCAGACCCACCAACAAGGTTGGAGAAAGTTGCAATAGGACCGGCAAGACCGGAGGGGGAAATACCACCAGCAGAAAGTGAAGGGTTGTAGATTGTGCGGCTTACAAAACCAAGACGGTAGGTTTCTGTAGGATCCTGCAGAGTTGCGGGAAGGTGAAGAGTGTTAACACCAACCGAGTTACTGGTGATGTTTTCAATCAAGTTTGAAGTTTGACCGTTGATGGTTACGGGGAGATTCCAGTAAGGATCACCGTAAGTAAGAGTAAAGGAATAACCAGGTGTTGCTGTAGAAATAGCACCTGTGGGAGTTGTTGTAGCTGCAACAAGAGCAGCAGTACCGCCAGCTAGATTTACTTGGTTATAAATACTTTGAGCTGCACTTGCAGTAGAAGCTAAGTAAAGGAAGTTTAAGGAGTAGCTAGAGGTTGCAATCGTGTTAGGTGTGAAAGCAGGAGTGATTACATAAACCTCGGTACCATTGTAAGGGTACAGGGGATTAAGGGGATCATCTGCTCCAGATAACACAACTTTCTGGATAGGTAAAGTTACAGGCCAGTAGTTGGAACTTGAGATTTGGAAAACACCATATGCGGAGCTTGCGATCGTGCTAGCTTCGTAGGAGCCAAGATCAAGCAAACCTTGCTGAACACCAGAGCCAACAACAGAGGCAGACTCTGTTACAGCTTCCTGGGGGCTGCTTCCTGAGATGATTGTTTGATAGGGCAGACGGTCGTAGTTACGGTCGGGACCTACCCACTCATAAATTGCGTTATCGACCAAGTACTTTAGACCTTGTACAAGATCCGAAGCAGCTTGGTGAGGGGTGTATTCTTGATACTTATTAACATCGGTGATCAGGAAAGGACCTGGATCAGCCAAAGCCATCCACTTGTAGTTGTTATTCTCAGCAAGACCAGCGGCAGCGGCACCAACTGTGGCACGACCGAGCGCATCAAACTGAGCATAAGCTGTAGGAGTGATTAGGTAGCCTTGATCTTGCTGACCATCAAACGCAGTGGCAATACACTGTGTGTAGTCCTGGGGAACGCGATCAATGTCAGTAGAACCGCCAGTGATATTATTAATATCATAAGAGTTCTGCATGAACACGAAGCTAGAACCCACGGGGAACACTTCAGTTACAACAGAAACATTGCCATCGTAAGTTGTGGCTGCGATTGTTACGTAACCGGTTTGTGTGTTAAGCGTAGGGTTGAGATCATTGGTTAAACCAAAGTCCCGAACATAAATAGCTGAACTTACAGAAGGGTTGCTGTCAATAGCACCTGCAATTGCAGTTGCCATGGCTGCAGAGATTTTGCGATTATTTACTTCATCACCGGCAACATAGTTGACAGGGATTTGTACGGGAACGCCAAGATACTCACCGTTTGCGGTGTAGCCGGGGTACTGCGTATTGAAGTCATCGGTCAAACCACTTGTAAGTTTGAGACCGTTGAGAATCATCTGAACGTAAACAACATTACCTGCCATTAAAGCAGAAGGTAACGCAGTAGCGTTTACTTTACTTCCGGAGGGGAATAGTTCAATCTCTACGATCTGGTTAGGAGTACCAACGCGAACAACACGAAGGTCACCAACTTGAGCGTTATTGAAAAATTCTTCAACGCAAGAATAGCTTAAAGAAGGAATCCGACTTGTAGGGATTACGCCTTGGTTTAGAGCGCGGTAGTCGGCTAAGGATGTAACAGGGATGGGGGTGTTAAACGGAAAAACCGTTGTAGAAACACCTTCTTCTGTCTCTACCAGCATGTAAACTGTGCTGAAGCTGGTAATACCGGCGGCTGCTACTAAACCAGCTCGCTCATTAATATATACTCCGGGAGCTCCTGGGGTTACACCCGAGGTTCCCAATGAAAAAGTTGCCATTTTTAATTAAGTGTGTTCTCTCCATTTTCAACACAACTACCGGCGAGAGAGGATCTCCGTATAGGTCTCCGAAGAGGTTGTGCCTACTTTGTGGTTTTACCCTCCTTCAAATTGTTACAGCTGCACTGTCGAGGGAGAATCCATTTATTCTATCACGGTCTAACACAGCAGGAAGACTATACTGAACAAGAGCTTCAACATACCCCAACTCGGTTGAGAAGGGAAACACATTCGCAATGTCTGGTTCAGGTAAGCCAAAAACAAAACCACCCTGTGTCAAACCATTTGTGATGTTACTATTTGGGCTGATTCTTAATTGAGCTCCCAGAGGAGGTAGTTCATTGACTCTCCACTGGGGATTTTGCTCAAGGACTTCCCGATAAGCTAACGAGTCAGTAAAGAACAGGAAGCCAAGTTTTCTCCACGTAAACTGTTGCTGAAAGGGAACTGAGACAGTCATGGGCGGTTAGCTTTTGCGCGAGCGAGAAGACGAGCACCGATTTCACGACCTCGTGTGAGTTGGAAACCTTGCTCTGTTGCAATCGACTCCATTTTAGCTTTTGTTGCCGCTTGAGAGATTGTAGGGTTGAAGAGATCGGAAGCCTCCTCTTTGGTGTGATTCAACTTATCTCGAATCTGGTCTTGAATGCTCAAAGGTGACTGAGCTTCTTTCAGTGTGTTTACAGTTGTGTCTTCATTTTTAAGCTCTTCAACCTTTGGTTCAAGGGCTGCTGTAACAACTGGAGCAGTCTCTTCTACCACCACTTCTGGGGTGTCAGTGACTTCCACTTTGGGGGCAGCGGTGGCTGTACTTGTGCGTTTGCGGGTTGTCATTTAACGAGATCGTGAGAGGATATTTTTCCAAGCAATCGGTACGATGTGCTTGAGGGAGATGTCTGGCACACCCATCCAGGGACGAGCTTGCATTTTGCTTGTACCGAATTGATGGTACTTGCCGTATGAAGTTGATTGTACGAGAAAAGTGTCGCCCCGAGTTTTGATGAAAGCAACATCCAACATTAACCCAGTTCGACGAAGTATCGGCTGTCCGGGGTAATGAAGTTGTTTCCACGCCCCATAAGCAGGAGTGAGTCGAGCCCACGGTGTTTTGTAGGTTGGGTCTTTTTCTTGCCTTTGAAAGGGCAAGTTATCATCAAGTAAAACGGGGGTCCACTCTCTTTGAGTTGGTTTCCACCAGTTTACATTAAGTGGTTTGAGGCCGTCACCTTTAGCTTTAAACTTAAGCATTACTTACCTCTCGCCGCTTTCTTTTGTGCATCGCTAACATCTTCAGCGTACTGGTTTACTATATCAATCATAAGTAAAATTTTACTTATAGGTTGATTTTCCAACCAGTCCATTGAGTCATCCCAGCGTTGCTTACAAAGGTGAAATCCTGTTTGTAACCATTTTTCAACCGGGAAGATTTTCTCATTGAGCAAGTTCTCATCGCAGAAATCATACAGGTGCGCCGGAAACGTGCCAGTGCTTTGGGGGATGAGCTCCGGTTGGGTATGCTGCTTCTTGCGGGCGGTGCAAGTACTTCGTCGCGCCTTATTCGCGTTCCAAGTACTCAAATCCCAAAAGTAGAGGTCCTTCTGGCCCTTTGTGCCTT
>Ga0209444_10001701_pt1 | contig 12113 bp, 12 predicted proteins | sample LauGreFaBDMM15DN_2_FD_188215 | JGI IMG/M metagenome (GOLD analysis project Ga0209444, IMG submission 188215) | Freshwater lake microbial communities from Lake Michigan, USA - Fa13.BD.MM15.DN (SPAdes) (version 2) | ecosystem: Environmental > Aquatic > Freshwater > Lake | place: Lake Michigan...
ATGATCCAAAGATTGTGGCTTCCATCATAGGCCAGCCAGGCGAACGCCATCAAGGGTAGGTGCATCGTGATTCCGAGCGGCAGGAGCGCGCGGGCCAAGCCGAGTCTAGCCACCACGAGCGAGCCGATGACGCCGCCGAGCGCCAAACCACCGACGGCCGACATCATGCGGAGTACCGCATAGGTTTCGTTACTGAGGCCTAAGCCGCCGGCCGTGGCCGACTTGGCGAACATCGGGATGATCCGGGCCATATGTACTTCGCTCGCCCGATAGAACAAGATGAGGGCGAGGACGGCGATGAGCCGCCGGTCGCTAAGCAGCGAACGTAACCCAGTGAGCATCTCTCGGAAGCGATCTCGGATGGTGCTCGTATCGGCGGAGGTTGTCGGCTCCGCCGCGAGCCCCCAAGCGTTGGCCACTAAGGTCAGCAGGGCCAGGATAGCTGCTGTCGCCAGTGCCCATGACCAGGCGTCAGCGGTCTGCGGTCCGTAGTCCATGATCCGACCTACGAGCCAGATGAGTCCGGGGCCAGCGAGCACTACGCCGACCTTAGTCGCGACGTTAAGGATGCCCGAGTGCGTCGCGCGGCTCTTGTCGTCGAGGGAGGCGACGAAGTAGCCATCTAGGGCGAAGTCATGGGCGGCCGCGAAGAGCGACAGCAGAATGAGGCAGCCGATGATCGGGGTGGTGGAGAATTGGTCAGCGCCCACGTGATAGGCCAGCACGCCAAGTAGGGCGGCGATGCCCAGTTCGGAGGCGAGGATGAATCGGCGTGGGTTAAAGCCAGCGACGAGGGGGGATAGGAGTATCTTACAGCCGACAATCAGGCCGAAGACCGCCACGGCTTTCGTGATCTGGGCGTCCGCATAGCCCAGGTCCATGAGCGCGACGGGGAGGGCCTCGTCGCGGACCGCCGCGGGGATAGATTGGAATAGGTAGGCCGCGAAGACCCAGAGCCAGGCGCGTCGGGGGATCGTCGCGGGCTCGCTCATCTCTTAAGCGCCTTCGCCGAGCTGAGCGCGACCGAAGTGATCGACCGAACGGAGCAGGCCATCGACAAACTTGGCGACGGTGATGTTCAGGCCGAGTAATTCGGAGTCGGTCAGGTCCAGCATTTCGCCTGGCTTAAAGGTGCGAGTGGTGTCGGACAGTCGGGCGACCGTCTTCGGCTTATTTTCTTCGCTGAGTCCGTGGCGGGTGACGCCCGGCGGAAGTTCGGCTTCAGCTTCGGGACCTTTTTCCGGTTCGGCCGGGACTTCGTAGTCCTTCATCGCCTTAAACTCGAGGGTCAGGGATCCGTCCGGGGTGATGTCGTCGTTGGTGACGAGGCCACCACGGACGAGCACGCGCAGAGCGGCGGCGAGGCTGAAGACGCCGTCTTCCAGATCGCAGACGATGCCGAAATTTTCTTCGAATGCCGTGAAGCGGTCCTGCAGGCTCATCTTCTGGAAGGCGCTCTGCTTGTCCGCGATGATCTTCTCGATGAGCGGGTCGCGTCGCTGGTTCTTGCCTTGTTCGCGGATGAAGAGGCAGAGCAGGTGGCACTGCACCATGCATTCCGAGGAAAGCGTCAGCAGGTCATTGGCCGTCGTGCGCATCATGAGTCCACGGGCGTAGGCGAGCATCTGCTCCGGAGGCAGGTGGGCCTGCGGGACCGGCATCACGCGCGAGACCGAGGAGAAGTGTTCGTAGGCCTTCGGGTCGGCCGTGTGCAGTCCGGCGATACTGAATGCGAGCATGTCATGCTGGCGTTGGAGGGCCGTGAAGAACGTGCGGCTGATGTTCTGGAGCGAGAGGACGTTCTCGCCGTTGCCGGGCGGGGGCTGCGACATGGGGATTAGCTGGTCGGATTGGAACCCTTGTCCTTGGCGTGGCGAGCCCTTTTGCGGGAAAGGAAGCCGTCGGCGCGGGGTTGGGGGGTAGAGGCGAACCAGGCGATGGCCAGGGGGGCGATCTCGGAAAGGGACAGACCGGGCTGGCTGACGAGGCCCGGGAAGCGGTAGCAATGTTCGACGCGCGGCTGGATGTCGGAGTCGAGCTTGCCGCCTGGGATGAGTAAGGCGAGGTGACGGCCCGGGACGCGGACCGGCACGGCGAGGTCGATTTTTCGGCCGATGTCAGGCGAGAGGGCGACGACGCAGCAACGGTCTTCAACGAGCTTCAGAAGTCCGCCGAGGGCGGCGGCTCGCATGAGCCGAAGCTGCTCCATGGCGCCGCGGGACAGATTCCAAGCTTCCGGATGAAAGGAAAGTTTCTCGGTACCGCCGGAGAGCAAGAGGCGCTTGAGGCCAAAGGCGGCCATCGAGCGGGCGATTGCGGCGAGATCCGCTGCGTCGGTGACGCCGTCGGCGATGACGATGCTTTCACGGGACTCACGCCACTCGGCGAAGTCGGAGATACGGGCCAGGCCAAAGTCGGGGCGCATGGTGAGCGCGCAGACGTCGTCGCAGGGACCTTCGGCCGTCTGGACGAGCTCGATCGGGCCGACGATGCGAGTCTTGACGCCGAGTTCGGCGAAGGCGGCATCGTATTCAGCGAGGTTGGGTGCGAACGCAGCGGTAGCGACGACCTCACGTAACGCCTTCGGATGGTGCTTGAGGCAGGCGAGCAGCGCGGCGATGCCCCGGATGACCAGGCGGTTGGGATGGGGATCGTTGGTATTCACAAAATGCGTCCTTCGTCGAAGTCGATCATGTCTGCGAAGGAGATCACGTCGGTGCGTTGTTCGGCGCCCATCTTCCGCTTGGCACTGTCGAGGGCTTCGCGGCCCATCTCGCTCATGCCTTTCTGGACCAGTTCGCGGTTCCAGACAGCGACGCGAAGGTCGGCGGGAAAAATAGCTTTCAGGCGGGTGTCGAGTTCGGCTTCGGTCTGCGTCTCGCGGACGCATGCGATGACCAGTTCAGGGTCCACGCCCAGGTGGAGGCAGAGGAAGCGATCGAAGCCCTTGCAGAAATTACGCTGATAAGATTTCGGCAGTTCACCTTTCAGATGCTTGCGAATCTTGCCAAGGAAGCGGGGCAGGTGGAGCAGGCCGGTCGCGGGGTGCGGGATGTAGGCGGACGGAAGGTCGTAGCAGATTTCGCCGGTCGCTTCGGAGAAGCCGTCAGGGCGAGGGGCGGAAGGTGTGGTCATTTCGTCGAGGAAGCGGCCGGCAGGAGCTTGGCAATCTCAGCCGAGACAGAGGCAAGGTTCGCCGATTGGGCCTTTTCGAATTCGGTCGGCGTACGTTCCTTGAGCGGCCGGGATTGTGAAAGCGTCTTGGCGGCCACGAGGGTACCGTCGGACTTCTCGAGGCGGAACGTGAGCTGCAGGGTGGCGGTATCCGTATTCGGAGCCGTTCCAGGAATAGAGAAAATCGAACGTTCTGGGCCGGCAGGAGTAAAGACCTCCATCTTATCGACAGTCAGCAGCAGCACGAGGTGCTCTTCGGCTGGCGATTGGGTGGAAGAGGGTAATCCGGTCAGCGAGGTAAGGTGGCGGCCGACGGCTTCGGGGATGGCTCGGTCGAGCGGCGCAATCCAGCGGTGGGCGTCTTCGATGCGCACCCAGCCGGTGTCATCGATCAGTACGACGTTCGGGCGCCGGAGGGCCGATGGGATGATGGCGCGGGGGACGAACAGAATCGGGGCGGGACGTGTCGTGATGGCGGCCGGCGAGGCGAGCTGGTGGAAGGTGACGGCTTCGCTCTTCTTGTCGAAGATGATGCACCCGGTCAGGAGCGCAGATAGTCCAAGCAGCAGGGCGTGGAATTTCATTTAGCGGCCGGCTCCTCCTTGGGCTTCGCATCTTGGGAGGGCGATTTGCTGCGACCTTGGATGATGGTCTCGGGGTTGCGTTCGATGAAATCAGCGAGCGAGCGAATCGCCTGGGCGGCCTCGGAGACGTCGGCTAGGGCCTGATCGAGATCGCGGCGGGCGGGCGAACCTGGCTTGGTGAGCGTGCGGAGATTTTCGGAGGTCTCGTTGAGTCGCTCGAGAGCCTTGCGGCCGGCGGTTGCCATCGCCTTGATATCGTCGGTCACTGGATCGACCTTGCCGCTGAGGCGTTTGACGAGGACGTCGATGCCTTGCATCGCGGCGGAGAAGTCGGAGACCGCCCGGGCGATGGCGGGGTCACCGGTGATCTTGGAGATATTAGAGGAGGCTTGGACCAGGTTGCCATTGATCTTCTCGAACTCGATCTGCGAAGCACCCTTGTCGATGCGGGTGAGGATAGAATCCACTTTTTTCGTGATGGAGACGAAGTCGATTCGGCTGAGCTGATCCAGCGTCTGCGCCACGGCCTTGGTCAGCGCTCCAAGGTTGGACGGTTGGGTCGGGATTTCGGGCAGTTCGCCCTTCGGGTCGTGCAGCTTGTAGGCCGTGTCAGGGAGGTAGTCTAACTCCACGTAAAGCACACCGGTGATGACCGACTGCTGTTGAAGCTTGGCGCGTAACCCTTTCTCGATGGAGAGGCGCAAGCCTTGCTTCTGAAGCAGGGCTTGGTCGATGCCACGGCGGGTCAGAAGGTCGGGCGAGAACTCCATGACTACCGGGACGGAGTAGTCGGCCGCCGATTGACCTGAGGTGCGCAGGAGGACTTGGCTGACCTTACCGATGCTGACGCCGCGGAATTTGACCGGCGCGCCGATATCCAGACCGCTGACCGAATCTTCGAAATAAGCGATGGCCGTCGGCTTGGCTCCCGTGAAGGAACCGGCCCCCAGCAGGACCACGGCGGCGATGATGAGCAAGATGCCTCCGACCACGAAGGCCCCGATAAGTGTCATGTTGGCGGATCTACGCATGGTCAGTCGAAACGAGCTTGGGTAAAGAAGGCGTGTACCTTCGGCGAATTGCCAGCCTGAAGGAAGCCCTTCGGAGGCCCGTAGCCCCCTATGGTGCCTGTGTCGGGGTCGAGATAAACGCAGAAGTCGGCGGTTCGCAGGATGCTCGGGATTTCATGGCTGACCAGAACGATGGTCGTCCCATAGGCCTCGCGGAGGCGGAGAATGAGCTCATCGAGGCGTCCCGAGCTCAGCGGGTCGAGGCCGGCGCTTGGTTCGTCGAGGAAGATGACGGCTGGATCGAGGGCCATCGCGCGGGCGATGCCAGCGCGCTTGGCCATGCCGCCGCTGATTTCCGAGGGAAGTTTGTCCATGGCATCGGCCAGGCCGACGAGGGCCAGTTTGTATTCAGCCAGCTGGCGGATATCCTTGCGGGGAGTCTTAAGGAACTCGCGCATTGGCATCTCGATATTCTCGCGGAGGGTGAGCGAGGAGAACAAGGCGGCACCTTGGAAAAGGAAGCCGCTCTGGCGCAGGATGTCTTGGCGCTCCTGTCCGTGCGCCAGGGCGAGGTCGACGCCCATGAGGGTGGTCTTGCCGCCGAGTGGATCGTCGAGTCCGCCGAGGGCACGCATGAGCGTGCTCTTGCCGCAGCCGCTGGGTCCGACGATCGCGAGGATCTTGCCGGGGGCGAGGGACAGGTTGAGTCGATCCATGATCACGGTCTTGCCGTGCCCGATGGCCAGATCCATGCAGGTAAGGATGTCGGGTGTGTCGCTCACAGGTCGTACAAGTTGAAGATCACGGCGAAGATCGCATCAAAGATCACGATGAAGGTGATGCCCAGCACGGCGGCGGAGGTGGCGGCCTCGCCGACGCCGAGGGCAGAGCGCTTGGCGACCGAGCCGCGATAACATCCCGCCCATGCGGCGATGAAGCCGAAGGCGATGGATTTGATGAAGCCGACCAGGAAGCTCTTGAAGGTGATGGCTCGGATGGCCTGCGTCAGGTATTGCTCGACGCTGAGGTCGCCGGCGCAGGCGACGACCATGCCCCCGAAGATACCGATGAAGGTGGCGAAGACGGCGAGGAGTGGCACCATCAGCGTGACAGCAAGGATACGGGGCAGGGCAAGGTACTCGATGGGGTTGATGCCCAAGGCGCGCAGGGCGTCGGTCTCCTGGCTGACGTTCATGCTGCCGAGTTGCGAGGCGTAGGCCGTCGATGTGCGTCCGCACGCGATGATACCGGTCATCAAGGCACCCATCTCACGGGTCATGGCGAGGGAGACGAGGTTGGCGACGTAGACCGTGGCGCCGACTTGGCGGAGCTGGATGAGGCCGACGTAGGCCATGATGAGCCCGGTCAGGAAACCCAGAAGGGCCACGATAGGGAGAGCATCGACGCCCGCGGTCTGCAGCTGGAGTGTGAAGTCTCCCCAATTCACCTTGGCCCGACCGACGAGCATTTTGAGGAAGCCTAGGGCGGTGTGGCCGATATGCTCAAAGGCGCGGGCCCAGGAGCTTCCGCTTTCGACGCCCCAATTTCCAAAAGTCTCGAGTACGCCAGCTTGGTCGGATTGGGCGTGTTCGGTTGAGGCCTTTTCGGCCATCTGTACGAGGGACTGGAGGCGGGCCGGAAGGGTGGAAATATCTAACTGGCGGACATTCTTGAAGTTGCCGTAAAGCCAAGCCGGTAGCGACGAGTCGAAGTCGGTAAGTCCTTCGGCGACGACCTTGGCCCGATCTCCCTTGATGATGATGGCCGGGAGCGGTTGATTCAGCTCCCAGGCGCCGCCGATGGTGACCAAGGCGGTGCCATCGGCCAGGACTTCCGTCCGGGCAAAAGGTAAGCCTGTGGGAGCATGGGACATCCTGACTGTCAAATACTTGGGGGAGCCGATGTTCACAAGTCAGAAAGGCGTGGACGCCCCCATGGGGATGCCCTTTGCTGTTGTTTCAGAAATGTCGATTTCACGTCTCATGGCCTTTGCCTTGGCCGCCACCGCCGCCCAAGCGGCCGAAGTCCCTGCTGCTCTTGCGCCGCAGTCCGTCTGGGTCGTCTCGCTCACCGAAGAGAACGATAAGTTCGCTCCGCAGAACAAGGATCGTTACTACACCCAAGGTCTGAAAATCGCCATCAATCGTGGCGATCACACCTTCTTCTCGCTCACGCAGGAGATCAATTCGCCGTCGGATACGACGAACCCGAATCCTTCGCTCGACGATCTGCCTTATTCGGGCGCCCTTTATCTCGGCTGGGGTTACGGCGCTATTCTGGACCGAGGCGGTCGCCGGGACTGCCTGTTTTCGGTGGAGGCTAAGCTCGGCGTCATCGGGCCTTCGGCCGGCGGCGCGACGATTCAGAATAAATTCCACGACCTCATTGGCACGCCGCAGTCCTCCGGATGGGGTACGCAACTTCCCGACGAGTTATTGCTCAATGTGGACGGCGAGTTCCGCCGTCGCTTCGACCTAGACTCATCCGGCCGTGGTTATCGCGACCTGATTGCCCGCGGCGTCGTCGAGCTCGGCACGGTCCGCACCGCGGTAGTCCTGGGGGCCCAATTACGATGGGGTATCAACCTAGACAAATCGTGGGGCCATTCCTTCATCCGCCACTCGAATGGTTACGACCCCATTGATGCATTGAAGGCGCCTGCTTCTCGCCCGAACTTTGCCTACTGGGCTTTTATTGATTCCCAAGTCGAGGTCGTTGTTCGCAACTATGCGACCGATGGCGGGAACTTCCGTGAATCTCGCGGGGTCACCCGTTCGCCCATCGTGTTGCAGTGTGCGATTGGCACGACGTTTCAGGTCTATTCTTGCTCCGCGACTTATTTCATCGCGGCACGCACGAAGGAATTTGAGACGCAAGACGGCATCCATTTCTTCGGCGGCCTTAAGGGTCAATTTCTGTTCTGAACATGTCTGCCATCGCCGTTGTCGACGTAGGTTCCAATTCCATCAAGGTCGCCGTCGTGGACGAGCAGGACCGTCGCGAACTTGGTCGGTTGACCGAATCCGTCCGCCTGCAGCAGGACGTCAATCCGGGCGACCCGCTTTCCGCTGATGCCCAGGCCGCTGCCGCTGCGGCAATCGGACGCCTGCTTGATTTTGCCCGCACCAAGGGGGCTACGCGTTTTACCGTTCTCGGCACGAGCGCCGTCCGAGAATGCTCCAACCGCCAGGTCTTCGCTGAAACGGTACGTACGGTGACGGGCGTGCCACTCACGATTGTCTCAGGCGAGGTCGAAGCCCGCCTGGCTGGCTCGGGCGTCAGGACGGATCCAGCGTATAAGGCGTATGCCAATATCATGGCTTTTGATCTCGGCGGCGGCAGCCTCGAGGTTACCGCCATTCGCGGACAGCATTACGTGCTGGCCCGTAGTTTTCCTTTGGGTTCGGTCCGGATGACTAATGGTTATCTGCGGGGCGGAGCGGGTGTCGTCGACGAACTCGACCAGGCGTCGATTCGCACCCATCTCATGGGTGTCCTGCAGACAATCATTCCGGCCAACGCCGCCGAAAACTATCTCATTATTGGGGCGGGCGGTGCCTTTGCGGCCGTCGCCCTACATCTCGAGGCGATTGGAGAACCTCCGGTTGGCGGACGCCTACCCGTCCTGCGTATCCGTGAGCTGCGCGACCGTATGTGCGCACTTGATCTCGACGCCCGTCGCAAGATCCCTGGAATCCCAGCGGATCGGGCCGACATCATGCCGGCGGCTTTGATCACCCTTTGCGTGCTCGCCGACCTGACGGGTGCGGAATCCTTCCATCTTTCGCACTACGGCGTTCGACATGGCATGATTGAGCTGCTCCTTGGACCATCAGGAGAGCATCTCTTAACATGATACGCACCTGCATCTTTTTCTTGTCCGTAATCGGACTTTCCGCCGCCCCCGAAACCGGCAAGGTCGTCTCGGTGTCCGACGATGGCATGGCGAAAATCGTCGATGCCAAGGGTGGTGCGACGGTTTCCCTTCGTCGTTTTTCCGAGGGAGATCGCAAGGTGGGCTGGGCCGGTCGGACCATTCGCTATGAAGTGGTGACGGAGGGCAAAGAAACCCAGGCGCGTGGAGTGATCTCAGCCGACACCGAGGAACTGCGTCAGGTCGCCGAAGTCACGGACACGCTGCGCCGCGAGACGGCGGATAAGGGACGCATGGTGACGCGCATGCCGAACGAACTCATGCCCAATATGGCGCTCTGGGATCAGGCTGGCCGTCTGGTCATGAAGAAGGATTTCTTGGGTCATCCGATCGCGTTGAATTTCGTCTTCACCAGCTGTCGGGTCGCCCGCATGTGCCCCGCTTCCACCAGTTGCATGAAGCAGCTCGGTGATGCGCTGGCCAAGCTGCCTGGCGCCGCTAACGTCCGTCTGCTTACTATCACCTTTGACCCCGAGACGGATACCCCGGGCCTCTTGCGCACTTACGCTGACGGTTATGGCATCGACCATGCCCGTCACCGCTTCCTGACCGGCGATGCGGGTCAGATCAAGGATCTCATGCGCCATTACGGCATCCAGACGCTGCGTGATGACGGTACCATCGTCCATAATGCCGCCCTGATTGTGATCAGCCCCGAAGGACGCATTACCTACCGCAGCGAAGGGCCTTCCTTCGACGCTGAAGACGTCGCCGCTCGCCTGCTCAAGCTTTCCGGTACCGCCGGAACGAAGTCCCGATGACACCACAGCGACAGATTCTGCTTATCAGTGCCCTAGCCATTGTAGGCTTCTTCGGCTTGCGGGCCTTGCCTGACACTCAGTGCGCTTTTCTCCATGCCGACCATCAGCCGGTCATCGTCGACGGTATCGAGTTCTGTGGGCTCAACGAGGAGGCCAATTTCTATTCTCCCAAGGCGTTGCGCTTCCCGGTCGAACTCAAGGTCGCGCTCTCTCCTGACGGTACCAAGGGCGAAATCCAGCTCCTCAAGGACGACGGTCATCCCTACTACGACCATGAGGTCGCCGTATCGCATACCCAGAAGGTCCACCTCCATCTCCGTCAGGCCGGCGGTAACCGAGAATACGCCCACCTTCATCCCGTACCGGGTGCCGACGGCTTCTGGCGTTTCGACATGCCCGCGAAGCTCCGCGGCTCCGATCTGGAGGTCTATGTCGATTTCTCGGATGTCCGGACCTCGCGCGTGATGCTCGCGCAGACCGAGTTCAAGGCCTCGTCGTCTTTCGGAGCCAGCGTGGTGCCGCCGCGTAATATCATCCTCTCGATGCAGGCTTCTTCGACGAAGGCCGACACCTCAGCCGCCTTGCGCATCAAGCTTTCTGGTCCTGAAGGCAAACCGCTCAAACTTAAGCCAATCATGGGCGCGCTGGGCCATGCGGTAGTCTTCTCCGCTGATCGCCGGTTGGCCGGCTACGCACACATGCACCCCACGCTCGAAGGCGATGAGTATGCGCCCAATCCGACGCTTTCCTTCCATCTCCGTCTCCCGCCGCCCGGTACCTACGACGTCTGGCTGAATCTCAACGACGGCCAGGAGGAACTCCTGCGTACGACGTTGGTCGTCACGCCTTGAGCGAGCGGAAGGAGGCGATTGTCTCGGCCAGCCCCGTGCTGAAGGACGACGTTGGCTTCCATCCTGCGGACAGCAGTCGCTCGGTCGAGGCTAGCGAATGACGGACATCGCCCGCCCGCGGCGGTAGGTGTTCGATCACGGACTTCGAGCCGGTGAGCCGGATAATCTCTTGGGCGAGTGCAAGGATTGATTGGCTCTGGCCATAGCCGACATTGTAGGTGCCGGACATGTCTTTCGAGCTACCCGCATAGGCGAGCGCTCCGACGATATCGGTCACGTGGATGAAGTCACGCGTCTGACCTCCGTCGCCATGGATGCTGATCGTTTCGTCGCGGAGAGCCTTGGCGATGAAGATAGGCACGGCGGCGGCGTAGGCGGAGCGAGGATCCTGACGTGGGCCGAAGACGTTAAAGAAGCGGAGGCTGGCGGTGCCGAGGCCATGGGTAACGCGGTACTGTTCGAGCAACTTCTCCCCAGCGAGCTTGGTCTCGGCGTACGGAGATTTTGGCTCCGGCGGCATCGACTCGAGTTTCGGCACGGTCGGGTTCTCGCCGTAGATGGCGGCGGAGGAGGCCAGAACGACCTTACGGGCGCCGGCAGCGAGCGCGGCTGCCAGCACTCGGCGGGTGCCCTCGGTGTTCAGCTGGGCGCACTCTGCGGGCTTGGCGATAGACTCTGGTACGGAGATCATCGCGGCGAGATGATAGACCTCCTCGGCACCCGCAATTGCTTGCTTGAGGGTGACGTCATCAAGGATGGAGCCTGAGAGAAAATGACACCGGACGCCCTCGAGGTTGCGGGCATAGCCGCTACGCAGGTCGTCGAGCACCGTGACTTCGGCTTTCTCGGCGAAATGACGTGCCAGGTGTGAGCCGATGAAGCCCGCGCCACCGGTGATGAGGATACGCTTGCTCATGCGCGTGCGACCAGCGCCTGCATGGCGGGAAGCTGAGCTTCGATGGATTCCACGAGTTTAAACTGCGTGCGTACTCGGTCGAGATTGTGCGTCGGGCGCTTAATCTTGAAGTAGGTATCGCCCTCCAGCCAATCAGTGAGGAAGCGAAGACCGATTTCGAAGGTGATGAGTTTGCCCGCGAAAGGCAGTAGCTCCTTTTCTTTGGGTGTCAGGAAGCCGCCAGCGGATTCAAGGTAGCCTTTGATCAAGGCTTCGAACATCGGAAACTGCATCCGAACCTTGGCGAGGTCAGCCTCATCCTCGGCCGCTGGTGAAGTCGAGGTGCGCACGAGGTCACCGAAATCATACAGGACCGATCCTGGCATCACCGTGTCGAGGTCGATGACACAGACCCCTTCCTGGGTGATGTCGTCCAAGAGGACGTTGTTTAGCTTGGTGTCGTTGTGCGTCACGCGTTCGGGGAGAGTGCCGTCACGGAGGGCATCGACGACGATGCTGACCTCGTGGGCGCGAGCCAAGGCGAAGGCGATCTCGGGTACGGAGGCCGCAGCCCGTCCCTGGCTATCCTTGGCCAAGGCCTGCTGGAAGCGAGCGAAGCGGGACGGAGTGTGATGGAAGTCCGGGATGGTCTCGTGGAGACGGCCGCCCGGAAGGTCGGCGAGGAGTGACTGGAACGCACCGAAGGACTTGGCGGCGGCGTAAGCTTGTTCCGGTGATCGCACGACGTCATGGCCCGTGGCGCCTTCGATGAAGTGGTAGCAGCGCCAGCGATTGCCGGCCGCGTCGATGTGCCAAGCCTTGCCTTCAAGGGTAGGGATGAGCCGGAGCGTACGGCGTTCGGCGTTCGGCTCACCGGCCTCTTTTAGCTTGGCGTAAGCGTGGG
>Ga0209444_10001703_pt1 | contig 12101 bp, 11 predicted proteins | sample LauGreFaBDMM15DN_2_FD_188215 | JGI IMG/M metagenome (GOLD analysis project Ga0209444, IMG submission 188215) | Freshwater lake microbial communities from Lake Michigan, USA - Fa13.BD.MM15.DN (SPAdes) (version 2) | ecosystem: Environmental > Aquatic > Freshwater > Lake | place: Lake Michigan...
TTCTTGTTCAGCGCGCGCGGCTTCAACGACGCGCTGTCGAGCGCGCATCTCATCGGCCGACAGGTTCAGATTGGACTGTAGCGGCGGCTGGGGACGCGCAGGACGCGGCTCCTGCGGACGAGCGGCCTCAGGAGCTGGGTGGCGCTCGGCCTGAACCGGCGCAGGGGCAGGCCCGCTTGGCGCACCGTCAACACGGCGGCGCTTGGTCTCCACGACCACCGTCTTGGACCGGCCATGGCTGAAGCTTTGCTTCACAGTGCCTGCGCTGACCGCGCCCGCACGGGGCTTCAACGTCAGAGGAGCCCTGCCGCCGGGTTGGCCGTTAGATTGGCCGGCCGAACCGTCGGGACGGTCGTTTTCATTGTCGTTCGCGTCGTTCATCCGCTCGCTTTACTCACTTCCGGTCCCCGAACGGGCCCGGCCTTAGTCTTCAACCATTAGACAGTGAGCCAGGACGAAGGGTTTCGTCCCCGCCCGCTCTCACGGCTCCTCGCGCCAACTCGTTGGGATGAGCGAGCGAAAGCCTGATAGCCGCTCGACATCCTGTGTCCAACGATCAGCGCCCCGCCCCGCAAGGAAGACGAGGTGTATCACATTTCCCAGCCCTAAGGCCAAACTCAATTCGTCTGCCGTGAAAATCCCTAGTAAACGTGGCCTACGGGGGACACGCCGGGCGATTTGCAGCATCTTTCGACGCCCATCGTCGGCGCCGTCGCTGGCTTCAACCATCCACGCGACCTTACCCGCGCTAATGGCGGCGCCGGCCTTTTCAAAACCAAAGGTCAGATCGGCGGCCCGGCGAGCCAGTCCCAGCCCGTCCAGAACCCGCTGAGTCAAGAGCCGCTCCACCTGATCGGCCAGATCGGCCGAGGCCGAAAGCTTGGCCTTCGCGGCGCGGGAAAAGGCACCCTTCTTAGCCGCCGTCGCAACAGCCTCGCGATTGGCGGTGACCCAAAGCCCACGGCCCGGTAGCTTACGCGCCAGATCCGGAACGACCACACCGCCCGGACCGGCAACAAATCGGATCAGCTTGTCTTCCGGCACCACCTCGCCACTGACGATGCAGCGACGCTCGCGATCGGCCTGCGCCTTGGTCCGGTGCGCACGCGCCGCTTGCGGGGCCTCTGGTAAAGAGGCGTCCGGCTCTATGGGCACGTCATCGGTAGTCAAGGGCGCGAAGTCTCCGGAGGGAAAGGTCCCTCACCGACCCCCGCCCAAGGGCGAAGGGTCTAAATGAAAATAGCCCGCCCCCAAGGGGGACTTTGGTCAAACAAGGATGGAATGAGGGGCAAGCCCCTCACACCAAGATCAAGCCTCGGCATCGGCCTCGGTCTCAAGGTCGGCCCCAAGCTCAAGATCAGCCCCAAGCTCAAGATCGGCTTCGTCTTCAACCACTTCCGGGGCCTCGACCCAGCCCATCACAACGCGAGCGCGCATGATGAGGGCTTCGGCATCTTCTGGTGACAGATTGAAGCTTTCCAGCAGGCCGGGCTGACGCACGCGGGCACCGTCCTTGGCTTCGAACCAGCCACGCAGATCGTCCGGCACCAGATCAGCCAGATCTTCAACCGTCTTGACCTCGCCGGTACCCAGCGCAATGGCCATCGCAATGGTCAGGCCTTCGATCTGAACTAGACCATCTTCTACGCCCAGGGCGCGACGCTTGGAATCCAGTTCAGCGGCTTCATGCTCAAGGAAGTCACGGGCGCGAGCCTGCAGTTCCACAGCCGTGTCGTCATCAAAGCCTTCGATGTTAGCAATCTCTTCGGCCTCGACATAGGCAACGTCTTCAACAGCAGCAAAGCCTTCGGTGACCAGCAGCTGAGCGATAACCTCATCAACGTCTAAGGCCTCTTGGAACAGGGTCGTGCGCTCTGCAAATTCGCGCTGACGACGCTCGCTCTCTTGGCTTTCGGTCATGATGTCGATCTGCCAACCGGTCAGCTGACTGGCCAGACGCACGTTTTGGCCGCGGCGACCAATGGCCAAGGACAGTTGCTCGTCCGGCACCACCACTTCAACGCGCTCGTCCTCTTCGTCGAGCACGACCTTGGTGACTTCGGCAGGAGCCAAGGCATTGACGATGAAGGTGGCTTCATCGGGCGACCATTGGATGATGTCGATCTTTTCGCCCTGAAGCTCAGCCACGACGGCCTGAACACGGCTACCGCGCATACCGACGCAAGCGCCAACGGGATCGATGGAGCTATCATTGGAAACAACGGCCATCTTGGCGCGGCTGCCAGGATCACGCGCAACGGCGCGGATCTCGATGACGGCGTCGTAGACTTCGGGCACTTCCTGCGCGAACAGCTTGGCCATGAAGCCACCATGGGCACGGCTGAGCATGATCTGCGGGCCCTTGGTCTCGCGACGCACATCATAGATGTAGGCCCGGACGCGGTCGCCGATCTGGAAGTTCTCGCGCGGGATGGCTTGGTCGCGGCGCATAATGCCTTCGCCGCGGCCAAGATCGACAATCACATTACCATATTCGACGCGCTTGACCGTACCATTGACCACTTCGGAGATGCGGTCCTTGAATTCTTCGTACTGGCGGTCACGCTCAGCTTCGCGGACCTTGTGGGTCACGACCTGGCGGGCCATTTGGGTCTGGACGCGGCCAAACTCGAAGGGGGGCAGGATTTCGGTATAGGTCTTGCCGATGGCCGCTTCCTTGTCGCCCTTCAAGGCGTCGGTCAGGCTCTGCTCCGCATATTCGTTCTCGACTAGGCCGTCAGCGACCACCGTCACCACGCGGGTGATGGTCATTTCGCCGGTGCGGGTGTCGATATGGACGCGGATGTCGTGCTCAGCGCCATAACGCGAGCGCGCCGCCTTTTGGATCGCCTCCTCGATGGCTTCGATCACAATTTCCTTTTCAATCGATTTCTCACGCGCAACGGCGTCAGCGATCTGCAGGAGTTCAAGCCGGTTTGCGGAAATGCCGGTGACGCTCATTAGGCCAGGTCCTCTTCGTCTTCGCCATCGGGCGAATCTTGCGGGGTCATACGAGAAGCGCGTTCGTCTGCGCCACGTTTCATCAACTCGTCCGTCAGGACAAGCTTGGCCTCAATCACCCAGTCAAAGGGGATCAAGGTGGTATGGTCAGGCTCACCCTCAAGATTGATCGCGACAGCGCCGTCTTCAAGTCCGGCCAACTGGCCCTTGAAGCGTTTGCGCCCTTCGCAGAGGCGGTCCAGTTCGATGCGGGCCTCAAGGCCCTCATAGGTCTCGAAGTCCTTAAGGCGCGTCAGGGGACGATCAATGCCGGGGCTCGAAACCTCTAGCAGATATTCCCCGGTGATCGGATCGGCGGCATCGAGCACCTCGGCCACGGCGCGCGACAGCATCGCACAGCCCTCGACATTCATGCTGCTATCGGGACGTTCGGCCATCAGTTGTAGACGGCGGGTCTGGGTGCCACTCATCAGACGCAGACGCACGAGCTCAAAGCCCGCCGCCTCAACCACGGGGTCGAGGAGACAGATCAGGTCCCGGTCTTCACTGGTCTTGCCGCGCAAGCTTAGCCTCTCAAAGCAACAAAAAAGCGGCGAGCCTTCCGGCCGCCGCTCGAAAGCGTCATCCAACGCCATCGATCGATGTGGGGGTCTTATAGAACCGGAAAGACGGCTTGTCACCTCCCCCTTTTTTTGGGGGGCACCCAGCAGGCTCAGACCCGCACAAAATCTAAAAATAATGGGTCGCAATCGCCGAGGCGCTTTTCTTCATAGCGCGTAGTCACATGGTCTGCAGGCGGCGTGGTCCAGTCGCTGGCGGTCTGGGCGGTCCAGCTAAAATCGGCGCTGCGATTGAACCTTTGCAAGGTCCAATCGGCATAGTCAGCCCAGTCGGTGGCAAACCGAAGGCGTCCCCCCGGTTTCAGGACCCTTGCAAGTGCGCCAATCACTTCGGGCTGAATCAGACGGCGCTTGTGATGGCGCGATTTGGGCCAAGGGTCGGGAAAGAGGATGAAAATCCGCGACAGGCAAGCGCTTGGCAAGGCTGCGGCCAACTCACGGCCATCCCCCTGAAGAATGCGGATATTGTCGATGCCGCGCTCATAGATGTGACGCACCGCGCTGGCGGCCCCATTGAGGAAGGGCTCGGCTCCCAAAATCAAAGCATGGGGATGGCGCTGGGCTTGGGCGGCCATATGCTCGCCCGCGCCAAAGCCGATCTCTAGCCAGACCTCATCAAAACCCGGCGCAAGGGCCTTTGGATCAATCGGGCCGAGGGCGGGATCGGGGATGGACAGGCGCGGCAGATTGGCCTCGATTAGGCCCGCCTGCCGCGTCTTGAGTTGCCGCGCCTTAATGCGCCCATAGGAACGCAGGGGGCCGTGAGGTTTTTGGCCGATGGACATGGAGCCCCTTAGCCTGATTAGGCCAGACCGCTCAAGTCCTTGACCAGATCAGTGCGCTCCCAGCTGAAGCCGCCCTCATTGTCCGGCGCCCGGCCAAAGTGGCCATAGGCCGCCGTGCGAGCATAGATCGGACGATTGAGTTGAAGGTGCTCGCGGATGGCACGCGGGGTGGCCCCGCCGACCAGTTCGGGCAAGACCTTCTCTAGCAGGGCTGGATCAACGCGGCCCGTACCATGAAGGTCGACATAGAAGGAAAGGGGCTGGGCCACGCCAATGGCATAGGAGATCTGGATCGTGCACTTGTCCGCCAGACCTGCGGCGACCACATTCTTGGCCAGATAACGGCAGAGATAGGCCGCCGAGCGGTCCACCTTGGTCGGATCCTTGCCGGAGAAGGCACCGCCGCCGTGGGGCGAGGCACCGCCGTAGGTGTCAACAATGATCTTACGACCGGTCAGGCCCGCATCGCCATCCGGACCACCGATCTCAAAACGGCCGGTTGGATTGACGTGCCACTTGGTCTTGCGGGTCACCAGACCCTCAGGGAAGATAGAAAGGACGTGCGGCTTGATCAGGTCGAGGACACGCTTGGAGGTCGCGATCTTTCCGTCAATGCGCTTCTTGTGCTGGTGCGACACGACGATCTGCAAGACTTGGGTCGGCTTGCCGTTCTCATAGAGCAGGGTCACCTGGCTCTTGGCATCGGGCTCCAGCTCGGACAATTCGCCCGAGTGACGCAACTGAGCCAAGCGATGCAGGATGTCGTGGCTGTACTGCAAGGTTGCCGGCATAAGCTGCGGCGTCTCATTGGTCGCATAGCCGAACATAATGCCCTGGTCGCCCGCGCCCTCATCCTTGGTCGCAGAGGAATCGACGCCCTGTGCAATGTGGGCTGACTGACCATGAAGGTGGCAAGCGAATTTGGCCTTTTCCCAATGGAAGCCCTTTTGCTCGTAGCCAATATCCTTGATCGCCGCGCGAACCTTGGGCTCTAGACCGGCAATGATGGATTTGGTCTTCTCTTTGGTCGAGGCGCGCACCTCACCAGCAAGGACAATACGGTTGGTGGTGACGAGGGTTTCACAGGCGACGCGAGCCTCTGGCTCTGCGTCCAAAAAGGCGTCAACGACCACATCAGAAATCCGGTCGGCAACCTTATCAGGATGGCCCTCAGAAACGCTTTCGCTCGTGAAAATATAAGATGCACGGCTCACAGAGCACACTCCTTGCAGGAAAGTCTTTGTCGGATAGGCGAGAACGATCAAGGACGCGCTTCGCCGTACGCACCCCTTATCGGACAATCATATAAAGATATGTTTATATCTGCAAGTCAGGTCTTTGACCGTTTGCGCGAGGTTTGATTTTCCCCATCCCTTTTGGCCATTTGGGAAGGATCCCCTATCGTCGCCGTCCCCCCGTGGTGTGAACATCGCAAACCAAATATACTGCTGAGGCCATATCATTGGGCAAGGTGGTATAGTTGACAGAGCGGTCTCCATGATTTCCCGCAGACCCGGATCGATCAAACAGCCACTTCTGGCAGGCTGATGAGGTCAATAACCTACCGGCGCTGGGACCAGCCTGTTACGAGATGGCCTGGTCGTTCAAGAGCCAATTCGGGGACCTATTGTTCATCCAAGAGCACATACAGGTATCAATTTTGGATTTAGTTGAGAGCCAATGCGGGTTGCGAAAAATTCATGGCCCCATATCGCGATGCAAAGGCCACATTGGAACCCTTGCGCCAACCGGCTAGTCTAGGCGACTAGATCGCTTTACGGTACCGCGAGACCAAAATAATAGTGATTATGATCAATAACATGATGCCAAATGGGCCATCGCCGAAACGGCTATAGACAGTTGGTAGCAAAGCATCGGGCAGGGCCACGTCAATCACCCCCTCAGCACCCTGAACCAAGCTTTGGGCAGCCGATCTTCGGCCATAGGCATCGATCACCGCCGATATGCCCGTCGGTGTAGACCGCACCATCGGCAGGCCCTCTTCAATGGCGCGGTAGCTGGCAATGTTCAAATGCTGCCAAGGACCACTGGTTTTGCCAAACCAGGCATCGTTGGAGACATTCAAAATCCACGCAGCGCGTCGGCCGGACAGGACAGCCCCTTGCCGCGTAAAGCCCGGAAACAGGCTCTCATAGCAGATCAGAGGCTGAACCAGCGGCAGACCATCAAACTGCACGGGCTGCGGCCTTGGGCCGGGGGTGAAATCATCCGGGGCATGGACCAGGCGCCGAATGCCCAGCCGCCCTAAGATCTCGCCCAGCGGCAGATATTCTCCAAAAGGCACCAGTCGGAACTTATCATAGACGCCCGTGACCTTCAGGTCCGCGCCCTCGCGGCGGATGCCCAAAAGGCTATTATAATAGACCGGCCTATCGAAGCTGCCCCCCAGTCGATAGCCGCCCAACATCAAGACCTGACCGGGCTTCAGTGAGGCTGTGACGACATCGCGCGTCCAACTGCCCGGCGCCAGATAGTCATCCAAGGCCGCCGGAATGGCACCCTCAGGCCAGATCACCACAGCTGGAAAGGGCCCCTTGCTTGGAAGGGCCGTGAGGGCGGTATATTTGGCCAAAATATTGCGGAAATTTTCTGGGGTCCATTTGGCCGACTGGGCAATATTGGCCTGAACAATGCGCACCACTGGGCCGCTTGCCGATGGAGGCGAAGCGCCGCCTAACCGAACCATGCCAAAGCCATAGAGGCCCGCCATCAGGGCCACGCCAAGGCCCGCCAAAACCAACCCCTGTCGCCGTTGATCTTGGCGCAGCACAAGGCCAAAGGATCCGGAAATCCACAGCGTGATGACACTTAGCCCATAGGCGCCCACAAGCGAGGCCATCTGCGACGGCGCTGACCCAGCCCGCCAGGTCTCTCCAGGCAGGTTCCACGCAAAGCCGGTCAGAACATGGCCTCGTAGCCACTCGGCCACCGAAAAGACCAAGACAAAGGTCGCAATACGCGCCAGCGCGGTGGCCCGCTTGGGCAGAACCCAACGATAGGTCAGACCGGCCGCCCCCCAAAACAGGGCCAGCCCGCCCGATAGGGACAGGACCGCGATCGGGGCCATCCAGCCATAGAGCTCGATCTCGACCAAAAACGCTTCGCCGACCCACCAGGTGCTGACGAAGAAATAGGCCAGACCAAACAGCCACCCACGCCAAAATCCGGCCCTCAAACGGTGAGGCGAGCCATTGTCCTGATCCATCAGGTGAAGCGCTAATCCATAGCCCAACAGTCCAGGCAGGACCCCAAAGGGTGGATGGGCAAGCGCCGCGCCAAGCCCGGCCAGCAGGCAGCAAAGGGCCACACCCCACCGTCCCTGCGCCAGGCGCGCCCAAAGCCCCATGAGCCCCATGACATTGAGGCGCTGTGGGATCACGAGGCTTCAGTGGTCGCTGGCGTGGCGCTTCTCATCCTCAGGCGTTTGACCCGGCGCGGATCGGCATCGGTTATTTCAAACTCAAAGCCCGACGGATGGGCGATAACCTCACCGCGCTGAGGCACGCGTCCAGCAAGGGCACTGACCAGTCCCCCGACCGTATCGATCTCTTCTTCATAGTCCGCAAGCATGAGCCCAGCGCCGGCCATGGCCTCGAGCTCTTCCAGTGGCGCGCGGGCATCACATTCATAGATGCCGCCAGCGCGAGCGACAATTGAGGCCTGATGGGCGTCATCATGCTCATCATCGATCTCGCCGACAACGGCCTCAACCAGATCCTCAAGCGTGACAATGCCGTCAGTGCCGCCGAACTCATCAATCACCAGCGCCATATGGATGCGCGTCGCCTGCATCTTGACCAGTAGGTCTGCCGCCCTCATCGAGGCGGGGACATAGAGCACTTCTCGGCGAAGGCGGTGCAGCACCGGCTCGCTCTGGGCCGGGCGCTTGGCCTCATCCGCCAAGAGCTTGAACACGTCCTTTACATGGACCACCCCGACCGGATCATCCAGATTGTCGCGATAGATCGGCATGCGCGAATGGCCTGCCTCAATGAAGGTGGACAGGACCTCTTCAAAGGGTGCGGAAATATCGATGGCGACAATATCAGCGCGAGGGGTCATGACATCATCGACACGCAGGGTCTTAAAGGCCTCGGCCTGATCGACAATATCGACGGCCCCATCGGCTATAGGCGAACCGGCAGAGGCCGCTGGCGTAGTGTCCTTACCCTTCAGGCCCCATCCCAAGGCAGCGAACAGCCCGCGATCACTGCGCCGACGGCGAGCGACAGGCTTTTGAGCGCCGGTGCTTGAAGCGGTCTTAGAACTGGGATCGTCAGGACTGGACATGGTCTTGCGCGGGCGCTCCGTAAGGGTCCGTTACACCAAGTCCGGCCAGGAGGGTGCGTTCCAGCCCCTCCATCAACTCAGCCTCGGCATCGGTTTCGTGATCATAGCCTAAAAGATGCAAGGTCCCATGCACTGTTAAATGACAAAGATGATCGGCAAGGCTCTTGCCCTGCTCATCGGCCTCGCGCACGCAGACCCCAAGCGCCATGGCAATATCACCCAAATGACCTTCAGGGTTTTGCGGGGCAGGAAAGGACAAAACGTTGGTGGGCTTATCTTGCCCTCGGAAGCGACCGTTCAAATCTTGCACAGCGTCATTATCGGTGAGTAAAAACACCACCTCGCCACCCTCGACCTCGGTTAGGCGCGGCATGGCCAAGGCCGCCTCAGCCGCCTTACCAATAAGGGCTTTGATCTCGTCCGCCGCCAAGGCCAAGGCTGGCAACCAAGCCTTGTCTTCAATCTCAACCTCAATGGCGAGGTGATCCATCGCTAGGTCCGGTTACTGTCGGCGTCATAGGCCCGCACGATGCGCTCGACCAAGGGATGGCGCACCACGTCTTCAGCCGAAAAGCGTGAAATGCCGACGCCCTTGACGCCGTCCAACAGGCCCACCGCATGGGAAAGGCCCGAGTCTCTGGGGTTGGGCAGATCGACCTGCGAGGGATCGCCCGTCACCGCCATCCGCGCGCCCTCACCCAGACGGGTCAGGACCATCTTCATCTGCAGGCGAGACGCGTTCTGGGCCTCATCGACAATGACGAAAGCATGGCTCAGGGTCCGCCCACGCATGAAGGCGATAGGCGCAACCTCGATCTCGCCCTTTTCACGGCGGCGGCGAAGCTGTTCGGCCCCCAACAGATCGGTCAGGGCCTCCCAGACAGGGGCCATATAGGGATCGACCTTCTCCGTCAGATCGCCGGGCAGGAAGCCGAGCCGCTCGCCCGCCTCGACGGCTGGACGGGTCACGACCAGACGGTCGACCTCGCCGCGCAGCAACATATTGGCCCCGTGCGCCACCGCCAGATAGGTCTTGCCCGTCCCCGCCGGGCCAACACCAAAGACCAGCTCATACTGGCTCAGCATATCGAGATAGTTGGCCTGAGCCGCCGTCTTGGCCGCCACCACGCCGCGCTTGCCCATCGGCATGGACCTCGCCGCACCGGGCTTGTCGCCTGAGCGCACCGCTCCAATGGCCATGCGGACATCCGATTCGGCCACCTCAGCGCCAGAACGGGCGCGATCGACCAGACTATCAATGACAGCCTTGGCTCCGGTCAGGCTCTTGGGCGCACCGCGCAGGGCCAGACCGCCGCCTGGCGTCTCGATAAACACCGAAAAGGCATTTTCAATCAGGGCAACATGGCGGGCATTGGCTCCGCAAATCGCGGCCTGAATAGGTTCAGGCAGGGCGATGAACTCGTCAATGACGCGGCTCAAAGCACAGCCTCTTCTAAAGCCGACAACAGCACCCCAGTCAGGCTCATATGGGCCGCCGCCTCGATACGCATATGGACGATCTGTCCGATCAGGTCTGCGGGACCCTTAGCATGGACGGCCTGAAGATAGGGGCTGCGGCCCAAGATCTGGCCGGGGTGACGCCCCTCGCGCTCGATCAAGACGGGGATGACACGGCCGACCATCTTGGCGTTAAAGGCACGGCGTTGCTCTTCCAAAAGACTGTTCAGACGCGCTAAACGCTCATCCTTTACGGCCTCATCGACCTGAGCGCCCATGTTGGACGCAGGCGTGCCTGGGCGGCGGCTATATTTGAAGGTGAAGGCTGAGGCATAGCCAACCTGACGCACCAGCTCCAAGGTCGCCTCGAAATCGGCCTCGGTCTCGCCGGGGAAGCCGACAATAAAATCACCCGACAGGGCAATATCTGGCCGGGCCTGACGAATACGGCCGATCAGGGTCACATAGTCTTCAGCCTTATGGTCGCGGTTCATGGCCTTGAGGATCCGGTCCGAACCTGACTGCACGGGCAGATGCAGATAGGGCATCAGGGCCTCTTGCGTGGCGTGGGCCGCAATCAGAGCCTCGTCCATGTCGCGCGGATGGCTAGTGGTGTAGCGAATACGGTCCAGACCAGGGATAGCGGCCAGACGCTCGACCAGACCGGCAAGGCCGCCCTCATCACGCTCGGCCCCATAGGCATTGACGTTCTGACCCAGCAAGGTGACTTCGCGCACACCTTGTGAGGCCAGATCTGCGGCCTCAGCCAGCACAGCCTGGACGGGACGAGAATATTCCGCGCCGCGCGTATAGGGCACCACACAGAAGGTGCAGAACTTATCGCAGCCCTCTTGGACGGTCAGGAAGGCGGTAACGCCGCCCGGCTGACGCGACTTGGGTAGGGCATCGAATTTTTCATCGGCGGCAAAATCAGCCGCCAGCGCCTCGCCAGATGCGCGGTGAGCGCGGGCAATCATTTCGGGCAGACGGTGATAGGATTGGGGACCGAGCACAAAATCGACCGCCGTCTGGCGACGCATAATCTCGCTGCCCTCGGCCTGAGCGACACAGCCAGCCACGGCAATGGTCATCTGCCCGCCAGCCCCGGCCTTGGCTTCCTTCAAGCGGCGCAGAACACCCAACTCCGAATAGACCTTTTCAGTGGCCTTTTCGCGGATATGGCAGGTGTTCAGGACCACCAGATCGGCATCCTCTGGACTGTCGGTCACGCCATAGCCGAGTGGACGCAAGATGTCGGTCATGCGTTCGCTATCATAGACGTTCATCTGACAGCCGTAAGTCTTGATGTAGAGGCGCTTTTGCAAAGGAAGATCGGTCATGATGGGGTTATGGGGTCCTAGAGGTCTGGTGGCAAGATGCCCCGCCAGAGCCACTTAACCCTTGCTGTCCTCTGCCGCGTCCAAAGGCACGCCGTAGAGCTCGAGGCGGTGATCAATCAGCCGATAGCCAAGGCGCCGCGCAATGGCCGCCTGCAGGGCCTCGATCTCTTCATCGATGAATTCAATGACATTTCCAGTCTTCATATCGATGAGGTGGTCGTGGTGATCTTGCGGAGCCTCTTCGTAGCGTGAGCGGCCATCGCGAAACTCATGGCGCGCAATGATCCCAGCCTCTTCGAACAGGCGCACCGTTCGATAGACCGTCGCAATCGAGATATGGGGGTCCACAGCCGCAGAGCGACGATAGAGCTCTTCAACATCGGGATGGTCCGTCGCGTTGGACAGAACACGCGCCACCACCCGGCGCTGATCGGTCATCCGCATGCCCTTGTCGACACAAAGCTGTTCAATACGGTCCAAAACGCCCACCCGCCTGCCATCCCATTGTCAGCACCATAACGGTATCAGGCAGACTTGTTAAGGTTGCGTCGCAATACCAAGGCATCAACTGTCTGGCCATCCGCGCCTGTATAGTAGCCGCGCCGTAAGCCCACACGGACAAAACC
>Ga0209444_10001713_pt1 | contig 12063 bp, 9 predicted proteins | sample LauGreFaBDMM15DN_2_FD_188215 | JGI IMG/M metagenome (GOLD analysis project Ga0209444, IMG submission 188215) | Freshwater lake microbial communities from Lake Michigan, USA - Fa13.BD.MM15.DN (SPAdes) (version 2) | ecosystem: Environmental > Aquatic > Freshwater > Lake | place: Lake Michigan, USA...
GTTCCAAGACCCGCGATGAGGCTCGTATCAAGTTGATGGCCTTCGAATGGACCCGCGCTCAGGTGGAGCGTTGGAGCATCTTGATTCGCAGCGAAGAGCGACTGAACGCGGCGGGTCGCTATGCGCTGACCGAGCGTCAGGTAGACGCCATTTTGGAACTTCGTCTGTACCAGCTCACCGGTCTCGAAATCGACAAGGTCACGGCCGAGTACTACGAGCTGGTCGAACGGATCAAGGACTTGCTGGACATTCTCGCCAAGGAGTCCCGAGTGCTTTCTATCATCAAGAAGGAGCTTCGGGATCTTAAGGACAAGCACGCTTCGCCGCGCATGTCCGAGATCGTCCCCGACGAAGGGGAGATGGCCATCGAAGACCTCATCGCCAATGAGGGGGCTATCGTGACATTGACCCATAACGGGCTCATCAAACGAACGAACGTCTCCAGCTATCGGGCTCAGAAGCGCGGTGGTAAGGGGGTCATCGGAATGACCACGCGGGAGACGGACAAGCTGGAAGACAGCGATTTCATCGAGCATCTCTTCACGTGCAGCACCCACGACTACCTCATGTTCTTTACGAACTTGGGCCGCGTGTATGTGGAGCGCGTGCACGAGATTCCGGATATGGGACGTGCGGCCAAGGGACGCAGCATTGCCAATCTTCTGGAGCTCCGCGGCGAGGAAAAGATTCAGACGCTCGTCCGGGTGACTTCTAAGTATGGCGCCAACAAGGAAGATTTGACCTGGAAGCAGGCCAACGAGCTCTTCTTCGTTACCCGACTGGGAACCGTCAAGCGGACCGAGCTGTCCGATTTCCAGAATGTCCGCAAGGGAGGGATCATCGCCATCACTCTCGATAAGGGCGACGACTTGGTGGAGGTTCGCCTTACCAACGGAGATAACGAGATCGTTCTCATTACCAAACAGGGTATGAGCATCCGCTTCCAGGAAGATCAGGTGCGTTCGATGGGTCGCAACGCCGGTGGCGTGAAGGGCATCGAGCTGGAGAAGGGGGACGCTGTCGTCGCTTTGGCCCTCGTGGATCCCGATTCTACGCTGTTGGTTGCTGGCGGAAACGGTATCGGCAAACGGACCGACTTCGAGGAGTACCGTCAGCAGAGCCGTGGCGGCAAGGGCATCATCACCATGAAGACCGGTGACAAGACCGGCAATGTGGTGGGTGCACTGACTGTCCGTGATTCCGATGAGCTGATGCTCATCACTTCGGGTGGCCAAATGGTCCGAATCCCGGTGAAGGGAATCCGCGAAGCCGGCCGCAACACCATGGGCGTCAAGCTCATCAACCTGGCCGAGAAGGACAAGTTGCAAGCCATCGCTCCGGTGATCAGCGAATCGCAGGAAGAAGACGCTGTAGCCACCGAGGCGAAGTAATCATTCAGGTTTCACCGCACGGGGGCTCTAAAAAGGGCCCCGTGCGGCCCTCCGGGTCGCTTCACTGGCCCGTCAGCCAATGCGCCAAATGATCCGGGCCTTGTTGAGGTCGTAAGTAGACATTTTCATCTTCACCCGATCGCCGGGCGTCAAACGGACAAAGCGTTTGCGCATTTTGCCGGAGATCGTCGCCAAGACGATGTGTTTATTGTCGAGTTCGACGCGGAACATCGTTCCAGCCAGAACAGCGATCACTTTTCCCTCAACCTCGATGTGGTCTTCCATGAGATACCGTATTTCATGCGCTGGCCCAGAAAAGGGGTCCCTTTTGGGCCGGCTGAGGTCGGGAAATTGACAATTCAATTCGCCCTGACAAGTCGCTTTTCGCAGGGGACCTGCCGGGATCACTGAGGCCGACGGATCTGAACGGAGACGTGACGGGCTTCCGGGATAATGAATTTCTTGATTTCGACGTGAACCCGACGGGCTCCAAACTCGCTGAGAACCAATTCAGAAATATCGACGGCCAACGTTTCCAGAAGCTTCCACGTCCTGCCCTGGCCGAGGCTGAGCAACCGTTGGCTGACAGCGTAATAATTGATGGTGTGAGTCAGGTCATCACCCGCAGCGGCCAAGGTGAAGTCGGTTTCCATTTTAACGCTGATAAGGAGGCGCTGGGGATGGACCCGTTCTTCGTCCGGAACGCCGATGTGGTAACAGACCTCAAGATCTTCAATTGTGATGATGTCCATAAATAGAGGTGTACTCAGAGAGCCCGAACCATTTCCAGCAATCGCCGGGTCGGAGTGTTGAGGGGAAGTTCGAAGGCTTGTTCCCAATGGACCCAGGCGAATTCTTGAGCCTCTTCATTCAAGGTCACCGACTGGCCAGGCAGGGCGAGGCAGGTGTAGTTGAGTAAGATGAAATGGGCCTCCCGATAAAACTCGGTCGACGCGATGGAATCTTGAACCATCACGAACTGAATTTGATCGATTTCTAGGCCAGTCTCTTCGCGAACCTCTCGTCGGAGAGCCTCTTCAGAGGGTTCACCCCATTCGATCTTTCCGCCGGGAATTCCCCACATGCCGGACCACTTGGCTGTCTTGAACAAGAGCATGCGGCCCGAATCGTCTCGAATGAGGGCTCCGACCGTCGGAATCGGAAAGGCCGAACGCGGCGCGGGACCCGGCTTCAAGCACAATTGATTGGCTTCCAAGTGACGGCGGAGTTCAGACAGGTGCTCAACAATGAGGTGGGGCTTGGACGTGCGCAGTTTATCGAGGCTATCGTACCCGGTCAGAACTGCGACTGACCTCACTCCTCCGTGGTGGGCGGTTTCGATGTCGTGCTGCATGTCGCCAATGAACACGGTTTGAGTTGGGTCCAGTTCATTGTCCCGCAGGATTTGTCCAATGAGGTCTTTTTTGTCGTGGGCACCGAGGTAGGTCTTGTCGAAGAACGGACCAAAGCCTGAGCTCTTTTCTTGGTGAGCAAACAAGGCCGGATGCACCGCACTGAGGAGAAAGGTGCGCAGCCCGTGCTGACGGCAAAACTCCAGAAATTCCCGAGCATGCGGCAAGGGTGTGACCGTGTCTTGGACCCGCTTAAATCCCTCCAAGAACCAACCCTCTAATTCGGGAAGCGATTCCTTCGGTACCCGTTCCCTGTAGAAGTCCCGAGCAGGGAGACGAAACTCTCGCCGAAAGTCCTCGAGAGCCATCTCCGGTACTCCCGCCTGTTGCAGCGCATGGTTCGAAGCCCGCCAGACGGCCGGAAGATCATCCACCAGCGTCCCAGACCAATCGAAGATCACATTGCGAATCACCGAGCTAAGCTATCCCTGGTGGCCCTACTCGCAAACGCAGGATTTACCCGTTGAGCCGATCCGAAGAACTGGGGCTGAGTGGGTGCACTCCATCGCCCGGGGGCTTGCTAGTTTTTGCATTGGCTTCAAGCCAGACCTGCCAGGCGGCCCGCATCGACTGAAAGGCCAGCGCCTCACCTTGCAGGGTTTTGGCTGAATGCCATTCCACGGCATGAACCTCTTCCGGATTGCAAGGGCCCTCGGTCTCCAGAGGTTGAGCTGTGAAAAAGAGGTCTAGCACTGGGTAGGTCACCCCGTCGAAAAGGTATTCGTTGGGCTGAGAACAGAGAAATCGCGGCTCAGAAAGTCGAATACCCACCTCTTCCAAAATCTCTCGGTGCACGGCGGACTCGGCGCACTCACCCATATTAATGAACCCGCCGGGAGGAGCCAGGAGCCCCGCTCCTGGATCGTTCGCACGCCGGATTAACAAGATGCTCCCATCGTCCCGTTGGATGAAGACGGCAACCGCCACCGCAGGATTGAAGTACAATTGGAATTTGCAGGCGGCGCACTTCATCGGAGCCCCGTTTTCTGGCGGGCTGATGGGTTTTCCGCAGCGCGGGCAATGATGGAACTGTCGGGAGGGATGCATGGTTCGAAGCGGTCGGGATATCCCGGTCCATCGATTGGATTTCAAGAATACGGGTTCGGCAGGGCCGCTGAAAATTAAATCAACCCGGGATCTTGGACGGCGCGCGCTTTGCACCCTTCGTTCTGCAAGGCATAGTCCTCCAATACATGAGCGTTCGATTGCGGTCCGAAGCCCTGTTTGCTGAAGCCCTCAAGCACATACCTGGCGGCGTAAACTCTCCGGTCCGGGGTTTCCGGGCGGTGGGCGGCACCCCCTTCTTTGCAGCTTCGGCTTCCGGAGCGCGGGTCACCGACGTGGACGGCAACACCTACATCGATTACGTCGGAACCTGGGGGCCAGCCATTCTCGGTCATGCCGCCTTGCCGATTATTCGGGCGATCCAGAGCACCGCCGAACGCGGCACCAGCTTTGGCATTCCTCACGCGCAGGAGGTGACGATGGCTCAACGCGTCAAATCCCTGGTGCCATCGGTGGAGAAGGTGCGTTTTTGCAATAGCGGTACCGAGGCGACGATGTCGGCCATCCGCTTGGCTCGTGGATTTACCGGGCGGGATCTTATCGTCAAATTTGATGGCTGCTATCACGGGCACTCAGATGGGTTGCTCGTGAAGGCAGGTTCCGGTGCGCTCACTCTGGGATATCCGGACAGTGCAGGGGTGCCTGCGGATATCGCGCGGCAAACCCTCGTTCTCCCGTTTAATGATCCGGAGGCGCTGCGGAGGGTCTTCGAGCAGCATGACGGCCAATTGGCGGCGGTGATTCTCGAATTGGTGCCGGCCAATGCTGGCCTTTACCTGCCCAAGCCCGGCTATCTGGAACTGCTCCGGCAATTGACCCGAGATCACGGGAGCGTGCTCATCGCCGACGAAGTAATGACAGGATTCCGACTGGGTCCGGCCGGTGCCCAAGGCGTGTTCGGGCTCACACCAGACTTGAGTTGCTTTGGCAAAATTATTGGCGGTGGGCTTCCAGTTGGAGCCTTCGGCGGGCGGGCTGAGATCATGGATCAACTAGCGCCCCTGGGTCCGGTTTATCAGGCGGGCACCCTGAGCGGAAACCCATTGGCGATGGCGGCCGGCTTGGCTGCGTTGGATGCCTTGCAGTCCTCCGATGCCTGGAATCGATTGGAGGCTGTGGGGAGTGAGTTGGAGCAGGGAATGGTTGCCGTCGCGAAGGCTACCCAGATCCCCATGCAGTTTCAGCGGATTGGATCCATGTTCTGCGGCTACTTTACCGAAGAACCGGTTTGGAACTTGGCCGACGCGATGCGCAGCGATCGGACGCGCTTTGCCCGATTCTTTCATGGAATGCTGGACCGCGGAGTTTACCTGGCACCGTCTCAATTCGAAGCCGGTTTTATTTCTACGGCGCATACCTCGGCGGAGATTGAAGCAACGATCCGAGCGGCCGAAGCGGTGCTAAAGACCTTGTGAGGGAGAGGGCTGCCTCGTCGGTGCCGTCGGTGCCTACCGATGGCTGCCATGATTCTGGGGGTTGTCTCTGGCTGGCGGCCGGTTAGCCTCAGGCCCATGTCCCCGCTGCGCGTTCTCACGTTGGTTGCCATTGCCTGGTCCTGGAACTTCAGCCTGGCCGCCGACGGACCCCGAGCGCTAGCCGTCGGGCAACGCCCTGAGGACCAGCGACTCCAGGCACCCAAAGATCTGGACGGATATTTTCCCTTTCAGCCCCCCGCGAGTTCGGAGGCTTGGGAACGTCGCGCAACTCAAGTGCGTCAGCGAATTTTGGTGTCGCAAGGATTGTGGCCCATGCCGACCAAGTCGGACCTCAAGGCTCAAATCTACGGGCGAATCGATCGCGGTGATTACACCGTGGAGAAGGTGCATTTCGAGAGCGCGCCGGGTTTTTTTGTGACGGGCAACTTGTACCGGCCGAAGAAGATTCAGGGCGGCAAGGCTCCCGCCGTGTTGTTTGCGCACGGGCACTGGGCCGATGCGCGACTCTCCCAGGCCACCGACGCGGAATTGCGCAATGAAATCGCCACGGGTCAGGAGCGCTTTCTTGAAGGAGGCAAGAGCCGCTTTCAGTCCATGTGTGTCCAACTGGCTCGGATGGGCTGCGTGGTGTGGCAGTGGGACATGTTGGGCGACTCCGATTCTCAACAGCTTTCTCGCCAACTGGTCCACAGCTTCGCCAAGCAGCGGCCCGAGATGAACACCACCGAGAACTGGGGGCTTTATAGTCCGCAGGCCGAGGCGCATCTCCAGAGCATCATGGGCCTCCAGACTTGGAACGCGGTGCGGTCGCTCGACTTCCTGCTGGAGTTGCCCGAGGTAGACCCTCAGCGCGTGGCCATCACCGGAGCCAGTGGTGGCGGAACCCAGACCATGCTGCTGGCGGGTATTGATCCTCGCATCGCGCTCTCCTTTCCGGCGGTCATGGTGAGCACGGCCATGCAAGGGGGCTGCACCTGCGAGAATGCGAGCTTACTGCGGGTGGGTACTGGCAATGTCGAGTTTGCCGGTTTGTTTGCGCCCAAACCGCAAGGCATGACTACCGCCGATGACTGGACCAAGGAGATGTCCACCAAAGGCTTCCCTGAGCTCAAACGCCTTTACGGTCTTCTCGGTGGCGCAGACCGGGTCATGCTGCAGCGCGGTGAGCACTTTCCTCACAACTACAACGCGGTGTCGCGAACGGCCTTCTACAACTGGCTAAATAAGCATTTCCATCTGGGTCAGGCAGAGCCGGTCTTGGAGCGCGACTACACGGTTTCATCCCGATCGGAACTCAGTGTTTGGGATGCCGCACATCCGGCGCCCATGGCGGCAGATCCCCAGTTTGAGCGAGGCCTTCTCAAACTTTGGTCTGCAGATTCGAATCGTCAGCTCGAGAGCATGGCCTCGGCCTCCCCCGAGCAATACCGGCAGGTCTTAAAGGTGGGTTGGGATGTGGTCTTGGATGCCCGCGATCCGGCTCCGGCGAGCTCGCTCACTTGGGTTCTCAAGGACAAGCAAGACCGCGGAGCCTGGATCCAGATGGCGGGCTTGATACGGAACACGTCCCGTCGAGAAGAGATCCCCGTGATTTTCTGTCATCCAAAGCAGTGGAACGGCAAGACCGTCGTCTGGCTCACGGCGGATGGAAAATCAGGGTTGTATACCACTGCGGGTTCGTTGGTCCCGGCGGTCCAGAAATTAGTCGACGGTGGAGTCACGGTGCTGGGGTTGGATTTGCTGCATCAGGGTGAGTCTTCCATCGATGGCCGACCGCTCACGCGCACACCTCGGGTGAAAAATCCCCGGGAGGCCGCAGCGTACACCTTTGGCTACAATCCGGCGGTGTTCACGCACCGAGTCCACGACGTCCTCACGGCAGTGCAGTACATCCGCGGGCATGAGAAGCCCTCCAGCCAGGTCTCGCTCATTGCCTTGGATGCGACGGCTCCGATCGCGGCCGCTGCTCGGGCACAGTCTGGCCCTGCGCTGAATCGGGTGGCCTTGCATCTTGGAGAGTTTCGATTCGGCCGGGTGTTGGATATCCACTCGCCGGACTTCCTTCCGGGCGGCGCCAAGTATGGCGACGTGGACGGGTTAATCACTTTGGGTCAGTCCGAATTAAATTCCATGAACACCAGCGATCCCATCGCCGCCGCGACTTGGGTGATGCGTTAATTGGATCGCTCAGCCCCTTTCCGAACCCACGCCATCTCCAAGATTCCGTTGAAGTTTATTTCCTGCGATTTTTTCAATGTCACAGCGTCCCTCCAAGCGATGTGAGATGTTATTTCTAGGCGGCGGCAGCCCAGAGCCTGTCTAAACGGTGAGGAGAGCCAACCGCCGGTCAGGAGAGCGGCGCCGATCCCTGCAACGCAAACTCTCGAAGGTGCCGCCGGTCCGTTAGCCAGCGGGCTGTAAAATAACAGGCGTCACCCCACGGCGGTCCTGTCTCCGGATCGTCAGGGGCGATCCTCTAGGGCTTTGAGGGCCTCGCGGATACGCGCCTCCTGAGGACCCGTCGGCACGGTTTCAAGAACCGCCCGGAGGTCGGCCGCGGCGCCCTCACGATCTCCGATTTGGGATTTGAGCCGGGCGCGATCGACCCGCTCTGCGGCCGCACTGCGTGCATCCGGGGCTAGTGCGACCAGCAAGTCAGAATAGGGTAGGGCTGCTTCGATTCCAGAGCGCTCCATCGTGAAGCCTCTCAAATTATTGATCATTCGAATGAGAATGGTTCGAGGGCTGGCTGCTTCGAGAAACTCACTGCGGATGGGCACCCCGGCACTTTCTGTACCCAGTTCGTCGGCCTCGGAAAAGGTGATGGGGATGCCGCCATTGAAGGGATCATAGAGTCGGGCGGGTTCTCCCGGCGGTGCATGGCGCACCAGAAAGTGACCGGGCAGGGGCAGGCCCTCCAGGTGCTCAATGCCCGCTGCTTTGGCCACCTCTAAGAACACTATGCTCAGAGTGATGGGAATGCCTTCGCGGTCTTCGAGCACGCTTTGCAGGTGACTGTTGGCCGGATTGCGGTAGTCGCCCCGACTCCCATGGAAGCCTTGCTCTTCGAACAAGAATTGGCGGAGGGCTGCGATTCGGTCCGGCCCGGTTTTGGCCTGACTGACCAGCAACCGAGCTTCCGTGCCCAGTTCTGCCAATTGCCGTTCGGTGTCGGTGATATTGAGTCCGGGATGATCGTGCCAGGCCAGCAGTAGTGTGGCGTGGGTCAGGCGAATCTCGGACGCCGCGCCTGACAGCTCCGATACCAAGGCTTCACGGGCAATTTCGCGGTGCAGTTCCTTCGCTAGTTTGCGCAAACGGGTCGCCTCGCTCTCCAGTCGCTGGGCACGTTCTTGGAGGAATCGATCGGCGGGCCCCGGGTGGGCTTTGAGTGCTTCCCGCGGTTCGCGTCCTGCCGTGAAGCTGGCCACCACATCGGGCGGCAACTCTGCCTCTGCCTCGGCATTGCCCACACGAAAGTCGCGGAACTCCGCGGCGGTGTTGCGGAATTTTGCCAAGCCGACCCGAGAGCCATTGAGCGCACTGTCTTTGCTTCGGAAAACTACATCGCCATTGACGGAGCATTCCCAGACTCCGTCCGCTCGCCGCACTCGGAGGCTGTTCCAGTCGCCACTGCGATACGCGGCCGAAGGCACCGTGCCCAGGATTCTCCACGAAAAGATATCCGGTCCCTCGAAGGCGGTTAGACGGAGTTCTCCGCCGGTCGGGTAGAAGCCGTAGTGCCGACCCTTTTCATCGCCGGCAAAGATCAATCCGGCGGCCCCAGAATTGTCATCGAGACGAACGGAGACCTGAAGTTCGGTGCCTTCTTGAGCGGCGTCGCGTTTCAAGAGATAGGCACGACCGCCAAAACCTGCGCCCGCGCCCTCCACTAAAATCCGGCCGCCTTTCTGGCGCCAATGGGAACCCAGGAAGGATTCCCACTGGTTGGTGTTGAGAGCCCCCTGACGCAACCAGCGATCCATGGCCATGGGGTTGGGTTGCTTGAGCAGAGCCTTGAGGTGATTGGCGGGCGTGGCAAAACCGAGATTTTGGGTCAGCAGGCTCTTGGCATTGACGATGCCGTGGACGTGGCCCGATCGATCGAGCAAGGGTCCTCCGCTGTTACCGGGTTCGATCGGCATGGCCAACTGCAGCATGGGGCGTCCTTCAAGATCCCGACGTGCAGAGAGAACTCCTTCTACGACGCTCTGGTTCAGGCCCAAGGGATGGCCTAAGGCGATGACCGATGCTCCCTGTGGCAAGGTATCGCTGTCCCCCAAAGGCAAGGCGTTCAGCCCGGTGGCCCGAACCCTGAGGATAGCCAGATCATGCGGCCGATCCCAGGCGTGGATGCCGATGACCTCCGGAGTGCTGCCGTCGGCCAGGCGTACTTGCACGGATCTTCCTTCGCCGATGACGTGCAAGCTGGTGGCAATGAGACCCTCCGCAGCGATAATAAATCCCGTGCCGACGCCCTCTTGGGTGCCGTCACGGCCCCGACCGTCAATCCGGACAATGGCCGTGCGGGTTTTGTCCACCAACTGGGCCGTAGTGCGGCCAGTTGATTCAGAAGTGGTCTTGGTGCTTCGTGCGGGCGATTTGCTGGCGGGCTTCTGCGGCTGCGACTTGGGGTTCAGCGACGCAGCCTCTGCCGAGACCAGTCCCAGAAGGCAGAGAAAGAGCAGGGTGGAGCGCACGCGTTCAGATTAATGCTTTTCGGGACGGATGCGAGCGCTCGAGAGAAACCGCTGAAACCCACCGCCCAGGAGTTCGGTGACGTCGCGTTGGATTTCTGGATCGGTCACCTCCCAGCCCGCTGCGGCAGTTGCTGTGTATTTTTCAGTTAAGGCTTCGGCAAGGATGCTCCTGGAGTGCTGCCATTTGTAGAGCACCTGATCGAGGACGCGGGCGTCGGAATGCTGCGGCGTGAAGGAGGTCCCCAGCAACTCTAGGCGCATCGTGGTAATTTCGCGGATGAGCTGGGGGGTGTTGGTAAACCACCAGCAACCGAAGGGATGAAGGTTTGGAAATTTGCGGGCCAAGACGACGAGCTCGTGCTGGTTCTCTCGCGCTAAGCAGGTCACCACGAAGCGGTTTTCTGGATGCGCGGCACAGAGGGCCTGAAGGGCATTCAAATCGGCCAGACCTACGCCGTCGCCGGCCATCCGAAGACGGGGGTTCACGGCCCGTTTCACTCCCATCATTAGAGCAAAGGCTTGTCCCTGATCGCGGCAATGCGGCAGTACGGCTCCTTCGATTAATCGGGCGATTTCGGAGTCGGCGGGCCAGGCAAAGGACGGAGGTAGCGACACCATGCAGTAGCGGCTGTCGATTCGCTGGGTCCAGTCGCCAAGAAATCGTCGGACTTCACCGAGGGTCTGAGGGGTGAGTTCGCGTGAAACGGCATAGCCTTGATCGCGGAGCCAAACGGAGGTCTCTGGCCAGGCGACGAGTAGGGGGTCGATGCGTAGGGCTGCGACGAAGCGGGGATCCCGGGCGAAACCTCGGTCCCAGGTCGGGCGTTCGATGGGATCGAACGGAGAGTTCGTCATGCAGATGGAGGCGATGTTGGCCTTCTCCAGGATGCGGTTGATGAAGTCCTGGGGGTTCTGGGAGGCATACCAACTGCGCAGGTTTTTGAGGTCGTTTTTCCGGGGATCAATGCCCAGTAAATTCAGTGTTGTGAGGACGCCGCGGCAGGCTTCCGAAATGGGGGAATGTTCGGTGAAGAGCGCCTCCCAGACGTAGGCTGCTTGTTCTTGCTTGGAAGCACTCCAGAAACGTTCGAGTGGGACCGTCATCTGGCGTGAGGCCTCGCTCACGAGGTAGTGGTAGACTAGCACTTCGTCGATGCCCCACAGCAGCATCTCTCCCTGCGCGGGGTCGTAGAGATGAGTATGGATGTCATGGACCGGGGTGGCCTGGACGATGCGGGATACCCGCGTTTGGAGCGAATCAGCCATGGACGTGGGACGATCAAAGTGTAGGCGGCTGGGTTATGGCAACCTCGGATCCGACTTGAGGTGAGCTAGCGATGGAAGGGTTTGTTGTGGGTTGGATGGTGTGTCGGTGGGTGAGCTTCGCTGACGCTCGGTGGGTCGTCCCTCATTTGCTCCGGTTTGACGGACAAACAGTGCCGGCGGAGACTGAGAGGTACTTGCGGATCCGACCGCTGCGACGCAGAGTTAGGTAGATGAACGCGACATTCACCTTGGATGATGCTGGGCAGATCCATCTGCCAGACACACTCAAGCGGGTTTTCGGAGCCCAGCCCGGCATTCGCGTCCGGGCGGAGGTCACTGCGGATCGTATTGAGATCGTGAAAGTTCTTCCTGAGGTGACCGAAGGGATGCTGGAGGACGGAGTGCTCGTGCTGCCGAGATTCGGCATCAAAATGGACGTCGCAGCGGCCGTTCAGGCTGATCGTGAGGAGCAGGCTGAGCACGCCCTGCATCGATAAGTGTGCTGCTCGACAGTTCGGTGCTGATTGCGGCGCTGGCACCAGATGAGGCCAGGCACTCGGAATGTCTCGCGCTCCTGAAGCAGGGCGGCAACGTGGTTTATGCCCACGCGATTTTGGAGACGTTCTCGACCCTTACTGGAGGAAGGCTGGGGGTCAGAGCGGATGCCGATTTGGCCGCGCAACTCCTGAACGAAACGATTCTCCCCCGCGTCCGGGTCATCGAACTCAGCACCTCGGAACTCTTGGCTGCGCTCCAGCAAGCGAAACGGCGGGGTGTTCGAGGCGGGGCGATC
>Ga0209444_10001723_pt1 | contig 12041 bp, 10 predicted proteins | sample LauGreFaBDMM15DN_2_FD_188215 | JGI IMG/M metagenome (GOLD analysis project Ga0209444, IMG submission 188215) | Freshwater lake microbial communities from Lake Michigan, USA - Fa13.BD.MM15.DN (SPAdes) (version 2) | ecosystem: Environmental > Aquatic > Freshwater > Lake | place: Lake Michigan...
GTGCAGACGTGCCGACGCGTCGAGAAGCCGCAGCAGGCTGAGGTGATCGAGCAGAAGGATGACGGTGAAGAGGTCACCTCGCAGCTCAAGATCGACCCGCTTCTGGCCCAGTGTGCGGCGATGGTCGGCGACCCGGACCAGACGGCCGCGCTGGCCAAGTTTGCAGAGGGCAAGATGAGCTACGCTGAAATGCGCGGACTTTGCGGGTGAAAAAAATCGAGTCGCGTGACGGCCAAGACGGCCTCTGGCATCTCCTCGAACAAGAAGAATGAAATTCGACATTACAGAGGTTCTGCTCTGTATCGCGATCTGGCCAGCCGTGTACTGGTTCTCAACCACCTTCCCGTTGCTCGCATCGTTCACCGTCGCGGGGCTTTTGCTTGATTTTTAAAATCCACTAATAGTAGGACGAATGCATAATGATGTGTGCATTTCAGTTAGAATTACGGTCCGTCGTGTGGCCCGCCACCCTATTGTACGATCCAGCGCTCTTCTGCGCAAGCACGTGGTGCGAGGAGCCACACTGGGACTCGTACCAAGTGCAGTGAATGACATGGTCTTTCATCACGCGCCTTTGAACCTCGGTGAGATTTTGCACCTATTCCAGGACACCGCCACCGTCACGACCATGAATGCGATTGCCGCCGTCATCGTCACTGCGTCTAAGGTTCTCTAGTCAACTTGAATTTAGTTTTGGAATAAGGATATATCACGTTGAACGAAACTCGCAGCCGTCCCACGTTGTCCCCTTGCTTGAACCCCTTCATAGGAATGATATAGTCCTCCCGAGGGTCCAAGACTCCCCAGTCCGCCGTGTCCACATCTATGGGCCCGTCGAAGTGTGGGATCTGGATCTTCTTCCCGTTCACGCTATCCTCGAACGAAATCTTCGTGGACCAAACGAGGTCCAGGCCCTGACGCATGAGCTCGGGGTGCGTCTGGACCCTGACGTGGAAAACGAGATCACCAGGCTCCTCACCGGGACGCACGGGTTGCTCACCGAGACCGTGCGCCACGAGCGTGTTTCCATCCTCAACACCTGGAGGAATTTTCAGTTCTAAATTCAACTGCTCGAGCTTTTTGCGTTTGTGACTACACGAATCACACCCAGTGAACATGGCCCCCTGACCTTCACACTGCGGGCAGGGCTGCTGGAACGCCATGGGCCCCATCTGGACGTGCTGCATTCCCGAGCCTCGGCAGGCTTGGCACTGTTTACGGCAGTTCAAGCAGGGTTTACCTATTGTGATCTTCATGTTCTTGGTGATTCCCTTGTACGCGTCCTCGAGTGTAATCTTGAGATCGTGGTCGCGGTTGGGGCGTTTCTGGGGTCCACGAGGTCCGCCAAACGCCCCACCGAACATCTGGGCGAATATGTCGTTGGGGTTGAAACCGGGCGGAAAGCCACCAGGACCTGCTTGGGGCCCCGGGGGACCGTCAACGGTCCCCCACTGATCAAAGTTTTGGCGCTTCTGTGGGTCGCTGAGGATGTCATAGGCGCCCTGGATCTCCTTGAATTTTTCGGCGTCACCCGTTGGTTTGTCCGGGTGAAGTCGAAGAGCGAGTTTACGATAGGCCTTCTTGACCTCCTCTTCTGTGGCGCCCTTCTGGACCCCGAGGGCCTCATAGGGCGTTTGAGAATGCATTCTCAAACTCTAATTTTAGTTGGAAATTACTCCTTTACTTGGAGCGCGACTTGCTCACGCGCTTACGGACAGCGCTCTGGATCTTGCGCGTGCAAACACAAAACTACTTGAATCAAAGGCGAAGATTCCTGCGATGGCGGGGGAGATCTTAAGAGCAGAGAGTGCCGTCCAAGAGCTTTTTGGAGTAGTGCCCGAGTTTACTTTTGCGTTCTATCAGCTGCCAGATGTCCCAGTAAATTTCGGTGGAAATATCGATCTGGTGGTGTCCCGCCACCCCCTGGTTCTGCAAGGCTCAAAAAATCTGGAGGTGGCAATTAAAGAGCTGAATTACTTGAAAAGTGCGGCACTTGGCCGTGTATCCTTGAAGTCGAGCATCTCTAATAGCAAGCAGCCCATTACTGGAAACGCGAATACAACGTCTGTATTTATAGAGTATTCGAACACCTTGTTTGACGGTTATTCGAATCTTGCCCGTATTGCGGTTGCGAAAGAAAAAGTCGCTGAGTTGGAGATTGAGCAAGAGCGTACCGTGCGTATGTTGCGTCAACAACTGCTCACGGCGTTGACCGAATACCAGTCCGCGAAAGAGACTCTGGAGATGCGCGAGAAACTGTTGATCAGTGCCCGTAAAAGTGCCCGTGATCTGTATACGGCATTCCTTCTAAACAGAGGGTCATTGACCGATATTTTTGATGCAGAAGAGTCTTACTTTATGGCTGCAGAGAGTACCTTGAACGCTATGACAAGCGTGCAACGCGCCTACTACAAGCTACTACACCTTTCAGGTGATCTGTCAAATGCCTTTGAGTTGAAGTCATGACTCCCACCTCCATTGACACCTCTTCCCTAGTCTATGAAATTGCGAATCACTTTGATATCGGCCTGACTGCGGGGCAAGCGCGTGCAACGATTGGTGGGGATAGAGACTCCAGCGAAAGCGATCTTGATTGGGTAAGCCGGATTCTGAGAGAAGTGGGAATTGACAACACCCCCGTGCTGTCCTTGTCGCAGATTGACTTTAGTCGATCGTCTGACTTGTTTGCGGTGGAAACCGCACAAACTATTTATCTGATTGCATATAACGATCAGTCAGATTCGGTTGTTGCCACAGATACCAGAGAGCCATCCAAGAGGCGGCCACTCAACGAATTTTTGCTGACAGCGGGTCGCTTCCCAGAATACAAACTTCTGCACTTTTACCGGCAGGTGACTGAGGAGCAAGGTTTCATTCCTGGAATGGAGACGCACTGGTTTTTTGGCCCCATTTGGAAAAATCGCAGGTTTGTTTACCAAGCGGCCATTGCGTCTCTCGTCACGAATGTGTTTGCGTTGGGAACTTCTGTCTTCTCGCTAATTGTTTACAACAAAATCATTCCCGCGCAGGCCCTGACATCCTTGGCCGTGCTTGTCAGCGGCATGGCGATTTTGCTGATCGGCGACTACATCATCAAGCTGACCCGTGCGAAATTCCTCAGCATAGTGGGTGAGGATTCGGACCAAGTGATTGCCGATAGGCTGTTCCACAAATTACTAGATATTAAATTTAAAGATAAGACTGGTTCTGTGGGCGCGTTGGCCAACACCCTGAAGGAGTACGAGCAGATACGTGAGTTCTTCACTTCTGCTGCTCTCATTGCCCTCATTGATTTACCCTTTGCGCTGATTTTTTTGGCCTTCATGGCCTACATAGGTGGATGGATGGTTGTGCCGGTGGCGGCAGGCATTCTTATTTTGGTTGCCAGTGCCTTCTTTTTTCAGCCCCAGTTAAAAAAATTAAGCGAATCTAGTTTTGAGGATGGGCAAAGTAAACACTCCGTTCTTGTGGAGACCCTGTCCGGTTTAGAGAGCATTAAGATGCTCGGCGCTGGAGGAATGCTGCGAAGAAAGTTTCGCAAAGTCTTGGAGATACAAGCGGAATCCTCAGAGAAAATAAAAAAGCACAGTCACGCCGTGTCAAATTTGGCTCAAGAGGTTCAACAAGCCGTGCAGATCGCGGTGGTTGCGACTGGTGCGGTCATGTCGACCTACGGGATGGGTGGTTTCGGAGCAATTATTGCGTGCACAATTTTATCGTCCAAGGCGCTGATGCCCTTTGCGCAGATCACGCAATTGATGCTTAGACTAAACCAGATTCGGACGGGGTATCGAGCGCTAGACGACTTCATGAAGCTTCAGTCCGAGCATGGTGATAAAAAACAGTACTTTCAACGCGGACGTTTGCGATCAAGTATCAATTTCAACAATGTCTCTTTTCGTTACGTTGATCAAAAAACGGACACCTTGTCTGAGGTGTCTTTCGTAGCGGAAGAGGATCAGCGTATCGCTATTGTTGGTCGGGTTGGATCAGGGAAGACAACGGTGGGTAGATTAATTGCCCGTTTGTACGAACCGGAGTCTGGCTCTATTTACATTGGTGACGTGGATATCAACCAAATTGATCCGGCGGAAATTCGTGAAAATATCGGTTATGTCTCCCAAGAGCCCTGGCTGTTTGCTGGAACACTGGAGCAAAACATAACGCTGGGAAGTATCAACGTTTCTCAGGAGGACTTTCTTTGGGCCTGTGAGACGTCTGGCGTCTCTGAGTTCGCGGACAAGCACCCTGATGGCTACAAGCTCACGGTGCGCGAGCGAGGCGAGGGGCTGTCGGGTGGGCAGCGCCAGTGTGTGGCGATCGCTAGGGCGTTAATACGTCGCCCGCCTATCTATGTATTTGATGAGCCGACCAGCGCGATGGATGCACGAACTGAGAAGCTGTTCCTTGAGCGATTCAAAAAAGCCAACTTGAATGCGAGTCTGATTTTGATTACTCACCGCACGTCACTGCTCTCTTTGGTGGACAAGGTGGTCGTACTTGATGCTGGTAAGGTCATTGGAACAGGGCCGACGGAGAGCTTTTTGAAGGGCCCAGATAAAGCCCCAGCTCCAACGTCTGAGTCTAAGGGAGCTGCTGATGCTACTGCTTAAGAAGCTCTCGAACTACATGGGCAAGGGGCGGGCTCTAATTTCAAGCTTAGGGAATAACAAGGGTGTAGATTTTTTTGTACAGGCGTTCTCTTTTGATCGAACAGGTAGGGGCTCTCCAGCGACGCGGATGCTCTTTTTGGTGTCTGGCATGTTGCTGGTCTTTCTCTTGTGGGCATCCTTTGTTGAGCTTGACCAAGTAGTGTCCGCACAAGGAAAAGCCGTGCCGTTTGCTAGCTTGCAAGTGGTTGAGCACTATGAGGGCGGCCGGGTAGAAAAAATCCTGGTACGAGCAGGCGACCGGGTTGAGCGCGGAGCGCTTTTGGTCTCCCTTAGCCCGCTTCAAACCACGGGTGACGTGAATGTTCAAAAGAAGAGCTTGGCTCTTTTAACGATACGTTTAGCACGATTGAATGCGGAGTATGCCGGTGAGGATAGCTTCGAGATGGCCGATCCCATACGCGCAAGCTTTAAGGAGTACGTGTCCTCAGAGCAGGCTTTGTTCAGAGACCGGAGCCTGAAAGCAAATGCTAACTTGGCCCAACTTCGGTCTGATATCGACGGCAACTTTGCAAAAGAACTGTCAGCAAAGTCACGCCTTGCCGCTACGCGTGAAGAGTCTGAGGTTACTCGTCAACTTGTTGACCGGGGTTTGGAGGCCAGGTTATCACTCATTCGCTCGCAGAGTGCAGTGGCCGAGGCAGAGTTGGCGGTGACAGCGTCCGGGCAAGACTTGAAGAGGTCGCAAGCGGCACTTGCATCGATACTGTCGCAGCGCAAGGAGGAAATATTGTCTGAACTTACCAAAGTGCGGACCGAACTGACGCAGGTTAACGAGACCTTGTTGGTTTCCGCTGACAGGGCTGACAGAGCAAGTATTCGGGCGCCGATCTCGGGTACCGTTAACCGTGTCATGGTATCTACGACAGGATCAACGGTTAAGCCTGGTGAGCCGGTCGTAGAGATCGTCCCTGAAGATACCCGAATGGTCGTCGAAGTCAACGTTGTCCCACAAGATATCGGCTTTATTCGACGAGGTCAGCGCTCCTTGATTAAATTTTCTGCTTACGACTACTCTGTCTTTGGCCCGATGGACGGTGTCGTGAATATCGTGGGTTCTGACGCAATCGACACTGGGCCAAATGGGCAAACGGCTTTCATGGTGAAGCTGTCTATGGAAGGGTCTTATATCGGTTCCGATGGTTCGGTCTTGCCGATTATTCCTGGCATGCAGGCGCAAGTAGACATCATCACGGGCAAGCGGACCTTGATGGGCTATTTCTTCTCCCCATTTTCAAAGGCTATGGATTCTTCGTTTAGAGAGCGCTAGTCGTATGTTTGTATTTGCGATCGCCTCTCGTAACCGACTTGGATGCTTTAAGCGTCAACTCATCTTTTGCTTATTTTTTATTGGTTTTTTCAACTACGCCGCGAATTGCGTTGCGGCGCAAAAAGAAACTTCTAAGTCCTTGGAAAAGGCTTTAAAGAGCAAGGATATCCTTGACCGTAATGGTGCAGGTGTAGGTGTTGATGCAATCGAAGGTGGTGCCCCGCAGCAGAAGCTTCCGCCTAACGTGTCGAAATTTCTAACTGAGCTAGAGCCTGCCGATGCCCGTGCTTTGCTGGGGGCCTTCAGGAAGGGGTACACCATCATCAAGAAGCTTGACGATGGTTTTATTCTCGCAAGGCAAAGCTCACAACCGTTGGACTCTTCTGCGCTCTCGGTCATAGACGCAGACTTTATGATTTCTTTCAACACACCCCAGATAAATAAAAATAAGGAATCGTATACATCCGTGATTACCCAAGGTCGATTTGAATGCAAGTCGGCCCAACTTGAATTGCTCTACCAGCAATTTCAGGCGGGTACCTTTGGAACTGGCGCATCATTGCTGGCCCGGGAGACCACAAAACCTGGTAATTTTCGTTCGACCTCAAAAAGCCTGGGTGGATTTTTGTCTAGCGTGTACTGTCAAAAGTAGTTGGCTTGAGGTAACAAAAAACTGGCATCGCGCATCAAGCGGTAAACGCGTTTGCGATAGATCCAGTGTCCATGAAAACGCAGCCTTACCCAAATGCGCCTCTAGCAGTTTATTCTTGCTTTAAAACCGAATCCCGCCGTAAATCCGAAACTGGGTGGCACCGCGTTCCATTTGGTAGGCGGCTGTACCATACACAATACCCTTAGAGACATTAACCCCCGTAATCGTTTGATATGTTGAGCCGAAGGAACTGGGGCTTTGTCCCTCTATAGAGTAACGTTGTTGATTAAAGATTTGGGACACCGTAATAAAGGGGCTAAAGCCGGGTTTTTCGTAGGCCAAGGTAGCCCCCAATTTGGTCTGATACAAATAACTGCTAAATGGAATATTAATAGTATTGTTGCTTGAGGTATATCCAGCTAGGTCATCGCGGTAATAGTTGTAACTTATGCGTTGGCTAAGAACAAATGGTGCACTCAGCTCTGCACGATGACTAAGTCCTGCTGCAGCAAAAAAGCGATCAGAGCTGGTGTTGCCTGTGCCATACAAACTCGAGGTGGTGGTGGGCTTGGAGGATCCAAAGCCCACGCTCCAATCGGTCATCCAAGCATCGTTGATTTGATAAACCAAATAGGGCGACAAGGTTGTGCCATTACTTTTGTACGTTCCACCGTTGTAGTTAGTGTTTGAATTAGTGCTATCGAACGCTAACGACACGCCGGATATCATGAAATCGTTATAGTTGTATTCGATACCCGCTAAAGCAAGAGCTACTCGACCCGTTGAGGTGTAAGGGGCAATATTATTTTTAAAGGAACTCACTACCGGTGTGGCCCAGATGCTCCAATTGCTATCTTCACCGGCTGCCATGCCAACGCCCTCCTGAGGTTGGGCCTGCTCACCTAAGCGAAAGCGAAACGCGCCAAAACCAGAAAATGTGTTTTGAATAATCACATTGGTGATCGCTTGTGAAGTGGCTAGCGTGGCAGAACGTGCTGGCACGGCGTTATTGGCATTGGTATTGGACTTTTGCGCGAGCGCCAAACTGCACAAGAATAAATATCCCCCAAAAAAAATAAGGGAGCGTATAAGATTATTCAAAGTTTTGACTAAACACATAGCAGCATCATATTAGGAATTGTGGGGATAGTTAATTTTTTTTCAGCGTACTGCATTATCGGTGCGACAAGACTCTGCTAGCAAGCGTGGCCAGGATTGCACCCACATAAGATTATGGTTGAAGCCGTCTAGAACCCGCACTTCGCCTCGAGACCCTAGATTATGCTCAGCATAGGCTCCAATGGAGGCTGGTGGTACCACCCGATCCTTGGTTCCAAACCAATGGGTTTGGGCAATGCCAGCTAAACGGGGACTGAAGGTGGCGGGGTTTATAGAGTCTCGTAATGGACTGAGTTTTTGCAAGTCAGTCCAGGCTTCGGTGTCTAAGGGCGCGGCAACCGTAATTAGACAAGCAATGTCGACACGACCCGATGCCAGTAAGACCGCTAGCGCACCACCACCAGAATATCCAATGAGGCGGATATGCACTTTAGGCTCTGGCAGGGGCTTTGCTTCCTGAAAGTGCTGGGCATGCTGTCTTTGCCAACGAGCAACCACAGCGGCCCGCACTCGGGTGATGGCCTCGTCACTGACTGCTAGCGCCTTAGATCCAAAGCGCGCATCGCGCCATAAGCCAGGGTCGCATAGTGACAGAGCGTCCGCGTCAAGGTATTGACATGGGCGCCCAAGATACGCAATCCAAGCACTAGGATCTTGATTTGCGAGCTTAGCAGCAAGCGGGTCAAAGGGGGTAGGGTCTTGGGGTGGCGTAATGCGGTTTTGCCAAGCCGCACCATCGCCTTCGATATAAATGGTGAGTTGCACCAACTCTGAAGAAGCTGCCCTTAGCGCATCAGACGGGCTTCGTAAAAATGCACGAAGCGGTAAATTGAAGGCCATATCTTCAAAGTTAGAGTGGTGAGCTGTGGTGCCTGGGGGAATGAATACCGATGGAATGCGGGGGGCGCTTACGCAGGCGGACAGGCTAACAAAAACAAGAGGAGAAATGCAGCGCCAAGCGCGTTGGTACTGCGTACGTGCAAGAAAACTCAATTAGCGCATCGGAATTCGCGGTGTGGTGAGTTGATTGATGAGAGCATCAAAGCCACCACTTTGCAAGAAAGCTGGACGATCCCGCAAAATTTGCAAGCGTTTTTCACCAGGTAATAAAGTAGCGGGGATAAAGCCCGTCAGCCCTTTATCGATTAGGGTGTTCTCGCCGCTGTCGAGGGCCATTTGAACACTGCCGTCGTGAACATAGCTATAGATACCCGTGCGGTCTTTACGACCCTCAGGGATGATCGCTAACTCGATGTCCGTCCCCCGAATTCCGATGGTGGCGGTTCCCGCCTCATATTTCACATTCTCGGGTTGGGCTTTGCCAATTTGTCCTGATACCGCACGCAAGGTTCCAGTCAAGACACTCGTCTTGGCATTGTCACCGGGCTTGTTTTCAAATTGGAAGGCATCGATTTTAATCTTGCTCTCCGAACGCACAATTAGTGACGAGTTGTCTTTCATACGAACCAATACCTGCGAGTCTTTGGGAGTGCTAATGGTGTCGCCGACACTCACCACATCATCTCGTTTTAATTCTTTGCTTTGGTTACTTGCCGAAGTGATCGTAGCTTGACCACTGACGCGACTTACCTTGCCCGCTTCTTGTGCCATAGCACCCACACTGCAGGCTATTCCAAGTAAAAATGCAAGCAATCGATTTTTAGCGTTCACATTGACTCCTGAGGTAAAGGATAGCTCTTATCGTAAACGGAGTTGGACCATCTGCCAACTCCGCATTATTTAGTATCAAATTTAGTCACTCCATCCCAATTTACTGGGGGTGGGCTTATTAGCCACTCTGCAACACGTTCACGATACAGAGCATAGAGCTTGCAGTCTGGTTCTATGGCTTGTAATTGAATCAGGCCATGCTCGGCATCCTTCCACGCTTGCGCATAGAAATGCACCAGGACTGCTTGCCATTCATGAAGTCGGGTAAGGGTATCGTTAGAGATATCGGTCTCAAGAGCGAGAGGTTCATAAATGCGAATGGGATTGTCTTTCCCCTTGACACGTACGATGTCGATCTCTCGATAGACAATGCCATGACTTGCCGCTTGGGTTGCTTCGCTTACCAAAATGCCAACTCCGTAGTAACGTGTGATCCCTTCTAGGCGGGCCCCTAGGTTTACCGAATCACCCATCACGGTATAGGCCCTGCGGATTTTGGATCCCATATCACCGACGGTCATATCCCCTGTACTTAAGCCCAAGCCAACCTTGATCTCGGGCCAACCCCGTTTAGCATATTCCTTTTTTAGCTCTTGCAATTTGCTTTGCATGGCTAGGGCAGCAGTGACAGCTTTTGTTGCGTGATGGACATCATCAATGGGCGCTCCCCAAAAAGCCATGATGGCATCTCCAATATATTTATCCAAGGTACCACCGTGGGAGCTAATCGTTGCGCTCATCTCAGTGAGGTACTCATTGACAAAGGCAGTGAGTTCTTCCGGATTTAAGCGCTCGGAAATAGAGGTAAAACCCACAATATCGGCAAACAACACGGTTAGTTGAGCTTTCTTGGTGGCCATGTTGTATTGCAGTGGATCCTCAACCATTTTGTCGATCAACTCGGGAGGCACATAGGAACCAAACAAATCAGAGAGTTGGCGCTTGTGGCGTGTCTCAATAAAATACCCATAACCATTATTGCTAATGTAAAGACCGGTAATTAAGAATAAGAGGCTGGCAATGGGCATGGCAAAACCAGCAAGCCACAAACTGATATTGGCAGCAATGACGAGCGCTAAACTAACTATTAAAGTAATGAAACTCGGTAGTGCGCCCATCAAGGCCATGCACACCGTCAGCGTGATCCCTAAGACCATAATGATGAGCAATTCGATGGCGAGCATGAACGGTGGAGTTGATTTAATCCCACCTTTTTCAAGATCTAGCATCCCGGCTAACAGGTTGGCATGGACCTCCACCCCAGGGTAAAGACCACTCACTGGGGTTCCTCGTAAATCTGCTAGCCCTGGTGCTGTGGTGCCCAACAAGAGAATCTTATTTTGCAACTTTTCTTTGGGAACGACTTTGTTGTAGACATCCGCAAGTGAAATATAGGGAAAGCTTTGCTGGCGTCCACGAAAAGGCACCAAGGTATTGGTCCCAAGTCCCACAGGAATGGTAAGACCATCAATACGTATGCCTTCAATGGGAAAGGCATTCCCCGTTTTAGGATCTCCAGCAGGCTCAAGCTGAGCCCCAGGAATACGAGTGGGCAGGGTGCCATAACGCTCTTGCCCGAGCTTAGTTTGGGCGCGATAGAGGCGAAACATCGCCAGTGAGAGGGACTCGTAATAATCGTCTTGATATTGCGCGATCATTGGTACGCTTCGAATAACGCCATCGATATCGACTGTGGGATTAAAGTGCCCTGCAAGTGGAGCACCAAGCGTAATTTTTTCTAAGTTAGCACCGTAGCCTTTGCGCACAGCAAACTGCGTTTGTCGCCCCGCGAGATCATCCTTCACAAAAATCGGCTCTGGGAGTAGGCCAATTTCGGTGGCATCTTGATTGGAATTAAAGTAATAACCCAAAACCACAGGCCGGTTTTCAAGAGATTGCGCAAAGATGGCATCGTAGTCCAAGCGCTTGCCTAAGGAATTGACAGTCGCAGCAAACTTAGCATCACCTTTGAGTTCGTTGGTGGTTAATTTTTGTAAGACTGCAAATCCCGAACTGGTATCGGGCTCAGCCCAGATCACATCAAATCCCAAAAGGCGGATTTGATAGTGTTCAAAGAGGGTATCCATGATGTGCGCCATCTTGTCGCGGCTCCATGGCCAACGACCAAGCTCAGGCGTGATTAAACTTTTTTCATCCACATCGACAATGACAATGCGGTCATCTATGCCTCCAGGCATGGTCCACTGAAGTCGGGCATCGTAAAAAATATAATCTATCCGTTGTATTAATTTAATTGGCATAAAACCAATGGCGTGCAATATGGCCAAAACGGTCAGCACAAGACCGATTGCCAGTCGGGGGGTATTTTTGCGCCACTGGGAGAGCTTAGGCAGAAAGGACATGCTGGGCATTTAAGGTTCGGGTATTGGTAAAAGAATGTGCGAATTTTTTGTGAGAACGGAGTTAAGGGTCATTGCTGAATGACCGGATTCTCAAGCTTAATACTAAACTGATTCATTGCAACCTTCCAGTCCTAAATCGGCATATTCCATTTCAGGCTGATATTCCTCAGTGCCAGCTAGAACAATTTCCTCACCGCTTCATCACTTGGAAACGATCAAAGGGTTTTTACTTACAAAAATTCCCTTACTGTTAACACTTAAGGCATTGGAAAGTTCCTCTTCAAATACTTTGAGAC
>Ga0209444_10001724_pt1 | contig 12040 bp, 9 predicted proteins | sample LauGreFaBDMM15DN_2_FD_188215 | JGI IMG/M metagenome (GOLD analysis project Ga0209444, IMG submission 188215) | Freshwater lake microbial communities from Lake Michigan, USA - Fa13.BD.MM15.DN (SPAdes) (version 2) | ecosystem: Environmental > Aquatic > Freshwater > Lake | place: Lake Michigan, USA...
ACTGGACACACAGGACCTATTCCAGCTTCTGCATTTACAGGTCCAACAGGTCCTGCAGGTACAGTAACAGGTCCAACAGGTCCAACCGGTGTAGGTCCAACAGGTCCTACAGGACCCACAGGACCCACAGGATTGACAGGTCCTACAGGTGTCCTTGGTCCTGTAGGCACAATTGGTCCAGAAGGAAAGGAAGGAGATACTGGACCTAGAGGACCGACTGGATTAGGTCCCACAGGTCCATCTGGAGCTACAGGTGTCACAGGACCTACTGGACCCAGTGGATTAGGTCCCTTAGGACCCACTGGACGTACAGGAGACACCGGACCCACAGGAGACACCGGACCTGGTGGAAATCGAGGACCTGATGGAGCCAAAGGAGCTACAGGCAACACAGGAGTTGCAGGAGGTACTATAACCGGTCCTACTGGACCCATGAGTACATATACAGGTCCAACAGGTCGTACTGGACCGACAGGAATTACAGGATCTACAGGAATTACAGGACCGACAGGATATACCGGTGCATCTTCAACTGGACCGACAGGATATACAGGGGGTTCACCAACCATTAACTCTGGAACTGCATCCATTCCATTCGAAGCTACTGGTACTTTCCAACCTGTAAGTGTTGACACAAGTATTAATAAAACAACTTACACGCGAATGTGGTTAGGAGGGTTTTCGAACCAAGGTTCAAGCGCTCTCGTTCAAGTGGCAGGTGTGTTTTTTGATAATGCAGCCGAAGGTTCGTGGACCTTGGTCAGTCAATTACAGATGCTGAAGTTTGATGAATTGGCCAGACAACACCGGCTCATGGTAATTGGTGGCGGCGATATGGAATCTGCCTACAAATACCTTAGATACGATCATTTTTTATCTGTTGTATTGAACTATGAAGAAAACGTATCTGCTATGTCACGCACTCCTGAGATATTTTTAAAAACTAATAAACCTTATAAATTTCTTTTTTTAAATGGTCGGGCAAGGCCACATAGAAAATACCTTTACGAACGATTTCAAGAAAGCAATTTAATTAGCCAGTCGTTGTGGACTATGTTAGACGGCCGTCCCAGTTTTAGCCGTAATTTTAAATTAGAGAAAGATAATATCAATCTCTTGGCAACAACAAGCGAAATACAATGGTTAGATTCCTCATACGAATTTAAATTTTATAAAAATCCTACCATTCATGCAGTTCCGGCGCAGAGATCTTTTATTAAAAATCAGCTGTTTAATAACGAATGGGGAGAAATATACATAGAGCCTGCACCTTACATTGACACGTATTTTAGCCTGGTTACAGAAACTGTGTATGAATATCCCTATAGTTTTAGAACAGAAAAAACAGCCAAGGTACTGGCCATGGGTCATCCTTTTGTTATTGCTGCCAGTGTTGGTTTTTATAGAGACCTCCGTAATTTGGGTTTTCGTACATTTGGCAATGTGATTGATGAAAGTTTTGATCTTGTGGAAAATCACCAAGATCGAATGGATCGTATCTATACTGTGGTACAAGACTTGTGCGCTCAGGATCTTGTGAGTTTCCTAAGAGAGTGTGAAGATATATGTAAATACAATCAGCAGCATCTACAAGAACTTGTCCCGCGTATTCGAGCAGACTTTCCACCGCAGTTTTTTAATTTAATAGCCACTCATGAATGATTTAGAATTTCGTCACCAGATCTTGGATCCCATCAGTGATAGTTTCTGCGCTGCCAAATGGTACAACGCCACTATCTGGTTAGGCTCAGGTCAGACCACCAGCTGTCATCATCCACCTGCACACCAGGTAGAGGTAGCTGACCTTATGGCTAATCCTAAGGCATTGCATAACACAGCACAGAAGAAACAAGATCGTGCAGATATGCAAGCAGGTAATCGTCCAAAAGGATGCGAATACTGCTGGAAAATTGAAGACATGGGTCGCGATGCCATTAGCGATCGTGTGTACAAAAGTAAAATTTATCCCATAGAGGCCTTACACAAAGCTGCTGAAACTCCACCCGGTGATGATGTCAATCTTAAAACACTTGAAATATCTTTTGATCGTACCTGCAATTTTGCTTGTAGTTATTGCAACCCAGCTTTTAGTAGCACTTGGGTCAATGATATCAAACGCAATGGACCCTACGCCGATCTCAAGTCTGATGGTAGGAATCATTTTACTCACGCTCATGACAGCAGTCAACTTTATAGCTTTGGAGAAAGCAATCCTTATGTGGACGCATTTTTTGCCTGGTGGGAATCCGACCTTCATGGCACACTACAGGAACTTAGAATAACAGGTGGCGAACCCCTGATGTCCGGATACACATGGAAGCTGATTGATTGGTTTAAAACCAATCAAGGACGCAGTCAGACCAAGTTAGCAATCAACAGCAACCTGGGTATGCCAAGAGAAAAACTGCTAGACTTCGTTGACCGTATAAAAGATATTCCGCACTTGGAAATCTACACCAGTAACGAAGCTGTCAACGGCGCTGCGGCATACATACGAGACGGGTTAGACTACGATGTGTGGATGCACAACGTACAAGAATTGCTAGAGCAAGACAGCATCAAAGCCATGCATTTTATGTGTACCATTAATGCATTGTGCCTGACTACATTACCTAATTTCTTATCGCAGTTAATGGGCCTAAAACAAACCTACGGTCGAGACCGGGTCAGCTTTACACTTAACATCTTGCGTTTCCCCAGCTTCCAGAGCCCATTGGTGCTGCCAGATGATTTGCGTACTCAGTTTAAGAATAATTTGCAAGCATGGTTAGACACACACCGAGCTCATCCCCTGATGCATGAGCACGAAGTTAATCACTTGCAGAGACTAATAGATTATTTGGATGTGGTTAAAACTCCACATAGCGAAACATTTGATATGCCCAGTCTTTTAAATGACTTTAAGAAATTTTACGCACAGTACGACCAACGCAGGGGCAAAGATTTTGTCACTACGTTTCCTACCTTACAAGAATGGTATCAACAACTATGACCAACCCTTTACGCAACTACAACTGGAAAGACAGAATTCCCAACTATGTCAAGTCAGAAGACCTGTCCGAGCAACAACAGTTTAGATTAATGGAAAGCGAAAACTTTTGTATGCTGCCCTGGGTACACTTACATGCATGGCCAGATGGATCAGCTTTTCCGTGTTGTCTTGCACGGGCTGCACATCCTGTGGGCAACTTCAAACAAAAGACCATGCAAGAAATTTGGAATGATACTGACATGCGAGAAATACGTCGCAACATGTTGGATGACAAACCAAGTCGCCAATGTGAAGACTGCTACGAACAAGAAGCAGCTGGCTTTGCCAGTATGAGAAACAATTCAAACAAGGCATTTGGTCATCACACAGACCTAGTTGATCAAACCTTGCCCGACGGCACATCACCAGATATGAAACTGCATTACTGGGACGTTAGATTCAGCAACATCTGCAATCTAAAATGTCGTAGCTGTGGCAGCATATTCAGTAGTCGTTGGTATGATGATGACGTAAAACTTCACGGAAAAGCTCTGCGTCCCAGAGTACAGTTTGCTGGTAGACACAGTGAAGATGTTTGGCAACAGATGCAAGAGCATATTCCGTATCTGGAACAAATATATTTTGCCGGCGGCGAGCCCTTGATCATGGAAGAGCACAATAGAATTCTCAAACTGCTAATTGACAAAGGTAATACAAAAGTTAGATTGATCTATAATACCAACTTGACTGAATTAAAATTCAAACGTGAAAGTGTACTCGAATTATGGAAGCACTTTCCCAGTGTCTGTGTAGCTGCCAGTCTGGATGACATGAGCGAACGTGCTGCTGTCATACGCAGCGGAACCAATTGGGTCCAGGTAGAACAAAACATACGAGATCTCAAACGAGAATGTCCGCACATTGATTTCATGATTAGTCCTACACTCAGTATGATGAACATTTGGAATTTTGTGCCGTTTCACCGCTACATGATTGATCAGGGGTTTATTGAACCCAAGGACTTTAACTTAAACATATTACAAGGTCCTGCTGAATACAGAATTGATGTACTGCCTGCCGAACTAAAACTACAATTCAAGAAACAATTCGAAGAACACATTGAATGGTTGCGTCCCAGAGACCCAATCAATCGTGCAACAGGCGGATTTGAAGGTGCTGTAGCCTTTATGATGAGCACTGACAACAGCAAGTTATTGACAGACTTTTGGGAAACTGTGTCGGATTTGGATTGGAGTCGCAACGAAAGACTAATACATGTGGTTCCGGAATTGGAACAGATACTAAAATACAAACCGGCACACACAAGAGTATGAAGATACCACACAAAAAATTCTGCGTATTGCCCTGGGTCAGCTTGGAAACTAGTCCCATTGGTACAGTACGTCCTTGCTGTTTAGCAGAAGAAGAGATTGTAGATATAAACGGTAACAAATTTGACTTGTCTAAGTCAGCAGAACTAGCTGACATACAAGACAGCAACTACATGCGTAAACTAAGAAAACAATTCCTAAGAGCTGAACAACCTGTCACTTGTCGGAAGTGCTGGGCTGTGGAAGATGCTGATGGTACTAGTAAACGCATGCACACCTTGAACAGACTAAAACACATAATACCAGATTCTGAATGGACACAAGATCCCAAACCACTTATGTTCTTAGATTTAAAGCTGGGCAACATCTGTAATCTCAAGTGTCGCATTTGCGGATCTTGGAGTAGCAGCACATTTGCAGTAGAAGAAATAGAGTTTTCTCCCATTGCGCAAAAGAAAACAGGCTTCCACTATCAGATGCTGAAACAAGGTGCCTGGGCTAAAGACAATCAAGACTTTTGGGAAGAAATTAAGAATCTGTCAGACCAGATACGCTACATAGAATTCACCGGCGGCGAACCTTTTATGATTCGCGAACATTTTAGATTCTTGGCACGTATTGTGGATATGGGTATTGCTGGACAAGTAGAAATACACTACAACACCAATGGTACACAGTTTCCTGACAATGCCGAAGATATCTGGCAACACTTTAAGACTGTAGAGATTGCATTCAGTATCGATGATGTAGGTGTCAGATTTGAATACCAACGTGCCAATGCTGTATGGTCAGAAGTAGAGTCAAACATTGCACGATTTATGGCCATGCGTGACCGCCATCCAAATATACAACTACAGGCCTGTATTACTGTAAATGTGTTCAATGTCATATACTTAGAAACGGTGGCTAACTGGGCAGATCAACAAGGATTTGATTTTGTTTATTGGAATATGTTACACGAAGCAAGGCATTTCAGTATCGCAGCTTTACCTGACACCGCTAAAAAAGCCATAGTTGAAAAATTATCCACTGCTGCTGTGTCTACAAAGTCTCGAGCAGAAATTAAGTCTGTAATAGACTTTATGATGCAAGGTCAGAGTCTTGATGGCACACAGTTACTGGATCAAATAACTATAACAGACCAAAGAAGAAAACAAAGTCTTGCAGATGCTGAACCAGAGTTTGCTGAAATAATTAATTACCGGAATATCAAATGACTGTAAATTTGAAACTATATGTAGACCGCAGCAACTATGATTCCTGCTCTAGCAAGGGCTGGCCCACATACGATGAATATATTCAGGGTAAAAAATCTGATGTGGCATCAATTCAACAAGGTATTGACGCCTGGGAACGCATCTGGATCAAGGATGGTATTAAATTTCCCATTGAGGCTGCCACTGCTTGCCAAAACAAATGGACCTGGAGTTCTATCTATCTAAATCTCTTGAGTACTGCGTCTTGTCATAGAGTCAAACCTGTAGAAATTTCTCTTGAAAATTTTGATGACTTTCACAATACACCCAAGAAGTTAGAGGACCGATCACGTATGTTGCAAGGACTTTGGCCCAATGGCGACGGTGGTCAGTGGCCCAACGGAGGATGCGAGTATTGCAAGGACATAGAAGACGCCGGCGGCTTCAGCGATCGTATGCATGTTAACACTATACGTAAGCTGACACCTATTGAAGTTGAAACTGATTTCACAGCAACTAGAGTTACTCCCAAGATTGTGGAACTGTTTGCACAAAATACCTGTAACTTGTCGTGTATATACTGCAATGCTGGTCTCAGCAGCAAGATTGAACAAGAGAATATCAAGCATGGTGATTTTAAACTGAACGGTGTACATATTCCTGTGGTAAATGTTCCTGTTGCCACACAAGAATACTTTGACAAGTTCCTCAATTGGTTAGACAACAATGTGCAAAGTCTATTACGACTGCACTTGCTGGGCGGAGAAACTTTCCTACAACACGACTTAATGAATTCAGTGTTGGAAATTATAGGACGCAAACCTAATCCTAACTTGGAACTAAATGTGTTTAGTAACTGCAATGTACCTGATCGATACTGGAACGAATATACTGGTCGAATTCAACAGTTGCAGGAATCTGGCCATATAAGAATATTTGATCTAACTGCCAGTATCGATTGTTGGGGGCCGCAGTCTAGCTATGTCAGAAGTGGCTTAAACTTAGATAAGTTTGAAACCAGAATGGCCTGGGCCGTGACACAACCCTGGATAAGATTAAACATCAATCAGACCATAACTGCCATGACTATTAAAACCATGCCAGACCTGGTAGAAAAAATAAACAAGTATAGCGAACACAGTCAGATTGGTCACTACTTTCAATTTTACACAGGTCCGCAGATGTTCCAGCATCCTAAGAACTTTGGCTGGTCCGAGTGGGAAAACGATTTTGACAGACTGTTTAACACCATGCGCGAAGATAACTGGGATCAGCAGCAAGCTAAACAACGCATGGCAGGTCTAAGACAACAATTGCAACAGATTAAAGAACCCAATCGTGAAGAAATTCGTAAGTTGCAAACTTATCTCAATGAACTTGACCGTAGACGCGGCACCAACTGGCGTGAACTGTTTCCTTTTATAGCAGAATATGAATAAACCTAAAACTCTATGCATGGCACCCTGGGTGCATACTTATATCAATCCACAGACTGAACGGCGCATGTGCTGTACAAGTCGCGAACCAGCACAGAGTTTTAGTCAATACATTGATACCAGTGCCGGAACTGGAAAGTATGTGCCTATCACTCTAGATGAACACTGGAACAACGACCATATGAAAAGTGTTCGTCGACGCATGATGGCCGGCGAGACACTGCCTGAGTGCGAAGTTTGCAACGACAAGCTGTTGAATACTGATGTTTACCGTACTTACTTTGACAGATTGTTTGGCCACAAGTATGAAGAACTGGTAAACTCAACAGCAGAAGACGGATCAACCACCATGCGTCCTGTATCTTGGGATTATCGTTTCAGTAATCTCTGCAACTTCAAATGTCGCATGTGCGGAGATGTTCTCAGCAGCTCTTGGGAAAGTGAACAACGTCAACACAACATGATCAATTGGGCCAGATCCGAAAACATGTGGATGCAGCCCGGTGTCCGCGAACAAATAAGCCAATTTCAAGACACACAAATTGAAGCAGAGTTTGCTCAGGCTGTGGCAGAACATCGTGTAGAAGAAATATACTGGGTGGGCGGCGAGCCTTTGATGTACGAGCAGCATTGGCGTTACATGAAACAGATTGTGGATCAAGGTGACGGAGCCAAAGTGTATGCCAGATACAATACCAACTTTAGTCGCATCAAATATCGTGGCGTTAACTTGTTTGATGACATCTTGGTACACCTGCGTGACTGGCAAATATGTGCCAGCTTGGATGGTACTGGGGCCATAGGTGAATACATCAGAACTGGTCTCAACTTTGAGCAATGGCTTGAGAATTTTAAATATGCTTTAAAATTCCAAAAGCATCCTAGACAGTTGCGCCTGGACTTTACCTTGACCTTGCCGGGTATGTTCGAAATAGAAAACATACAAAAGTTATCAACGGATCTTGGAGTAGATATCTTAGCCAAAGTCATATTCAGCTTTAGCCCCAATATCATTTTGAGTCCGTTGTCGTTGCCCCGGCATCTGCTGCATACTCGCATTGATTCTCTTGTAAAAGATTTGCCACCAGGTGCGTTACGCGATGTCTTATTACAGCTCAAAAACAGACCCACGTTTGAAGAACAATGGCCAGATACATGGCAAGAAGGACTTGTCCAAGGCAAGCGCCGTGTGTTACAATTAGAGAAGATAAGAAAAGATACTTACACCTTAGAAAACATATTGGAAAAGGATCCCGAGATACATGCCTGGTACCAAGCTATCGCCTGTTAAGGTAACACTACGTGACCCGCTCAATCGTGAAGATCAGTTGGTGTATACAATTACACCCGAAGACAATCAATTGGCCCGAGATTGGCACCAGGCCTTGCGTGACATATTACAGTCCGGGTTGCACCTTGAAAAGAATTTTTGTTTCTTAGGCTTCCCTCATACACCGCGCACCGTGGAATTTCTGTGCGACCAACTTAATCGTTATGTTACACATATCAATTATTTTAATGCCACAGGGGCATGGGAAAAGTCAGGGTTAAAATCTTATTGGATAGAAGAAGTATTCGCTGACATCAATGTGAGATTTCCAATTGATCCTGTACTGGGACGGCGCCAGTACTTTATCAAGCACGAAATAATGAATCGCCTACACAATCACTTTGAAACACTGCAGGGCACGGTATGGGCTCCTAGCGATTACTATCGCTGTGCTGATGCTATTACTCGCTACGCAATACGACAACTCAATCTTATTTGTCATGAACTTGAAAGTTTAATACTGAGTCAACGAAAATTATTGCAAGATCCCCATTGGGTCCGTCCAAGTCAGATAACTACATTTGTGCACGCACCTAGACTTGAACTTACTGATGAGCATAGAACAGGTTTTTCTCTCAACAGATACGATCGTGTGTTGGGTGGTGTTTACATGCACTGGACACAAATAGGTAAAACATTATATGAAGTATTTCGTGATGAGTCTGCTCCTAAACTCAATGTTGGTCTTGATCCTACTGACATCAGCTTAGGCTCAGGTACAACTTGTGAAGCCATTAACTCCCTGAAATACTATTCAGGCGAGTTCGACGTTGAATGGGCACGTGATGTAGTGCGCGGGGGATCTCATCCTTGGCACGACCAGGAACAAGATCAGTTTGAAGCCTGGCTAATTGAAAACAATATAGATCCAACTAATACTCAGTTAAGTCTAGGATATCTTAAAATTGGGCAAGTAGATTTGGCTGGAAGTTTTGGCACAACAGATGCCAGCGAGATATGGCAACAACTGGGCTCTCACTTAGATATATACTCCATAGAAGTTGATGGCGTTGTTGGAATATTTGCGTATGCCTGGAGCGATCCAGATCATGAACAAAGACAGCTAGAAAATTTAAAAAGGATTGAACATGCAGTGGATTAAAAATTTATACAACAGAATTAAACTTGAAATACGCTATCGTAAGAAGCTTAAAGAACTACGCAAAAGAGACCCTTTTATCTACAAATGAAACATATACTAGGTGTAAGTGCAGGTTACCACGATGCTGCTGTCGCTGTTGTCAGAGAGGACGGAGAAATTGTATTTGCTGCTCATAGCGAACGTTACAGTAAGATTAAAAACGATCCAACACTAAGCATTGAATTAGTTGATGCTGCCTATAACTTTGATATTGATACTATTGCTTACTATGAACGACCGTGGATGCATAATCTACAGCAGCTAATTAGCCGTGAGCATAACTTCGGTTCTTTAACCGTGCATGATACATTAAAGCGGCACTTAGGCAGCGACCGTATTAGGGGTCGCACACTGACCGCATTTCCGCATCATCTTAGTCATGCCGCGGCAGGATTTCAAACAAGCCCGTTTACTGAAGCTGCTATAGTTGTAATTGATGCCATTGGCGAACTTGATACTATCAGCATATATAAAGCGTGGTATGATAAAAACAATCAAGCACAGTACGAAAAAGTTTGGGGACAACGCTATCCTCACAGTATTGGCTTGTTCTACAGTGCCTTGACCAAGCAGGTAGGTCTAAAGCCCCAGGAAGAAGAATACATCACAATGGGTATGGCTGCTTACGGTGATCAGTCTCTTGTATCCAAAATGGGTGAATATGCCGTTGCTGATTATTTTAATGCAGAATTTTACGAAAACTTCCATATAGGCTTTGACCCACGGATGTTTCTGGGCGCCGATAACAACAATATTGCAGCAGCCGGGCAGTGGATAACAGAACGCTTGATTCAAGACATAATGTGTAAAGCCGCACATCTGACTCGTAGTGACAATTTAGTTTATATGGGTGGAGTTGCACTCAACTGTTTAGCCAATCGATACTTAGGGAGATACTTTAATGATATTTGGATTATGCCTAATCCTGGCGATGCTGGTAGTAGTCTCGGGGCCGCTGCTTTGGCTCATGGCGGTCCTGTCAGGTGGTCCGGGCCTTACCTGGGCCATAACATCACTGGGCCTTATCCTGTGGACGCCGCTCTTAATTATTTGCTCAGTGATGGTATTTGTGGTGTTGCCTCGGGCGCGGCAGAATTCGGCCCCCGTGCGCTCGGCAACAGAAGCCTGCTCGCAGACCCCCGCGGCCCGAACATTAAGGATCGAGTGAATGACATCAAACAACGACAGAGATTTAGACCCTTCGCTCCGGTCATCTTGGAAGAGTATGCTAGTGAATATTTTGATCTTCCTGGTGGTTTCGGTAGTAGCCCTTATATGCAATCTGTCGCCCGCTGTCTGGATCCTGACCTGTATCCTGCTATCTGTCATGTGGACGGTACTAGTAGGGTACAGACAGTACCGTACAACTCGCCGTCGGGAATCAGACAATTGTTAGAAGCCTGGTATGCAGCAACAGGTTGTCCTATGTTGCTTAATACAAGTTTGAACATACGCGGCGAGCCTATGGTAAACGATCGTGCCGATGCAGATCGATTTGAAAATGAATATGGAGTTCAAGTTGTCAGTTAATAATTTTGTAGTAATAGAATCTGTATACGGAAAGTTTATAGTAAATCGTCATTGCGATTTTCAAGCAGATGCACTTATCAAAACAGGCCGGACACACATCGAACAAGAGCTGGCCAACATCTTTGTCATCATTGATCGTCTTCCTCCTGATGCTGTTGTTGTTGATGGTGGCGCTAACATCGGATTCTTTACTGTGCCAGTTGCACAGCGCAGAAAAGATATAAGTATCTTGAGCTTTGAGCCTCAGCGTATGATACATAATGCGCTGGCAGGTACATTGGCACTTAACGATATCAACAATGTTATCCTACACTATGCAGCCTTGGGCTGCGAGGATCGTTGGGTCACCATACCTGATGTTGACTACGGTAAACCACAGGACTTTGGTATGGTCAGACTAGATAAACGAGTTAATTACCCGTATAACCAATGGACTGATCCTAGAGTAGCAAAGATAATTCAAATTGACGATTTAGAACTGGATCGCCTGGACTTTATAAAACTTGATGTTGAAGGATTTGAATGTGAAGCACTAGACGGCGCACGCGAATCTATACACCAGTATCAACCGTGGATCTGGGTAGAGTACATGCTGGTCGGCGAACAAGCAATTGTTGATATTATAACTGCGATAAGCGACGATTACGATTACTACATCGTCGACTATCAGAATATGCTATGTGTTCCTAAAAATAAAGCAGCTATAATCAACACTAGTCAACTAAGAAAAGTATCAAAGATAAGTCTCTAATCCGCCCCGGCGCCGGATATCCTGTGTACAACAACTGATACCGCCGTCGTAGAAATACTTGTGTCGCAATGGGCTAATGATGGGTTCAATCTGATGACGCTTACAAAAGTCAAATACCTCCTTGTTGTAAGCACTGAAGATAACATGCGATTCGTCCAACACCAAACAGTTGACATCAAACACAGTTTCCTTTACATAACCAGTCCACTTGTTTAACCAGGTATCAACAAAGTTAGCAAACTCGCTGGTTGGCTCAACTCCCTGCACATACCAACGGCCGTTGAAATTTTCGTGTTTAAATTTGCCTACTTCCATGGCAGCAAAAATACTGGCATCTCGGACCTTGCATACTTC
>Ga0209444_10001726_pt1 | contig 12037 bp, 5 predicted proteins | sample LauGreFaBDMM15DN_2_FD_188215 | JGI IMG/M metagenome (GOLD analysis project Ga0209444, IMG submission 188215) | Freshwater lake microbial communities from Lake Michigan, USA - Fa13.BD.MM15.DN (SPAdes) (version 2) | ecosystem: Environmental > Aquatic > Freshwater > Lake | place: Lake Michigan, USA...
CGCGCCGAGGTGGGGCTGGACGTTCTTGATGCCGAGCTTGGCGGATTCCGCCTTCAGGAAATCGAGCATCTCCGGCTGAATATCCACCGCGACGACCTTACCCTGCGGCAGCTTACGGGCGATGCGGAAGGAGTAGTAGCCTGAGCCGGCGCCGATGTCGGCTAGGACGGCGTCGGGCGCCAATTCCAGCAAGGCGATAGCCTTCGAGGGCGCTTCCTCTTTCTCGCGATCAGTGCGCTCGAGCCAACCGATGCCAGGATGGCCCATCACCTGCGAGATCTCGCGACCCATCCAGACTTTGCCGATACCGTCCGGCGAGGCCGCGCGGGTTTCGTATTTCGCAGGAACCGCGACGGGCGCAGCAGAGACCGGACGCGACCAGAAGAATAGGCCGATGGCTCCGCCTAGGAGCAGCACGGAGGAGAGCACGGGGTAACGCTTCAGCATGGAGGCATGCTGAAGCAAGACCGAGCGTTCGCAAGCGCGACCGCGCGGCGCGTTACTTCTTTACCGGCTCGTTGCAATGATCGCAGACCTTGCCGGCCTTGGCGGCCTTGACGCAGCAAGGGTGGTTGCATTTTTCGCCCCGCTTCGTCGCCTTGTCGCAACAGCTACCATCCTGGTATTTCGGGGCGACCTTCGCGGGCGTCGCGGCCGGTTTGTCGGCGGCGAAGAGTATGCCGGCGGGAAGGAGAAGGAGGAGTGCTAGGGTTCGCATACCCTTGCATCGTACGAAGCGGCGGACGACAACAAGCAGAAACAGAAAGGGGGCGGACGAAACGTCCGGCCCTTTCGAAGATCAGAAACTGTAGGTTACTTCCGCGAAGAACGATACGAATTGGACTTCTTTTCTGAAGGCTTATGAGCTTCTTTCTACTGCGTAGCGGAGGCCGTCTTCTTCGCGCAGGGCGGCTTAACGTTCGTGGGATTTTATGAGCCGTTTGCCTTCAGCCCGAGTTCGAAGGCTGAAAACCCTCATTTTATATCATTTGTCCAAGGTAATCATCTCGCCATGTATGGTCGACGGCCAAGCGAGGAGGAAGGCGGGTCTTGCCTGAGGCGACGAATGGGTAATGATGTTCACACCACCTAGCAGTGGCACGGCATGAAACACAGCAATCGAAGCCCTGGTTTCAGTCTCATCCTGTCGATGGTGATAATGATGTTCGTGGTCCTGATGATCATCTCACTGGCCTCCTTCGTCACCCTTGAATCGAGGCTCGCCACCCATCACCAGAATCAACTGCGCGCCCGGCTCAACGCCGTAATCTCGCTCCGCCTCGCCTTGGGACATCTGCAGCAGGAAGCCGGCCCAGACCGAAGAATTACCGCTCGTGCCGATATCCTCGCGAATACCACGCAGCCAGGCTGGAGTTGGGCCACCCTCCGTAATCCGCTTTGGACCGGTGTCTGGCGAAGTGACCTTCAGTTACAACCACCGGCATGGCTTATTAGCGGACGGCACGACGCCACCCCGGGAAACCAATCAATAAATCTGCAGGGTCAGAGTGACTTCTACTTATCGCAGTGGGTCCCCTGGCAACTCGACTACACCTACCCCAAGGACCAAGGCATCACCCTTGTCGGCGATGCCAGCGCCAGTCCCGCGGAACTGCCGAGCGGAAGTTACGTTGGCAAACCTGATGGACGCATCGTGCTCCCGCGAATCAGCCTGCCGGACCCTGATGTCTTCGGCTCCTACTGCTATTGGATCGGAGACGAAGGCGTGAAAGCCCGCCTCAACCTCGGCGACCCGCGGCTCACGCCGAAAGACGGTTCGGCCAGTACCGCTCAACTACGCCAAGAGGCCTTGCGTGGGGCCAGTCGCTCAGGGGTGGAAATCCTCCCCGGCCTATCCACCATGCCCCTCCGCGGTATCGACCCGCGCGTTACGAGCGTACAGCAACTCTCCTTGCTGACAGGCGGCGGCGGGGTTGTCGAAACCAGCCCACCCACCGTCGTCCGAGGCCTCACCACCGAAACCACCTTGTGGTCCCGCGGCGTGAATACCGACTCTGTCTGGGGCGGACTGAAGGTAGATCTTTCCCTGGCCTTCGAGATGACCGACACCGCGTGGGATGCCTCAGAATTCGGCACCAGCAAGACGCCGACGGACTCGGCGGGAAAGCCTCTATCCGGCGTCACCTACACCTACCATCCAAATGGGGTCACAAATCGCCAAGCATTCGGCGTCACTAAGACCGAGCTATTTTTTGACGGCACAAGACGAGATTTCGCACCACTGTACTCTTTTGATAGCAGGGTCTCAGGGGTGAACATCACGACACGCGGCCCGCTATGGGATACCTTGCGCAACTATCATCGGCTCTACAAGGAAGTGTCATGGATCACGGACAGCTCGCCTGAAATCAACGCTCGAACGCACTTTCCGAGCAATGTGGCACTCGCTGCGGTTGGCTACGGGACGAAGAGTCACTACGGAAGATTATACAACCGAACCGATACGACGGCAGGCGACTTCCTCAACACCACAACATTATTCGGACTGCCCGCACCGCGACCCACCAAGGTGGCAGTATCACCCTATGTGTGCCGACAATTGCTCGCGTTCGGACTTCAGGACGGGGGTGGCCTGCTGCGCCTGACCGCAACCCCGATTGTGGTGCTACACAATCCTTACAACGTCAACCTGCGGCTCGGCCGGAAGAACGTCAGTATGGAGCCCGCTGGCATGCGCTTTTCCTTCCGGAAATGGGGTACGCTCAACCTCAGCATTTCGTCCGGCAGCACGAGTTGGACTAAGACGATTGGGCAGCTAGCCACGGAAGCCGACGCCAACTCCAGCGATAACGAAAGTTTCCGCACCTACATCCCAGCGGAAATCCTGCTGGCGCCCGGCGAGCTCCGGGTATTCTCCTTACGTAGCACAGGCACCTTGCCGAGCAACATGGGGCCGGCGAACTTCCAGCTTACTGGCGGGAGCATGCTCCCGGGACTCGACACGCGCGGGGGCGTCTGGATGAACCTCACCACCGCCGCAGGGGCAACTGTCTCGGCGGCGGCGCCGACGAGCACGGTCCAACTACAGAAACAGGGCGTGTTCGAGACACGCGTGATGCTCTCCTCGTGGCCTGGTGATGATATTATCAATCCCTCCATCGACGCCTGCAGCGAACTCAACACCCTATTGACCACCAACCTCATCAGTAGCGGGTCGACCACGACAGTCCCGCTTGGTGCGTTGAGCGTTAATTTCGGCCGTCCCACCGATACTGCCCTGCCCGTCGTCGGCGCCGAGCCGCGCATCCTGGCCGTGATTGACCAAGGCCTGCGCTGGCCACGCGACTCGGGCCCATGGGCGCTCTTCTCTCACTCCAATCCCATGGCGCCGGTGACTCGCGCCGACGCCAACGGCATGGCCACTACCGCCACTCCAGCCGGCCGAGCCTTCACGTCACCCAGCTATCGGACGACGCTCTACCAGCCCTCAGGCGGGTGGAGTGCCACAATCGAAACTGCCTCTGCCGACGGATCAAAAGCATACGGCGGGCTTAGTCAGACTAGTCTGCTCTCCGGGGGCGTGACCGCCGCCGTCTACACCGAGGTCCCTTTGGCGCCGCCCCTCTCCCTTGCACAATACACGCATGCCAACTTCGGGCTGCGCGACCAGGATCCGCTCTTCCAAATCGGGCAGAGTTTCGTTCCACTCAACGGTTCGAACTATATCATCAGCACCCAAGACCTCTCCATCCCTCCGATGACGCAGCACGACAGCGTCTGGATGGCGAACTCAGCAATCTTTGACCGCTTCTTCCTCTCCGGGGCGGCCCCCGTCATCCGCCGCGGGGCAGATGTCACGGAAATTAAATCCCTCCAGACCGTACTTGATGATTTTGCCTCTGGCCAAGGCGACTTGGCCAACCCGAGAACTCGTCTCTTCGCCCAACGCGACGAAGAGACGGTTCGGCTAATGCTCCGAGATCATCGCCGTATCGCCGGCACAATCCTCTCGGAAGGAACCTTCAACGTAAACAGCACGTCCGTGCCGGCATGGGCGACCCTGCTTGCAAACGCCAAGCGTAATGCCTTGGGCGCAGCCGATGAACTGCAACCAGCGGCGAACATCAACGCCCGCTACCCTCGGGCCGTGCGGGCGGACGGGGCTGAGATTAGCCACGGCAATAACTTCACCGACCCCAAGGCTTGGACAGGATTAGCCACGTTAAGCGACGACCAAATCTGGACCCTCGCGCGTTACATCGTAGAAGAGATGCGGAACCGGATTCGATTTAACCACCGCTACCAATACGGCCTCCGCGCTACACCCTACCTCGACGTCCACTATGTGATCAAGAACCGCGGCGCCGAAGTGCCGCTTCCTTTCATCGGCCTCGCTCAGTTCGTAAATCGCTTCAACTGCGGCAACTTTGAGAATGACATTGCTTGGCAGGGCTGCCTCCAGAACGCGATTCTCCGTGCTGATGTTGGCGGAGCCAACCTATCCAACCGGAGTAGCCCGCTCACGGTAGCGCCCGCCTTTAATTCGACACACGCCTCCGCCAACGTCAACCTGCCAGGAGGGACTCCTTATGTCTCGACCCCTCGCAATGCGATGGCCTCGGACCCGCGCGTCAGCCCTTACACAAACCGTAATCACTCCCTTCGCGCCGCGCCGACCTCGTTGACGCAGGCCGACATTCTCGCCGCCGTCGGCTCATCCCTAGCGACTCGTTCGGACACATTTGTCATTCGCTGCTTCGGCGATGCCGCCGATCCACTCGACCCTGCCAAGACGGTGGCGTCTTGCTGGATCGAAGCAATCGTCCAGCGCGTCCCTGAGTTTTGTGACGCGAGCCAGCCGCCCGAGACAGAGGTAAGCAGCCCGACGGATGGACAACTCCACAATCCCTTGCTTAACAAGGTAAACAAGGCCCTCGGACGCCGCTTCGTCATCCTCTCACTCCGGATACTGGGGCCGAACGATCTATGAGGCTGCTCTTAACCATCCTGTGGACCATCGGCGTAGTGAGCCTACAAGCCCAACCTGTCAAACCTGACCGCGACCACGTCAGCGTGCGCTTCCGGGCCATGTCTTTCGACGACCCCATCCCTGAAGCCAGCTATCTCTCGGGCGAGCGCCTCCACCGGATCGACATACCGACCGACTCCTTCACGTCGGAACAAACTTATGCTGGCGCCGGCAATCTCCGCTTCGTGACGATTGACCTGAAGTCGAAGAAACCGCCGAGTCCGTCTCCTGCGCTCCAGAATGCCTTGCAGAGACTGCGCCGTGCGCAAGCCGCCACACTCCAGATTTCACAGGAACACGAGCAGACGATGGAGTTTCTTCAGAAATTCCAGCTGCGGACGACCGAAGACAATCGGAAGCCCACCAGCGGCGATCTTGCTCAACTGCAAGCGCTGAGCCTCCGCCTTCAGGAATTGGCCGCAGCGCTGACCGCCAATGCGAAGGAGACCGAGGAAGCCAATCTGACGGTCCTCCGCCTGGAAGCCATACCAGAGCCCACAGCACCACCGACGGTTCAGTCGGCATTAAAGCAGTCCGCACTCCCCTCGGCGCCGACCACAGAATGCACTTTCCACAAAGACGGAAACTACCTGTTGATCTTTTACGCGGCGGGCAACGGCTACCAGATCATGACCTTGGAGGACAACAATGACGCCTTCCCTTACGGCTCGCAGCAGTTCATCAACCTAACGGGTCTGACCGTGGCAGTTGTGGCGGAAGAAGTCAGACTGACGCTCAAGAGCAACACCCGCGGAACTTTACTCAACAAGGGTCCCGACTTCGGCTACTCCCTCCGTCAGATCCACGCTGAAAGTCAGGATGCCCCTCTATCTGGGCGGACCTTGCGCATCCTCCGTAACCCCGACTTACGGACCCTCACCTTCCTGCTGCCAGACCCCGACAATCCCCAGTCCATCCGTTATCGCAGCGTCGAAGACGTTCGGCCGCCCACCGTAGACAAGGCCAAGCGCTGAGACTGGCCTAATACCCTCATTTTATATCATTTATCCAAGGCAATCATGTCTCCATGTGTGGTCGATGGCTAGGCGGGGCATTAGGCGGGTCTTGCCTGTGGCTAGGAATGGGTAATATTCCTCATACCACCTAGCCGGTGGCACGGCATGAAACACAGTAAGCTAAGCCCCGGTTTCAGCCTTATCCTGTCTCTGACGGTGATGGCTGGGCTCGTCATGCTGATTGTGACAGTTTCCGCCTTCATCACAATCGAATCGCGCGCGGCGATGAACCATCAGCTCGCAACTCGCGCTAGGCTAAACGCTATCGTCTCCATGCGTCTTGCGCTGGCCCACCTGCAACAGGAAGCCGGACCGGACCGCCGCTCCACCGCACGGGCCGACATCACCCAGCCTGATGCGACCGCCAGCACCGTGCGCAACCCCATGTGGACAGGTATCTGGCGTTCTGATTTTCCAGACCTGCCGCCCGCTTGGCTTGTCTCCGGACGCGGCGACCAGCTGGCTGGCACGCAGAGCGTCTCCCTCTTCCAAACGGAAAAAGCCGCGGATTACCACGCGGGTTATTGGGCGCCTTGGCAGAGCGGATACAACCCCGGTGCTGAAACGATGGTGAATCTCGTCGGCGCCGGTAGCGCCGCGGCGACGGAAGGCAGCCGACCCAGCGGACTCGTCGCCCTACCCAAGGTCGCGCTCCCGGACGACCGCATCAAAGGCAACTACGCCTACTGGATCGGCGACGAAGGCATCAAGGCCCGCATCAATCTGATAGACGGGCGCTCCACGACCGCGAGCGCGGCTGACCGCCTCCTCGCGCTACGCAGCCCCGTCGTCGCCGATCTTGGCGCACTCAAAGGGCTGGATACGCTGACACGGCCCGAACAACTCGGCTACATCGACAGCGCCCGTCAGCTCGGGCTGCTTTCCGGCTTCAACTCCGGAGCGGCCACCGACCCGGACCCGATCGCCTCACCAGAGAAGAACTATTTCCACGACCTCAGTTTCGTGTCGGCTGGCGTCATCGCAGATTCCTTCAACGGCGGACTGAAGCGCGACCTGTCGCTCGCGTTCGAGCTCTCCGATGACGCCTTCGCTGACACCGAATTCGGTGAAGGCAAAAACCTGGCTGGAACCACCACGCCCGATGGCTCCGCCGGCACCCACACCGAAAACGGCTTCGGTGGACGCACCAAGTCCAAAGGCGTCGACGACCCCTTGATGATGGCCATCGTCACTGGCTCGAACAGCAATGGTGCTTCGGGTTCTGCCAACAACCTCGCTGCCGTCGCCGCACCGGTCTTCAGCCGCACGGTAACCGCGGGACAGCTACGCGGTCCGGCTTGGTGGGCCCTCCGCGACTACCACCGCCTCTATCAGCAGCTCGGTTGGAGCTCCGGTGCCACCGGCACCCGAGGCACCAGCATCCCCGAACTTCGCGCCCGCACCTTCTGGCCGAACGTCGCGATCTCCCGCCCTTCGGGTAATCCAGAGGACTACGGCCTTCACGACAACGGCATCCGCAACCGCGCTTACAGCTATTCCGACATCTACGACGGCGACCTGCCGTCGACCCTCAACCCCAACGCCTCCGATTTCCTTGGCGGCAACAAAGGACGATTGGTCACCCGCCCGTTGCACGTGGCCGCGACCCCCTACGTCCAGAGGGTCTCTCTAGCCTTTAGTTTCAGCAAGTCATCTGAAAAGGTGCTCATCCAACCGCCCTTTCCCTACCGAGGACCGCCGGTCGTATGGACCAAGAACTATATCTACCTCAACGTGACACCGGTCGTGGTCATTCACAACCCATACAACGTCCGGATGCAGTGGCAGCCGACGAGCACCTCAGCCAACGGCTCGACCGCATATCCGGCGGTGGTCTCATTGTCCAACATGGATGGCTGGGCGTTCCGTATGCGTTCGAACACAGCGGAGTATTCCATCGCTCTCACCAAACTGCTGCGGACGAATGGTCGCATCGCGGACTCCGACGACGTCCTCCGCCTTTACCTCGGCGGAGACGCCACCAACACCTCCATCACCCTTGAGCCAGGTGAACTACGCGCCTTCTCCTGCCAGCCGATCGCCAATAGCCTCTCCGGCATCACTCCCTGGGTGCAGACCACGGCGACGGTGAACCGATTTACCGCAGGGCGTGCCATGGAGATTTCGGAAGTCGTCCAGGGCACTGATGGAAGTTTCAGCACCATCAACGAGGAAGAGCCCTTCTTCGCTGAAATCCTGGCAGGACCCTCCCTTCGAATGAGGCACGCGCTGGACTGCTGGCCCGGCGACCAGCTGTTCATCCAGCAAAACGGCGGGAACTCCGCGAACGATAAGCTGAAATTCTTCCTCAACAGCAGCGAGCACTCCGAACTCGTCGTCAACGAAATCAACGCCTCTGCCGGACGGGCTTTCAGCAGCGTTCTCGATATCCCCCACAAGTATGTCGACAAACAGTTCACCAGCACCGGCCCTACCGAGGCGCCCACGCCATTCGCGGTGATCGACATCGCCGCTAAGACCGCCAACACCGATCGCGCCCCCTTCCCCCTCTTCACTCATTCCAACCCGATGGCCGGCAGCCTGCGGGCGAGCGGCGCGGGCCGAACCGCCGCGGATACCAACAAGGGCACCCGCGGATCCGCAGCCAGCTTCAGCGTGAATGCCCGAGCCGCGGGTAACTGGGGTGAAATCATCCAGCAACCGGATATCGAGCGGGCGTTCGGTGGCTATTCCGTCAATTACGACAAAGGAAGTGAGCGCGTCATCCTGACCGAGGTACCCCTCGTCCAGCCGACCTCGCTGGCTCAATACGCCCACGCTAACTTCGGCGTCCGCGATCAACAGCCCCTCCTCTCTGTCGGCAACAGCTTCGCCAGCCCCCTGGTCGACGCAGTTTCCGTGGTTGAAAGCGTGAAAAGTGATGCAGGTGCAGACGTGAATTGGACCGAGTTCGACCAGAACTACCTACTCAATGCTGCCCTCTGGGATGGCTTCTTTCTCTCAAGCCTAGCTCCTTGGATGAAGACGGAAGGAACGACCCCGAGTCTACCTGAGCGTCCGCGTTATAAGAAAAACAACGATGACGATGATGACGACGATGATGACGATAAAAATGGCCGCGGACGTGGTATCAAGTTTCCTGAAGCCGCCTTGGCCCCTTCGCCTAACGTAATCAAACCCTTAAGTGTGGTCATCAGTGATTTCATCTTCAAGGGAACCCCTCTGGACAATCCGCGCTTCTCGATCGAGCTTACAGGGCTGGACGCTGCAGCCGCCGAAGTGGCGCTGAAAGACTATCGTCGATCGGCCACCGCGCTCCTCAACAAGGGCGCCTTCAATGTCAACTCAACCTCGGTCGAAGCTTGGAAGACGTTCCTCGGCAGCACCAAACAGAACGCACTGCAGGGCCTGGCAGCCAACTCCCCCAGCGCCACCGACAACGCTCGCTTCCTCCGAACCTTGACGCGGCAGGATACCGTTCCGGCAACGGGCAACGCGGAAGATAAAAGCAATTGGCAAGGCTTCGCAAACCTGAGCGACACCCAAATCGAGAAACTAGCAAAAGCCATCGTCGCCGAAAACAAGGACCGCTTCGGGATCAGCGTCCGCGGCGAGCGGGATAAGTCGACGCCCCCGGGCCCGCGTCGCTTCGGCGGAAGCGACAAGTCGACGACTCCCTACCTCGGTCTTTCCGAATTCATCAATCGATTCCTCTGCCCTGAGACGAGGGCCAATCGCTGCGGAGCCCTGCAGGCGGCCATCTTCCGCGCCGACGACGGCGACAGTAATGACACCAAAGGCCTGAGCGATAGGCTTTATAACGGACTCGGTGTATTAAAACTCGACGCCGCGAAAATGTCTCCAGCCTCATCTGGGACACTAGCTACCGCCGAGACCCCCTGGTTCCGTTACGCCGCCAACATCGAGGTCGGGAACGGTGGCCGCGTCCATACGGCCCTCGGAGCCCCCGGCAACCTGCTCCAATCTGACCTACTACAGTCCCTCGGCTCCGCACTGGCTACCCGTTCGGACACCTTCACCCTGCGTTGCTTCGGCGAAGCACAGCTCCCGAGCGGCGAGACCGGCGAAGCCTGGATGGAAGTCGTAGTCCAGCGTACACCTGAGTTCATCGACCGCACGAACCCGGCCGAGAGCGGAAGCAGCGCCCTCAAACCGCTGGGTGTCGGGGCGCCGACCTCGGTCGACCCCACTACCAATCGCAATCTTACGCCGATCAATAATATCCTTGGCCGCCGATTCAAGGCTATCTCCATGCGGTGGCTCAAGACCGATGAAATCTAAGTCCATCGTAACCCTCACCCTGGCGGTCATCACCGGGGTAATTTCGACGGCGGCTGAGACCACTACGCAAACAGTTCAGTTACGTTTCGTCTCTCTCGGGAAGCCGGTCGTTGGCGCAGGCGTAGCCGGAACCGACGAACGGGCGACCCCCGTCTTCATTCCTGCAGACTCTCTCAGCCAACCGGTCAAACACCTCACCGGGCGACTTCGGTTGATCGAAACCCAAGCGGACGCTGGCGCACTCAAGAAACTCGATGAGCCTCTGAAGCCAGAAAACATCCCTCCGTCGACCCCTGGATTCAGGAAAAAGAAGCCCGACGATTCTTCAGCTAAAGTTAAGGCTGGAAACCGTGAACTCGGTTGGATTGACCTGCCCTCCGGCTACAATCAGCGCTTCATCATCATCGTCCATCCGGGCAAAGGCAGTGGCCTCACGGCGATTCAAGACCAACTTGGCACATTCCCACCGGGAAGCGATCGCTACATCAACCTCACGAACACACCCGTAATCATCGAAGTCCCGGCCGGACGCCACTCCCTGCCTGTCAATGGAAGCATTGTGCTTCGTCCCGGAGTAAATCACCTGAATCAATTTCAGCTGAAAATCACGACCAAGATAGGCAGCGAGGAACAGGCCATCTTCTCTGCTTTCACCGCACAGGATGACGGACGACGTAACCTGCGCATCCTCATCCCTGGGATGAAGGAGGGAGAAAGCATCCAGCTTAAGTCCATTTCTGACGGATTCGCGGACGAGGATAATTACCGCTGATTCGCGTATAGCCTCCCCTTATCAGGAGGCGTAGCGCCAGTCTAGGATCTCGGCCTGCGGGATGCGCCGGCCTTGCCAGCGATTCCACTGCAACTTGACGGCCATCTCAATCGCCTTGCCAGGTTCCGGCATGCGGTCGGCCATGCGCCAGGCGACGAAGTTGAGGCGACGCCCTCCGCTCAGCGAAAGCTGGTGACGGAAATTGCCTTCGCCGAACGGCGTGGGCGGACGATCGAAGACAAATCCCTTGAAGCCGAAGACCGGTTCGCCATTCCCCTCACCGAACGGCTGCAGGAGATCGAGATCGTCGAGCAACTGGTCGGTGACCTCGGAAGGCTTGATCCAATGGGCGATATCGATGTCGCGTCCGTCGGCATGGACGACGCCAGCGAGGCGTTGGGCCTCGACGGCGGCAGCGAAGCGCGCCCGGAAGGCTTCGACGTCGCTGACATTGAGCGAGACGCCGACGGCCATCGGGTGGCCGCCGTAGGTCTTGAGCAGATCAGCGCAGGCACCGAGCGCTTCGACGAGATTGGTACCGGGAACGCTGCGGCCGGAGCCCTTAGCACTCTCCCCTTCCTTGCCGAGGACGATGACCGGGCGATCAAGCGCGCGGCAGATCTTACCGGCCGCGATGCCGACGACTCCCGGATGCCAATCACCGTGGAGGACGTAGCCAGCGAGGTCACCCATCGCCTTAGCCTGAGCCATGGCTTCTTCGGTGACTTTCTTGTCAATCTCCTGGCGCTCGCGATTGATCGAATCGAGCTGAGCGGCGTCGCGCAGGCAGTCATCCGGATCATCGGAGAGCAACAGGCGGAGCGGCAGCGAGGCATCGGCGAGGCGTCCGCTGGCATTAATCCGCGGTCCGATACGATAAGAGACGTCGACCGAAGTCAGCATTCCGCCCGGCTCCATGCCGCTGACAGCGATGAGGGCGCGGACGCCTTGACGACGGGCTTCGCCGAGAGCCTTGAGGCCATGGGCTGCGAGGAT